>Ga0102589_1001608_pt1 | contig 29526 bp, 25 predicted proteins | sample AraplaMF_Col_mLB_FD_76858 | JGI IMG/M metagenome (GOLD analysis project Ga0102589, IMG submission 76858) | Arabidopsis root microbial communities from the University of North Carolina, USA - plate scrape MF_Col_mLB | ecosystem: Host-associated > Plants > Roots > Endosphere | place: USA...
ACCCTAATAAACCACCGTTTGGAGAGGAGATGGTGTTAGAACCAGGAGAAAGACGAAATGCTTTTCCCCCTTCTTTATCATATTCATTTGTCCCAATAGTTGCTCCAAGCTTGTCTAATCCCGATAGCCCCGATACTTCAATTGTGACTTGTTCATTCGGTTGTACATAGATTCCTGTTGGCGCATAGTTTCGTTGCTCACTTCTTTTTTCTCTTATCGCTTCACCCATATAATGTCCTGTACTTGGAAGTTCAAACTTCCTCTCTTCATATTGCGCCTCGGTTTGTGTAGTTTCAGCATGAATGTTCAAATTATTTACAGTCATAGATGTAAATAATGTCGTTGTCAAAACAGCAGATGTCATAAGTACTTTCATTGGTTTTTGTAATCTATGATTCTTTCTTCTACTCATATGAATCAGTCCTTTCATTTAAATCCATTCTAACGTTCATACGAAACGCTGATTTCCTCACTACCCTCTTATATCTCTTCATTACGTTAATGTAATAAAAATTCCTCTTGCTATGACTACTTCTTAAATTTACTTATCCCCCTCTCATTTCATACACGTAAAAATTATACCTATATATAATTTTGAAGGGAGTATCTGGCCGCGTATAGAAACAGTCATGACTTTTTCCACCACTTCAAAAGGAGAAAGCAAGTGCAGATCATGTTGTATTCTGCATAGTAGATATGTCGAAGAATTAAAATGGATTTATATAGATGTTACTTCCATTAAAACATTATAGATTTTGAGTGTAAACCTCTAATCTATTATATAGTAATTCTAAAATTAAGCACTGTACATATATTCATCTTTATAAAATACTGTAATGATAAGGGGTGTAGTCCCTAGCGTACAATTTTCCCAGAATGATATAGTGATCTCATGCCCATCAACTTAAGAAAAGTAAACACCCCAAAAACGAAAAAAACAGCCGATTTCTCAAAGTAACTAACTGTAAAGAAAGAAAAGTTTCATTTTAGAGGTACTTCAAAAATTTTAGCTTGATGGTCAAGTGACAAGATCCCTATGAAGCTTATTTATAGCCTAAAAATGTCTTTAGTTTCTATTGAATAATTCAAAAACTGTTTGAAAACTATTAAAAATAATATGCAATCTTGCATATTTAATTTAAAACATTTAAATAGTATGTTATTTTGTTCCAGTTATATATCGGTATGGAGGGACATTATGAAAAAGAAAATGAATAAAATTATGCTTGGAGTTAGTACAATGGCATTGTCGTTAGGGGCATTGCAAGCTGAAGTATCAGCGGAAGAAAAAGTACCTTATAATGTACTGCAAATGAAACCAGCAGGGATAGAGACGCCAAAAGATGCAGTTGCTCATTCCTCAAAAGCTGATGAAACATTATCATATGAAGAGCGTTTAAAAGTGGGAGATTTTTCACAGAAGCCAGCTCTCGCTAAGAAAAGTGTGAAAGCGAATCAGTCGCAGGAAAGCTATACTTTGGATGAGCTGAATAAAATGAGCGATGAGAAGTTAATTGATACACTAGCAAACATTCGCAGCGGACAAATTAAAGATTTATTTCAGTTTAACGAAAAAACAAAAGCTTTCTATGGAAATAAAGAGCGTATGCAAGTAATCATGAACGGATTAGAGAAACAAGGAAGTACGTTTACAAAAAATGATGCAAAAGGAATTGATACATTTACTGAAGTGCTTCGCTCCGCTTTTTATGTCGGAGCTTATAATGAGGAATTAAGTTATTTAAAAGAGAGAAGCTTCATGGATAAATGTTTACCTGCACTGAAAGCAATTGCAAAGAATCCAAACTTTAAACTTGGTACAGCTGAGCAAGATTTGGTTGTAAATGCATACGGGGATTTAATGAGGAATGCTACTAGTGACGTTGAAACGGTGCAATATGCAGCAAAAATTTTAAAACAGTATAATAATAACCTTTCTACATATGAAAATGACCGTAAGAAAGGAGAAGCTGTATACACTTTGATGGGAGCCGTTGATAAGGATATACAGACTTATTGGCGCCTTTCGGGTAAAGAGCCATATGAGACAATGTGGTATGGGAAGATTGATAGTTTCATAAATGAAGTCAATAAAATGGCGCTTATACGTAATGTAACCGATAAAAATGGTTGGCTCATTAATAACGGGATTTACTATGCAGGACGCCTAGGTAAATTTCATAGTAATCCGAAAAAAGGATTAGACGTTGTTACGCAAGCAATGGGGATATATCCATATTTAGGAGAGCAATATTTTGGTGCGGCACAGCAGATTGCTACAAATTACGGCGGAGTAGATGCGAATGGAAAAACAGTAAATTTAGATCAACTTAAAGAAGAGGGTAAGAAGAAATATTTACCGAAAACGTATACATTTGATGATGGGGCAATTGTCTTTAAAACGGGAGATAAAGTGACAGAGGAAAAAATCCAAAGATTGTACTGGGCTGCGAAAGAAGTAAAAGCACAATATCACCGTGTAATCGGAAATGATAAAGCATTAGAACAAGGGAATGCGGATGACGTATTAACAATCGTAATTTATAATACGCCAGATGAATATAAATTTAACGAGCAATTGTACGGATATGAAACGGGTAATGGTGGTATTTATATTGAACAAGACGGAACATTCTTTACATATGAACGTACGCCGCAGCAAAGTATTTATAGTTTAGAGGAATTATTCCGTCATGAATTTACACACTATTTGCAAGGAAGATATGAAGTGCCTGGATTATTTGGGCAAGGAGATATACAGCAAAATGAACGTTTGACATGGTATGCAGAAGGAAATGCGGAATTTTTTGCAGGATCGACGCGTACGAATAATGTAGTACCGCGTAAGAGTGTTATAGGAGGTTTATCAAACGAACCAGCAAAACGCTATACAGCAGAACAAACATTATCTGCAAAATACGGAACGTGGGATTTTTATAACTATTCCTTTGCATTGCAGTCTTATATGTATAATCACAAATTTGATACATTCGATAAAGTACAAGATTTAATTCGTGCAAATGATGTACAAGGTTATGATGCATACCGTGAGGCGTTAAGTAAAGATGAACAATTGAATAAAGAATATCAAACATATATGCAGCAATTAATTGATAATCGAGAAAAATTTACTGTGCCGCAAGTATCGGATGATTATTTAGTAAGTCATGAACAGAAGGCACTAACTGAAGTGAAGCAGGAAATTGCGGATGTTGCGAATGTAAAAGATGCAAAGATTACAAAGCATAAGTCTCAATTCTTTAATACATTTACAGTTGAAGGTACGTATACAGGCAATGTAACGAAAGGTGAATCTGAAGACTGGAAAACGATGAGTAAGCAAGTGAACGAAGCATTAGATACGCTGTCACAAAAAGAATGGAGCGGTTATAAAACAGTAACAGCGTACTTTGTAAATTATCGTGTAAATAATGAAAATCAGTTCCAATATGATATTGTTTTCCATGGCATTGCAACAGATGAAGGTGCAAATCAAGGAACGATTGTAAAGAGAGATAAGCCATATTACGGGGAAGAAAATAACGCAATTCAGTTTAAGAGCGATAGTTCAAAAGCCGAAGATCTAAAAATCGTTTCTTATCTTTGGGACTTTGGAGATGGTAACACAAGTACAGAAGCAAATCCTACTCATGCATATGAAAAAGAAGGAACGTATACGGCAACCTTAACAATGAAAGATGATAATGGAAAAGAAAGTAAAGAACAAATGACAGTTACTGTAGATCGAGTAAAAGAAGCATATTACGGGGAAGAAAATAGCGCAATTCAGTTTAAGAGCGATAGTTCAAAAGCTGAAGATCTAAAAATCGTTTCTTACCTTTGGGACTTTGGAGATGGTAACACAAGCACAAAAGCAAATCCTACTCATGTATATGAAAAAGAAGGAACGTATACGGCAACCTTAACAATGAAAGATGATAATGGAAAAGAAAGTAAAGAACAAATGACAGTTACTGTAGATCGAATAGGAGCAACTGAAACAGAACCAAATAGTCGTTTTGAACAAGCAAATGTAATTCCGTTTAATACGCTTCTCAAAGGTTCGTTTAAGGATGAAGATTATACCGATATTTATACGTTTAATGTGTCATCACCAAAAGAAATAGACATTTCTGTCATAAATGAAGATAAAATCAACATGACATGGGCGCTTGTTCATGAATCAGATCTGAGAAAAACCATTGCAGGTGGAAAACCTAATGGAAATACATGCATAGAAAAAGTTGCTGTAAAACCAGGGAAGTATTATTTATGTGTGTATACACATCGCCCTGAAATGGGGACATATGCTATTAAAGTACAATAAATATAGAAATGGAGATATTTCCTCTTAGAAAGAAGTGTCTCTACAAACTGTTGAAGAACAAATCCGTCAATTGAATTTTTAACAATCTTGTTGTAAATTCAATTCATTTTTTAGGGTAAAACATGGTGTTTTATTTAGAAATAAATAATTTTTAATCACCAAAAACCAAAATATAGAGAAGTAAAATTTATAGAAAAAGAAGAAAGCAGATTATATTTGCTTTCTTCTTTTTTTGCTATATGTAAATGAGCTGTCCATATATGGACAGCTCATTTACATAATTCTCGTTCCCGAAAGTTAAACAGAAAATAATATATATAGTCTCGTAAAAATCTTTTGTGTCATTATAGTTTAAGTGTTTGCGATTTAACTTTTGTGCATTTCCAGTATGTCTTCGATCCGTTATTTCTTAAAATACCATTTGGAGGTACTTGTTTTAGTATTAGTAAAAGTGTAAGCATATCTACTGATGATGCCATTGAGTTCAACAGTATTAAACATTTTAAAGTTGTTGTCAATGCACCGAAAACATTTAATAAAAGCGGTGTTAGGATTGAAATGATAAAAAAAGGAGCGATTGTAATAAGCACAAATCTTGATTTTGAAATCTCTTCTTCTGTTGCAACAAATCCTCCAAAAATAGTGAGTCCAATCCATGTTTTCTCTGATTTAATGAAATTAGGTATAAAGATTAAATGAATTAACTCGTGAAGGATTACAAGAAAAATAATAAGAAGTAGGGATACTAAGTCAATGGTTATGAATACCCCCTCTGTTGTTAATCCAAATTCACGTATGGATATATCGGAAAAAATATTGATTATCCCTATCGAAATGAGTGCATTTATAATCATAAAAGGAACAGACAGCAAAAGAACGTTGACAAAATTTTTAGGTTCTTTCATTGGAGTCCAACCATCTTGTATGAGCGTTATATCTAAAGTCTTATCTCCCTTTGGTACACTATTTCTTATTTTTGCCATGTTTTCCACTCCTTTTATAAAGTAGCTAGCAACCCCCTCTCTACGTGGGAGAGGAATTAATTTTTGAACAATTTCTTAGTAACACTTAATCCTATAAGAATTCCTCCACCAATCCCAAATATGATGGCAAGATTACTCCATTGAGAAGCATAGATTCCACTAAAAAATAAAAGTAACCCAATCAGCAAAAACCTGATGTCCAATAAACTTCTAATATTCATGACTTCCTCCTTATACACAATGAAATTCAACCAAATTATACCATATAGAAAAAGCTATATATTGTATCTTTTTGGTTATATAGGATACTTATGTTCGGTTAACATAACAACACTTATCAGTACTCACTGTATCTAGAAAAAACCCCTTCAATTTACTTGCTGAAAGGGTTTCGTATTTACATAATTGTCGTTCTTGGAAGTTAATTATAAGATCTGAAGAACCTTTTTGACCGCATTTATTACATATTGTGGCTCATCTTTTTGGATATAGTGTCCACTGTTAGGTGCTATAACTAAGGAACTATTAGTTGATAAATCCAATAATTCCTTTTGCATATGCAACCATAAGTTTTGTGCATCAGTGGAATAAAAAGCTTTTTTTCCTGCAGAAAGAATAATAACGTTTGTATCTATAAGTGTTTTTCTGTGTAATCGTACTTCTTCTAGACTCTTCATAAATTGATCGTATGTACCTTCATAAATAAATTGTTTATTATAAGCTTCTTGGAAATCTGAAGGCATGATGGGAATAAATCGTTCTCTATAGTCCTCTGGAGTTGAATCCACAAGTATTAGCCCTGCTACCTCGCTTGGATATAAAGATGCGTATAAACGAACATTTACTCCACCAAAGGAATGCCCCACAAAAATATAAGGAGGCGTTAATTGTAATTTTTTTAGTAATGTTCTTAGCTCTTTTACCATCTCAGAACTAACTCTATTGTTCGGACTAGAATCACTCTTTCCTAAACCAGCTCTATCATAGACCAGAACTTTTGTGAATTCTGCAATTTGTGATACTATTTCATTCCAGGCTTTAGAGTAATCACCATAACCTGCGTCCATTACTACGGTTGAAGTTCCTTTATCACTTCCAAATATTTTTGTATATAATTGAAAACCACCTATATCAACAAATTCCTCACGTTCTAAAACCTTTTTCATTCAGATTTAACTCCTTCCATATTCCAAGGTATAACAAGTGAATTATTTAATAAATTGTATCATGGATGGAAAAGAAAAATCAGAAATCTATTTTGAATACCATATATACGCTAGGTTAACATAACGTCTCATTATCAGTAGTCAATAATGAATAAAATTTTCGTTATGGGGAGATTTTGATTCTTTAGCTTGATGGCGATGTGGCGGTACCCCTAATAGATTAAATGTATTGAGTGTTAGGTGTATTGGTTATGAGTTCGAAAAAATTTATATCTATTTATCGAATCATAGTCATCCTTTAGGCGAAATGTTTTTTAATAAATTTATTAAAAGCCTTCAGTTGCCAATGTTTCTTTCTACAACTGATAATTTTGATTTAAAACAATTAGTGGTTGATTCTTATATTCATCAAAAATCAATGAAATTAGAAAGAAACGTAAATTTTGATGAATTTATTACTTGTAGTTAGATTATTATAAAACTTATATAAGAAAATTGTATTTTTCTCTTATCTTTCTTAGTAAAATTCGATTTTACTGTTTTGCTAACGAGGGATAGATGCATTATTCTGAAGGTGCTTCTTTAAAGTATTGGTTTACATTGGATCCCTGCGCATTGTGTGGGGATTTTTTCATAAAGAAAAGACACTTATAAGAGTGTCTTTTCTTTACGGGGTAGCGCCACATCGCTATCAAGCTAAGAGTTTGAAATAACCCCAAAACGAAAATTTGATATCTCTACAGTTATTTTATTTATGAAAACTCAGCTCATTTGTTTCGTTTTTAGGAAAGTTATTCTGATTAGGTTGATAGTGCTTCCATTTGAATAAAATTTCCTTTTCCATACCAATCATGCACCCTTTCTAGAGTAATAGTATCAGTATGTCCAAGTTTTATAGATTTATTTTAATTATCCTGAAGTTTTTGCACCAGAACCGTTTATACTAGAATAATAGGTTTAAACTCATCAATTACTTCCTGATAACCATTATTGCTTTCATGTGCCTTCTCTTGCTCAAGATCAAATTTTTCCATAATAGGTAAATCGTTTACAGAGAAGAAGAACGTATCTTCTAACGCTACGTGTTCATGGACTGCCCAGTTCGGAATAATAAAGTAATCACCTTGTGACCAGTCAAATCGAACTCCGTTAATTATGCTGTAACCGTAACCTCTAAATACTTAGTAAATCGTCGAATGCGTGTGGCTCAGGCTGATGATGCATCAATTCTGGAATTGCCTCTCGAAGTGGCCCGAGATTATATTGTCGAATATCTCTTGTAAAGTCCTGAACTATTTTACTTTTAAAAAAATTCATTTTTTCAGCCATTCTCTATTCCTCCTGTTCTATTACTTATTGAATTTGGATAAATTGCGCTCGATTTGTCCTAAATGCTTATTCGTATGTTCAACAAGTAAATGATCCACGATAAACAAGATAGGCTTTGTACCAAAACGAGGATTTCGGCTAGGGGCCTCCATTGCTAATTTCTCCTCATCTAATTTGTTAAGGGTTTGTTCTACTTGTGGTTTTAACGCCTCCAATTTTTTTAAAACATCGGATAAAGAAGTGCTATCAACCTTGCCTTTATTTACAGCAGCTAAACGATCCCCATTTTGCAATCCTCGCCCCCACTCTTTACCTGGGGTCTCTAAAAGTTGTTCAATTTCATCAAGCCAATAAGGAACCGCTTCGACGAGATGACAAAGAATTTGCATAACAGACCATTCTTCTTCAGTAGGGTTCCAACGAAGCACATCGTCGGAAAGCTCTTCTGCCTTTTGAATCACTTGATTAAGAGACTGTTGAACGGATTTAATGGAATCTTTAATCTTTAAAGTCATCATCATTACTTCACCTCTACTACTTTTTTGACACTCGTTACACGGTTTTCAAGAGCACCAATTTTATCAATCTCAATTTTGACAACGTCCCCATCTTTCAAGAAGACTTGTGGATCGCGTGCAACTCCTACTCCGCCTGGAGTACCTGTTAAAATGACATCCCCGGGCTCAAGCGTCATTAAGTTTGATAAAAATTCAACTAAGTACTGAACAGAGAATACTAGGTTAGCAGTATTAGAACGTTGACGTTCTTCACCATTAACAGTTAAAACAACTTCTAAACCAGCAGGATCTCGAAGTTCATCAGATGTTACTAACCATGGCCCCATTGGCGCACTTCCTTCAACAGTTTTTCCTTGCAGCCATTGAAGAGTGCGTCTTTGAAGATCGCGATACGTTACATCATTAGCAATTGTGTATCCAGCTATGTATTCAAGAGCCTCTTCTTGTGATACATTTCTTGCACGTTTTCCGATCACGAAAGCAAATTCTGCCTCATAGTCAAGCTGTTCTGAAATTGGATAAAATGGAATATCATCTTGTGGGCCAATGACTGTATTAGCAAATTTAGCAAATACAACCGGGTATGATGGAAGCTCACGTTTCATTTCTAAAATATGCTCGCGATAATTGTGACCAACACAGATCATTTTTCCTGGTACCGGAACTGGCGCTTCCACTTTTACTTCATTTAAATCATATACAAGTCTATATCCATTGTCGGTTTTATTTTCTACTGCATAGTCAATTGCATTTTGGGCAAGCTCCAAACTTTCTTTTCCACCTTGTAAAAATCCAGTCATGTCTGCTGGAACAAATGCATCGGCAATTTGTTGGGCGCGAATTTTTCCTTCTGATGCAAGTAAAGACTTATAGGCAACATGCAGATCGATGATTTCATCGTTGACAATCGCTCCAACACGATGTGTCATACCTTCGCGGCTAAATGTAACTAACTTCATTTCTATATCCTCCATTCATATCATTCTTCATTATTAAGAATTGTCATTAATTGCTGGGAGATATCCTCTAATCTCGTGAAAGATAATAAGATACTTTAAGACTTCTATATAGCTAACAACATATATAGCAGGCTCTTCCAAATAACGATTCCCTTATTCTATAAAGTTTCTTCATGCGTCTTAAACGAGATAAAATGTATTCCCTTCTAGCCCAAGCGGCAGGTAACCTGCTTCAAGCAATTCTACTATAGGTAAAAAAAGGTTCAGTTCTTCAGCCAGTACAGCTGTGCAAATCAGTATACTAACATACATCGCATGCCCCACAAGAAACTGAACCGTTTTTTCTTCACCAAATGTATGGAAAGCCCTTGCAAAAGCATTATGAAATATCGCTTCTGGTACGACATCTACTACCTTCTCAAGCAATGATTCATTACCATCTTCATTTACTTTAGCTTTCAATTGATCTGGTACCTTTTCTAAAATTACCCAAAGGTTACTTCCCTCAAAGGTAAGACGTTGGATAGCACCTGACACCTGGTCTTTGGACAAACATTTTACTTTATATTCATTTACACCTATTGCTTGCATAAATTGGTTTACCTTCTCTACTGCACCTTCCTGCTGCTGGCCTACCTGTTTATACCAATCAATAGCTAGTAAACGTTCTATCCAGCTATTCACTGCATGAGCACCTGTCCCATGCTTTTCCTCATTCAGCATAACTACCATTAGGTTCCTCTCCTTTTTCCTTTGTCTTGATGCTCAGGCGCGCTTTTTCGCGAGAATTTGCTTCTCTCTTGGCATTAATATTTCGTTGTCAGTTCAGGTGGACCAAATTTCGGACCGTACGGGCCTTCATCAAGCCAACGACCAAGTCTTGGAACAATGGATGTGAGCGAAGCAGCGACTGCTCGTTTCATATCAATTTCTTTTTCCTCTCCCTGCAAATGGTGGAGCGCGGTTGTAGATCCATCACGGTTCCAACGGGCAGCAATTCTACGCTCTGTTGCTGAAGATCCAATCGCTTCACGACGCATTTCTTCTGTATCCGCCCTAAGGGCTTTTTCAATGCCTCGTACCGCAATAATCGCATCCGGCATACCGGAATTCAGTCCGCGGGCACCGAATGGTGCAAACAAATGAGCTGCTTCTCCAGCCAAGAGAACCCGGTGTTTTTCATCTGTAAATGAATTAGCGACTGCTTGATGGAAACGATAAGAGGATACCCAGGTAATGCGCTCTGCATATTTCAGATCCATTACTTTAGACAGCCACCTTTTCACACCTTCAATATTTGTAAATTCTTCAACGTCATCGTCTTCAAGCAATTGAAGATCAACACGCCATCCACCTTTAAAAGGAACTAGCATCACGTTACGGCGACCCATTGCTGGGTGATGATAATGGAAAATCCGTTCAAGAGGTAGGGGATTTTCTTCGTCTTCTTTGACATCCACAACGAGGAATGTATCGTTTGTGCGTGGCCCTTCCAGCTTAAGGCCCACCTGTTCGCGAACCACTGAACGGGCACCATCTGCTCCAATAATGTACTTCGCTTCCCAAACTTCCCCTGAATCGGTAATTAATGTTATCCCATTGTCCTGAATGTTTAATTTAGCGACAGGTGCTCCCCATACAAACTTCACTCCGGCTTCAATGCAGGCGTTATAGATATGTTTTTCAATCTGATCTTGATGAAGCGCAGTAAAGTGCGGCAATTTATTTGGATCCTGGTTGTTGGTGATCCCATAATTTTTCACATATACTTCTTTTCCTTTATAAAACGTTCGCTTTACTGGCCAAATAATTCCGTTTTTGGCTAATTCGAAACCTAATCCTTTTGATGTTTCTTCCAACAGTTTTAATGTCGCGCTATGTAAATAGATCGCACGGCTGCCTGGGCGCGGACGGCCTTTTGGTTCCGCTTCGATAATCACGCATGAGATCCCCTTTTTTTGTAGCGCCAACACAGCTGTCAAACCAACTGGACCAGCTCCAACCACAATCACATCACATTTATTTACACTTTTCATGAAATTACGCCCCATTTCTAAGTTTTATGGAATATATAAAGTTAAAAGGTTATAACTATGAATGATGAACTGGCTATAATCTTTTATTGTTTTAGGAGTATCATCTGAATTAAATGGTAAAAAGTGATTCACTTCTTTCCTATCTGTCAACAATTGCTTCACTTTTTCATTATCTCTACATTTTCAGCCATCATTTTTTCTCGGATATGGTTCGGAATCGGATGAGCCTTCGGTTTTTCTTTAAACGATGTCCAAGCCCGAATTTCATATCCTTCCGCTACCATATTTTCATCTTTGAAAAACATGTGGCTTATTTTGAATACTTTTTGGTGCATTTCCACGACTGAACTGCGAACGGTCACATGATCTTCAAAAAATAGTGGACTCTTAAACTGACAATTCGCTTCAAGAAGCGGAACACTAATTTGCTGTTCAACGTACAAGGTAGATGATGGAGACCCTATAGCAGCTAAAAACTCATGTGTGGCATCGTCCATCCACTTATAAAAGTTCGGATAAAATACTATTCCCGCAGCATCAGTATCTCCCCATCTTACTCTGAACTTGTAATCTACGATCATTTTCACCAACCCCTTTATACTTTTTATTGTTAAGTGTCTTTATATTTCTGGATATTTTAAAAAATATCAACAAATAGATCCCAACAATCTATTTCTGCTAAATTTCACATGATTACTGACGGAAATACATATTTGTATTTTTTCAAAATAATTCATTGCTCTATTACAAACGTTCCCAAATAGATGCTATCCCTTGCCCCCCACCAATACAGACAGCAGAGGCCCCATACCTTTTGTTACGCCTTTTTAATTCATAAGCAAGGGAAAGCGTAATTCTTGTTCCACTAGCCGCAAGTGGATGACCTAGCGCAATCGCACCGCCATTTACATTTCCTTTCTCTGGGTCAAAGCCTAGCTCTTTCTGACATGCTAAATACTGCGCAGAAAAAGCTTCATTGATTTCAATTAAGTCTAAATCCTCCACTCTTAATTCCGCTTTTTGTAAAGCATTTTGAATCGCAGGTACTGGTCCAATACCCATGTATTGTGGATCAACACCAACCACATCCCAGGAAACCAGTCTCGCAATAGGTCTCAGGCCTTTCTCTTCAGCATATTCGCTTGAAGTGACAATAACAGCTGCAGCACCATCAACCATCCCACTCGCGTTTCCAGGTGTCACAACGCCATTTTCGATAAAGCGGGCTTTTAGTTTACCCAGCTTTTCCATGCTCGTTTTCCGAACATGTTCGTCTTCTTCAACCACTCTGCTTCCTTTTCTATCCTGAACCGTTATCGGGACGATTTCCTCCTTCAAATATCCTTTTTCCATAGCAGCCAGCGCCCGCTCATGACTTAATAATGCATGACTATCGATTTCTTCACGAGTGATTCTATATTTTTCTGCTAAATTTTCCGCAGTAACAGCCATACTACATCCACCATACGTATCATATAATCCATCCCACACCCAATCTTCTATAGTAGGCCCACCCAACGGGCTCCCCCATCTCAGTCCAGGAATCACGTGCGGGACTTGACTCATACTTTCTGTTCCTCCGGCCAATACCACTTTTGCTTCGCCGGTCATAATAAAACGTGCGGCCGTTAAAATGGCTTCTACACCAGTTCCGCATAAGCGATTGATTGTCAATGCAGGAACATGGATGGGAAGTCCTGCCTTTAAACCAACATGACGAGCGAGATAATGTGCATCTTTACTGGACTGCTGGACATTTCCAAATACGACTTGATCTATTTCTTCTAGGTCAATTTTCGCTTTACAAATCGCTTCTCGAGCTGCTTCTGCTCCTAAATCTGTTGCAGAAATCTCTCTAAATGAGCCTGAAATCTCCGTAAATGCAGTACGTGCTCCTTCTATCAATACGATGTTGCTCACTCTATCCATCTCCTCTTCATTTATGCCTTTTCATTTCAAACTATTTTTTACTTTTTATATAAATCTTCGGTTAATTTTGCTTTCATTTCAAAACGTGGTAGTGATTCTTCTGGGACGAGTTGAACATCAGCCGTGAAAAATAGTTTTGCTCGTAACACAGATTCGATTTCTTTCTTCAATGTGCCTTTTTCATTTTCATTTAAGCCTTTTGAATACTCCACTTTAATTGGGAGTGGCGACTCCGCTAAAGGTGGCTTTTCTTTCAGTAGAATCCGAATTTCACCTGTTGTTTTCGGTCTAAAACTATTCACTACATCCTTGATCGCTGATGGGAAAACATTCACTCCACGAACGATTAACATATCGTCGGTTCTTCCAACACAGCGCAAACGGAAACTGCGTCGCCCACACTTACATGGCGTTGTATCGACCTGAACTAAATCTCTTGTTCTGAATCGGACAAGCGGGACACATTCACGATCAATGGCTGTATAAACAAGTTCACCCTCCATATGATCGCTATGTGGAACAACTTCTCCTGTTTCAGGATCAATGATTTCGCAAATGACGTAATCCGATCCGATGAAGTGCATTCCATTCTGCTCTTGGCATTCACTGAACATCACGGGAGCCATATCGGCATTTCCCATCGCTTCTACTACTTTGCAGCCCCAATCCTGTTCAATTTTTTTACGAACTTCAGGTAATCCGCCACCTGGCTCTCCACCGACAGACATGATTTTAATGCTTAACTCTGAAGGCTCCATGTTATAATTTTTTCTAACAAATTCAGCTAAATGGGATGCATAAGATGGCGTACAGAACAAAGCATCAGCTTCAAAGTCGATGATACTTCGAATGACCCGATCCGAGGCACCTGTACCAATCGGAATAAAAGTGGCACCTAATCTTTCTATTCCATCCTTGAAGGAACTTCCAACAAAAAAGGAAAGGCCCATTGCGAAAACAATTTTGCTTTCTTTTCTAATCCCATGAGTATATGCAGCTCTGGCTAGCATTTCAGTCCAAACATCATAATCGTGTCTTGTGATTCCAACATAAGTCGGTCGGCCAGTCGTACCAGATGATGAATGCACACGAACAACTTCTTTCATATCGACAATCGCATGCGAACCTAGTGGCGGCAATACATTTTGGCTTTCCCTAATCTCATGCTTATAGGTAAACGGCAGTTTTGCTAAATCAGTTAACTCTTTAATATTGCTTCTTTCAATATCTAATTTTTTAAACTTGTTCTGATAGAATTTCGAATTCCCAAAAATATAATCCAGTTGTTCTTGAAGTTTTTGAGATTGAATATCCTCTACACGAATATCAGGCTCCATAAACACTTCTTTTTTCTTTTCAGAAATCATCATTATCGTTCTCCCTTAAATGTAATTGCTTTCATAACTATTATTTTGAATGTTATCACAACATTTTGTCATTTATAAATCAGACATTCTTCTATGTGGCAATTTATAATTTTTATTTTCGGAATATTCAATCATAAATATTTTCTAGCGCTTTCCGATTATAGCGAAAAGGTATCTTTTTCCCTTCAAAAAAGGATATTTTCTTGTATGAAACAGTCTTCACGACCTAATCTTTCTTCGTCGCTTTATATTACAACAAATTAACGCGGTGAATATTTAAAGATGCAGGACAAAAAAAGCTTTCTAACTGTTAAAACAGTCAGAAAGCCTCGTTTACTTCTTCTTCATTAATTATTACTGTTTAAAGATTTTTCCAATTCTATCGTGGCTTCTATCACCTTTTTTACATATGTATTAACAGAAGATGGCCGAATGCGTTGCTCAGGACCAATTAATTCAATGGCAGCTATAATGTCTCCGCTCTTATTTTTTACTGGTGCAGCAATTGATGTTAATCCAGAGGAAAAGTTGTTATAACTAATTGCGTACCCCATTTCTTGAACGCGCAATAACTCCTTTAAATCATACTGAGGCTTATCTGTTTTATTAAGTGTTGCTTCCATAGAAATAATTGCCTCTATTTCTTCTTCCGATTTAGTGGAAATTAACACTTTTCCTGCGCTTGTACTTAAGATAGACTGGGATTTTCCTACGTATGTCAATCCGTCATAAATAGGGCGATCAGAATCTACTGTATTAACATAAAAAGTTTGATTATTATATAAAATGCAGAGTGAGGATGCCTCATTCACCTTTTTAGCCAGTGAATACAAAATTGACGTAGATGCATTATGTAGGGCCAAATCTTTTATTAAAGCTGATTCTAATGCGCGTATAGAAATACCAAGACGATATTTATTATTTATATTATCTTTAGCAATGAATCCTTCTTTTTTAAGCGTGGACAGCAATCGATGAGCTGTACTGTCAGCAATCGAAAGCCGATCTGCAATCTCTTTCACACTAAAGTCTGGTTCTTCAACACTAAACACATCCAGTATACGTAATGCATTTTCAAGTGATGAAAAGCTTCTTCGTTTCATTACCTTTCCTTCTTTCTTATTCTATAATCATATTAATATATATATCCGAGACTTTTCGAAATGTCTTTTCCTGCCTTCACCACACCTTCTACAATTTGTGGAATGTCTATCCGGTTACTAGGGCCAGTAATACTGATCGAAGCGACGACAGATTCATTATAATCGTAGATAGGAGCTGCAATACTAGTTATGCCTTCGCTAAATTCATCTATACAAACTGCATATCCTTGCTTTTTGATTTGACTAAGATGACTCTTTAATTCTCTTGCATTTCTAACCGTTTTTGAACTAAACTGATGAAATTGTTGCAGTTCAATCGTTTTAATGACTTCTTCCTGTTCTGTTTGTTCTTTAAAAGCAAGTATAACTTTTCCACATCCAGTGCAGTATACTGGATTATTCTTTCCAATGTGGGAAGATAATCGGACTGGATGTAAGCCTTCCATTTTGTCCAAATAAATCGTTTCTGTTCCTTCTAAAACTCCAATATGAACAGCTTCGCCAAAATCGTTGACTAATTTTTTTAAAATCGGCCGAGCTTCCCGATGAATTTCCATTGTTGTTTTGACAATACCGGATAATTTTAAAATCGACAGACTAAGTCTATATTTTTTAGTTCTTAAACCCCTCTCCAAATACCCATAGTTTTCTAATACCTTCAAAAGGCGCTTAGTAGTACTAATACTCATAGATTTTTTTTGAGCAATCTCCGACAATGTCCATTCCCGTTTTTCTGTGGTGAACAAACGTAAGATTTGCATAGCGTTTTGCACAGTCTGGATTGTATAATCTCTATTGATATCATTCACCCCTTTAAATTTTTTCTATTTTGTAATACATATTACTTTCTTTATATCATATTTTAACAATTATTAATTATTAAAATATGATTCCCCTTTCTCAAAGGCCCTCTTTCAATAGAATAATAAAAAGAATAGTTCAAATATCTTTTTATTTTATCCGTTTAATCGTACGCTAGATCATTACTTAGATAGATAAGTCCTTTATTTTCGATAAAAATTCCCACTTGAAAGAAATTATTTTAACAGTCTCCAACAGGTTGTTTTAAACACATTATATTTTCTAAATTTTTAAAAAATTAATAACAATTGTCACATAGCAGAATTTTATTATTTATATACGACAAAATCCCATGTTACTATCAGTCCAATCATTAAAAAGGAGGAATTATTTTGAACTTACAAAGAGAAAATTGAAGCTGAAGGTCCAAAGAACGGAATGAAAAGTGTATAAAGTAGATCGATTATGTTTTTGATAAATCCAATTTTCATGAATAGTAGTTTTCTAAACAAAGAATTCGTAGACTTAATGTTAAATATTTGGCAGTTCTATAAATGTTAGCGTTTACACCAAAGGTTTTATACGCGAAAGCCAAAATATGTCCTCCTACTAATAAATTTATCTTTTACAGCAGACATCTAATTAGTTCTTCATGGGACTTTATCTGGATTTACGATGATGGCTGAACCGACTGAAAATGCTCTCTGGTTTATGATTGAAGAAAATTTGTCAAATCTGTAAGTATATTCACCAAAGCAATTTACTAAATACTGTAGAGCCTAATGATGATTCGTTATTTTAGGAGGGAATGTATGGTATGAATTCAATGTATCGATCAATTGAAAGTACAACAATCAAAAAAACAATGATACGCATTTTACCATTTACGTTTATATGTTATGTCATTGCTTATTTGGATCGTGTGAATTTAGGCTTTGCAGCTTTGGAAATGAATGCAAGCCTGGGGTTATCCGCAGAAGTTTTTGGGTTATTATCAGGTATTTTCTTTCTTGGGTATTTCCTGTTTGAAATACCCAGCAATATGATCCTGCACAAAGTTGGCGCGAAAGTTTGGATTGCTAGAATTATGATTTCATGGGGTATCATTGTAGCTTTAACAGCATTTGTACAATCGGCCACGCATTTGTACATTGCTCGTTTTTTACTCGGAATTGCTGAAGCAGGTTTTTTCCCAGGAGTTATTTTATATTTCACATATTGGTTTCGGAATAAAGAAAGAGGGCGTGCTTCCGCCTCTCTCGTCATGGCTTTGCCGATTGGTACGATTATAGGGGCCCCATTATCAACCTGGATTATGGATAACATTACATGGTACGGGATATCTGGTTGGAGATGGATGTTTGTTCTCGAAGGAATCCCAGCCGTTATTTTAGGAGTTGTCACGCTATTTTACTTAAATAATGGTCCCAAAGATGCTAAATGGTTAAATGAGGAAGAAAAAAATTGGCTGGAAAATGAACTAGATAGAGAACGACGTCAAAGCCTTGCAGTAAATAAAGCATCAAAATTAGAAATGTTTAAAGACACGAAGGTATGGAAATTGGCTTTTATTTATTTTGCTAATTATACAGCAATGTACGGTCTTAGTTTTTGGCTGCCAAGTATCATTAAATCATTTGCTACTAGTTCAAATAATATTGAAATTGGCTGGTTAACAACTATACCTGCACTAATCGGAATTCCTTCCATGTTACTTTTTGGATGGAGTTCTGATAAAAGAAATGAGCATAAGAAGCATTTGATTGCAAGCTTCCTCATTGCAGCTTCAGGTTTTATTATGTGTGGGTTTGCTGGTAACGCATTGACGATGATCATATTGATTGCTTTCGCAGCGATTGGACTGTATGGATTTGTAGGCGCCTTTTTCTCATTTATGACCCTGTTTTTCACGGAATCAACCGCACCAGCCGGCATTGCAACGGTTAATGCATTTGCAAGTTTAGGTGGCTTTTTTGGCCCTATGATTTTCGGAAAATTAGCTATTTCAAACGGGATGTTCGTGATTGGTGCATTAGCGATTTTTGCTTGTGTGGTCATCCTATCTCTAAGACAAAAAGAATTAAGTGTTGTAAATGGAAAAGATAATATGGATAAAAGCACCATCAATCGGTAAATTTCGCAACTGGTTATACGGGCCACGGCGCTTCTCTCTCGACACTGTTCGGTAAGTTATTGGCACAATGGATTGTTACGGGGTGTGCAGGTAGATATCGATATGAAAAAGAACGCCTAAAACCATTCCCGTTCCATAATCAGAAAACAATGCTTGTAAATCTACCGCATATTGGTTTCAAACTCCTCGATATTTTTGTCTAAAGGAAAATTAATTAAACTGAACTTGCTATATAAATTATTTTTAGGAGGGTATGAGCATGGAAATAGCAGGAAACCGTCCCTCACCGAAGAAAGAAAAGGCAGAAATTATGAATAAGCCAGTAAATAATTCAGCACTGGGAACCAAAAGTATTCCTTTACTATATTTACGGTTCGCTTTGGCTGGAATTATGGCTAATGCGATTCTTGGAGTGGTAGCGATTGTCGATGGCTATTTCGTCAGCGGCTTTCAGGAGCTGGAAATCGAAGGGATTGGAATTGGATTTACGGTCACGGTTATTACTCGTATGCTTGGCGTTCTGTTTGGGATTGGAGCCGGAGCGGTCATTTCACTTCGACTTGGAAAAGGGAAAATCGAAGAAGCAAGGAGTACTATGGGACAAACTTTATGGTTTACTCTTTTCTTCTCCATTTTGCTAGCTGTACTTGGATTGGTCTTTGATAACCAAATCATGACTTTATTCGGAGCGAGTCATGATGCACTTCCATATGCGGTGAAATACAGCCGACCTTTGTGGATTGCATTGCCAATAATGATATTGGCGGTTGTACTAAGTATTTTAACCAATATCGATGAAAAACCTGTATTATCAATGAACAGCTGGTTAGTTGCGGCGGTTGTTGCTGGAATTACAGAATGGATTATGGTAACGAAATATGACATGGGGATGATGGGTTCTGCATGGGCGAATACCATTGCACAATCTATCCCTGTTTTACTAATCTTTTATTTTTGGTGCGGTAAAACAAAACTTAAACCAAAAATAAAAGATATGATGATTAATCTCAAGACAATTGGTGAGGTAGCTTGGACAGGCTTTGCTTCTTTTTCGAGTCAGCTCATGATGTTTTTTTCTATTATTTTCTTTAATAATTTACTGCAAAGCTACGGCGGTGGGCTGCACGTTGCTGCTTTCACGGTTCAAAACGGTTACATTACAAATCTGCTCGCCTTAGTAGCGCTCGGTGGGATGACAGGACTTCAGCCAATTATTAGTTATAATTACGGTGCAGGCAACCTTGATCGTGTGAAACAAGCAATTAAGATTGGGATCATTTTTACAGTTACCTTGTTTTTGATTGTGACAGCTTTACTAATCATTTTTGCAGATCCAATTATGTCATTTTTCTCTAACGGTAATCCGGATTTACAGAAACTCATAACCTGGACGACAATCGTATTTAATTGCATGTTTACATTAAATGCCGTTAGCTTGCTTATCGCCGGTTATTTCGAATCGCAAGAGAAAAACTGGTCAGCAACGTTTATTAATGTGAGCAAAATGTTGTTTTTTTCATTCCCATTCATGTTTATTTTCCCAAAATTCTGGGGAGTTGATGGTGTTTGGTATTCCGCTCCAGCTGCTGAAATTCCAGGTATCCTTATTGCGATTTATTTTCTTCGAAAAGAGTTGAAACGTTTAAAGGAAGCAAAAGTAAAGTCAGCATATTGAGATCAATTAATCTTTCAAAATTATTTACAAGAAAGAGAGATGATGAGAATGTTTTGTGCGAAAAAAATTACAGCTGAAGAAGCCCAAAGATTAAGTGTGGACACTTGGGAGCCATGGATAGGCGAACCTAGTAAAGGAACTTGGCATGTAGAAGAGCAGGAAGTTTTCTATGTAACAGACGGTGAGGTGTTTATTACTGTTAATGAAGAAAAGTATCATATTACAAAGGACTGGGTCGTTTCTTTGGATAAAGGCCTTGTTTGTGAATGGGACTGCCCAAAATTTTTGAAAAAGAATTATAAAATGAACCATCAGATTAAGTTAAAATAATGTAAAATTAGGTGCGGCATCCGTTTATCACAGCTGTATACTTTTCCTAAATATCTGTGATTTATGGTACACTGTGCGGTTATCCAATCTTGCGTCATATGCGATTGCTACTTATTTTACAAGAATAAAATTCAGAATATTAAGATATCAAGGAGGTTACTAATGAATATAAATCAAAAAGCTGACATTGTTATCTCAAGTAATGCTGTTTTTACAGGCCTTGCAGATAAGCCTTTCCCTGCTTATATCGCTATTATTAATAATAAGATTGCTGCCATTGGTTCCGAAATAGAAATAAACCCGTTTATTGGAACAGACACGAAAGTATTTCATTATGCCGATCAACTTATTATGGCTGGCTTTCATGATTTTCACTTGCATATGTTGATGGGAAGTATTGCAGAAGAAAGTGTCTTTTTAGCTGATGCATCTTCAGAAGAAGATGTGCTCAAAATGGTAGTTGATTTTACCAATTCAAGACCGGATGATCCATGGATTATTGGTTTTTCTTGGGATCAGGGCAATTGGGACAACAAGCAGCTTCCAAATCGTGCTGCACTCGATCGCATACTCCCAGAGCGTCCTGCTATTCTCTTTCATATGGAAGGGCATTATGCCTGGGTAAATAGCAAAGCACTTGAGATTGCGAGTATTAATCGAAATACAGATAATCCGTCCTACGGGATCATTGCAAAAGATGAAAACGGAGAACCAACGGGTATTTTGTATGAGACAGCGATTGCATTAGTATCGAATCATGCTTTCAATTTTTCAAGGGAACGTCGTATGAAAATGATGAAAAATTTTCTCGGACAGGTAGCTTCGCTGGGTGTCACTTCGGTTAACGATTTGTATGGATCGCCTGCTATGGAAAAATTACAGGATTTTGAATTGTTTAGTGATCTAGATAAAAACGGCGAATTAACTGCGCGGATTCATCTGTCACCTCCCTTAAATGGTGATATAGAGCGTGCGAAACAATTGCGTGATACTTATGCATCAGACAAGCTTCGAGTCTCAGGGTTGAAACAGTTTGTTGATGGAGTAATAACCAGCTATACCGCGTATTTAGTTGAACCATATTCAGATAAACCAGAAACCTTTGGGGAAACAGCTGTTTCCCCAGATACGATTACGAAATGGATTGTAGAGGCTGATCGAGAAGGCTTTCAAATTCGTATTCATGCGATTGGTGACGGTGCAATTCGTCTAGCTTTAGATGCCTTTGAGGAAGCACAAAAAAAGAATGGTAAGCGAGATGCTAGGCATTGCGTGGAACATGTGGAGGTTATTCATCCGGATGAAATCGCTCGTTTCCAAAAGCTCGGAGTAATCGCATCCATGCAACCAGAGCATTTGGGTCTTGGTAAGGAGCAACGGAAGACTTATGTTTCACGTATTGGAAAAGAACGTGAGCCCTTTATTTTTGCAATGAAAACTTTAAAGGATTCAGGTGCAATGTTGGCTTTTGGTACTGATTATCCAATTGTGCAATTAAATCCGATGCTAGGCATTTATCGTGCGCTAACAAGAATCGGATATGATGGCTCACCGACAGAGGGATGGAATCCACAGGAGCGTCTCTCACTATCCGAGGTCTTGAGAGATTATACGTTATCCCCTGCCTATGGATCATTCAGAGAAGAGGAATTGGGCACACTTGAAGTGGGAAAACTGGCAGATCTTGTGGTGTTAAACAGAAACCTCTTCGAAATCCCAGTTGAAGAAATACGAGACGTCCGAGTAGTCTTAACGATGGTTGATGGATCTATCGTTTTTCAAGATGATTTAGCATGCAAGAAGGTTCCATTATAAATATAAAGACAAAAAACAATCAGAACAAACGTTACTTATGATACGGTTCACCTTTACATCCGCAACAGAAGGAGCCATAGTAACGGGCTCCCTGCTTATCTTTCTAAACATGTGGTTTACGTCGTTTTGTAAGGTTCTGGTGCGAAAATTATGAAAAAGAACACGGGATAATAGTAGAATCCTAGTGGAATCATATTTTATGCTATAAGTGCGAACATTTGATGAATGAATTCTTTTTGATTTTGGACAGACTGATTCCGTAAATCAATCTGTCCCTTTTTTATCATATGCATGGCTTTTTTGTATATTAATAACCTTTGTGTTCATGGCTATCAAATGTATAGGTTTTTCCATCGATTTCAACCCTGATATCTGTATAAATTGAACCACCTTATTTTAGCTGCCCCAGAATCATCAAAGTAATATTACTTACCATCAATTTGTTGCCATCCTTTTTTCATTTCGCCTTTATCTTCATAATAATATATTTTCCCATCAATGTTTTGATGACCATCAAAAATATAGTGTGAGTCATTGGAGAAATGATATTTTTTCCCATCAATCACTTTCCAACCAGTATAGCCAGCTCCATCCTCTAAGCTATAATATTTGAGTACAGCTTCTTCATTTCCATCTATCGTGCGCTCCATGACCTTAGAAATCCCTGTTTTTATAATAAAACTGTCTTTATCAAAAACGATTTGTTTCTCGTCAAGCCAAAATATAGCAGGATGACCTAGTGCCTTCCCATTCAAATCAGAAACCCTCTCAAGCGCACCTTTGTCGGAAGCGTGAAGAATGACACCTTGACCTTCTATACGTATTTCTTTTTTACTTACCTTGTAATTCTCGGAATAACAAATTTCACTATCCATTTCTCATAAATCTTCTTTAACAAATGCTCCAGAATCATCCGAATAGTAATCACCTTTCCATGCTGATCGTTGCAAAGCACCTTCATCATGAACTATCTATTAACCATTTGAAAAGAGCCTGGTCTAAAATAATACGTTTTCTCCCCAATTTCTTGCCATTCCTTCAAGATAACCCCATCAAAATCTGCATAATGATAAAATCATACTTGCTGTGGCCCCTGCTGTAATCATGATCCATGCTCCAATAAGTAACAAAACAGTTCCCACCTGAATACGAAGAATGGTTTGACTTGGCCATGAAATCTGTTGTGCAACTACTCTGCCACTAAGAAAGATAAGAGGCAATAGACCAGAGCAAGCATTACAAATACAGCAGGAGAAACAAACATTATAAACAATCTTATTGAACAGGATCATAGGTATGTAAAGAGACGTTTTGCCAAATACGCAGGATTTTAAAATCTTCATCATGCTTCACGTACAATGAATTACAACATTTATTAATGTGCGCATAATATTTAGTCATAAATGCTTACCTATATCTATTTCTAGAGAAACTTTGTAACAGAACCTATCAAACTAGCATTATGTAAAATTTCATAATTTCCCTCTTCTATAATGCATTATCTTTATATAACACCTAAGCGAAACGACTTTTGTATTGGTAATATCATAACCTAGAAAATAGAAATGCTTGATTAGAAAACCGTCTTCATATCAAACAACAAAAAGCCCTAATACTCGATTTAGTAGAGCATTAGGGCTTTTTATTAAATTGTCCATTTTATAGGGTACAGTCCATCAAGTAATTAGCTCTTTTCAACCTTATTATTTTTCAGCTATAAAAGCATGTTTATACGTATACACCCCACCAAATTGGTGCTTCTCAATACCTTTGACATATTCCTTCTGTATATATGCTGAACCAGTATGATAAAGCGGGGCAATTGCAGCATCTTCCAAGACTACTCGCTCTGCCTCTTGTAAGGTCTCCCATCTTTTCTGTTGGTCTTGTACAATATCATATTTTGCTTTCTTTATAAGATCATCATAATAAGAATTCGAGTACTCCATCTTATTATTAGAATTATTTGTCGTAAATAATTCTAAGTAACTTATCGGGTCTTTATAATCTGGCCCCCACACTACCATAGATATATCATATTGCCCTGTTTGTTCTAGCTGTAATTTTTGCTTAAATGGTTGCTGTTTAATCTGCACTGTTAAACCTACTAAATTCTTTTCGAGTTCCTCTTTTATATATTCAGCTATACGCTTTGCATTATCTTGTTCAAATGTCAGAAACTCAACTGTAATACTTTCTGTGCCAAGCTCTTTTTTAGCGTCTGTCCAAAGTTTTTTTGCTTTTTGCAAATCATATCTAGCAATATTTCCATTCTCCTTTCTAAAATCCTTCCCAGTTGCTTCATTCTTATATCCTTTTGGGATCAGACCTTGTGCAGGAGTTGCACCATTATTTATAAAGTGCTTTACAAATTCCTCTTTATTCAATGCTAAAGAAATAGATTGGCGAACTTTTTTATTTGCTAGTGTAGCATTTCTTTCATTAAGTCGAAGCATCGCTATGGCTGACTCACTTGACACATGTAGCCCCTTGTTGTTTTTGTATTGTTCTACAAATGTAGAATTAATAGGCACACGGTCAAGAGTACCAGATTCATATAAATTTACAGCCGTCATTGTATCTTTTACAATATGGAAGTTTATTTCATCTAGCTTCACTTTCCCTTTATCCCAGTAAGTATTATTTTTCTTTAATTGAAATTCTTGTTCATGCTTCCATTTTTCTAACACAAACGCTCCATTATATATTAGGTTATTAGGCTCTAATCCATAACGATTTCCTTGTTCTTTCACAAATGATTCATGCTGTGGTAAATAAATAGGCAATGCTAATAATTGCAGTAAATACGGAACAGGCTGTTCTAACTGTACTTCTAGCGTATAATTATCTAATGCCTTTACTCCTAGTCGATCAGTAGCCAATGTACCTTTATTTATTTCTTGTGCGTTTTTTATATAAAATAACATGTACGCATATTGAGAGGCTGTTTCAGGACTCAATGTCCGTTTCCAAGCAAAAGTAAAATCATGTGCTGTTACTGATTCACCATTTGACCATTTTGCATCTTTACGCAAATGGAATGTATATCTTTTCCCATCTTCACTTTTCTCAAATGACTTCGCCACACCAGGTACGGGGTTATCTTGATTATCTAGTACATATAACCCTTCAAATATATTTTGCATCACATGTGATGATGTACCATCCATCGCTTTGGCTGTATCAAGAGAAGGGATTTCTTCTGATACTGTTACGTTTAACACTTGTTTTTGATCCTCTTTATTAACTTTATTCGCTTTACTACTACAAGCCGATAAAATTAAAGATGTGACAAGTGAAATTGCTAGTAAGCGGCTCTTTTTCTGCTTCATGAATTTTTCTCCTTAAATTCGAATAATATTATAAAACGCTATACATTATAGCAGAAAGACTAGTATAAAGTCGTGTTATTCTGTTGAATATTTATTCGTTTCACATAAAATTCACAAAAAAACGCTCTCCTCTTGTATTTCATTAAAAAGGATAGCGTTCTTTATCAATTTGTCTATTTCAATTACATCTTCAACCCTCGTTTATAACGACTCGCTTCAAAAATAATTCGCTCTTCATCTAATGTTTTACATTCACCGTTCCACACAATGTGCTTTCCGTTAATTACAACATCTGATATATCTTTCCCACTCGCGGCATAAACAAGGTGTGACAATACTTCTTCCGCCGGTTGCAAATGTGGCTTATTAGATGGATCAATTGTAATAAAGTCGGCACATTTTCCTACCTCAATTGAACCTGTTTGTTTCATTCCAATTACTTCTGCCGCACTTTTTGTGGCTAATGAAAGAGCTGTTTCAACGGGTAGTGCAGTTGCATCCTTATGGATACCTTTTTGCAATAAAGTGGCAACGCGGAGCTCTTCAAACATATCTAGGTTATTGTTAGATGCAACACTATCTGTGGCAATACCAACTTTGATTCCCGCTTCTAACATTGTCTTAACATCTGCTATACCAGATCCTAATTTCAAATTACTATTAGGATTATGAGCAACACGAACATCATGTTCTGCTAAGAAAGCGCGCTCATTTTCATTTAGCACAACCCCGTGTGCAATAACTGTCGGTCTCTGAAATAAACCACAACTTGCCACATACTCTACTGGACGTTTGCCATATTGCGTTTCAATATCACGTACTTCACGCTCTGTTTCCGAAAGATGGATGTGAACCATTGTCTGATTTTCCACCGCAATGCGTGCACACTCTTCTAGCATTTCTGTAGAACATGTATATGGACTATGAGGGGCAATCATTGTTGTTAACATGTCGCCTTCACTGTAATATTGTTTTACATATTTCTCCGCATCTTGAATTGCTTTCTTCTCATCCTCTTTCGTTCCAAAGCTAAATAAAGTTCTTGAAACTGCAGCACGCATTCCACTCTTACGGACCGTTTCCATAATAGTATCTTGATCTACACCAATCGGATTAAACATATCAGAGAATGTTGTTGTCCCACTCTTCACCATTTCTAATAAACCAAGTTCTGTACTCGCAACAGCAAGTTCTGGAGTAAATTGACTTTCCAGTGGCCAAATTCTTGTTTCAAGCCACGGCTGGAGCAGCATATCATCACCAATGCCACGTAAAAGAGTCATTACAACATGTGTATGCGTATTCACAAGACCTGGCAATAACCACTTTCCTTTTAAATCGATTACTTCATCCACTTGATCCTGATTAGAAAATTCTCCATTTTGTACTTCTATAATCTTATCATCTTCTACGATGATATATCCGTTTCGTAACACTTCATTCTGTTCATTTAGCGTTGCAATCGCAGCGCTTACATAAGCTGTTTTCAAAAGTTTTTCCCCTCTCAACTCTATAAAGTATATTCCTTTCGATAAGTTACCACCATTATAGTAACTTATTAAACATTGAGAGTCAAAAGATATTTCACTTCAGACAAATTCTATTGCATAAAGATATGCACTTTTTGTTTTAAAGTATAATATTGCCTTTCATTCGTGTCTGCAAATGCTTCTTCTCTATTAGAAGGAATGTCCATATAAGTTATCTCTTCAAAAAATTGTGATGATGTAAAATCATATCGTTTGCCATTTATCATATTGTAAAAATGCCAAACTTCGTCAACTTGCGTCTTCTTTATTTCTTCTCCAAACAAATCGTGTATAACAAGTGCTGTTACACCGCATTGCCCTTTTGCTGGATTTTCTATCGTCCACTTTGAGCTTGTTTCAATTGACCACGACTTTTTTAAGATTTCGTACACCTCTGCAAACTTTAACTCATTCATTTTCTCAGCATCCCCTATGTAATATCGATTCTATACATCATATTGTAAAAGTGGCAAAATCCGATTTTTAAAAACAGTTGAAGGTGTCTCACCGATTAATTTTGCGCCCATTTTCATATAATACCCTTTTGCATTTGGATCACTATCAATTGTAAATCTCTTAATTCCCAAGTTAGCTGCTCTTTCTACAACACTTTGCCATAAAAGTTTCCCATAACCTTTCCCCTTATAATTTGGATGTAAATATAAGAAATCAAGAGCATCCTCTTCTTTACGCAAAAACGAGAAAAAACCAATTTTTACTCCTTGATTTTCTAAAACATATACGTAGTTATTGACAATATACGCTTCTGTAATTGTTAAATCTTCCTTACATGCTAATATAAATTCTTCGCTGTAATCCCAAGTTGCTTTTGAATTTAGTGCTAGCTCACTTAATTCATTTGCTTCGTTTAATAACGCTTCCCTTACTTTCATTTCTCCCTCTCCTTTTGTAGCTATGTCTTGAAAATCTCTTTCTATATATTCTACATTTATAAACTCACTCACGATTCCCCTCCAATTTCTTAAAATAAAAGTCTCACTTCTACAAAAAGTGAGACTTTTATTTTATGCGTTATGTTCATTTAACCAAGCTATCAAATCTTGAAATACTTCATCCCTATTCACTTCATGAAACATTTCGTGCCTTCCATTTTCATATAAACGAAGTGTTACATCTTTCACACCGCATTTTTTATACATATCGTACACCTCTCTTACACCTTTCCCCATGTCGCCCACCGGATCACGATCTCCAGAAAAAATGTGTATCGGAAGGTCTTTAGGTGTTTTTTTATATTCCTCTAGTTTATTCACTTCAAGCACACCGTTAAATAATTCACGATAAAAACTTGTTGAACAAATAAAACCACATAATGGATCTTCTATGTATCTATCAACTTGATTTGTATCTGAAGAAAGCCAATCAAACTTTGTACGATTCGGTTTAAAGTTCGAATTAAAATTTCCAAATGATAAAAAGTTTAACATTGGACTTTTTGTTTTTGCACCACGTAGCTTCATTTCAACTGTTGCCACTTTATGACCTACTACACCTAAAAACCCAGGATTTCCACCTGTCCCAGAAATAAGGAATCCATCATATAGTTCACCACGAAGTTGCACAGCACGTCTAGATAAGAAAGAGCCCATACTATGTCCTAATAAAAAAAGCGGACAATTATGTTCATTACGAATAAGTTCCGATAAAAAGATTATGTCAGAAACAGCTTGATCCCAGCCAATATTCGGTTCAAAATGGCCGTAATCCTCTTCTTGTTTTGCTGTTTTTCCATGTCCCCGGTGATCATGAGCATACACACCATAACCAGCCTTCAATAAAGCATCAATATACTCTGTATAGACACCAGCATGTTCCGTCATACCATGTGCAATTTGTACAATTCCACGAATTTCACTTTCCGGTAGCCACTTACGTAAATAAATTTCCGATCCATCCAATACCGTAACAAAGCTTTCCTGTATGTTCATTTTCACACCCTCCAAATCCATTATGTATATTTTTATAAAATGAATGAGTATTCATTATTCTTACTATGTATTATATGCAATTGTTTTCGTAATGACAAACACTGTATTTTCTAAATGAATCCTCAAATTATATTTCTAGGAGGGAACCATTATGATACCATCATTATTTTTAGCACACGGCTCACCAATGCTTGCTATTCAAGATACAGACTATACACGTTTTCTAAAAACACTTGGAGAAACA
>Ga0102589_1001610_pt1 | contig 29517 bp, 27 predicted proteins | sample AraplaMF_Col_mLB_FD_76858 | JGI IMG/M metagenome (GOLD analysis project Ga0102589, IMG submission 76858) | Arabidopsis root microbial communities from the University of North Carolina, USA - plate scrape MF_Col_mLB | ecosystem: Host-associated > Plants > Roots > Endosphere | place: USA...
GGCAGGTCTGAAGCCCGTGCAGCTGCAGGCCAAGGAAGGACTGTCGCTAATCAATGGCACACAGATTATGACAGCAATCGGTGCACTGACTTATGTGCATGCACTGCGGCTTGCCAAGACGGCGGATGCGATCGCGGCTCTGACGGTGGAGTGCTTGAATGGGATTACGGATGCGTTTGCGGATGAGCTTCAGCGCGTCCGGCCGTATCCAGAGCAGATTGGCGTCGCTGCCAATCTGAGAACACTGCTGAGCGGCAGTCAGTTGACGACGAAGCAAGGCGACATTCGTGTGCAGGATGCCTATTCCCTGCGCTGCTTGCCTCAGGTTCATGGCGCATCGCGACAGGTGCTTGCTTATGTAGAGGATAAGTTGAATGTGGAGATGAACGCAGCGACCGATAATCCGCTTTTGTTTTTGGAACAGGGCACAGTCATCTCGGGCGGGAATTTTCATGGACAGCCGATGGCGTTTGCGATGGATTTCTTGAAAATCGGGATGAGCGAACTGGCCAACATAGCGGAGCGGCGCACGGAGCGGCTAGTCAATCCGGCATTGTCTGGCGGGCTGCCTGCTTTCCTTAGCCATCAGCCTGGTATGGCGTCTGGCATGATGATTCCGCAGTACGTGAGCGCATCGCTCGTCTCGGAGAACAAAGTACTGGCTCATCCGGCGAGCGTCGACTCGATCCCTTCCTCCGCCAATCAGGAGGATCATGTATCGATGGGCACGACGGCTGCCCGCCATGCGGCACAAGTGGTAGACAATGTGTCCAAGGTGCTGGCCATTGAGCTGATCTGTGCGGCAGAAGCCGCCGAGTTCCGAGGCGCAGAGAAGCTGGCTCCTTCGACGCGTGCGCTCTTCGACTTGGTGCGCAAGCTTGTACCGCCGGTAACGACGGATCGCTCTTTAAGCAAGGAGATTGAAGCCGTTGCATCTGCGCTTAGCAGAGGGGAGTTCCTTCATGCCGTAGAGGAAGTAGCAGGCCGATTATATTAAGTCGACTTCAAGAAGAGAACATCAGGTTTCATATGAAAAGGAGGCGTAACAAGATGAATCAGGTAAAGAGAAGCATTCGTGCACCGCGCGGTAACGAGTTAACATGCAAGGGGTGGGTTCAGGAAGCAGCCATGCGCATGCTGATGAACAATTTGGATCCAGAAGTGGCGGAACGACCGGAAGACTTGGTGGTCTATGGCGGGATTGGCAAGGCGGCACGCAACTGGCCTTCCTACGAGGCCATTGTCCGTGAACTGCAGCGGCTGGAGAGTGATGAGACGCTGCTTATTCAATCCGGCAAGCCGGTCGGTGTATTCCGCACGCATGAGCGGGCACCCCGCATACTCTTGTCAAACTCTGTGCTCGTACCGAATTGGGCGAACTGGGATCACTTCCGCGAGCTCGAACGCAAAGGGCTGATGATGTATGGTCAGATGACTGCGGGAAGCTGGATTTATATTGGGACGCAAGGCATTCTCCAAGGCACCTATGAAACGTTCGCGGAAGCTGCCCGACAGCATGCGGGAGGAACGCTTCGCGGCACGCTTACATTAACGGCCGGTCTTGGCGGCATGGGCGGTGCCCAGCCTCTTGCTGTGACGATGAATGATGGTGTCGTGATTGCTGTTGAGGCAGATCGTTCTCGGATTGAACGCCGAATTGAAACGCATTACTGTGATGTATTGGCTGAGACCTTAGACGAAGCATTGGAACTCGCACATCAAGCAATCAATGAGAAGAGGCCGTTATCGATCGGACTGCTCGGCAATGCGGCAGAGCTGTTCCCTGAATTTGTGCGCCGCGGCATCAAGCCCGACTTCGTAACTGATCAGACTTCTGCTCATGATCCGCTCAACGGTTACATCCCAGCTGGTTACAGCTTGAAGGATGCGGCTGCTCTTCGCGTCCGCGATCCGAAGCATTATATCGAGCTGGCGAAGGCCAGTATGGCGGTTCACGTGCAGGCGATGCTGGACTTGCAGAAGCTCGGATCTGTTGTATTCGATTACGGCAACAACATTCGCCAAGTGGCATTCGATCAAGGTGTACAAGATGCGTTTGCATTTCCAGGCTTTGTTCCGGCTTATATTCGTCCGCTCTTCTGCGAGGGCAAAGGGCCATTCCGCTGGGCCGCCTTATCGGGCGATCCAGAAGATATTCGCAAGACAGATGAACTCGTATTGAAGCTGTTCCCGGATAATGATCATTTGCGCCGCTGGATCACGATGGCCCAAGAGAGGGTGTCCTTCCAAGGTCTGCCGGCCCGTATTTGCTGGCTCGGATATGGAGATCGCGCCAAGTTCGGCTTAGCGATTAATGAGATGGTGAAGTCAGGCGAGCTAAGCGCTCCGATCGTTATTGGCCGCGATCATCTCGACTGCGGCTCCGTTGCTTCCCCGAACCGCGAGACGGAGGCAATGAAGGATGGCTCCGACGCTGTAGGAGACTGGGCAATCTTGAATGCACTTATTAATACATCGGCGGGAGCCTCATGGGTATCTGTTCATCATGGCGGCGGCGTTGGCATGGGATATTCCTTGCATGCCGGTATGGTCGTCGTTGCCGACGGCACGGATGAAGCTGCGGAACGGCTGCGCTGCGTCTTGACGACCGACCCGGGGATGGGGGTCATCCGCCATGTAGATGCAGGTTATGATGAAGCGGTTGCGACTGCGGAGCAGCATGGAATCTGTATTCCAATGCGTCAACAGTCCTGAGAGCACGGAATCAACATTGCAATGCGCCAGCAGTCCTGACAGAACAGGAAATTGCCGATTGCTAACGACAAAGGATTAACGGAATATTACCCTACCTAAATACGCAACGAGGGAGGTTTCTTTCATTGGAACAGATTGATTTGCTTCTAACAAGTATCGGATGCTTATACACCCCCGAAGGTAATGGGCCCAGATATGGGGAAGAGATGGGGCGGATTCAGGAAATTGCGAATGCAGCTGTCGCCATTGATAAGGGAAAGATCGTATTGGTCGGACAGAATGATGATGTGATGGCTGCCTTGGCTGGAACGGCTATTCGCGAGACGATTGACGTCGGAGGCCGCATCGTGACCCCTGGGCTCGTCGATCCGCATACGCATCTCGTTCATGGCGGCTCCCGTGAGCACGAGCTAGCGATGAAGCGCTCAGGAGTTCCCTACCTTGATATTCTGGCGAAGGGCGGCGGAATTCTAAGCACGGTCAAATCGACTCGGCAATGGAGCGAGCAAGAGCTATACGACAAGGCTTATCGAAGCCTGAATGAAATGCTGCTCCAAGGGGTAACGACGATAGAGGCGAAGAGCGGCTATGGCCTGAACCTGGAGACAGAGCTGAAGCAGTTGCGCGTATCGCGTCGACTTCATGATACGCATCCGGTGGACATCGTCTCTACCTTTATGGGAGCACACGCTGTACCGGAAGAGTATAAAGGACGGACAGAGGAATTCGTGGCCGTAATCATTGAGGAAATGCTCCCGGCCGTTGCAGCAGAAGGGTTAGCGGAATTTTGTGACATCTTCTGCGAAGAAGGCGTATTTGACGTGGAGCAATCCCGTGTTATCTTGATGGAGGGCAGACACCATGGACTTATTCCGAAAATCCATGCAGATGAAATTGTTGCACTAGGCGGCTCTGAACTGGCGCAAGAGGTGGGAGCGATTTCAGCTGAGCATCTGGTAATGACAACTGATCAAGGATTAGCTAGTCTGGCCGCAGGGAAGGTTGTTCCGGTTCTGCTTCCGGGAACGACCTTCAACCTAGGTCTGTCCCAGCATGCCCGCGCCCGCGATATGATCGACAAGTTCCGACTGCCTGTCGCACTCTCCACCGATTACAACCCTGGATCTTGTCCGACGGAATCGATCCAGCTCATCATCATGCTGGCATCCTTGAATTTGAAAATGCAGCCTGAAGAGATTCTGACAGCATGCACGTTGAATGCAGCTGCTGCAATCGGACGTGCAGCAGACATCGGCTCTATCGAAGTCGGGAAGCGGGCGGACTTGACCATCTTCGATGCTCCTAATCTAGCCTACTTGCCGTATCACTTCGGTATCAATCATACATTCGGCGTCATCAAGAACGGCATGCAGGTAGTATGGAACCGTACCTTAATGGCGCAAGCGTAAGAAGGGGCGTACGATGGACACCCGCATTCCTCATCTGCGCACATCGGAGGGATTAACCCTCCGCGATCAACTGGAACTGGGAACGGTGGTCGCCCGTTGGATCCAGCCAAGGGACGTACGTACAGGAACAGCTGTAAGCTCTCATCGTGGGTGCTCCCCATTCCGGCGTGCGGGATGGCGGAGCGAAAGTGCGTCCTTCGACATCTAAAACCATCTATAGAGGACGCTGCCTAACGAAAGTGGGGCAGTGTTCTTTTTTTTGCGTGATCGCGCAAAATTAATTGCGTCGCTGCATGCAAATCATGCGCTACATACAGATTCGCCAATCTAGGGCTTTATGTTATTTTTAAAAAGCATTGAAGTTCAATAGATTGGAGTGAATACAGTTGGTTATATTTTATCAGAGGCTGAAGAATTTCTTTAATTTAAAGGATCAAGATTATGTTGATTTTCTGCGAAAATATGAAGCAAGAGGGAAGAAGCAAATTACGTTTTATTTAATGCTTGCTCTCATTCCAGGGGTACTGACTTATATTCTTATTTATTTTTTCCGTGAGCCGTTTATGGAATTGACGGGTTTATCTAGTCATAACACGCAGTTCTTCATCTTGGCTATTATGGCATCGGTCTGGCATGTATTTTTTCCATTTGCAATGTTACGATATGCTGATAAGCTCTCCTTTAAAGAATCTCTGCGGTATTTAGGCTTTACAAGACTGGATATCAAAGGGCTTCTTATTGTGTTTCCAGTAATTGTGATTCTATTTACGTTGATCTCCCTTCCCTATATGAAGTTCATCTTTCCGCCTTTGCATGAATTTTTAAATAGTCTCCCATTCTTTCACATGGGAGAGTGGCATATTTGGCAGCAAGGTTATTATGATTTCCCGTGGTACTTGTTGGTGATTGGGGTGTTCGGAAATTTTGTGGGAGAAGAAATCTATTTTCGTGGTTACTTGCTCAGAAAAGTGGGCTCGCTTAAGTTCGATTGGTTAATTATTGCCGTATTATTTCAAATTTATCATATGTGGCAAGCACCGCAGAACTGGGCCTTCATTCCTCTTTCCATATTTATTCCCGAAGAGATATTAGTCAAACTCCGGAAAAATATTTATGGTGCCATTTTGCTTCATCTTTTTGTGAATACGATTTGGGGTATCATTACTTTTAAACTAGTTGGAGTGTAAAATGACTAAAGAACCCATGCCACACGACTATATTAAATGTCAACCAAGGTGAATGTAATGAAAAACGTAAGGGCAAAGCATCAGTATTTCGTGTATCTATCTTTGTTTCTTTTTTTATTCGCTGCATTCTATATTCATGGGCAGTCTTTTCAATATCCCTATATAGGGGTTCAATTAGAGAATCATAACGATAAATGGTTCGTAGCAGGGATAGAGCCTGGAGGGAAAGCAGAAGAAATAGGAATCGCACCAGGCGACGAGCTCTTAGCCTTGGACGGAAAGAGATTGACCGATTGGCAACATAGCAAGATTATCGATATGAAACAAGTGAAGACGTATACGTTCCTCCATCACGGCACAGAAATACAAGGCAAGGTGGATCAGCGGGACTTTTTTAAACAGATCTTTGCGATTGGCGTGGAATTGATACTCGTTGGAATCGGAAATTTTACTTACTTTAGGAAGCCTGAATCACATATGATTCGCAAATTTTTCAAAATGAATATCGTGTTGGCGTTCATCATTTTGACGATTTATGCGACTGAATTGATCATAGCGAATGTAATCTTGGCCGCATGTTCAATCTGGATTCCTTACTTGATGCTCGACATGTTTCTTCAATTGATTTTTACAAAGGTAAGACCTGTTGTGCAAAACCTATTTACCTGCGCTAAAGTTGTGCTGGCAGTTTTTACTCTCTTTACCTCACTTACTATCACCATAGGCAAAATTCCAGACTGGATCAGGGATATTACACTTATTCAATTTATGCTTGCTATCGGAGCTATATTAATTTTAGGAAGACGAAATTGGAGGCACTTTGATCGAATACGAAAGAACTATTTGTTGATTCTTGTCACTGGAATTTCCCTTAGTTTTCTTCCTTTTTTATTCTTATATGCAATCCCCAACTTAGTAGGATTAAAGTATATATTAGCTCCAGAATATGCGCTTATGGGGCTTATCCCTTTTTCCTCTACGATTATGTACATTTTGATTAAACAGAGAATGGTAGATATGCAGCTTTATATTTCCCGGCTATATATCCATACGTTGTTTGTTGCCGGGCTGTTCTTTGTTTATTTATGCTCGTTCACATTTAGGTGGTCGCCTTTGATCTATATTTTTTTCATAGTCGCCTATACAGGCAGCTATCAGTGGGCTTTGAAATGGGCTAACGGCAAAGTAAACGGCAGAAAGCAATGGCTAGAGAAGGAGAAACTTAAACTTTCAATTCAGCTTGCGGAGAAGAAGAATAATCGTGATTTGATCGTGATGTTGGTGGAGATGATCCAAGAAGTAATCGACATAGAGGGCATCTGCGTCCTATGGAGAGATGGCGTTCAACAACATGCCTATTGCGTCGGTATATTCGAAGAGCTGGAAGAAAAGTTATTAATGGAGGATTGTAGCGAGCTAGTTTTAAGACAAAAATATAACTTTAGCGAAGTGTTGAAAATAGGGGAGACGAATTATTTATGCCTTGGGCATAAGAGCAATAATACGTTTTTCTCGGCAGAGGAACTTCAGTTTTTAGAAAAAATACATATGGAAGTGTTTCGGTTATTAAGGAATGCTCAATTACTCTCCAACATGCAAAAAGTTTATATGTCGTCAAAAGTTCAAGATGGTGATAATACCAAAGAGGCAGCCAATCCTAACAACGAGATGAATTATTTATTATTAGAGGCTCAGGAATCCGAGCGGATACAGACCTCTTACTTCTTACATGATCAAATCTTGCAAAACCTCATTTTCCTTTCCCGTGATTTAGAAGAGCTGTATGATTCTAAAGTGATCAATAAACAGAAGGTGAAGCTATGGCTTCATTGTGTATATGATTCACAGAATGAGATTCGCCTATTATGTGACCGCCTTCATCCGCATATTGTTGACAAAACCGATTTAAAGGAAGCACTGCAATGGCTGATTCGTTCGACGAAGGAGAGGGCGGAGCTAGAAATCGAATTCCAGTATAGGCTATCGTCCGATCTAGTGCTGCAACCATTAGTGAAAACTAATGTTTTTAGAATCATCCGAGAACTGCTTACGAATGCAGTCAAACATGCCAATGCTTCAAAAGTAACCCTTAGTATTTGGAATTCCGGGCGTGTACTTCAATGTAAAGTTCAGGATAACGGAACAGGGTTTGACGTTACGGAACTGGGTCAGAAAAACTCTGATCAACGTCACTTCGGTTTGGTATCCATTCATCATCAGGTCAATTATTTGGGTGGTTCAATGAATATTCATTCCTCAATAGGAGCAGGTGTAGAGGTTCATATTTACGTGCCAGTAATGGAGGAGCATTCTCATGTTGGATAAAATTAAAGTGATGTTGCTGGATGACCATCCTTTAGTCATGGAAGGATTAAAGAACCGAATAAACGAGGAGAATGATCTTCATGTAGTCGGAACTTTCACGGATCCACGTGAGAGTATTCAAGAGCTGGAACATTTGAAGCCAAATGTATTCGTGATGGATATTTCAATGCCGCATATGGATGGCTTCGAAGTGGCGAAGTTATGCAAAGAGAAATTCGGGCTAGCTATGAAAATTATTATGCTGTCCGGCTACACCTATGAGGAGTTCTACCAAAAAGCGTACGATATTGGAGTCCATGCTTATTTATCCAAACAAGCCACTTACCAGGAGATCATTAATGCGATCAGGCAAAGTGTATTAGGCCATATTCTAATACCGGAGAACGTTCTAAGCGGTCTAAAGCAAGATCAACTGACCGCTACGGAGCGGGAAGTGCTTAAACTGATTGCTCAAGAAAAGAGCAATCAAGAGATCTCTATTATTCTTGCGATGAGCAAGCGAACCGTTGAATATCACATTGCATCTATTATTGATAAGTTTGGAGTTAAGACGCGCATTGGTGCTGTTGTAAAGGGCTACGAATCCGGTATGCTAATAAATCAAACCCAGTAGAACGGCGGATACAGCTCGTGATCCATTTGCAGCTCGTACTCTTCTGTAATCTTCATGAGTGCGAGGTTAATTATTTTGAAGGCAATCTGTATGAGAATGATCCAGCCTTACTATAAAGAAAATCCCTCCTCAATGAGGGGGGATTTTCATATAGGAACTGTGAGCTGTTTATCAGCCGGCAGCCCAAACGTCCAATTCAATTTTCAATTCTGGAAGACCTAGTCCCGCAACATAGGCAATCGTCATCGAAGGAGGAGTAGCGCCGAATACGTTATTCCACTCCGCATCGAAATGATCCCAGTCGATTTCTTCCGTTGCCCAAATATTCACTTTCACGACATGATCAGGCGTCAGCATCTGAGAAGCAAGGATGGCAACAATGTTGCTCATCGTGTTCGTTACTTGTTCGTTGAAGTCAGTGGGAATGTGATTGTTTGGATCGATTCCAATTTGACCAGAAAAAACATACAGCTCCGCATTTCTGCTAATTTTGGTTACATGGCTGTACTCTCCAACCGGCTTTGCAATCGATTCAGGATTATATCTGGAAACGATAGGATTGATTTGTGTCATAAGTAATATCTCCTTTTAAATGGTTTCGGTTATTTCCTTCAAAATGGACAGACTTATCCCGTCGCATTGAATTCTAGAAGAAAACAGCAGTAGAATACCCGATACCGGAGGATAGATTTTTCAAAGCTCTCTTTTTCATCAGGTACTCACTCCTTCCCATTTAAAAGCGAATTATTTGACGTAAAACACCTAAATTATAGCATTAGCTCTGCTTTAATGATAGGGAATGTTCACTTGGTGAGATGACAAACTTTCGAATTGATATCGAAGAAGAAAACAGTAGCATATATCGCTTCGATTATTTTTATGATTGTTACAATAGGGGGGATTTGCATGAACCAATTTGCCAACGTAAGCTTCGAGGGACGACAAGATTTGTTTACTTCCTTAATGGCCAGGTATGAGGCATTCCAACAGCAAAAGCTTTCATTAGATATGTCGAGGGGCAAGCCGTGCTCAGAACAACTGGATTTATCGAATGAACTGTTCCTTCCATTGACGCAGGAAGCATATATTGATGGAAATATAGATCTGCGTAATTACGGCGGACTTGATGGGCTTCCCGATATGAAAAGGTGGTTTGCCGGGCTGCTGCAGGTTGAGACGAATGAGGTCATGGTCGGCGGCAATTCAAGCCTAAATATGATGTACGATACGATAAGCAGAGCCATGCTATTCGGTGTATACGGCGGTGATCAGCCATGGGGGAAGCTGCCTCGAATTGCGTTTATATGCCCAAGCCCTGGTTATGACCGGCATTTTGCGATATGCGAGGCTTTTGGTATCGAGATGATTCTGGTCGATATAAATCAGGACGGCCCCGACATGGATCGAATTGAGGAGCTTGTCAGGCAAGACGATGCGATAAAAGGAATCTGGTGTGTCCCGAAATACAGCAACCCGGAAGGGATTACGTATTCAGATGAGGTTGTCCATAGACTCGCTAACATGACCACAAAGGCAAATGACTTCCGTATTTTTTGGGACAATGCCTATATGATTCATCATTTAACGGATACTCCCGATCAGCTCCAAGATATTTTGTCTGCCTGCAAATCCAGTGGTAATCCTGACCGAGTCTTCATGTATTGCTCGACCTCTAAGATCACATTCCCAGGCGCCGGCGTAGCTGCAATAGCTGCAAGCTTCGCTAATATCAATCATATGAAAATGCAAATGGCGGCACAGACTATTGGGCCAGACAAAATCAATCAGCTCCGGCATCTTCGATTTCTACAAAACACAGAAAAAGCGATGCAGCTTATGCAGAAGCATGCGGCGATTCTAAGACCGAAGTTTGAAAAAACACTAGCCATTTTCGATGCTGAGCTGGGCGATTTGGATATTGCCACATGGAGCAAGCCCAACGGCGGTTACTTTATCAGCTTACATACGTTGGACGGCTGCGCTGGTCGTGTTGTCGCTTTAGCTGCAGAAGCAGGCGTTATCTTGACTAACGCGGGCGCCACATTCCCTTATGGGAAGGATCCGCGGGATCGCAATATTCGAATTGCGCCTTCATTTCCGACCATACAAGAGCTTGAACTGGCAATCACGATCGTATGCTTATGTATCAAGATAGCAACGATTGAGAAGTTGAACAATATGACTGCCACGACCGCCAGACAATAGTACTAGAAGAAGCATGGACAAATCGATACGAAATCAGAGCACACGGAGGATCGCACTCCGTGTTTTTTTTTTGTCCAAAGTTTCATTTACAACCAGTTATCATCCGAATTCGACCGTTTATCGCGAATTCATTTACAGGAGGGGAGAATCTTCCTATAGTTAAAACCGAGAGAAGGGGATGAGATGACGTGAAATTCGAAGTATCGATTGATCCATCTTGTACAGAGCCGAAGATCATCATCCTAACCGATAAAATGACGGATGAAATATCAGAAATCATGAAGCGGCTGTCAGAGACTTATATGGATGCCTTGCCTGTATTTTCAGATCGCGGCGTTGAAATCGTCGATTGCAAGCATATTATCCGAATTTACGCGGAGAAACAGAAGGTGTTCTTACAAACGCTGGCCGGTATCTACACCGTTCGCTCCAGACTCTATGAATTGGAAGAAAAGCTCGATAGCCAATGCTTCGTCCGCATTTCGAATTCCGAGATTGTGAACATCAAGATGATTCGGAACATGGATATAAGCATGACGGGAACGATTGGCGTGTCGCTCGCTGGTAATGTGAAAACCTATGCTTCTCGGCGCTATGTTGCAAAAATCAAGAAACTGTTCGGTATATGAGGTGAATCATCGTGAAAAATCTACTTAATCGAGTTGCCGGTGGCTTTATTATCGGCGTAATCATTGGACAAATCGTCCAGATCATTATTTCGTTCTCCGTAGGTCAGGGGGAATACATGCCGGTTGTCGAACAATTTCGATCTTATTTCCATAATGGAACGACAGCTGTTATCGCGCAGAATCTGCTGACCGGATTAATAGGGATAACCTTCGCAACTAGCTCACTCGTGTTCGAAGTGGCGAAGTGGGGCTTATTGAAGCAGTATTTCATTCACTTCTGCATCACGGCAGCTGTATGGATTCCGATTGTCGTGCTGCTGTGGATGCCGCAGACGTCGCGTAATCTGCTTGTGTTCCTACTTAGCTTTCTAGGCACCTATATCATTACCTGGGCAACGCAATACGTCATATCGAAGAATGACATCAAACAGATTAATGCCGCGATTCAGTTGAAGCGATTCGAAGAAGGAGGCGAGGAATAGATGAGCATTGTAGTCAAGAATCTAACGAAAACTTATTCAGCGCGCAAGGCTGTCGATCATCTATCGCTGACGATTGAACAGGGGGAATTCTTTGCACTGCTTGGTCAAAATGGTGCGGGAAAGACGACCACGATTAAAATGCTGAGCTGCCTGCTTCTCCCTACGAGCGGCGATGCATGGATGGTAGACGATAGTATTGTCACCAATCCGATGGCAGTAAAGCAGAACATAAACCTATCGCCGCAGGAAACAGCAGTCAACCCGAATCTTACGGTGAAGGAGAATCTAGAATTCATTGCGAGCATTTATGGATATAACCAGCGAGAGGCTAAGCAAAAATCGGTGGATATGATGGATAGGTTCGGGCTTACAGAGCGGGCGAGAAGCAAAGCCAAGACACTATCAGGCGGGCTTCAGCGCCGACTAAGCATCGCGATGGCACTCATTTCGGATCCGAAAATCATCTTCTTGGATGAGCCGACCTTAGGGCTCGATATTCGAGCTAGACGTGACTTATGGGAGATCTTATTGGTGTTGAAAGGCAAGATCACGATTATCGTAACGACGCACTATTTAGAAGAAGTAGAGGCGCTTGCGGATCGAGTCGGTATTATGCATGGCGGTACATTACATGCGCTCGGAACAGTTGAGGAGTTAAAAGTAAAAACCGGAAAATCTTCGCTAGAAGAAATATTCCTCGCATTAACGGAAGAGGAGGCCTGATTATGAAATACTTCGCATTTGCTTCACGTAATCGTAAGGAAGTTTTACGAGATCCATTGACCCTTCTATTTGGAATGGGGCTTCCGGTTATCATGATCTGTCTTTTTTCACTCATGCAGAAGAACATGCCCGATGCTCTATTTCAAATTGAGAATATAACGCCAGGTGTAATTGTTTTTAGCTTTTCATTCATTACATTATTCTCAGGAATGCTGGTCGGGAAAGATAGAAGCAGCTCATTTCTGATGCGGATCTTCGCTTCGCCCATGTCGGCATCCGATTATATCATTGGATATGCACTTCCCTTATTGCCAATTGCGGCTCTGCAAATTGCTGTGTGCTTGATTACAGCCTTTTTCTTAGGACTTTCCATACATTTGAATGTGCTGGTAGCTATTATTCTGCTCTTGATGATGGCATTGCTATATATTGGGTTTGGACTGCTGCTAGGGACATATTTCACAGATAAGCAAGTTGGCGGGATTTTCGCGATCTTCGTCAACCTATCCGCATGGCTTAGCGGAACATGGTTTGCACTGGATATGATCGGTGGTGCATTCCAGTCGATCGCCTATGTAATGCCGTTCGCTCATGCGGTAGATGCTGCACGATATGCGTTGGCGGGCGAATACAGCAAGGCAGTTGTTCCTTTTATTTGGGTAGCAGGCTATTCGGTCTTCATTTTTGCTATCGCGGTGATGAGCTTTAAGAAGAAAATGAAAGGACAATGACTTTGTTCATGGATTGAAAATGGTAAGGAGATGCTGCTAGGCAGACAAAATCCCCTCGCTAGGATGTATTCGCCGTGTCCCAACTGGATTTGTGTCATATGGTGATGAATAGGGAGGAGGGGAACAACAATGGAAGCCTATCAGAATTGCTTGTACTGTATGGACAAAAAAGTTCGTATCCTGACGATGGATCGCAAAGAATACCGAGGGACGGTTGTTAAGGTAGATTATCAAAATGTCTATTTGCGTCCCGAAGCAAACTACGGAACCGTGAGAACGTCAGGCTTTTTTCCTTTCTTTAATAATGAAATCATAACCCTAAGCTTGTTTACACTACTTGCTATCGCATTGATATGATTGACATTCATTAAGAAGATATTACAAAGGAGCTGCAGTTAAGCAGCTCCTTATATTTTATTTCGCAGAGTATTCATTTACTTCAAACGTTAAAATCTTATCGTAGATTACATAATCCTTACGGCTGGTAAAAGGGCCTTTATTATTGTTATGTTTATTGATAGCATAAGATGTTGTGCCTACGCCAGCGTTTTTGTTCTCATACCAGGAGATGAAGGAGTTGACTTCTCCCATAGAAAGATCAAATTCTTTTTCTAGTCCAGTCGTCATTGTAACTGTAAGGATGGCACGATTACCTTTAGGTTGTTCTGGATTAGTCGGCTCAGTAGGTTCAGTAGGTTCAGTAGGTTCAGTAGGTTCTGTTGGTTCCGTTGGTTCTTCACTAGTGCCAGGATAATAAACTTCAACTTTATTAATAGAAGTAGTCGTTTCGCCGGCTATTGCAAAAATCGCATTATTGAAGGAGACTACGCCTGCTCTTCTTGTAGTAGGCATGTCTAATTTTTTTGTCCATTCATTTTTCGCCGGATCGAATTCATAGACAGAGTTTATTTTTGTTCTACCATCAGGTTTGCCGCCTCCAACCCCATAAATCTTTCCGTTAAGCTCTGTCGTCCCGATATATATGGCGGTTTCCGGATAAGGGACTCCATTTTCCCAGGTATCTGTTTGAGGATCGTAGATTTCAACTATACTTTGGGAGTTTGAATTAGCTGAATTTTCCCCACCGATTGCATAAATTTTTCCGTTTAATGTAGTGAGGCCAATACCGGATCTAGAAGAAGGCATTTTCGCCTTCGCAGCCCAACTGTTGGTTTCCGGATTGTATTCATACACGGTGTTGGAGTTTGAACCACCAGGTTTATATCCCCCTATAACATAAACTTTATTATTAATTGCAATTCCTGAAGTGTAACTTCTTGTTTCGGGCAATCTTGTTTTGCTGGACCATTTGTCCGTTTTTGGGTCATATGCTTCAACTACATTAGAGTATCCGCTTCGATCCTTTCCTCCCATTACGTAAATGATATCGTTCACGACAGCTATTGCCGCTCCGACTCTTGCTGTAGGCATGGGGGCTTTTTCGATCCATGAGTCATTAGTTGGATCATAGGCATATACATTGTTGGCAAAACTGGAGTATCCGGAGGGAGAACCCCCGATTACATAAATGGTGTTATTGGCTAACGCTACATGGGGATAGCTTCTCGACACTGGAAAATCATTTTTTTGTTCCCATTTCTCCACGCCAGTGGAGGCGTATGCGCTTGGAATGAAACATAACAGTAAAAGTAGCGACAATAGAATCGATAAGACAGGTTTCTTCATAATCTTCTCCTTTAAATTCAGACTGTGTACTGATTATATGAAATTGGAATATGTTTGTCTATATATATGAACATATGAAAAAATGTAAATAAATGTTTTTCGTATACTAAAAAAGTGGTAACTTTACTGATAAGGTGATTCATTCCATTAGCTGTGCTTCGAGTGGAGTTCATCTACCTTGTTGTAAAAATATACATAATATGGTGACAGTGGAGTTGCTTGCTCTAACATCGTAGTCTTGATGCCGACTCAATTTCGTTGAGATCTCCGTTGCCCAATTAGCCACCTTGAAGAGAATCACGTTTACTGTCAAAGAAGCAAGTAATGGGGATCTTTATTCCGCTCAAACGTGGTGATCCTTTACTGGACTAGCCTTCATCGCAACGATTTTAGGTCAGACGTTATTCAATTGGCTGTTGAAATGGCTCAGTACGTCGGTCATTTCCATAGTATTCTCGGGGAGACGGTAGGAACGTGCATCCTTGCTTATTTCATTTTGGATGAGGTTATCACGGTACAGCAAGGCATTGGCATTGCACTCATTTTGATTGGACTTGCTGTGTTCTTATTGCAGCAACGACAGGTAAGCGAGCAGCAGACAAATCGTAAGGATATTGGGGCATAGATAGAATGGAGTGTGAATTATCAAGCCGCCTTCAACCCAGATGGCTCTAATAAATGAATGCCTGAGGCGAAAGGGATGAACCGTTCAGGATGCTGCTGATAGGCCTTCCATGCGATTTTATCTGTTCCGACAGCACCTGGTTCGGAAACATTTAGCTCTCTTTTGTAGAACAGTGCCTATGAGAAAGTTACTTTTTTATTGCTTGCTATCTGGATGGCGACTCACTTGACTCTAGGATAACACTTTGTACTTTGTCTTTAGTGTTCAGCTTATCACACTTAGCAGGAAAGGAAGATGTTCAATCGGTTTGTGCCGAAGGGGAGACGCGCATGTATATTGATATTGGGCAATCACGCAATGGAAGGGATCGCATATGAGAGGGTCCAGTTGACTTTAACAGGGTAGGGAAATATCTTAAGAATATAACAGATCATTATGGACGGAAGCGGTTTTTATAAATGAAAGGTGGTATGTTTATGCGAATCAAATGGTTCGGGCAATCGGCTTTTTTATTGACTTCGCAGGCAGGAACAAGGATTTTGATTGATCCATACGGACGTCTGCTTCGTTATCGAATGCCTGAGGTAGAAGCGGATATTGTTCTGGTTACGCATGAACATCGCGATCATAATCAGATTCAGGTAGCGGTTGGCGATTACTTGCTTGTGAATGAGCCGAAGGAATACACCTATGGTGACGGTGAGGTGCTGATCAGCGGCTTTAAGACCTTTCATGATAAAGTGAACGGTGCGAAAAAGGGTGACAATATTGTATTCCGCATTCAAGTCGATGGCCTGACTATCTGTCATTGTGGGGATCTGGGTCATCTATTGTCTGAAGAGCAAAGCCAAGCAATCGGCAAGGTAGACGTTCTTATGACTCCGGTAGGCGGAAGAATGACCATTAACGGAGATGAAGCGGCTCAACTGATGCGTCAATTGCGGGCAACGATAACCATTCCGATGCATTACCGTACGAAGGCGCTCCGTCCGCTAGGATTTCTGATTTTTGATAAGGTAGATAAATTTCTCGCAGCATCCGGTCAGCAGGTTAGAAGCTATAAAGAGCTGGATATTACACAAGACAGTTTGTCTCAAGCCGCGGGCGTAGCCATCATGCAATATTGAGGGCAGTGGAATATGAACGAACTTGACGGTAATGTAGAAATGACACCATTATCATTTTGCTAGAAAGTACCAAGCACATCCGTTATAATCGTCTCAGATTATTAGCACATCGGAGGTGCTCTACTTGCTAGAGGAAAACCGAGATCACTCTCATGTACGTAAGAATATACATTGGGCCGACCTGCGGGCGGATTGCGAGAATTGCTTCGGGCTTTGTTGTGTTGCGCTCCCATTTTCTTTTTCGGCTGATTTTGCGATGAGCAAGGATGCGGGAGTTCCCTGCTCGAACTTGCAAGCTGACTATCGATGCGGAATTCACGCGAATTTGCGGGCACGAGGATGTAAAGGGTGCACCGTGTTCGAGTGCTTCGGTGCAGGACAGAAAGTGTCGCAGATTACGTTTGAGGGCATTGATTGGCGAGAAAGCTCGGAGAGAGCGAAAACCATGTATAACGTCTTTCCGATTATGCATCAGCTCCACGAAATGCTGTGGTATTTACATGAAGCACTTGTGCTAGAGGCAGCGCGTTCCATTCGTCAAGAGCTTAATATGATGGTGGAGGAGACAGTACGTCTGACAGAGCTCCGTGCAGATAAAATTCTGAAGGTGGATGTTCACGCGCATCGTGCAAATGTAAATAGACTGTTATTGCAAACGAGCGAGCTGGTATGGATGGACGTACGCTGCAATCTGCAGGCAAATTCGAAGGAGAGACGGAAGAATTACCGCGGAGCCGATCTCATGGGTGCGAAATTAAAAGCAGCTGATCTCAGAGGGGCAGATTTAAGAGGAGCCTATCTGATCGCGGCTGACTTGCAGCATGCGAATTTGCGCGCAGCCGACCTCATCGGAGCGGACTTGCGCGATGCAGATATTCGCGGCGCGGATTTGAGAGACAGTATTTTTCTGACTCAGGTACAGATTAACGCAGCGAAGGGAGATTCGCATACTCAACTGCCGGGAAGGCTGTCTCGACCGGCCCATTGGACAGCATAGCCAGTAGAAGGCAGGCTGGAGAAAGGAAATTATGGTTGTGGAATATATGAATCTTCCGTATTATGGTGTATAGTGCTTCTTTTGATGATACGGAGGGTATTGGTTTGTTACTTTACTATTGATATTGTCGATCTACCTCAGAACAATTACATGAGGAGATGATCGAATATGATATACAAGCACTCAGTCGACGGGATTACAGATGAAATGCTGGAAGACTTTTTTGTAGATTGGCCGAATCCGCCAAGCCCGGAAACTCACCTGCGGTTATTGAAGAACAGCAGCAAAGTGGTTCTGGCGATGAATGAACAAACGGGTCAGGTCGTAGGATTTATCACGGCGATAAGTGACGGTGTACTGTCTGCCTATATTCCACTGCTTGAAGTGCTGCCAGCATATAAAGGCAAGGGGATCGGCAAAGAATTAGTCAGTCAAATGATGAAAGCGTTGGATGACATCTATATGATTGATTTATGCTGCGACGATGACCTGGTTCCCTATTATGAACATTTCGGCATGATGAAGGCGAACGGAATGATATTCCGAAATTATCGCATGCAAGCTGGGAAGCAGAAGGAAATAGAGGCGAGGTAAATAAAAACGCTAACGCTTGGGCAGATGCCCAAGCGTTTTTTGCATAAGAAGGTCGACCAGCGCCTTAGAACTGAACCGAAAAGCCACGGAATTGGTGAACGCCAGTTCCGAAGCGGACAAGATCCTTCTCAAGCAGCTCTGCAGCCGCTTCTTTCAACGCACCTAATAATTCGGGCTCCAGCCCAAGCCGATTATGGGAGCCGAATACTTGTACAATACCCTCAATCCCCGAAATTTTCTGCCAGGAGGCCACAAGGTCTTCTGGACTCGTCGTAGGATAGAATGCATAGATTGGTGTTTCATCGTACAGCAGATCGCCAGTAAATAAGTAGCCTCTGCTTGTATCGTGCACGGCGATATGTCCGGGGGAATGGCCGGGCGTATGATAAACGAAGAGTTTACGATTCCCTAAATCGATGGTATCTCCATCTTGCAGCAGACCAGTTGGCTTGCCTTGATAGGGAGTATAGGCAACAGGATCGAAGGTAGGCGGTAAGGGTCTCGTAATATCACGCGACACATCTTTGCGAATCTGCTCAATCGGCAATCCCTTAATGCCATTAATGAGCCAATCTTCTTCCAGTTCGTGGACGTAAATCCGCTCGAACTTGCCGTGGCTGCCGATATGATCCCAGTGCACATGGGTGGTAAGTACGGTGATGGGCAGGCTGGTTAGTTGGCTAGTCATTCGCGTAATATCATCGATACCGAGTCCGGTGTCGATGAGAGCGGCTCGTTCACTGCCGATGAGCAGATAAGAATGAACTCTCTCCCAATGGCCGTATTCGCTAAGGGAATACGTAGAGTCGTCGAGCTTCGCGACGGTGAACCAAGTATCGTCTATTACGATAGGATATTTTGTTGCGTGCTGCTCGCGATTGGCTGTGTTAGATTGCATGCGGTATCCCTCCAGAAAGTGAAGAATGTAATCATTGAATGGCGATCTCTTCGCTGTCATCTTGGAATGCGATCAGGGACAAATAATAGCTTTTTAGATCCTCATTTTCTTCATTCGTCTCATTTGTCTCTTGCTTCCCATACTTCTCATGCTTCGTGAAATGCTTGTCCAGCAGCTGCTTGAATTCTTCGACGAAGGCGTGGAAGTTCTCTTCCGTTGCGATCATTTGATAGGTGGATGCGATGTTCTTACGCTGATCCAGATTGCTGCTGTTCAGAGCGAAAGATGCAGCCGGTGCGCTCTCAATCTTAGTGCGGGTGACCTCGACGGTCTCCATGAACACTTGTCGCGACGTCTCGATCAGATCCATGCTCGGCAGCAAATGATCTTCTGGGATGAAGCGGCTCGCAACTGCGCGGTAATATTTTTGAACGATACCGTTCTTCTCCTCTTTGCGGACAATTTGAATCACCTGATGCTTCTCTAACTCCTTCAGGTGAAAATAAATATTATTTCGGGTTATACCCAGCATTTCAGCAAGCTGCTGCCCGGTATACTCTTGCTTGACAAGGTTCATAAGCATCTTCGTCCGGAGAGGATCTGCAATTGCTTTTAGCTGCTCATGAGTCTGAATTTTATAGACGCTGGTCACAGTCATCGAAACACCTCACTACAATTTACCGGTAAAATATAATTTACTGTTTAGTGTGTTTATATTAACACGAGTTACACAATTGGGCAATCATTCCATTTCGGATATGAGATACTATGATTCAGGAATAGAGAAATAGAGAAATTGAGACGCATGGTGTGTAACTAGGATTAGCTCTAAAGCAAAATACTTCTGCAGACGGAGTGAAGTAGCTAAGGGTGCATGATACACTCCTTCCAGTATAGAGGAATGGAGGATGATGGATGAAAGTGCAGAGTGCGGCTCGCTCATGGGCCTTTGGGATAATGGCATTTCTGGCAATCATTGTCGGAATTTATGCTTTAGCGATGTATGCTATACCATCTCATATCCAAGAAGCTCCGCTTGTAAAAGGCAAAGGGGAATTGCCGACGTTGTGGTATCCAGTATTGTGGGCGCACGCCATATCTTCAGGACTTGCTATTACTATCGGATGGCTTCAATTCATCAAGCGATTACGAGTACAAAAGCCTAATCTACACCGCGCAATCGGCTATGTGTATGCGTGCCTGATTGCGATTGGGGGGATTACAGGGCTCTATTTATCCTGGTACGCGGATGGCGGTTGGCTCGCCGCAACAGGCTTCGGAGTACTGTCTACTTTATGGATGTATACTCTGTATCAAGGGATAGTCCGCATTGTTGTCGCTCGCGACTTAGCCGGACATGGCCGCTGGATGATTCGCAACTATGCGCTTACATGTGCGGCAATTACACTGCGCCTGTATATGCCGCTGGCAGCGATACTCTTCGGGCTTTCAGATTCCAATGACACATTTGCAGTGATCGCTTGGCTATGCTGGGTGCCAAATCTGTTGGTTGCAGAGAGTTTGGTCGCACACCGTCCATCAGTAGGTAGTAGAAAGTCATACATACAATAGCGGTTTGTTTACCTAAACAGTGTGAACGCGGATGCTGATGCAATATTCCGCCTCTACGCTGTTTTTTGCTTTTTTGATACACTTGGGACATATGTCCTTCCCCCAAGACATGGGTCTGATTTTAAATAATAGTGAAATTGAATTCATGTCTAGAGGAGCGGGAATGATGGCGGGAATCCTATTTGCATGGTTAGGCGGAGCGTTCATAACGCTGCAAGGCGTGGCGAACTCCCATATCAGTCAACATATTGGCACATGGCAAGCAGCAACGATTACCCAGTTCACGGGATTTGTACTGGCCTTCATCCTTCTGCTGCTCGTCCGTGATGGACAATGGAGAAGAGTCAAGCAAGTGAAGCCGATATATCTGGCTGGAGGTGCCTTGGCAGCAATTATCATATCGAGCAATATCACAGCCATTCATCAGATTGGAGTGACTCTGACGATTGCAATGGTGTTAATTGCCCAGCTAAGTGTAACCTTCATCATCGACAGTAGAGGATGGTTCGGTGTAGCGAAGCAGAAGATGAAGCTGGCGCAGTTCATCGGCATTGGGATGATGATCGCCGGAGTGATTATATTGAAGATGTAATTTTGCGGCAGAGGTGAAGGTGCGCTATGAAAGAGATTAAGGATCGTGAACAACTCGCTCATTATTTGGAGATTCATCAGATTACATCGATATTTAATGAGAACATAATGCCGCATTTGGCGCTTTACAGCTATGAGCAAGGCGAACTTATCTGTTCGCAGGGCGATCCTGCGGAGTACTTTTACGTTCTCGTGAAAGGGAAGGTCAAAGTATATAACACCTCGGCAGAAGGCAAGGCGCTGATTGTATCGTTTAAAACGGCACTAGAGGCGATTGGTGATATTGAATATGTGCAGGGGATCGACTTTATGAATTCAGTTGAGGCTGTATCGCCTGTGCATTTGATCGGCGTCCACTATCGATGGCTTCATCAATATGGGAAGCATGATCCGCCTCTGCTTCAATTTCTGCTCAACATGATTACGACGAAGTTTTGCATGAAATCAGATTCCTTGAGCTTTAATTTGATGTATCCGGTGGAGGCGCGCTTGGCGAGTTATCTCTTGTCGATATCGTATGATGAATCGGATCCGCGATTTAATGGACAGCTTAATGCGGTGAGTTTGCGGGATGTAGCCAACTTCATTGGCACCAGTTATAGGCATTTGAATCGAGTTATTCATAAGTTCTGTGAAGAAGGCTTGGTCGAGCGCAGTCGAGGGTTTATTTCCGTGAAGGATCGGGAGCGATTGCGTACTCTGGCAGGCCATAATATATATGAAAGGTGAGAGGGGACGCTTATGATTGCAGGCTTAGTATTGGCGCTCATCGCTGGCTCGCTTGTTGGTGTGCAGAATGTGTTCAACAGTAAAGTAAATGAAGGCGTGGGAACGTGGACGACTACAGCAATCGTGCTGGGCATGGGATTCCTAGCGTCACTCACCATTGGCCTCTTAGTGGAAGGAAAGCAGCTATTTGATTTGCCTAATATGAAGACATGGTACTGGTTCAGCGGCATCATCGGGGTCGGTGTCGTGCTTAGTGTGGTACAGGGAGTGAAGCGGCTTGGCCCGACGTTTGCCATCTCGATTGTGATGGCGTCCCAGATTAGTTTTGCGCTGTTGTTCGACTCTTTGGGGTTGCTTGGCCTCGATCAGGTTCCTTTTACGGGAAAACAAGCAATCGGGGTTTTGATCATTATTGGCGGCGTTATTGTATTTAAGACGGGGAAAAGAGTAGAACCGCTGTAGATTCCCTATCTACTTCGTTTTTTTTAGATACGCGCTGGATACGATGCTGGATGTAGAAGATGGATATCAGTGGAATGATTTCTATAAGAAGATAGACGGAAATGTGATGGCAACGGTCACTGAACCGCTTGTTGTGTTGAAGTAGCGGGTTGATGGTTTCTCTGGGGTGATGAAGGGGTTGGCTTAGTGCTAGTTCGTTCTGGATTTTTGTTGAAAAGGAAGGAGGGCCTCACCATCCACTTTGCCGTGGATGGTGAGGCCCTTTTGTGCGTGAAAGGTTATTGTAGATTGCAAGTTGAAGATTGAAGGTAGGGTACCCCTTCACTTCTGCTACTACCAATTCGATCCGCCGGAAGAATTCTTATTGTCGCCTCCCCAGCTAGACCCGCCCGAGCTATTGGAGTTGTTCGAGCTGGATCCGCCCGAGTTGTTGCTATTCGAGTTGGAATTATAGCTGGTCGATCTACTGGTTTGCTCTCGGCGTCTTTCCTCTTCACGTCTGCGTTCCTCTGCTCGGCGAGCCTCTTGGCGTCTTCGCTCCTCCGCCCGGCGGGCTTCTTCTCGGCGCCGTTCCTCTGCTATCACAGCATCATAAGCGGCATTCATAGCGCTAATAATGCCTGCCACCGCAGCAGCTTCCTGACTGGCGCGTTCGTATTCGCCGCGGTACATATAGTCATTCGCAGAGGACATGATCTGCGAATATTGGGAGTCAAAGTGAGATAATCTTACTTTTCGGTTTGTACGATGATACGTGGAACGATACCGTGCTTCCATGTCGTTCATCGTGCGTTCTGCATCGCGCTTCACAATGGCAGTTCGCTCGACATCTTGCAAGTAGGCTTCCGCTTCGCGTGCATATTGCGAGCTTAGCTCTGACTGTAAGTCAATGTCATAAGGAGGCTGGGCGAGCAACTGCTTCAGTCCGGAGTCCAGCTTCATCAAAGATTCTTCCGCATATCGCCATGCTTGCACGAGACGATTGCGCTTAATAACATCTTGGGCGCGGGTGTAAGCTTGTTCACCGCTCTTCATCTGTCTGTTGATTAGTTCGAGCGCCTGATCCAATTTCATGACAAGTTCTTCATATTGCCTTTGATTGCGATCCTGATCCTGGCAAGCTTGCAGTATGCCATCAAGTTCCTGACGAGCCATCTCGTATTCCTGCACTTCTTCCGAAGAGAGGGAACGCACATTGTCCAGTCTGGAACGCATGTTGGCAATGACGGAAAGCCCGTTATGATACAGTTCCCAAGCATGATTCCAGTAGTTGGAACGGTAGGTATGGCTAATTCTCTGGTGCAGCCCATTCATGTGCCGCTCTTCTTCTGGCAGGTTGGAAAATCTATTCGCGATGGCTTGGATGTCCTCCGCATTTTTCAGCTTCAAATCTGCCAGCCGCTGTGTCATATGTACAGCATCCGTCAGGTGCTGGCCTCTGCGTTCTGCCAATTGCACAGCTTCCGAAATCTTGCCGCTTCGCAGTTGTTCCAGCATCCGTTCATTCGTGTCTCTAGCTTGCTCCAGACAACCGTAAGGATCGATGCGGATTAGCTTGAGTCTATGTTCTTGTACGATGCTTTCGAAGCGGGCGCGACTGCTGGCTACCTCATTCGGAAATTGCTGGTACAGATTGGCGTAATGAGCGATGGACGCGATATCCTGCGCCAATTGCTCGATTTCTGCCTTGGAGGTATCCATGATGGCATTGGCGCCCATCGGATCGAAGGTATCCATATCATCCACGGTTTGCACACGGCTGACGAGCGTATGGTAGCGTTGGTCGATTGCTTCAAGCGTCCAACCGCGTGTACTGATTTCTTGGCGATATTCGTATTTTAGCTGCTGAAGACGCGCTCGCGCTTCACGAATGCTGTCTACGAGCTGTCGCTCCGTGACCTCGATTTGTTCAATTTGCTTCGTTAGCTCTGCTGCTTCTTTTACACGCGTTTGCCGCACGTTGTCTGCCGCATCGAGCTGGCTTTTGAATTTCGGCAGCAGCGTGTGGGCGAAGCTGATCTGCTTCATTTCCTTCAAGCTGGACTCCAGCGCAATGATGGATGCCGTTAATTGCTGCTCGATAGCCGCAGCTTGCTGCTGCGTCGCGCCTTGATACAGCTCAGTGTAGTGGTGCACTCGCTCGAGCGCTTGACTGACAGTGGCCATAACGGCAGGAATTTGGGTACGAATTTTGCGCAGCCGCTGAAGCTGCCACATCCATGCAACTAGCAAGATGCACAATGCAGCTAAGCCTGCTACGATACCGACCCTAGGCCACGGAATGCTATTCCAGAAAAGGACGAGCGCACTTGGACCTTCCGGTTCTTTCGGCACAGTTACGGGCTGACTTTCGTTCTCCGATGCGGGCTTCGATGGTTTGTTGCCGGATGGGAGGTCTTTAGCAGGCTTCTCCGGCGTTGGTACAATCGGCACAGGCTTCAATTGTTTGGTCGCTTCCATAAGCGTTATAGTGGCCCTAGCGAAATTGCCCTCTTTCGCCTTCGGAATAAAATGTTTGTCAACGAATGCGCTGAGCTTAGAGCGAGACGAGTCATCATTGGGCAGTGCGTCGATCTTCTCTTGCAAAGCCGGATTGTTGAAGTTCATCTCTACGCGCCGATCTTCCTTAGACAATAGGATGAGGATGTCATCCGCTGTCAACTTCCATTTGTGATATACTTCGGTTGCATATTCTGCTGCATCCTGGCCATCCAAACGATTGATAGTCAGGAGATAGAACGTATAGGGCTTCCCCTTGGCAGCTCGCTCGATATAGGGAATTGATTCTTTAGGAATCATCTTGGCTATATCGCGCACTATGGCCGATTTGCTCGGAATCGCGTCTGCCTGAACAATTCCCGGATGAAGCAACATGACAATCATCATGATGGCGGACAGCCATCGTATTGCATTCTTCACGGTGATCCTCCGTTTCCAGTCGTGTGTTATGTTATTGGTTCCTATTTCCTATTACGTATTACGTTTGATACCAGTATAAGGTGCAGTCGGAAGCGGGAAAAGAACTTTTCTTACAGGGATTGTCATGGTGAGTTGTAGAAGTACGAAGGACGAGCAGCTAGGAAAAGTGCAGCCAGCAGGGCTGGATGAGAGCATTTAGGAGTGTAAGCCTATATCCAGTACAACAGATGCACGCACGTGAAAATAGAGGGAATATCACACAAGTCGTGCAGATGTAGAGCAGCTTGCAGTGTTGATGGATATGAAAATAAAATAGAAAATATAGCCTGTAGAGCAGGCTATAACATAGATAGGTGGAGATAAGATGCGCATATATCGAACATTATTATTTGACGTTGATGATACATTGCTTGATTTCAAGGCAGCGGAGAAGCTGGCGCTGCGTTTGTTGTTCGAAGGACAGCAGATCGAGCTGACAGAAGAAATGGAAGCCCATTATAAACAGATGAATCAGGGATTGTGGAGGGCGTATGAAGAGGGAAAGATCAATCGCGACGAGGTAGTGAACACTCGATTCTCTCTACTTTTGAAGGAGTATGGGCATGAAGTGGATGGCGTTCTGATGGAGCAAAAATATCGGGGCTATTTGGAACAGGGACATCAGCTCATTGACGGAGCTATGGAAGTAATTACGAAACTGCACGGCGTGTATGATTTGCATATTGTGACGAATGGCTTGTCTAAGACACAGGATCGAAGGCTACGTGATTCCGGTCTACATCCGATGTTTACTAGCATTTTCGTATCGGAGGATACAGGGTACCAGAAGCCGATGAAGGAATTTTTTGATTTTGTGTTCGCACGCATTCCTAGCTTTGACCCGCAGCAGGCATTGATTATCGGGGATTCGTTAAGCTCGGATATGAAGGGCGGACAGCTGGCAGGTCTGGATACCTGCTGGTTCAATCCCGAGGGGAAAGCGAATGAAACGGATATTATTCCAACCTATGAAATTTGTTCGCTTCAGGAGCTGTATCAGATATTAGGATTGAAGTGATGGTATTGGAATAAATGATTGTCTAGAAACGCAATAGACTTGATATAATACTAATAATAGAGAGGGAAAAGGTAGGTGATAGGTGTGGATCTTACTTTGATTGATGAGTTAAAGAATAGATTGGATTCGCTGCGACCACTACCTGCCGAAGTCGTTCGGAATTTAGAGGAAGTATATCGTGTTGAATGGACGTATAACTCGAATGCAATTGAAGGAAATACACTGACGCTGCTTGAAACGAAGCTTGTGCTCGAACAGGGGTTAACGATCGGTGGAAAAAAGCTTCGGGAGCATTTTGAAGTTATTAACCACGCTGAAGCGATTGCCTACATTCAAGAGCTCCTTCGCCAGGATCAGGAGCTAACTGAGTATGTGGTGAAATCAATTCATCATCTTGTTCTTAAAAATATTGCGGACGACGCAGGACGATATCGAATGGTCAATGTTCGTATATCAGGTTCACAGTATGTTCCGCCCCATTATACGGTTGTTCCTGAGAAGATGGAAGAGCTCATGAAATGGTACGAGAATCAACAAGGATTGATGCATCCAGTGATGCTGGCTGCGGAATTCCAATTTAGATTTGTATGTATTCATCCTTTCTCAGATGGAAACGGCCGAACTGCAAGACTCCTTATGAATCTAATTCTGATGAAGCACGGATATCCTCCTGCCATTGTGAAGGCGGCGGATGCTGTCAGAATGCGATATTATGAGACGTTGGAGGAAGCAAGCGTCCAAGGTCAATTGGAGCCTTTTATTCAATTGATTATGGAGTGTGTTGCAGATAGTCTCCAGGCATATTTATTCGCTGTGGAATAATAAAAAACGAGGCTGTCTTGCGGTCATGTTAATCATGACGGCAAGACAGCCTCGTTCTATGTTCGGGTGCTATTGTATTGTACGGCGCTTGTGTTACTTCCAGTGTCCTCCTTCCACGATAATATCGTCTGGAGAGACATCCGGGCCGAGTTCCTCTTTCACGTATTTATCGTACAACTGCAGCAGGAATTTCTCTTTTCCCAGCGCCTCCAGCTCTTGATTCACCCAATCGCGCAGCTCAGTATTGCCTTTCTTGACAGCTGGCGCGATCGGCGCCTCTTTCTCCAGCTTTTCTGGAATAAGGGCGAAGCCAGGGTTTTTTCGTGCCCAAGCGAGTAGGATGAAATTATCCTGTGCGTACCCGTCGCCGCGTCCATCCTTCAATGCTTGGAGGGATTCGGTGTTTTTCTCGAATTTGACCAGTTCAACGTCGGGGTATTTTTTGGTGAAGAAAATATCAGCTGTCGTTCCCTTCGTTACGATAACTTTCTTTCCTTTCAAATCAGCCAACGACTTAATGCCACTCTGATCGTTTACGAGTACTTGTGTAGTCACCTTCAAATTTGGATTTGTAAAATCAACAATTTCCTTGCGCTCATCGGTCACGGTCATGTTGGCTACAATCAGATCTACCTTGTCGCTTTGCAAATACGGGATACGACCTGCTGGCTCCACGACGACGAACTCAATTTTGCTCTCATCTCCAAGTAGATCCTTCGCGAAGCGTCTTGCTAAGTCATTATCGAAGCCAACCAACTCGCCTTTCTCATTTGTGAACCCGAATGGGGGCTTGTCGGAGAATACACCTACGAGAATTTTGCCGCGTTCTTTAATTTTGCTCAGTGCACCGGTATCTGTGCTCGATGATTTCCCGCTCTCTTGGTGAGTTGTTGTGGTTGGTTGTTTCTTCGCTCCACTGCCTGCATCGCTTCCACTGCTGCTAGAGCCGCATGCGGACAACAGCCCGACCGTAAGCAGTACCATCACCATCAGTAATGTGAACCCTAATTTGTTCTTCATCCAATTTCTCTCCTTTTCCATGTTTCAATGTCCAAGAATTTATCCAAAAAGCGTAGGGCTCGTTCGGTTTTGGGATCTGCAAAGAAAGCATCCGGCGCTCCTGTCTCGCATATTCGGCCTTCATCCATAAACACAATCCTATCGGCGACAGCACGGGCGAACCCCATCTCATGGGTCACGATAACCATCGTCATTCCTTGTTCCGCCAATGTAAGCATGACTTCCAGCACCTCGCGCACCATTTCCGGATCAAGCGCAGCCGTCACCTCGTCGAAGAGGATGACCTCGGGATTCATGCATAGTGCCCGCACGATCGCAATTCGCTGCTGCTGGCCGCCCGACAGCTGACGAGGATAGGCGTCCTTCTTGTCTAGCAATCCGACGCGCTCTAGCAGCTTCTCGGCTTGAACGATCACTTCGGCACGGGGACGCCGCTGGGCCTTGATTGGTCCGAGGAGGATATTATCGAGCACCGTCAGATGGGGGAATAGGTGATAACTTTGAAACACCATTCCAATCTGTTGGCGAATGTGCTGCCAGCGCGTTACTGGATTAGTCAATTCTTGACCGTGGAACCGAATGCTGCCGCTCTGCGTGGTTTCGAGACCATTCAGGCACCGAAGCAGCGTGCTCTTGCCGCAGCCGCTTGGCCCGAGTATAACAGTCACTTCTCCTTGAGCAATTTGCAGGTTGATGTCCCGCAGCACCCAATGCTTGTCGAACGACTTGCCGACATTGGATAGTTCAAGCAATGCGTCGGGCATGAATACTTCCTCCTTTCTATTCAATCAGTGGGATATTAGGATAGCAGCTTGTGCTCCAGCTTTCTTGATAAGGCAGATAACGGATAGCACAGCATGAAATAGAGTAGGAATAATGCGCCGTAAATAAGGACGGCCTCTCCTGTGCGCTCTATAATTTGCTGCCCCGTCTTGATCACTTCGGTGACGCCGATAAGAACAGTCAGTGATGTCGTCTTGATGATGCGCGTGTACACATTAATCGTAGGCGGGATCATGCGTCGCAGCGCTAGTGGAAGCAGAATGTATGCGTACAATTGCAGGGTACTGAGTCCAATCGCCATACCAGCTTCTCGTTGACCTTGCGGCAATGAGATAAGGGCACCTCGTGCAACCTCTCCAACTTCAGTGATCCCCCAGAGTGACAACACCAGTACTGCACATACAGAGCTTGGGACATTCAGACCGAAGAAGATCGGAAGCCCGAAGAAGAAAAAGAACAGCCATACCAGAATCGGGATAGAGCGAAACAATTCCAGATAAGTACGGGTAATTAGCCTCAGCCACGGACTTGCAGAGGTGCGCAGAGCACCGAATAGAAGGCCGCCAATCGTGCTTAGGGCGATGCTCCAGATGGCGATAAGCCCTGTCTGATACAA
>Ga0102589_1001612_pt1 | contig 29513 bp, 29 predicted proteins | sample AraplaMF_Col_mLB_FD_76858 | JGI IMG/M metagenome (GOLD analysis project Ga0102589, IMG submission 76858) | Arabidopsis root microbial communities from the University of North Carolina, USA - plate scrape MF_Col_mLB | ecosystem: Host-associated > Plants > Roots > Endosphere | place: USA...
TCCGAATCCGGTGCTGCAGGATGGATGCTCTGTTGTGCGGTAGCCGCTGCTATGGTTGTTGGCGTCGAATTCAGCTGGCTAGCCGTATCCATGACCCTCGTGTTCTATTTGTTCCGTGGACGCAAGCAAGCGATGGCAATTGCATATATCGCCTCGTCTCTCGTGTTCACAGTCGGGCTCGATTTGTTCGATATGTTCATTTACGGTGAGACAGCGATGTGGGTCGAAGAATATAGCTTGTGGACCTATTCGCAGTGGATGATGGTATTCGCCATTATTCCCATTGGGTTATACAATCAGCGCCGCGGGTATCAGTCCATGTCGGCCAAATATGGATTCTATTTGTATTACCCGCTCCATATCTGGATCCTGTATGCAAGCAGTATTATGTTTGAATGAAGGAAATCTATGAGCCAACGCTGACTAGCTCCCATTCTACAGCGAATTAAGCCGGCATCTACGAACAACAACATCAGAATAGAATTGGAGGATTCAATGTGCGTTTGGATGGTTTCAAATTAAAACTGCTCGGCATGACGCTTATGCTACTTGACCATATGAAGCAGTTTCTGCCGGATATGCCTATATGGTTCGGATGGCTTGGCCGCATTGTCGCTCCGATCTTCTTCTACTTCATCGTAGAAGGCTTCTTCCACACACGAAACCGAGGCAAATACATGCTCCGCTTATTTACATGGGCGGTCATTACCAAACTTGGCAACACACTGCTTACACTCGCCCTTCCAAGTGAGTCTGTCAGCATCATGAACAATATCTTCTTATCCTTGCTGCTGGCGCTTCTTCTCCTAACTGCTATCGAATGGACGAAACAGACTCGCAACTATGCGCTAGGAACCCTGTACATCATTCTTGCTATTATGGGCGGATCAATTACAGAAGCATCCATACTTGGTGTGGCCATGACGCTGATCTTCTACCTGCTCCACGAGCGCAAGGAACAGATGGCATTCGCATATGTAATCGTGATGCTGCTTATATCCCTAGGCCTCGGATCGCTCGGCGTCCCGACTGAAGAAGTATTCACCTATGACAATTTATTTGTCCTGAACTACCAGTGGATGATGATATTCGCAATTATCCCGATACTGCTCTACAACGGAGCACGTGGTTATCATGCCAAATGGTCCAAGTATATGTTCTATGTATTCTATCCGGCGCATATTTGGATTCTATATACAATCGGAGTGCTCATTCGAGGATAAAGGGAGTGGGCTATCTCCTCCATAGTTATTGAACAGCATGGAGCGGAACTGCCCTGTTTCTGTTGAACGCTATTGGATGGGATAGAACGGACAAGGTAACGTTATGATTTTTCACCTAAATACGACAGCAACCTTCCATTTGGATAGCCTTTGAAAGCACAGCTATCTTGTGTGCAGTTGTTGCGGATGTACAATCAGAGGTACCACCACTCCTTTTGAATTGTACACAATTTAATTTTGCAAAATACAATTGCATCTATTCGTGTTCCATGCTATAACTATTACAACAACTATGCCACATTCCTTCCCTCACAGCTGTCACATGTTTGGCGTGACCGATTTGAAGGAATGAAGCGTGTATGTACGTGTAAACTGCCATTCATCATTTCATCTCAATGATGACAACAAAGGAGAGAACGAATAATGACTACGGTATATGATTATTCCGTTAAGAAGCCTAATGGAGAAGTAACATCGTTGGATAGCTATGAAGGTCATGTGATCCTTATCGTCAATACTGCCAGCAAATGCGGCTTCACCCCTCAATTTACTGAGCTTCAGCAATTGTATGATCAGTATAAGGACAAAGGGTTGGTCGTTCTCGGGTTCCCTTGTGACCAGTTCGGCAATCAAGAGTTTGGAGACATGAAGGAGACGATGGAGTTCTGCCAATTGAATTATGGCGTCAACTTCCCTATGTTTGCGAAGGTAGATGTGAAGGGCGACAATGCAGAACCGCTGTTCCAACACTTGGTAACAGAGAAGAAGGGGCTGCTGGGAAGCACTGATATTAAGTGGAACTTCACGAAGTTTCTCATCGACCGCAAGGGCATTGTCGTGAAGCGATACGCACCGCAGACGTCCCCATCTAAGCTGAAGGAAGATATAGAAGCCTTGCTGTAAGGCACAACAGGAGATGAAACCATGACTTCTAAGCCGGACAACACCATGCAGCCTAGCGACATGCTCAAGCTGGATCAACAGCTCTGCTTCGCCATCTACGCAGCATCCAAGGAAGTAACGAAGCTCTATCGGCCTATGCTGGAGAAGCTGGAGCTAACTTATCCACAATACATTACACTGCTTGCATTATGGGAGCAAGACAATGTCACCGTGAAGGAGCTTGGCCAGCAGCTGTTCCTCGACTCAGGAACATTGACACCTATGCTCAAGCGGATGGAGCAGCAACAGTTGATTGAGCGGAAGCGGGGCGCACAGGACGAGCGGCAAGTATTCATTACCTTAACGAATAAGGGACGTGACTTGAAGTCAGCTGCCAGCTGCATTCCAGCGGAGCTCGTCAGCAAAGCGGCTGGCGCCGATATTCCAGTTGACAGCTTGATGCGCAATCTTCAGGAGCTTACCGCTTATCTGCAAGCTATCAACCATGTGGGCGAATAGTGCGTTGACTTTTGGGAAAGATGCTATATAATGATATCAACAAATTAGATACGGTTATTCGCCAATGAAGAGCATCCAACTCGGAGGCGTTCTCGTCAAGGCGTCGGCTTGCCCGGCGTGCCCTAAGTGAACCGGCACCGCCCGTTACCGCGGAACCAAGAGGATCTTCAGCATGCTTCCGGTGTGCTATCTGCTTACTTGCAGCGCTGAAGATCAAGTTGGGTGGCACCGCGAGCTAGCGCTCCTCGTCCCAATCGGATGAGGAGCGCTATTTGTATTTCTATTCGTACAACATTACTCGCGGTAAAGGAGACGGTTCACATGCTAGATATGAAATGGGTTCGCAATCATCCAGAAGAGGTGCAGCTGGCAGCTCGGCAAAAAGGAATAGACTTCAATGTTCAGGAACTGCTTGCATGCGATCAGCTTCGCCGAGAGCTGCTGCAGAACACGGATGCCTTGCGACAGGATCGCAATACCCTGACCTCCCGGATCGCAGCAGCGATGCGTCTAGGAGAACAGCAGAACGAAGTTGACACATGGAAGGCGCAAGTACGCCAATGCAACGACAAGCTCGCACAATTCGAAGCGAAGCTAACCGAGGCCGAGCAACAGTTCAGCCGCCTACAGCTGCTGGTGCCGAACATCACATCTGCAGATACTCCGGTCGGCGCTTCGGATGAAGATAATATAGAAGTGCGGCAGGTCGGGGAAATCCCCAGCTTCGAATACCCACTGCTTGATCATGTCGAGCTTGGCGAGCAGTTGGGCCTCATCGATCTTCGCCGCGGGGTTAAGGTGGCAGGCTCTCGCGGCTACTATCTGAAAAATGCTGGACTGCTTCTTCATCGTGCTGTACAGCAGCTCGCACTCGACCTGCTCATGGATCATGGGTTCACTGTAATGGATGTTCCACTCATGGTTCGTCAGGACGCGCTCGTCGGTACCGGATTCTTCCCGCTTGGCGAGGATCAATGCTATGCCCTGCCGGAGGATGGCCTGTGGCTTGTCGGCACATCGGAAGTAAGCCTCGTCTCCTATTGCAGCAACGAAATTGTAGACGTCACCGAGCCGATTCGCATGGCTGGCGTATCTGCCTGCTTCCGGCGCGAGGTAGGCTCCGCGGGCCGAGATGTTCGCGGCCTATACCGCGTCCATCAATTTGCAAAGGTGGAGCAAGTCATCATTGCACCGAATGATGCCGAGCTGTCGAATCAGCTGTTGGAGGAAATGGTAGGCTACTCGGAAGCAATCCTGCAAGCGTTGGAGCTTCCTTACCGTGTAATGGCGGTATGTACCGGGGATATGTCGCAGAAGACGCATAAGCAATATGATATCGAGACATGGATGCCGTCACGTCATCAATTTGGAGAGACACATTCTGCCTCGAACTTGCTAGATTTCCAAGCTCGCCGCTGCAACATTCGCTATCGCGACGAAGCGGGAGATCTCCAATATTGTCATACGCTGAACAATACAGCAGTAGCCAGCCCACGCATTCTTATCCCACTGCTGGAGAATCATCAGCAGGCTGATGGATCCATTCGCATTCCAAAAGCCCTTCAGCCGTATATTCGTGGTATGGAAGTAATCAAGCCGCAATAAATTACAAGAAGGCCGCTGGAGATCATGCCTCCAGCGGCCTTGCTTCCTTAGCTTTATGGAAAATGCAGCCCTCTTCCCTTCCCCTTGCGGCGGCTGAACAAGCCTGCGATGAGGAACAACAGCACGACGAGCACAACCCCAATCGAGTCTACCGCCACGTCAATCGCATGTCCGGTTCGATTCGGGACGAAGCTCTGATGCCACTCATCGGATGCTGCATATGCTATAGAAATGACGGCGCCAATAACAATGGCCATCCAACGTTCCCATCTCATAGCGAGCAATGTTCGAATGACAAGAAAAGCTAATATCGCGTATTCCGTTACATGTGCTCCCTTGCGAATGAAAAACTCCACAAAATCATATGGCTGCTTCCAAGTCACCAAACCTCCATCATACGTAAACTCAATATGCGGCAGCCACTGCTCCAGTATCGGCAGCGGCAGCCAGGCCGCGAGAGTCGGCCGTAGATCTTGGTCTGCATACGTCTGGGAAGACTTATAGAAAATAAAAGCCATCCATGCTGCTGTGGCAACCAGCCACCATACCATTTTCTTATTCCGTACCTTCATGTGTACTCCTTCCTTACATGCGCTCCTCCAGAAGAGGTCGCACATCCGTCCGCTTCTCTCCTCGAATAGACATTACTGCATCGGCATTTGATCGCAGCTTCATCTTCACCTCGAACTTGCCAAGCTCCGTCGAACGGCCTTGCGCGTCTATTTTACCATATGTAACGAAATCCTCTACGGGGAAGGAATGACGGAAGTATACCATCGCTGAGCCGAAGTCTGGCTTGCTTCCGATTTCTTCAATAACCTTATCCGCAGTCGTACCCGTTCTCCCCTGCCATATGACCTCGGCCAATCCGTCCTCTGAAATCGCAATGATGCTTGTAACATCCTTAATATGATAGCGGTAGCGAAGCGCCTCCCCTTCTGGGAACACAATGGTCGCCTCGAAACCTTCTGACCGCGGCTTGATCTCCCGGTTCGGATAGACGAGCGGCAGACGCAGCGCTTCCTGTCGGGCTGTATCCAGGTCTCCCGCCCGTATCAACTCGTCACGCTTCACCCGCTCTGGTGTGCGAATGATGGCGGCCCTCTTCTTCGCATCCCATTTGACCTTGCCGCCGAGCGCTTCACTAATGAATCGCAGCGGCACATAAGTATGGCCCTCTATTATTCGAACAGGGGCGTCAAGCGCCACCTTTTTCCCATTCACCCAAGCGATAGGCTGTTCCGCAACCAGCTTAATCGTACGCGATTTATCGGCAGAGTATACCCATACCGTTTTGGCAGCTGAATCCCATGTGTAGGTGATATCCTGCATGCCTTTATTGCCATCCTGAATGAAATAGCTATAATCATCAAATGCAAACAGTGGAACGACGATATGCTGCTGATCCCATCGCCACTCCGATATGTCGTATCCATTGAAGTACACCTTCGTCTGCTGCTTAGCGGATGGTGCTGCTTGTTCGGCCTGTGCCTGCATCGAGGAACCGAACCATACCAACATGCCTATCATGATGAGCAGCCACTTTCTCATATTCGTTCCGCTCCTTTCACAATCTTTACTTTCCTTAGGGATTCTACTTCTTTAGACATATCCCTGCTAGAAAAAGTTGCATATTTCGACGAAATACGAGGATAATGAGGCTCCAATCATTACTATATTAGCAGCATTTAATGTCTTGCAAGGAAACGTGAAAATGAACGATCTCTGTTCAATTTCTTCTGAAGACCTAGCAATGATAGTATGCTCATGTCCTTCATGAACGAAATCTGCATAACACATCGCCAAAAAAGCTCTGTCATTCGACAGAGCTAGTTCGAACATAATTTGTTATTCATACCACTATCGTTCATGTGCCATGCTTGCTATTTCTTTATTGCACATCGCAGCATCCATTTGCGTTCCTTGCGCTTCATATATCGAGGCAGTCCCCGGTAAATATGGATGCCCTCTTCCCATGCCTTCTTCGCATCTTCCTTCTGTCCCATCTGCTCATACAACACGCCAAGCCGATAGTAAGCTTCACAAGAGGAAGCGTGAATATCTTGAAAAGACTGCAAGTAAGCTACAGCCTTCGCCTTATCCGAATTGGAATATATCGCAGCGAGCCGCAAATAGGGCTGCCCGTATTTGACTCGGGGATTCAATTCTAATGCGCGAACAATAGCCGCTTCTCCCAACTTGTTATCCCCTGTATGTAAATAGCAGGTTCCCAGATCATCCCAATACTCTGCTGATTGCTCCATTGGCTCCTGCAATGGTTCGAGATATTCGCGCGCTTCACGATAGCGTTTGCGTTCCATCAGCAGCCTTGCTAGTTCATGCTTGGATGATACATCATGGGGATTCGCCACCAGCTGCTGCCGGAGCTTCGAAGTCCGACTCCATCTCTTAAGCGGTTGGAAGATACTCGGGGATAATCCAATGAACTGCCGATCAACGAAGTATACAATCAATAGCAATACGATGATCGCAAGAAATGGATTGCCAAGCAGCCAAGTAAGCATTCCGAAAGCTAGTAATTTACTCAACGTTGTTTCACACCCTCTACTAAGATGCAACTATCATACCATATTTTAGGATATCCAAAATAGAATAGATTCTCTTCCTTGCAAATGATGCTGTCACCCTCGATAATAACGGTATTACACAACACCCCCTGCTTATTACAGGATATGGAGAGGAGCAACACACGATGACCATACGTACAGAGAAAGAAAAAATGATAGCAGGCGACATGTATATGGCCGCAGATGATGAGCTATTTAGAGATCGTGAACAAGCGAGACGCCTAACTCGCATGTACAACCAAACGATTGAAACAGACTATAGCGAACGAACAGAATTACTCCAGAAGTTATTCGGTGCCGTTGGTGAAGGCGCATACATTGAACCAACCTTCCGCTGCGATTATGGCTACAACATTTATCTTGGCAAAGGATTCTATGCGAACTTCGACTGTGTAATGCTGGATGTATGCGAGATTCACATTGGGGACAACTGCTTCCTCGCACCAGGCGTTCATATCTATACTGCGACTCACCCATTGGATCCCATGGAACGAATCTCCGGCGTTGAATTCGGCAGGCCAGTTACAATTGGGGATCACGTATGGATTGGCGGTCGCGCGATCATTAATCCAGGCGTCAACATCGGCAATAATGTTGTCGTGGCATCCGGTGCAGTGGTTACGAAGGATGTACCGGACAACGTCGTCGTTGCAGGCAACCCTGCACGAATTATTAAGCATATTGAAGTCTAGCACGATGATAGAACAGGCCCCGAACCAGTAAAGGTCGAGGCCTTCATTGCTTTGTAATGGGCCATATGAACGCTCCGATAAAGGATAAATCCCCCTTACCAGCAACCCATTTGCTAAAATTGCAAAAAGAGCCTTTCCTGAATGGAAAGGCTCTCTATCGTCATGTATGAATTGTCTTATACCTGAAGCAATGTCAAAATAATGGACGTTAATCCGAAGCACAGATTGACTAAGCACAACACGGCCACTACCTGCCTCTGATTCAGACCTCCTGCCAACAGCCGATAATGAGCTTGCGTAGCATCGGCCTTGTAGACAGGCTGGCCATTCAGCATCCGACGAATGACAACGAATACGTTATCTATAATTGGAACACCTAAGGCCAATATCGGAATGAATAAGGACAGTACCGTCGCCTGCTTGAAGGCACCATCCAAGGCAATTACGCCGAGAATAAAACCTAAGAACGTCGCACCTGCATCCCCCATGAACACCTTCGCCGGCGGCTTGTTAAATCGCAAATAGCCAATGGATGCTCCCACGAGAATAATGGCCATCATCGCAGATACATTCTGTCCTTGCGCAAGTGCCACTGCGAACAATGTGCCACCCGATATCGCTGTTAATCCACCTGCCAGACCATCCATTCCATCCGAGAAGTTAATAACGGTTGTTACACCGAAGATCCACATCACAGTCAAGATGCACTGCAGCCATGCAGGCAAGTTCACGAACTCATGCGTGAATGGATTCGTAAAGCCTTCGAAGGTAATTCCTGATAGATACACGATAACTGCTGCGCATATTTGCACGAGCAGCTTCGGCAGTGCTGGAAATTCCTTGCCATGCGTCTTGTACCAGTCATCAACTGTGCCGATTGCAAGAATCAACAGCCCTCCGCTAATAATCGCGATGGACTCGATCGCAGAATTCCGGACAAAAATAACATAGGATACAATAAATGCGATAAATATGGCAATACTCGCCGTAAGCGGGATTGGCTCCCGGTGAATTTTCCGTTCATTGTCCGGCATGGGCTTGTCTACAAAATCAATGCGGAATGCAAGCTTGCGCAGTGGAGGTATCAAAAACATCACGATACATGAAGAGATTAGAAAAGCTAATAAATAATACATACTTCCTCCTGTAATCATGCGTTATTCAGACATAATAAGTAATCTTACTGAAACATACTTTGCAACTATAACTCATATTATCATGAATAATAGCGGATATTGAAATTAAATTTTTTTTATCTAGGTCCTGTCATACCGAAAATTCCCGTTTATAGGCTTGGCACAACTTCCTGTGCTATCATTACGGTAAGCAGCATACACATCAACCCTAAAGTCAATATGTGAACAATATAGAAAGGTGTGAGTCTTCTATGCAATATCGCAAACTGGGCAAGACAGGAATGAAGGTGTCGGTGATCGGCGTAGGTACTTGGCAATTCGGCGGGGAATGGGGACATGATTATACCCAATCAGAAGTTGATCGTATCCTACATAAAGCAAAAGATCTTGGCATTAACTTCATCGACACGGCTGAATGCTACGGAGACCACTTGTCCGAATCATTCATTGGGGATTACTTAAACCGGGACAACCGCGAGGATTGGGTCGTGGCAACGAAGTTCGGACATCATTTCCATTCCCACTTGAATCGGACGAATCAATATGGCGCGCCAGAAGTGTTGAAGCAGCTTGATGATTCCTTGCGTGCACTCAAGACCGAGTACATCGATTTATACCAATTCCATTCGGGAGATGACGAGGCATTCAACAATGACGCGCTCTGGACCATGCTGGACAAGCAGAAGGAAGCGGGTAAAATTCGTCATATCGGTCTATCCTTGAACAAAAGCAACAGTATGCATCAGACTACCAATGCAGCCGAAATAGGCGCAAGTGTCATTCAAGTCGTCTATAACCGACTTGATCGAGGCCCCGAGCAGGATGTGTTCCCTTCCTGTACTCAGCAGAACCTGGGCGTTCTTGCACGTGTCCCACTCGCTAGCGGCTTGTTAAGCGGCAAATACAAGCCAGGAACATCCTTCGCCGACAACGATGTGCGTCATCGCCATGAGCAGCAGTTCATAGATGATCGTCTGCAGCAAGCCGAGCACATTCGCCAGACCGAGGTACCCGAAGGAGTAAACTTGGCTGAATGGGCGCTCGCCTGGTGCTTGCGCCATGATGCGGTTACAAGCGTCATTCCTGGCTGCAAGAACGAAGCCCAAGTCGAGGCCAATGCGAGAGCTGCACGACTCGTATCTGCGGATCATCCTCAGCTCTGGCAGAACTAATTTCATTTCGCCAATATCCTGTACCATCCGCATCTGCGAATAGTACAGCATCAGCAGACGAGAGGCATGCATGCCTCTCGTTTTTTTCAAATTAAAATGCGCCTCTCTCCGCTTTTTACAGCTTGCCGATGTTCAGGGGGTTCAACAATATGTGTGATAAATTTAATATTTTTTCGTAAATTACTTACTTTATTATAGTTGATATGATATGATCTTTTTACTACCAATTAACGGATGATAAACGGACCAGGAGATGATACATATGCATGATGTTGAAACAATTGTAAAACAAAGGCGCTCCGCTAATAAATTCTTGAAGGATATCGAAATCTCGGAAAAGGAGCTTACCGAAATGTTCTCGCTCACGAAGTTCGCTCCTTCCGCATTTAATCTGCAGCATACACATTATGTAGCAATTACGGACAAAGACAAAATGAATACACTATACGAGGCTGCATTCAAACAATATAAAGTCTTGACCGCATCGGCTGTCATAGTTGTACTCGGTGATTTGGATGCCTATAAGCATGTTGGCGCCATGAATGAGGGGCTTCTCAATCTAGGTGTCATCAGCCAACAGGAATACGATCAAATCGTAAGCAGTACGACGGAATTCTACACAAGTCTTGGAGAATCCTTCCGCCGTGAGGACGCCATCCGCAATGCCAGCCTTTCTGCCATGCAGCTCATGCTTATTGCCAAGGATAAAGGCTGGGACACTTGCCCGATGATTGGATATGATCCAGATAAGGTCCGCAGTGCGCTCAACGTCCCTGATCATCTCGTTCCCGTTATGATGATCACCATTGGCAAGGAGGATACGTCCAGCCAGCGCCCACGCGGATATCGCAAGCCTGTCCACGAATTCGTTACGTTCCATTCCTTCTAAGCTTCCAAATCCATTATGAAAAAAGCTTCCCGAAACAAGCCATCTCGGGAAGCTTTTTTAGGTTTGCGATTGTTTTGGACGACCAGCACGATAACAATCCCATACGGGAGAGCCTGTTGGCTCTTCCACATGGGATGATGAATGGACTTACTTTTTCAATTTGCGATTATTGAACCAGAGTGGAATGCGGAACACGAGATTGATGAATAAGACGACGAAGACGAGCACCGCTGCTGCCTTATCGGCAATCTGACTAGCATCCTCTACAATTGCCTCGGATTGTACATACCAGAGATGAACGGCAAGTGTTTCGCCCGGGGAGAACAGATTGAAGTCCCACATCTCTCCGGAAGTACTCAAACCCGCAGTAAGAATAATAACCGCTGATTCACCGAATGCACGACCTGCTACCAAGCATATGCCTGTAATAATCGCTTGAAGTGCTACGGGGAGAACGACTGTACGAATCGTCTGGAACTTCGTTGTGCCAAGTGCATAAGCTGCATTGCGCAGCTCAGCCGGCACATCGCGGATCGCTTCTTCTGTAACGCGGCACAGCATAGGAAGGTTAAGGAATGCCAAGCTTACTGCCCCGCCTAATATCGTGAGTCCAACCTGGAAGTACTCTGCAAAGATAGCCAGCCCGAGCAAACCGAACACGATCGAAGGAACGGATGATAAGGATTCCACACACATACGAAGTCCTTCTGTAAAGCGATTTGCAGGCGCATATTCCGCCATATAAATACCCGCCCCTACTCCAATTGGTACGGAGATTAGCAATGACAAGATCAAAATGTAGAACGAGTTGAACAATACAGTGCCGATACCGCCCCCCGTATCCATCTCTTCCGGAACCTTCATTAAGAATTCCAGGGTGATGCCAGGCAGTCCCTTGCTTAATATGGTGTACAGCAGCCAGAAGATCAGCATCAGCACTGCTATTCCTAGCGCATAGAACAGCCCTGTAGCCACCTGATTGTACAGCTTGGCGCGATTGTTTTTGCCGCTTGCTGTGAACGAACTCATGCGCGATCGCCCCCTCTCTTGCTAATGAATCGAATAACGACAATCAGCAGGAAGGAGATGAGCAGGAGCAGGAATGCCATCATATGAAGCGCGTAGTTCCATGTTGAATCGAATTCCACGTTCGAGATTTGCATGACGATGTTGCTCGTAAGAACCGCCGTTGGCGTGAACAACGAATCGGCAAGCTGTGCCGTATTTCCGATGACCATAACAACGGCCATCGTTTCTCCAATTGCACGGGTCATACCCAGAATAATTGCTGCAACAATTCCCCGCTTCGCAGCGGGGAGTACAACTCTCATAATTACCTGCAAGCGGGTGGAGCCTAGCGCATAAGCCGCTTCCCGATATTTCTTCGGTACGGCTGCAATCGCTTCGTCACTGACCCGACATATTGTCGGTAATATCATAAGGGATAGAACGAGCGCAGCCGCCAGCAAGCCGTCTCCCAAGTTCTCCCCTGTCCATTCACGAATAAGTGGTATTAATACTGTCAATCCAAGATATCCATACACAATGGAAGGAATCCCAACCAGCAAGTCGAGCACTGGTCGTACGAACCTTTTGAACCACATTGGAGAGATCTCCACAAGCAGTACGGCCATACCAACAGAAATCGGAACGGCTATCACCAGAGTTAGCCCTGTTAATAGCAGTGTGTTAATGATAAATGCACCGGCCCCGAATTTCCCATCTTCCGGCGTCCAATCAAGTGATAAGAAGAAATCTGACAGCGAGATGTCGCGGAAGGTCAAGATTCCCGTCTTGCCAATGAAAAAAATGACCAGTCCGAGCACAACACATAAAGCTAAAATGCACAGCAGGAATAAGTACTGGAACAGGCGGTTCGTAAATCGTACCCGAGCATAACGATCGAACCGGCCTTTCTTGGATGCAGTTAGGATATTGGCTCCGGCTACCGGCGCCAGCTCTTGAACAGGCGTGCTCATTCTCGTTCCCCCATAGAACAACCAGCCCCCGTCTTCCTGAGGGCTGGCCGTGAATGAAATCTCTTACCGTGAATCGTTCAAACTTACTTCATTGCGGAAATCGGGATGAACTTCAACTTCTTCAACGAACCTTGTTGGAACTTCGCGCTTTGAATGTACTCAATGAATGCTTTTGTAGCGCCAGTTGGTTGACCTTTTGTCATGTAGTAGCCATATGCCCATACAGGGTACTTGCCTTTGATTACGTTGTCAGTAGAAGCTTCTACGCCGTTGAATTTAACAGCTTTAACATCGCTGTTCACGTATACAAGGTCGATGTAGCCGATTGCGTTAGGTGTTGTTGCAACAGCTGTCTTCATGTCGCCGCTGGAACCAACTTCTTTGTAGTTGTCCTTCTTCTTCGAAATGTCGCCGCCATCCAATGCTTTCAATTGGTAGTTAACGCGCGTACCGGAACCGAAGGAACGAGTGATAACAACGATATCTGCGTTGTCGCCGCCAACATCTTTCCAATTCGTAATTTTACCGGAGTAGATGCCTTTCAACTGTTCAGTTGTCAGGTTGTCTACCTTTACGTTTTTGTTCACGATTGTCGCGAATGGAATTACCGCTACTTTGTGAGCAACTTGACCTTCGAATGCTTTGAATCCTGGAACGTCCATGCTTGCATCCCAGTCGCATGCGCCGATTTCAGCGATGCCTTTCTTAACAGCTTGTGGTCCAGTGATGGAGCCTTTACCGGAAGCTGCAACTTTCACTTTTGGATGCAGCTTCTGGAATTCCTTCGCTGCTTGCAGTGTCATTGGCAACAATGCCGTAGAACCGTTGATTGTTACTTTTCCTTTCAATTCGTCCTTAGCCAGAGCTGTAGACGCTCCTCCAAAAGCTGAAGATACAAGGAATAAAGATGCGAGAATTGCCAAAGACGCGATTTTTAATTTTCTCATTGTTAATGCTCTCCCTTCGTAACTGTTTATTTCGTTAACGTAACCGCTTGATTATTAGCTGCCAATTTGACTTGTCCATTCTCGATAACCGCAACTTGAGAACCATCTGCGGATGGGAATACTTCTGTAATCGCACCATCATTTGTATACAGCTTCGACTTGGAACCGTCTGACTTTACTGCATAGATGCTGGATTTGCCGTCTTTTTCTGTAGCGACAATGATTAATTGACCTTTCGCAGAAGTAACCGCCAAGGATACGTCCAGATCAGCTACGAGATCCGATACTTTCTTCTCCTTCGCTTGAACAACCTTCAATACGTTGTTCTCAACTGCACCATCTGCATCACCGCTCACATAGACAATAGTTCCGTCTGAAAGAAGGTTCGGATACAACTTGTTGTCTGTCGATGTCGTCAATTGAACCGGCTTCGCATCCTTCGCAGTCAGATCCAGTGTGAACAACTGGGAGCCTGCCCCGGAGAAATCGATGGACAAGGAGTCTTCTGTGCTGTCCTTGTCATTTTTCGCTACGCCTGTAATGTTAACTGCGTACAGAACTGTCTTGTCATCTGCTGACAGGCGGATGTCCGACTTGTTTTCTACTTTGTCAGCCAGCACGCTAGTAATCTTGCCGCTGTCTACGCTCACGTAAGCGATTTTCTCTTGCTTGTCCCCTTGTACGAAGTACACTTTTTTACCGTCTGCGGACCATGTCAGATCGGTCTTTACGGAAGTATCTTTACCAATTGCCTGTGCAGTTCCAAGGCTCAGATCCAGCAAGTACAATTGGCTGGACTCGTCCGTAAATACGCCCCACTTCAGGTCAGGCGATACTGCTGTGCTTGCTGCATTCTCATTAGAAGTCAATGCATCGTATACCCGGTATGTAGGATTCCATTTATACAATTGAACCGTTCCATCAGATTCGCGAGCCGCTATCACTTCACCGTTGCTGTTTACGCGCGGGGAGCTGAAGTCGCCCTCGAGAGGCTTCACACTAACAACATCCAGCTTGCTGCCGGAACCAGATACTTCTCCACCAAGTGCTTCAACAAGTGCGTTGAGCTCAGCGTAGATCACACCTTTTTGCTCTAGCGGTGCAACTGAGAAGTTCTTCGTAGCGCCGTCTACTTCATAAGCGCCCGAGTTCACTCGAACCGTAATCGTCTGCGCTGGGTTGCCCCCAACGAGTGTAATTACGCTCTTGCTCTCTGCTTGGATATCTGCACCAAAAATATTGGCGATGTCACGAACAGAGTACAGTACCGTTCCTTTGACATTCAGTGTGCGAATATTGTTGCTTACACCATCAACCCCGATTGACAGATTGGATGCTTTTGCTGCTTCCTTCGTCACTGCTGCGATGCTTGCTTGCCCTTTGTTTACTTCCGCTGCGCTGACAGCACTAGTAGAAGTGATCGTGGATAGTGCGAGCGACGTTGCGATGACCGTTAACATGTTACGATTCATGTCTTCACCCTTTTCTCATGGCAATAGGTATTGCAATAGGCTTCTGGAAGTATTTTCACATATGAATGTTAACGGGAATCGTGTGTAATATTTTGGATTCGTAAATTTTTAGGTTTACGCAAATAAAAAAAAGCAGCCTTGATTTCCCAAGGCCGCCTGTTCTGAATGCTCACACTTTACGTTCACTCTACATACATTGCTTGCAGTTTCGCTCTCTCCACAGGAGTTACACCGAGTCCCTTCTACGCTACTTTTTCTTGATGTATAGCATTGTATTGCCGCCGCGCATGAATTCATAAGGAACCGTATATTCCTGCACCTCACAGCCAAAATGCTTAGCCTGCTCGATCACGATGTCTACTTGAGGCGGGCGCTTCCCTGCCAAGTCAATCAACGGAAAAATTCGTACTTCCTCCTTCGCTACACGAAGCAGCTCAACAAGCGTATTGCGGTGAAACGCTACATCCAACCGATCTCCGTACATGAAGAGGAAATGTGCGGAGAGAACCACATCAAACTCCCCGTCCTCGAAAGGGAGAGACGGAAGGGTCGCATGAACATACCGATGCGGTTCTTCTCTTCGATGTGCCGAGCAGTCCTGCAATGCCTGCATGCGATGGGCCCGCAAGCCATCGATATCACCGAAGAACTCCCACTCGTACTGTTCAGCAGCATGCGCCATCTGCTCCATCGCATGCGCTACATCTTGAGTTCCCTTCCGTTCCAAATCATCAACAGCATGCTCATAAGCGATGTCGCACGCCACAACATCAATTCCTTGACGAGTTGCCGCTGCGGTGAAGGAACAAGCCCCTGACGGGCAGTCCAGTATGCGCTTGCCTTGCAGCTCTTCGATATTCAAGTCAAACATGCTGATATATTCATCGTAGGTTCGCCCGATAAATACAATACGCTCCAAATCAAGTTTCATACCTCTGTCATTCTGTTCAATCCCCGGCATCTTCATCTCTCCCTACTTTTTTCATTTACATCTGCTTGGAATAAGGGCCTAATTGATTCGCCGTAAAGCGATATGGGGAGTTCGGATTCTTGAGCCACATATTCCCCTTAACGATCAAGACATATACGGCAGCAATGAAGTAAACCGTTCCTATGATCCAATCGGATGTATGGGCTATTCCCGTCGTTGTAATATGAAAAACATACCAGCACCCAACAGGGATGTGCAAGACCAACACAGAGAAGAGTCCGGGATTGTAGAGAGATCCTGCCTTACGATTTGCGAAAATACCATGCCAGATCAATTGAAAGAACCCCATGAATATAGGAGCAACACCAAGCCATATCACATCAGGGAACAAGACGGGCAGCAAGTAAAACCCATAAGCAATAATCAGGTTAATAATCATAGCCGAATGCGGGTTCAGCGGATAATTGTGAGGATGCTTGCTCTTGAATAGAACTGCATTGAACAAGCCCCCGAAGTATCCGGGCCACCGATATTCTTCGAATTGGTGAACCAGAATTGCCACGAAGCTCAACCACAGCATCACCGTGATGTCAGGAATCACAGTTCCTCTTACCAACAAATAGATACACACCATGACAGCAACAACCATTCCAAGATCCTGCCAATACTTTCTGAGAACATCCATCTCGATTGCCTCCTATTCGCAGGGACACAGCCTCTGCATGTGTAATGGACTTCATCATCATTACAAGGTTGCTAGGTTCAAGAACGAGTTACTTCAGGAATGGCATCATTCGAGCAAATGCAAAAAATTCATGATTGTAATCTTGAATCTCGATGGAAATAGCGTGCAAACAACAAGTCAATCTGTGCTTCGACAGACGCAACTGCCACTCCCGTACCCGATTCAAGCAGAGGCTTCATTAAAACAGGGAGAAACACGGCACCGAATAGCTGCATCATCATCATTGTTAATCCTTCATGATTGTCCTCGCGAGTAATCTCTTGAATTGTACGCTGAACTTTGTCAAAGCCGACAGCTTGCAGAAATTGTCCATACTCTTGCTGAGAGGCAAACATGGCAGAGCCAGCAGTTATTGTACGTGAGATAATCGCTGGATATTGTTGAATGACCTGTACATATTGAATCAGGAACAAACGCAGTCGTTGCAGAGGCTCTATGCTGCGATCATCAAGAACGTTGAACGAGCTGCGGAATCCCGATAACAATATTTTAATCGCCTCATTGATCAGAGCATCCTTCGATCCGAAGTAGTAATTGATTAGTGCGATGTTCGTGTTGGAGCGCGACGCTACTTTGCGAATCGTAATCTGCTCAAATTCTTCCTCCTTGATCATATCCAGGGTCGCATTCAAGATCTTCTCCTTCGTCTCTAGCGACTTATCAGGTTGCTTCATTCCTAATCCCTCCCGCACATAATTTAAACAATGATTTAAACAACGTTTAAATCATTGTTTAACCATATACTACCACTCCTGTTTTATCCAATCAACCCTAATTTGATCCATCCTTCACATTCGCGTCTTCAGATGTGTGTCCTCGTTGCATATCTACGTTTTTCACATAAAATAGAGCTTATATTTATGCGAAATACTTATATCTACTTGAAATATTACTTACATATACTTAATATTAGAAGTATGAGGTGGAGAATATGTATCAAGAAGAGCGCCTTCTGCGCATATTAACGCATTTAGAAGAGCAAGACACGATGACTGTCGGAGAAATCTGCGCGATGTTCGACATTTCCAGAGATACGGCAAGGCGTGACATCGTGAAGCTGACAGAAAGCGGTGCCGTAACACGTACCCATGGAGGAATTACGCTCCCCCGGCTGGAACAGAAGATTGAAGCCTATGCTGCTCGACTGCATAATGAACCAGACGGCAAGATGCGCATCGGACGCCATGCCGCTAAGCTTGTTCAAGATCACGACATGATCTTTCTGGACGTATCGACCACAGTGCAGTGCATCATACCGCATCTAAAGCCTGCTCACGCAACCGCCGTGACCCATTCGATTGATAATGCTTGTATGTTGGCTGAGCAAGCCACGATACAGACCCATCTATTAGGAGGCATCGTGCAGCCGAAGACAAGACATTTATCTGGCTACTCGACACTAGATAAGCTGCGTGATTTTCAATTCGATAAGGCGTTCTTAGGCGCAGCAGGCATCTCGGAAGCAGGCATTTATTATCATTATGAAGAAGACATATATATGAAGAGAGAAATTGTTAGCCGTTCAAGACAGACAATCGTACTTGCGGATTATACGAAGCTCGGACATACCCATTACTATCGGGGGCTATCCTTGTCCGACATCGATATTCTCATTACGAACCAGCCACTGTCGCCTGAGCTAGCCAATGCGATGAAGGCCAATCATGTGCAAGTGATCATAATCTCTTAACCCATCAAGGAGGATGAATGCAATGATACGAGCCGTTTTGTTTGACTTTGACGGGACACTAGCTGATACCCTTCCATTGACACTTCATGTGTTCCAAGACATATTCAAGCGATATGACAATCGAATGGTATCGAAGGAGCAAATTATTGCGATGTTCGGCCCGACGGAAGAGGGCATATTGACTGCAAATATGAAATATAGAGGTCTATTGCCTTCCGCCATCGAAGAATATTTTGAACTGTACCGCAATTGGCATCCCAGCCTTGTACATGCTTCACCAGCAATTATTCAGATGCTGCAGCATTTGAAGGAGCATGGCATATCGATCGGCATTATTACTGGCAAAGGGCGGCGAGCGTACGAGATTTCCAGTGAAGCGCTCGGCTTGACTAAGTATGTGGATATCGCCATCACAGGCGATGAAGTAACGAGGCCGAAGCCCGATCCTGAAGGCATTCACGCGGCGCTGGACGCATTACATATTCGCGCCGACGAAGCGATATGGATCGGTGACAGCAACGCTGATATTCAAGCCGGCCTTGCCGCTAACGTGCATACGATAGGAGCTAAATGGTTCGATACTGTTCAGTCCGCCACATTCGAGACAGCTCCACATGACATCTACTCGAAGCCGGCAGAGCTTATCGAACTGATTGAACAATCGATAGAGAACCCAGCTCTCGATTGGAGACAGCTGCATTGGGCCAAGCGGATACAAGCTCTCGCACAGATCGGCTTAACGTACACAGAAAACGCTTACGACCGCGAGCGGTATGAAGAATTGCGCGACATTAGTGTCGATATGATGGCTAACTGCGCTGAAGCAGATAAGGAACAAATCCGGCTATCCTTCGCAAGCGACACAGGTTACGCAACGCCGAAGGTAGATGTCCGGGGTGTCATCTTCCGTGATGGGGAGCTTCTGCTCGTCAAAGAAAAGGCCGATGGAGCATGGTCACTTCCCGGCGGATGGGCAGATATCGGCTTCTCTCCATCTGAGGTTGTTGTGAAGGAAATCCAAGAGGAATCCGGCTTCCAAGCAAGAGCCATCCGACTGCTTGCCGTGCTAGATAAGCGGTTCCACCAGCACCCGCCAGAACCGTTTCATGTGTATAAATTATTCATCTTGTGTGACATTATCGGAGGGGAAGCTGCCAGTGGCACAGAAACGAGCGAGGTAGGCTTCTTCTCCGAACATGCGCTGCCGACATTGTCGGCTGAACGCAATACAGAAGCGCAGCTGCGCTTAATGTTCCAGTTGTACCACCATCCCGATCAATCCGTGATCCTGGACTAAGCAGCTTATCCATTCTCTGTTCCTGTACCTGAGACGCTTCCTATGCTATTCTATAATCTCATCAACAAAGAATGGAACGGAGTGGCGAAGTTGGCTCAGTTATATTTTCGATACGGCGCAATGAATAGTGGGAAATCCATTGAAATATTGAAGGTCGCCCATAATTATGAAGAGCAGGAGAAATCCGTATTGATCTTCACCCCTGCTGTAGATGATCGGGACGAGAGCGGATATATATCTTCTCGCATTGGTCTGCGCCGCAAGGCAATTTCGATCCATGAAGACACTGATTTATTTGAGATCGTACAGCATCATGAAGGACCCATTTCCTGCGTGCTGATTGACGAAGTCCAATTTTTGGATCATGCTCAAATTATGCAGCTTACCCGCATCGTCGATGAACTCGATATTCCTGTTATGGGCTTCGGATTGAAGAATGACTTCCGAAATGAGCTATTTGAGGGCAGCCGTTATATGCTGCTGTATGCGGATAAAATAGAGGAAATGAAAACGATATGCTGGTTCTGTGAACGCAAAGCAACGATGAATCTGCGCGTTGACGCCAATAACCGTCCTCTCTATACGGGAGAGCAAATCGTAATCGGCGGTAACGATACGTACTATCCGGTATGCCGGAAGTGCCATAAAAATCCGCCATTGCAATCCTAGAAACTTATAACGCCCTTGAAGCCACATGCTTCAGGGGCGTTCTCGTGCTATACATAATAAACCTTCCATGTCGCTTGATTAGTCCCGCGAGCCTTGAGCTTGCTTGGATACGTGCACCTCATACAACAAGCCGCTATCGAACAGCAATTCACGTATCTCTTCCTTCGTCATTGCCCCCTCTGCAGATGTGTATTCCCCCACAGCCATAGAAGGATACGACGCATAATGCTCATGCAGTCTCGGCAAACCTAATAGAGGAAGAACGATCAAATAAGAATCATCCGCCTTCACGGTATGTCGGCTCTCACTTTCCGAGATGAGAATATCATGAATCTTCCCTTTGCCACTCGACGCTGAACCTGTAAAAATAAGCCGTACATCTCCCCCGCCACACATTTCTATAAATACCTCAGCCATATGCACTAGAGCGCATGACGGCATCTTCGTCGTGTACAGCTCGCCGCCAATTCCAGATTGCAGCGCCTTCAGCAATAAGGCGACGGCCTGCTCCATCGGCGTGAAGAAACAGGTCTTCCCCCGATCCATCATACTAACAAGCTTCTTATTCTTGATCTGATCCAGCAGTACATGAGGTACACTCCCGTGTGTTCCTAGAACATTGCTGCTGCGAACAGCGATAAATCTCGTGGATTCGCTCACGATGTTGGCGTTTATTATTACATTCTCACCCATCGCCTTCGTCATTCCATAGCAGCTCGTAGGCTCCACGGCTTGATCCGTCGATGCAAATATAACCGCCTTAACCTGATTCGCAATAGCGGCCTCAATCACATATTGTGTGCCAACCACATTCGTCTTCAACGCTTCTTGCGGGTGCTCCTCACAAAAGGATACATGTGTGAGCGCAGCGAGATGGAAGATATAATCGACCCCTTGGCATGCCTGATGGAGGGAGTCTTGATCGCGCACATCGCCAATCCAGAACGCCAGTCTTGCATCCTCAAACTTGCGGCTCATAATGAACTGGCTCGTCTCATTGCGCGAATATACGATGATGCGAGCAGGACGATGCAGCAATAATTGTTCAACGAGGGCGTAGCCCAATGAACCGGTTCCGCCTGTTACTAGAATCGTAGCATTAGCTAACACGCTGTTCCCTCCTATAGACATAGGTTGCTGGTGCAAAATGAAGATTATACTACTTATAAAATGCACCCATAGATAGAAGGGTTTGGACAAACGATAGGTAGGCATCGAAAATAGGCCGCTTTACCCCTCGCACCGATTGAACACTGTTCTTATCCCACTGCTTCACTTGACGCACAATAGTCGACATGTGATCGATCCATTTCATATAACGGTTCGCCGCCTCTACCTCTATCCCTTAAAGTGAGAGATAAATCGAGCGGATCTTGCGTGATATCTGTACAAACAGCAGCGCTACTGGTTGAGCTGAACGATAGTCTGGAAGGACGGCTGGACTTCGATATTCGCCCATCCACCACAGAGCCCTCAGCACCTATATGAACACCCGTGAACATATTCTGGGGGATACTGCACCCTACAATCTCTGCGATTCGCCAGCTCCCTGTATGTTGTTACTGGACTTCACCTGTTATAATTATGCCAAGGCGGCAATCATATGTTCATGGATGAGCGTCGCATATACACGACCACTATTAACACATGTTCAATTTTCAATACAAAAGGAGTGCGGCTTGATGAACTGGATGGAAGAAGTATTGAAGCGCAAGGACGATCTGCTGCAGGATCTGAAGGGATTGCTCAGCATCGAAAGTGTGAAGGATGCCAGCACGAGCGAACCTGGCAAGCCTATGGGGCAAAATGTAGCTCGCGCGCTTGATTATGTGCTGGACATGTCCCGTCGCGACGGATACCGTGTAACGAACCTGGACGGATATGTAGGCTACGCCGAATATGGCGAATCGACGAGTGGCGAATATGTCGCAGCACTATGCCATGTTGACGTCGTCCCTGCAACCGGACATTGGACAACCCCGCCATTCTCCCCTGACATTCGTGAGGGCAAGCTGTTCGCGCGTGGCGCCATTGATGATAAAGGGCCTACACTTGCAGCTTATTACGGCTTGAAGATTGTGAAAGAACTCGGCTTGCCATTGAAGCACAATGTGCGCGTTATCTTCGGTGCAGATGAAGAGAGCGGGATGGAATGCATGAAGACCTATACGAAGCGTGAGAAAATGCCGCTATACGGCTTCGCTCCAGATGCCGACTTCCCCATTACACATGCGGAGAAGGGTCAAATCAATACCCGCTTCCTGCTGAAGCCAGACGATTCTGCTTCCGGGCGTCAAGAGGGGCAGCTAGAGCTCGTATCCTTCCATGGCGGCGGTGTTGAGAACATGGTGCCGGAATCTGCAACAGCAACGATCTCTGGCGAGTCTGCTGCGCTTGCAGAATTGGCAGCCAAGTTCGAGAGCTATTACACAGAGCAGCAATTGAAAGGTTCTTCCGAAGTGAATGGCAATCAAATGACGCTCAGCCTCAAAGGGAAATCCGCCCATGGCATGGAGCCTCATCAAGGCATCAATGCTGCACTGAAGCTGTTCGGATTTTTGCGTTCGTACTCCTTCCAAGCCGATGCTGACCGCTACATTCGCTGCGTCGATGCTTATTTGACGGACGATCACTTGGGCAGCAAGCTGGGCATTGCGTATGAGGATGACATTACAGGGCCATTAACCGTCAATGCAGGTATTTTCGAATTCGGAGCGGACAAGCAGCCATTCTTCCATCTGAACATTCGCTTCCCAGTCACACAGGATCTACCGACGATTCTGGATACATTGGCAGCGAAGATGGATGCATTCGGCTTCCTCGTAGAGGAGCCTGACTTGCAGGAGCCGCATCATGTCGATGCAGAGCATCCAATGATCAAGGTGCTGCAGAAGATTTATGCGGAGGAAACACAGCTTGAGCCTACCTTGCTGACAACAGGCGGCGGTACATACGCTGCATTCATGGAATATGGAGTCGCATTCGGCGCCTTATTCCCAGGAAGAGAAGAGATGGCTCACCGCGTAGACGAATACATCGAGATCGAGGATTTGTTGAAAGCAACTGCGATTTATGCCCGCGCCATTTATGAATTGGCGAACTTGGACGCATAACAATAACAGAGGTGTCATCCTGCTGAATACCATTCAGCGGATGACACCTTTTTTACGTAAAAGACATTCTTATTTCAGTGCACTCAAATGTTCATGCACAAGCTTCCATTCGCCACTGGTTTGCTTGAACACATTGGTCGCTCTTCCGCTCCCTGCTGCCTGCTTCCCTTGATAAAGGCCGCTCCACTGATACGTGTACAAACAGACAGCCGTCTGTCCGTCCACGGCGATCCACTCCACATCTGTCGCACAATAGACTTCATCCTGAATCACGTCCCACGCATGTTCGAAATACGCCCTAATCTCAGCCATCGTTGAGCAGGTACGATCCGAGAACCAGTACACGGCACCATCATCCAAACATGCTTGCACATTTGTGAATTGATGCGTATTTGTCGCTTCGATGTAACGTTCCAATGCTTGCTTATAGCCCATTGAACTGTTCCCCTCCCCATTCATCTTATCCCATTATTTTCAACAACCAACTCACTGGAATCAATCCAAAATTCTTCATGGAAGGGGTTCACCACGATATACGAATGGAACGAAATAGTCAGATAAGCTGAGCTGTTACACAGCGTCTTCCCCATCCTTGACTTGGACAAGCGGTAATCGAATGATGAATGTGGTTCCTACACCAATCACACTATCCACCTCAATGGAGCCGCCATGCTTATCAATAATATTGTAGCTCACCATCAGTCCTAGCCCTGTCCCTGTATCCTTCGTCGTATAGAAAGGCTGACCCAGTCTGCTCACTTTATCTGCTGGAATCCCACAGCCTTCATCCTGTATGGATATAGCCGCATAGTCGCCCTCCAGCTTGGCTCGTACATAAATGCTGCCTCCCCCTGACATCGCTTCGATTGCGTTTTTGATCAAATTAATGAACACCTGCTTGATCTGATTCGGTTCACAATCCACCCAAAGCGCCTCTTCCGATAAATCGGTTACAATATTGCTGTTCTTCAAAGTGGATTGCACACTCATAAAGGCGATGATTTGTTCCATGAGATGGATCAGATCTGTCCTTCGACTATTGACCACATTTGGCTTCGCGAGAATGAGCAGCTCATTGGCAATTACTTCGATGCTCTTCAGCTCGGATTCCACGATATCGAAATACTGCTCCTTATCTGTCTTCATCGTACGCATCAGCTTCAGGAAGCCGTTAATCGACGTCAGTGGATTCCGAATTTCATGCGCAATGCCGGCAGCAAGCTGCCCCACGATGGACAACTTCTCGGACTGCAGCATTCGCTCCTCTTCCTTGCTCCGATCGGTTATATCTTGATAGACCCCTATAGTCGCCTTCTCCCCATGAAATGTCGTGGGCAGCGAGAAACCTTCAACCCGCTTCATCTCTCCGTTTGCACATCGGATATCATATTTTACTGGCCCGAGCTTAATACCCTCCCGATACTTGCGTCTTCGCTCATACACAAGGTTGTGATTCGTAGGCTCAACAATATCAAGCACTGGCTTGCCAAGAATGCCGGCTGCTTCATCCGCACCAATTAAATTAATCGAGGCACGGTTCATATAATGTATAATTCCATTATGCGTCACGATGACAGCGAGGGGCAGCATTTCCAATAACGATTGGAAGGAATCCTCCTTCTCCCTCAGGATCGCTTCCGTCTGCAGATGCACTCGCTCTGTCTGTTTGCATACCGTAATATTATGAAATTGAGAAAAAAAGAAAAGCGGCTTGCCGCTCTTATCCAGGACAAGCGATACGGTAAGCAGCATCCATATCACTTCTCCTAACTTGCCTATGTAACGTTTCTCAATATGAAAAGACGAAATCTGTCTGTCCAGCAGCTGCTGAATATGTAGGATACTCTCTTCCAGATCGTCTGGATGGGTAATATGCTGATAGTCCAGAGAGAGCAATTCACTTTCTGTATAGCCGATCATATCGCATAAGGCTTGATTTGCTTTCATAAATCGTCCTTCCAGCGAGACGATCGCCATCCCGATCGATGCATTGTTAAAAGCTAAATCGAACATATCAATTTGCTCCAAATGCATGTAAATCTCCCCTCCAATTCATCACAAACCCACATTTACCCATTTATCATTATAAATCGCTCTTCCTATCATCATCAATTAAAATCTTGCCAAATTCCCACAATCGGCGCAAAGAGGTACCGGCTCACCTGCATCAATATAAACTGGTACCCATAAAGCGAGTGGATCAGTACGCAGATTGTTGGAAGATAGCCTACGAGAAGGACGGAATCAAGGGACTAGCGACTTGCGCAAGAACCAAAAGCGTTAAAAAAGGATGACCCCTGTACGATACAGGAATCATCCCTTAAGTGTGGCTTAACTTTTGTTACGGCTCCAACAGGTCGTATTTCGTTTTGACCCGGCCCAGCTTTTCAAGCATAGACCTAGAGAGTGTAAATCAGCACACTGTGTTCCGATCCATTTTTTTAGATGGCGGATTGTACTATGGAGTGCAACAGCTAAAAAGGCTCATGTCAGATTCGTGTAAAATGGGAGTCACCATACACCCATTCATACAGAAGAACAAACATGAGCTACACCCATCTTAGCATATTTTAACGTAGTAAATTAGAAGACCAAGGCTTCAATGAGAACGGCAATCGCCCTTGTAAATGTCTAGGTTGGATACCTGATAACGAAGCTTTCATGAATGAGCTGTCGCACATTGCTTGACAATCCCGTCTAACTAATAAACCGCAATTGGCCCATAGGGACCATCAATAATTTCTATTTTCGTTTCAAAAATATCTGTCAAAACCTCTGGATCCATAACCTCTTCTACTGTTCCAAAAGCGGCAATTTGTCCATCTTTCATTGCACAAATTCGATCAGAATATTTGGCTGCAAAATTAATATCATGCATAACAGTCAGAATTGTTCTTCCAAATTCATTAGCAGCAAGCCTCAAATGCTCCATCATTTGAACAGAACGAGCAACATCAAGATTGTTCAGCGGCTCGTCCAAAAGTACATATTCAGTCTCTTGGCACAGAACCATTGCTACATATGCCCTTTGCCTTTGACCACCAGAAAGCTCATCTAAATATCTATTTTCTAGATCAGTCAATCCTAAAAAATCGATATATTTAGAAATAATAGCCTCATCTTCTTTCGTTAATCTTCCCTTGGAATAAGGAAAACGTCCAAATCCAACTAGTTGTCTAATCGTAAGCCTCGTTACAAAATGATTTTCTTGACGCAAAATCGTTAAAATCTTTGCTAAGTCTTTTGATTTAGATTCAGTAACATCCATATTCGCTACCTTAATTTGGCCTTCATCCAAATCCAAAAGTCTTCCAATCATCAAAAGTGTCGTAGACTTTCCAGCACCATTTGGTCCAATTAATGAAGTGAGACCCGCTTTTGGTATTTCAATATTCAAAGGACCTATTTTCACCTTGTCCGAATACAATTTTCTAACATTATCAATCTTTATCATAGAGCCCTCTTCCTTAAAACTGCAATTAAGAATATGATTCCACCAAATAATTCAATAATAACGGAAACGACGCCTTGGGCATTGAATACATGATACATTAAGAAGTATGCACCGGTTATTATCAAAAACCCTATAGCAAGAGACATTGGAAAAACATATCTATGATCATAGGTTGGCGCTGCTTGATAAGTCAAAGTTGCAACTAAAAATCCATAGAAAGTAAGTGGTCCAATCAAAGCCGTTGAAATTGACATCAAAATAGAAACTAATATAAGCGTATAAATGATACTCGATTGATGCTTTACTCCAAAAGAAGTAGAGACATCCTTTCCAAGTGACAATACATTTAGATTCTTAGAATGAGCAAGAATTAACAATGCTACAATGATTACTATAGGAATTACAATAGGAAAATAGGCAGCGTCTGCATGATTAACAGACCCAAACAATCTTGCCTGTAAAATATCAAACTCAGAAGGCGAAAGAAGTCTTCTCATAAAAGAAGACACAGATCTTAGCCCAGTGCCGATAATAATTCCAACCAAAAGCATAAGCTGCAAGTTTCCGTACTTTCCAGACAGCAACCACCCATAAAGGATCAAACTCATCATGACCATAACAATAACTTGAATGATAAAAGGTACAATACCAGTAAAATTCACCAATGCACCAACACCAAAGAAAAATATGGTGCTCGTATGAATGGTTGAGTATAGTGATTCAAAGCCTAAAAGTGAAGGGGTAATAATTCTATTATTCGTAATCGATTGAAAAGCAACAGTGGATAAACTCTGACAAATGGCAGCAATAATCATGGCAACAAGAGCTACCATCCTTCTTTTAGCAACTGGAATAAAAGAAGGCGAATCTATCGGAACTGGATTGTTATAAACTAAAAGTCCATATGAAGAAAGGAGGCCCAAAACAAGTAATGTTATGAGCAATATCCAATAACGTTTTTCTTCTTGCTTAGAACGAAAAGCTCTAGCTGATCTATTTTTGTTATGAAGGCTAGAATCGATAACGACATTGTCGTTATTTCTATATTCCAATGCGTTCATCTTAGCCTCCTTGGTTTTCTTTGTCTCAACAAAATAGCAATAAATACGACTGCACCCATTATTCCGAGTATTAAAGATACAGGTACTTCAAAAGGCATGATAATTGTTCGAGAAATGATGTCACAAACCGTTATTGTACCCATTCCTATCACACATACCCAAGGCAAATTACTTCTAAGATCGTCTCCCCTAAACATGGAAACAATATTGGGGACAATTAATCCTAAAAAAGGTAAGTTTCCGATAACAGCTGCAACAATTCCAACTGCTAAAGAAATAAGACCCGTACCCAAAAGAACGACTCTATTGTAATTGACTCCAAGACTTGTTGCAACATCTTCCCCTAGTCCAGCTAAAGTCAGTCTATTCGCATACATAAAAATAAGAAACGTAACGACAACAATGATCCATAAATATTCATATCTTCCAATTTGGACTGCCGCAAAAGAACCTACAAACCAAGATTCAATATTTTGCGTACTTTGAAAAAGGAGTCCAATAAAAGTGGAAACTGCAGAAATGACAGCTCCAAGCATCAACCCAATAATTGGGACAATTAAAGACGAACGAAGTTTCACTCTTCTTAAAAATAAAAAGAAAATCATAGTTCCTATAAAAGAAAAAACAATTGCACCCGTCATTCTTAGAACTAACGTTGGTGCAGGAAATAATAAATAAACAACAAGAAGTCCTAAACCCGCCCATTCAATAGTTCCTGTTGTGGTAGGCTCAACTAAACGATTCTGTGTAATAAGTTGCATAACAAGTCCTGCCATGGCCATGGCAGCCCCAGTAAGCATTAATGCAGCTGTTCTTGGAACACGAGTAATGAAAAACATCTCCATTCCATCCTCTTGTCCGCGTATATCATAAACTCCGGTAAATAGAGATATAATTCCTAAAATAATAACAACGATAATCGCAAATATAAAGGGTTTTGTCCATAACTTGTTATGGTTATAAAGCCGGGGTTGAGAATTATTCTCAACCCCAGAAATTTTTTGTATTGTCTTTTTCAGCACGATGTTATGCTCCTTTAGACTACTTAGCTAAAGTACTTGCCATGTTTTTAAAGATCTCAATGAAAGTTTGGATTGATTCATTTGTATAAGTGTCATTTGGTGCGAATATAATCTGTCCTTTAGAAACAGCAGTTACTTTTTGAAGAGCAGGTGAATTATTAATCACATCTTTTGCGGGAACAGCTTCACTTTCAGAAGATATTGCAGCATCACGATCTAGTACGAAAATCCAATCCGGATTACTTTTTGCAATAGCTTCAACAGAAATCTCATCACCTTTATGACCTGATGTAGCATTTGCAATTTCTAAAGCTGGTTTCCATCCAAACATTTCAAACATAGGTCCCCAAACACGTCCAAAACGTGGAGCTGAGAAGCCAATATTCCCACCAGAAACTTCAACACCCATAACTGTAGCCGTTCCGTT
>Ga0102589_1001616_pt1 | contig 29437 bp, 27 predicted proteins | sample AraplaMF_Col_mLB_FD_76858 | JGI IMG/M metagenome (GOLD analysis project Ga0102589, IMG submission 76858) | Arabidopsis root microbial communities from the University of North Carolina, USA - plate scrape MF_Col_mLB | ecosystem: Host-associated > Plants > Roots > Endosphere | place: USA...
CTGGCGGCCCAGGTGTTCGGCAACGATGTAGCAATCAACTTCGGCGGCGCCACGGGCAACATCGAGCTCAATGTCTTCCGTCCCATGGTGGCGCACAACTTCCTGCAGAGCGTGCGCCTGCTGGCCGACGGCATGGTGAGCTTCAACGACCACTGTGCCGTGGGCATAGAACCGAACCGCGAACGCATCACCGAACTCGTGGATCGCTCGCTGATGCTGGTGACGGCGCTGAACACCCACATCGGCTACGACAAGGCCGCCTTCATCGCCAAGAAGGCGCACAAGGAAGGCAGCAGCCTGCGCGACGCGGCGCTGGCTTCGGGTTTTGTCACGGGTGAGCAGTTTGACCAGTGGGTTGTCCCCAGCAATATGGTCTGACCCCCGTCCAGGCTCACTTCGTGTAGCCTGTTCCCCCCTTTCAGGGGGCGGCGCCTGCGGCCTGGCGAAGCCAGTTCCGCGGCCCCTGCTGGCGCGGGGGCATCGGATACCGTTGACTTGTGCGTGTCTGGGAGAATAGGCGATGCTCAAATTTGTCCACCGCACGCTGAACCAGTTCATCAACTCGCAGTCGCTGTCGGGCGTGGTGCTGGCGCTGGCGGCCGTGCTGGCACTGGTCGCCAGCAACTCGCCGTGGAGCGAGGCCTATATGCGTTTTGTGGAGCTGCCCGGCGAGCTGCGCCTGGGCTCCGACGCGCTGCTGCTGTCCAAGTCGCTGCTGCACTGGGTTAACGACCTGTGGATGGCGGTGTTCTTTTTCCTGGTGGGGCTGGAGATTAAGCGCGAGCTGCTGGACGGCGAACTGGCTTCGCGCAGCCAGGCACTGCTGCCGGTGGGCGCGGCGCTGGGCGGCATGGTGGCGCCGGCGCTCATCTATGTGGCGATCAATGCCGGCAATTCCGTCGCGCTGCGCGGCTGGGCCATTCCGGCCGCCACTGACATCGCGTTCGCGCTGGGCATCCTGGTGCTGCTGGGCAGCCGGGTGCCGGCTTCGCTCAAGGTGTTTTTGACGGCTGTCGCCATCATTGACGACCTGGGCGCCATCCTGATCATTGCCTTCTTCTACACCGACAAGCTTTCCTTGTCCGCCCTGGCCGCCGCGGGCGCGGGCGTGCTGGTGCTGCTGGCCCTGAACCGCACGAAGGTCATGGCGATAAGTCCTTATGTCGCGGTGGGGCTGGTGATCTGGCTGTTTGTCTACAAATCGGGCATACACGCCACCTTGGCCGGGGTGGTCACCGCGCTGGCGATTCCGCTGTCCGACGGCAAGGGCGGCTCGCCGCTCAAGGCGGCCGAGCACGCGCTGCACCCCTGGGTGGCGTTTGCGGTGCTGCCCATGTTCGCCTTTGTCAACGCCGGCGTGTCGCTGCAGGGCGTGACGCCGGCGACCTTGCTGCAAAGCGTGCCCATGGGCATCACGCTGGGCCTGCTGGTGGGCAAGGCGATAGGCGTGTTCGGCGCGTCCTGGCTGTTGATCCGCTTTGCCGGCGCGCGCCTGCCGGCTGGAGCCGGCTGGCGGCAGTTTTTCGGTGTCTGCCTGCTCTGCGGCGTGGGTTTCACCATGAGCCTGTTCATAGGCGCGCTGGCCTTTGCCGGCCAGGATGCCGCCTATGAAACGCAGCTCAAGCTTGGGGTGCTTTGCGGCTCATTGCTGTCCGGCGCGCTGGGCGCGCTGATGCTGTTGCGCAGCAGCAGCGCCGTGGAGGCGGTGAAGACACCCGCCTGAGGCTCAGTGCTTTTGCGCGGCGATGCCTGACATGATTTTGTCGGTGTAGGCGATCGCGATGGCCGACAGCAAGAAGGTGATGTGGATCACGGTCTGCGCGATCAGGACCTTGTCGGTGTAGTTGTCGGCGTTGATGAAGGTCTTGAGCAGGTGGATGGAGCTGATGCCGATGATCGCCGTGGCCAGCTTGACCTTGAGCACCGAGGCATTCACATGGCTCAGCCATTCCGGCTGGTCGCGGTGGCCTTCGAGGTTCATGCGGCTCACAAAGGTTTCGTAGCCGCCGACGATGACCATGATCAGCAGGTTGGAGATCATGACCACGTCGATCAGGGCCAGCACCACCAGCATGATGACCGTCTCGTTGAGGGACGCGACGGGTATGGCGGTTTTGTAGCCTATGCTGGTGATCAGCGATTGCAGGGCGGTCTGGCTGCCGAAGGCGGCTTCTATCAGGTGCCACAATTCGACCAGGAAGTGCATCACATACACCGCCTGCGCGGCGATCAGGCCCAGGTAGAGCGGCAATTGCAACCAGCGGCTGGCGAAAATCAGGTTGGGCAGCGGGCGCAGAGGGGAAATTTTGCCGGTGCTTGGGGTCTGGGTAGGTTCAGTCATGATGGCGTAAGCTGGGAGGGTTGCGGCATTGTAAGAGGGCGGCAGGCCACCCCCGGATTTGAGGCATTTGTAAGGTTCAAGCCAGTCAGTGGCTTGTAAGTGCGGCAGAAGACAGTACCACGCATTCAGTGACAAACAGGAGACAAAGCCAAATGAGCGCCCCCAATTCCGCGATTGAATCAACCCTGGTGGAGAACCGCGTTTTTCCGCCCGCCGCCGCCACCGTGAAGGCCGCGCGCATTTCGGGCATGCCGGCCTACCAGGCTTTGTGCGCCGAGGCTGAAAAGGATTTTGAGGGTTTCTGGGCGCGCCTGGCGCGCGAAAACCTCAGCTGGAAAAAACCCTTCACGAAGACGCTGGACGAATCCAACGCGCCTTTCTACAAATGGTTTGCCGACGGCGAGCTCAACGCCTCCTACAACTGCCTGGACCGCCACCTGGGCACGCCGACCGAGAACAAAAAAGCCATCATTTTTGAAAGCGACGACGGCAAGGTCACCAGCGTCACCTACAAGGAACTGCACGCCAGGGTCAGCCAGTTCGCCAGCGCGCTCAAGGGCGCGGGCATCAAGAAGGGCGACCGCGTCATCATCTACATGCCGATGACAGTGGAAGGTGTGGTGGCCATGCAGGCCTGTGCGCGCATAGGCGCCACGCATTCCGTTGTGTTCGGTGGCTTCTCTGCCAAGAGCCTGCAAGAGCGCATCCAGGACGCCGGCGCCGTGGCCGTCATCACCGCCAACTACCAGTTGCGCGGCGGCAAGGAATTGCCGCTCAAGGCCATCGTCGATGAAGGTATCGCCATGGGCGGCTGCGAGTCGATCAAGAACGTGATCGTCTACCAGCGCACCGCCACGGCCTGCAATATGGTGGCCGGGCGCGACAGCCTGATGCACGAAATCACGGCCAAGGCGGCGCCGGTGTGCGAGCCCGAATTCGTCGGCGCCGAGCACCCGCTGTTCATCCTCTACACCTCGGGCTCGACCGGCAAGCCCAAGGGCGTGCAGCACAGCACGGGCGGCTACCTGCTGTGGGCCAAGCTCACGATGGACTGGACCTTCGACATCCAGCCCGCCGACGTGTTCTGGTGCACGGCCGACATCGGCTGGATCACCGGCCACACCTATGTGGCCTACGGCCCGCTGGCGGCCGGCGCGACGCAGATCATCTTCGAGGGCATCCCGACCTTCCCGAACGCGGGGCGCTTCTGGCAGATGATCGAAAAACACAAGGTCACGATTTTCTACACCGCGCCCACGGCCATCCGTTCGCTGATCAAGGCCGCAGAGGCCGACGAGAAAGTGCACCCGGCACGCTCCGACCTCAGTAGCCTGCGCATCCTGGGCTCGGTCGGCGAGCCCATCAATCCCGAAGCCTGGATGTGGTACTACAAAAACGTGGGTGGCGAGCGCTGCCCCATCGTGGACACCTTCTGGCAAACCGAAACCGGCGGCCACATGATCACGCCGCTGCCCGGCGCCACGCCGCTGGTGCCCGGCAGTTGCACCCTGCCGCTGCCCGGCATCATGACCGCCATCGTCGATGAAACCGGCAAAGACCTGCCCAACGGCTCGGGCGGCATGCTGGTCGTCAAGCGTCCCTGGCCGTCCATGATCCGCACCATCTGGAACGATCCCGAGCGTTTCAAGAAGAGTTATTTCCCGGAAGAAATGGGCGGCACGATTTACCTGGCCGGCGACGGCGCGGTGCGCAATGCCGACAACGGCTATTTCCGCATCACCGGCCGCATCGACGACGTGTTGAACGTCTCGGGCCACCGCATGGGCACCATGGAAATCGAATCGGCGCTGGTGGCGCATTCCGCGCTGGTGGCCGAAGCCGCCGTGGTGGGGCGGCCTGACGATTTGACCGGCGAAGCCATCGTGGCCTTCGTGGTGCTCAAGCGCGCGCGCCCCACAGGCGAGGAGGCCAAGGCCATCGCCAAGGAACTGCGCGACTGGGTCGGCAAGGAAATCGGCCCCATCGCCAAGCCCAAGGACATCCGCTTCGGCGACAACCTGCCCAAGACACGCAGCGGCAAGATCATGCGCCGCCTGTTGCGCGGCATCGCCAAGGGTGAGGCTATTACGCAGGACACCTCCACCCTTGAGAATCCCGCCATCCTGGAGCAGCTGTCCGAGAAGCAGTGATTTGAATCTGCGTCAGGCATAAAAAAAGCCCGTCATCGACGGGCTTTTTTGCGGGCTTGTGAGCCGCTTATTTGGTTGCCAGGACCCAGGTCGCCAGTTTCTTGGCTTCTTCAGGGTTGACCTGCGCGTTCGCGGGCATGGGGACCGGGCCCCAGACGCCGGAACCGCCCTTGATGATTTTGGCGGCCAGCTTGTCGGCGGCGTCCTTCTGGCCGGCGTACTTGGCGGCGACATCCTTATAGGACGGACCGACCAGCTTCTTGTCGATGGCGTGGCAGGCCATGCAGTTCTTGGCTGTAGCCAGTTGCAGGTCGGCCAGGGCTGGCGTCGACACGGCAAAACCCGCGGTCACAAAAGCGATTACCGAAAGAATGCGTTTCATGGATTGTCCTCGTGGGGGAAGTTGTGGATTCGGTTACAGTCAATCAACGTGATTGTAGTGGTGCCGGTTGACCCTTGTTTCAAGGGGATACCCCTTGGCGCGGGTAGACATATTCAGGAGAAATTTCATGTTCTTTTTATTGCTGGGCATTGCCGCGTTGGTGCTTAAATACCTGGAGATCGGGCCGGTGGCTACTTTGAACTGGTTCATCGTGCTGTCTCCCTTTGCGATGGCCGTCGCCTGGTGGGCCTGGGCGGATGCATCGGGTTATACCAAGCGCAGGGAAATCGACAAGATGGCCAAGCGCAAGGACGACCGGATCGAAAAACAGCGTGAAGCCATGGGTATGCTCTCGGCCAAAAAGAGGAAGAAGTAGGCCCGAGCCGCCGCAAGTCCTTTATTCAAGGTACGACACCAATTTATCCGCTGTTCGCAAACTGCGAAGCGGCCCAAAGCAAAGAGCCCGTGAAGTCTGTAACTTCACGGGCTCTTGTCGTTTCAGTGGACCGGGGTCGGTTCAATAGTCGTCCAGCACCGCGCCCTTGCTGGCACTGGAGGCATTGAAGGCAAACTTGGCCTGCACGCCGCGGGTGTAACGTGGTGCCGGTGCCTTCCAGCCGACCTTGCGCTTGGCGAGTTCAGCATCGCTGATGTTCAGCTGCAGCAAAAGCTGCTTGGAGTCGATGGTGATGGAGTCGCCTTCGTTGATGAAGGCAATGTTGCCCCCGGCCGCGGCTTCGGGGGCGACGTGGCCGACCACCATGCCCCAGGTGCCGCCGGAGAATCGGCCGTCGGTGATCAGGCCCACGCTTTCACCGAGGCCGGCACCTATCAGCGCGCCGGTGGGGGCCAGCATTTCAGGCATGCCGGGACCGCCCTTGGGGCCGAGGTAGCGTAGCACCATCACGTCGCCGGCCTTGATCTTGCCGGCCAGGATCGCGGCCAGGGCCGACTGCTCGTCGTCAAACACGCGCGCCGGGCCGGTCATGACCGGGTTCTTCAGGCCGGTGATCTTGGCGACGCAGCCCTCGGGCGAGAGGTTGCCCTTGAGGATGGCCAGGTGGCCCTGGGCGTACATGGGCTTGTCGATGGGGCGGATCACGTCCTGGTCGGCGCGCGGCACATCGGGCACGTCCTTGAGCGTCTCGGCAATGGTCTGGCCGGAAATCGTCAGGCAGTCGCCATGCAGCAGGCCGGCGGCCAGCAGCGTTTTCATCACCTGGGGAATGCCGCCGGCGCGGTGCAGATCCACGGCGAGGTATTTGCCTGAGGGCTTGAGGTCGCACAGCACCGGCGTGCGCTGGCGCACGCGCTCGAAGTCGTCGATCGTCCATTCGACGCCGGCCGCGTGGGCGATGGCCAGGAAGTGCAGCACGGCGTTGGTGGAGCCGCCGGTCGCCATGATCACGGCGACCGCGTTTTCAATCGCCTTCTTGGTGACGATGTCGCGCGGCTTGATGTCTTTCTTGATGGCCTCGACCAGGACCTTGGCCGACTCCTTGGCCGAGTTCATTTTCTCGTCGTGCGGGTTGGCCATGGTGCTGGAGTAGGGCAGCGAAATGCCCAGGGCCTCGAAGGCGCTGGACATGGTGTTGGCCGTGTACATGCCGCCGCAACTGCCGGTGCCGGGAATGGCGCGGCGCTCGATCTCCAGCAGGTCCTCATCGCTCATGCGGCCGGCGGCGTTCTCTCCCACGGCTTCGAACACGCTGACGATGTTGAGGTCCTTGCCCTTGTAGCTGCCCGGCAGGATGGTGCCGCCGTAGACGTAGATCGCCGGCACGTTGGCGCGCAGCATGCCCATCAGGCCGCCCGGCATGTTCTTGTCACAACCGCCGACCACCAGCACGCCGTCCATCCACTGGCCCTGCACGCAGGTTTCGATGCAGTCGGAGATCACCTCGCGGCTCACCAGCGAATACTTCATGCCTTCGGTGCCCATGGCCATGCCGTCGGAGATGGTCGGCGTGCCGAAGACCTGGGCATTGCCGCCGGCCTCCTCGATGCCGGCAATCGCCGCATCGGCCAGTTTTTGCAGGCCGCTGTTGCAGGGGGTGATGGTGCTGTGGCCGTTGGCCACGCCGACCATGGGCTTTTTGAAGTCGTCGGCCTCGTAGCCCATGGCGTAGTACATGGAGCGGTTGGGCGCGCGTGATTTGCCCTCGGTGATGTTTTTGCTGCGCGGGTTGGCAACGATGTTGACGGTTTTGGTGTTCATAGTGCGTCTCGTGGTGGATGTCTGTTTGGGTGTGCCCGGGCTGTGCCGCGGCAATCAGGAAAGCAGAGTATGCGTGCTTTGATTGATTCTTTCTAATCCATTATTTATGATCTATTAATATGTAATGCATATGAATGATGCCCTCAAGGCCGTGCACACGGCTTCCCGCAAACCGCCCCTGATCGAGCTTCGCCTGTGGCGCCAGTTCCTGGCCGTGGCCGAGGAGTTGCACTTCGGCCGCGCGGCGCTGCGCCTGAGCATGACCCAGCCGCCGCTCACGCAAGCCATTGCGCAGCTGGAGGCCTTGCTGGGCCTCAAGCTGTTCGACCGCACCAAGCGCAGCGTGCAGCTCACGGCGGCGGGCGCCGCCCTGGTGCCCGAGGCGCGCGACCTGCTGGCGCGCGCCCAGGCCTTGCCGGCGTATGCGCGCGCCAGCGCCGACGGCGAGGCAGGGCGTTTGCGGCTGGCTTTTGTCTCCACCGTGGGCTTTGAGTTGCTGCCGCGCTGGGTACGGGCCTTTCGCGAGCACTACCCGAAAGTGCAGCTGGAGCTGCTGGAGGCGACCGGCGACGTGCAATTGCAGGCCTTTGAACGCGGCGAGATCGACGCGGGCTTCATGCTGCATTCCCCTGGTTTTGCGCCGCCTGGCCTGGCCTGCCGGCGCATCAGCCAGGACCCGCTGGTGGTGGCGCTGCCCGAGCAGCACCCGCTGGCAAACAAGGCTGAACTGACTCTTGCGGACCTGCTGGACCAGGCCCTGGTGATTTTTCCGCGGCGCATCGTTCCTTCTCTCTACGACGCGATTTTTGCGATGTACCACGCGGCCGGGCAATTGCCGCAGGTCGCGCAGGAAGCCATCCAGATGCAGACCATCGTGAATCTCGTATCCGCCGGGCTGGGCGTGGCCTGGGTTCCCGAGAGCGTTCGGCAGTTCCAGCGGCCCGGCGTGGTGTACCGCAGCCTGCCGGCCGGCAGGCCTTCCGTGCGCGGTGGGGCTCGGGGGGCTTCAGTCGCGGTACCCGGCTGCGAGACCAGCCTGGTCTGGCCAGGCGCCAGCGCCAACCCGGCGCTCGCGCGCTTTACGGCCTTTATCGGCGAGTAGAGCGGTAAAAGGCTTCGTCCTGTTCGCGTTGCCGGCGCGCCGCCACCGCGCTTTGCTGCTGCTGCCTTTCCGACGCGGTGAGTTCGCGCTGCTCCATCCGGCGCTGGGCTATTTCGCCCGCGCTGCTGCAGCGCGCGCCATGGTTGGCCTCGCAGTTGGCAATGATTTGTTTGTCGGTGAGCTGGGCTTGGGCAGCACCTTTGCGCAAGCCGCCCGGTGCCGGGGATGTGCCCCGGCGCGATGCGCCGGCGGCAGCTTCGGCGGCCGCCGCGCGCGCGTCGGCGGCCGCGTTTTCCGCCGCCCAGTCCTTTGGCGCGGCTGCGGCAGCAGCACCGGCGTTGCCATAGGGCATGCCGTCGGCCGGCGCCGGGGGAGCGGCGGACTTCGCGGGCGCCTGCATGATGAGTTTTTCGCTGCCGCCCTGGGTCGCGCAAGGTATTTGTGAAAACACTTTTTTGCCGTTCGCATCCAGGCATTGGTAGACCTGCGCGGCGGCGGGCTGCGTGAAGAACAGGCCCAGCAGGCAGAAAGCAAGGGCAGGGTGGAGGGCGTAGCGCATGGCGGGGTCCGTGACGGTGTTGCCGGCAGTCTAATCCAATGCAGTCGTCGCGTAAGCCCTTTCCTACGAGGCATGCGTGCAAAATATCGCCCATGCTTATCCACCCGCAAATCAATCCCGTCGCGCTCCAACTCGGCCCGCTGGGCATCCACTGGTACGGCCTGACCTACCTGGCAGCCTTTGGCCTGTTTTTCTTCCTGGCTACGCGGCGGCTGCGCCACCAGCCTTTTGCTTCCATCACCGGCCCGGGCGCCTGGTCGCGCAGGGATATTGAGGACATGCTGTTTCTGGGGGTGATGGGTGTGGTGGTGGGCGGGCGGCTCGGTTACTGCCTTTTCTACAAGCCCGGCTATTACCTGTCGCATCCGCTGGAGATCTTTTTTGTGTGGCAGGGCGGCATGAGCTTTCACGGCGGCATGCTGGGGGTGCTGGCCTCGCAGTGGTGGTTTGCCCGCTCGCGCCAGCGGCCCTGGCTGCAGGTGATGGATTTTGTGGCGCCTTGCGTGCCCACGGGCCTGGCGGCGGGGCGCGTCGGCAACTTCATCAATGGTGAGCTGTGGGGGCGTTTTAGCGACCCGGCCCTGCCCTGGGGCATGGTGTTTCCGGGCAGCGGCTCCCCGCTGCCGCGCCATCCCTCGCAGGCCTACCAGTTCCTGCTCGAAGGCCTGCTGCTGTTCGTGCTGCTGTGGCTGTACGCGCGCAAGCCGCGCAAGACCGGCCAGGTCTCCGGCGCCTTCCTGCTGGGCTACGGCGTATTTCGTTTTATTGCCGAGTTTTTCCGCGAACCGGACGAGTTCCTCGGCATCCTGGCCCTGGGCATGAGCATGGGCCAATGGCTTTGCGTTCCCATGATCATCGGCGGCGCCTGGCTCTGGGTATGGGCGACAAAACGCGCTGAGCCGGCCTGAGGCCCGGCAAGACACCACAGGTGTGCTGCCCCGGGCGGGCGGCGCGCGCTGTTCGTGTCCACGATCCGCAAGTCGGAGTCCGCAGGCCTCCACTAGGGTTTCTCCCTGTCGTTTTCAGGCACAGCCTCTTGATTGCGCTGGGTTTATTTTTCATAATTACACGTAATTACTTGAAATTACCGTGGAATTGAGCGTTAAAACGCCGACGGTAAAGCGAGTTTCAGCAGGGGTTCGCCGTGCCGGCGGGCCGGGTCAGTCAAAGGGTCATGCCATGCGTCTTGTCCAGAATTCACTGCACCAGGAGGTCGCCGATACCCTGCGCGAGCAAATTTTCGCGGGCCAGCTGGCGCCCGGGAGCTTTCTGGACGAGGTTGCGCTGTGCGGGCGGCTGGAAATTTCGCGCACGCCGCTGCGCGAGGCGCTCAAAGTGCTGACTTCCGAGGGGCTGCTGCGCCATGAACCCCGGCGCGGCTGCTTCGTCAACGAAGTGACCGAAAAGGACCTCGACGACATCTTCCCGGTAATCGCGCTGCTGGAAGGGCGCTGCGCCTACGAGGCGGCGCGCAACGCGACCGACGCCGACCTCGCGGCGCTGACCACCCTGCACGAGCGCCTCAACAGCCATGCGGCGGCCGGCCGCATCAACGACTACTACGCCACAAATTTCGCGATCCACGAGGCCATCATCCTGCTGGCCGACAACCGCTGGCTGGCGCAGGCCATTGCCGACCTGCGCAAAATCCTCAAGCTCGCGCGGCTGCAGCAGCTTCACGCGCCGGGCCGGCTGGCACAAAGCCTGTCTGAGCACATGACGGTATTTGCCGCCCTCAAGAGCCGCGACAGCGAAGGCGCGGAAGCTGCCATGCGCACGCACCTGACGCGCCAGCGCGAAGCGCTGCGCGAGCTGGCCCGCAACCAGCGCTCCAGGGTGGCATCATGAGCGCCGCCGAGTGGCTCAGCCGCAGCGTTTCGCGCTTTACCAGCGACAAGGGCGCCGCGGGGAATACGGCGGCGCCAGCCGCTCCGGCGGCCAAAAAAGCGGCGCCCGGCGCAAGCCTGCCCGCGCGCAGCACGCATGAGCGGCTGCAGGCGACGCTGAGCCAGAAAGACGAGGCGCTGTCGCCGCGCGTGCTGCGCCGCACCTTGCAGGAGCTGCAGGCCATCATCGACCCGCGCGTGAGCGAGGTCGAGGGCGGCCGCCGTGCCATGGCCATCGCGGCCTGGTACGAGGGCGCCACGGCGGCGCGCCGGCGCGACCTGTGGATGCTCATGAGCGAGCAGTTCGTTGCCAACCCGCAAAAGGTCAAGGCCGCGCAGGCGCAGTTCGCGGCGGCAGTGGGCACGCCCGAGGAGGCGGTGGCCGAGGTGCGCTACCGGCGCGCCACGGTGTCGCCGCGCCGGCGCCTGCTGCAGCGTTTCAGCGTCTACCCGGGCGGCATCCAGTTCCTGGTCGACATGCGGGCCGAGATGCAGCCCAGCCTCAAGTCCGACAAGCGCCTCCTGGCGCTGGACGTGGAAATGGAATACATGTTTTCCACCTGGTTCGACGTGGGCTTTCTCGACCTGCGCCGCATCACCTGGGATTCGCCGGCCTCGCTGATCGAAAAACTCATCAAGTACGAAGCGGTGCACGACATCAAGGGCTGGGCCGACGTGAAGAACCGGCTCGACAGTGACAGGCGCTGCTATGGTTTTTTCCACCCGCGCCTGCCCGAGGTGCCGCTGATCTTCGTCGAGGTCGCCATGGTCGAGCAGATTGCGGGCGACATCATGCCGCTGCTCGACGAACTGGCCGCGCCTTCGGACCTGAGCCGCGCCACCACGGCCATCTTTTATTCGATCAGCAACACCCAAGCGGGGCTGCGCGGCGTGAGTTTCGGCGACTCCCTGATCAAACGCGTGGTCGAGACGCTGAAGGAAGAATTTCCCAAGCTCAAGACCTTTGCCACGCTTTCGCCGATTCCGGGTTTTCGCAACTGGCTGGGCAAGAACGCCGGCGCCATGCTCGAAAAGCTGGGTGAAAAAGAACTCACGGCGCTGGGCCGGGCCGTGGGTTTCGAGCCGCCCGGCGCGGGACATTTGCTCACGGCCATCGAGAATCCGCTCGCGCTCGGCGAAAAATCGCCGGTGCGCAAAATGCTGCTGCACTGCGCCGCCCATTACCTGGGACGGACCCTGGAAGAGGGCAAGCCGCTGGACCCGGTGGCGCGCTTTCATCTGGGCAATGGCGCGCGCATAGAACGCATCAACTGGGCGGGCGACCCCACGCCGAAAGGGCTCAAGCAGTCCTACGGCCTCATGGTGAATTACCTCTACGACCTCAAGCGCCTGGACAGGCACCGCGCGCAGCTCGCACAGGGGGAAATCCCCGTGTCAGGCGACATCGAAGATTTGTACATTTGAATGTGTACTTAAGAACACGGTTGAGGACGTATTGAAGATAGGTTTGGGTGGCGGCGGGCCGGGTTTATCACCCTTGAACTTCCGGTTTGCCTTTTTCTGATTTCGACAACGACAGGAGACAACAATGACTTTCAGTTTTCATGCCCGGGCTTCCCGGCGCGACATCTTGCGCGCCGCGGCCGCCGGCGCCGCGACACTGTCCTTCGGCAGCCATGCGCAGTCGGGCTGGCCTACCAAGCCTGTGACGATGATCGTGCCTTTCCCGGCAGGCGGCGGCACTGACGCCTTCGCCCGCCCCCTTTCCGCCCAGTTCGCGAAGCTCACCGGCAAGCAGCTCATCATCGACAACCGCGGCGGCGCCGGCGGCACGCTGGGGGCCAGCATCGCAGCCAGGGCCCAGCCCGACGGCTACACGCTGTTCATGGGCGCGGTGCACCATACCATCGCGCCTTCGATGTATCCCAAACTCGACTACGACATCGAGAAAGATTTTGTGCCGCTGGCCTTGATGGCCAACGTGCCGCAGGTGCTGGTGGTCAACCCCCGCAACCTGCCGTTCCCCGATTTCAAGGCTTATCTTGAAGCTGTGCGCAAGGCACCGGGCAAGTACAACTACGGATCAGCCGGCGCGGGCACTTCGCATCACCTGGCCGGAGAACTGTTCAAGCAGCAGACCAAGACCTTCATTACCCACATTCCCTACCGCGGCGCGGGCCCTGCGCTGCAGGACTTGATCTCGGGCAATGTCGACATGATGTTTGACGGCCTGGGTTCCTCGGCCAACCACATCAAGGGCGGGCGTATCAAGGCGCTGATGGTGTCCGGCACCAAGCGCAACCCGGCATTTCCGGATGTGCCCTGCGCCGGTGAGCTGGGCCTGCCCGACTACACCGTGACCACCTGGTACGGCATGTGGGCACCCAAGGGTACGCCGGCCGACGTGCAGGCGCGCATCGTCGAAGACCTGCGCAAGGCCGCCACCACCGACGAGCTCAAGGCCATCTGGGCCAGCAACGGCGCGGACTTCGGCAACCTCACGCCGCAGCAGTTCGGCGCTTTCGTGAGCAGCGAAGTCAAGCGCTGGTCGGCGGTGGTGAAGGCCTCCGGCGCCAAACTCGAATGACCGATTGATGGCTGGAGCTGTTTTACTCGAGGTGAAGGGCTCCCTGGCCTTTGTGACCCTGTCCCATCCGGGCAAGTTCAATGCCATGAGCCGCGCTATGTGGCGCGAGCTGCGCGCGGCCTTCGAAGGCCTCCAGCAGGCTGGCGATGTGCGCGGTGTGCTGGTGCGGGGCGAGGGCGGGCATTTTTGCGCGGGAGGCGATATCTCTGAATATGCCGGCTTCCGGTTTGAAGAATCCGCCTTGCGTGATTTTCACGAGCGCGATGTGTGGGGCGGCCTGCAGGCCATGCTCGATTGCGATGTGCCCATGGTCGCGCAGATCGACGGCAACTGCATGGGCGCCGGCCTGGAGATTGCCAGCTGCTGCGATATCCGCATCGCGGCCGACAATGCGAAGTTCGGCGCGCCCATCGCCAGGCTCGGTTTTCCGATGGCGCCGCGCGAAGCTGCGCTGGTGCTGCGTGCGGCGGGCGAGCTGACCGCGCGCGAAATGCTGCTGGCGGCCGCAGTGCTGGACGCTGATGAGATGAAGCGGCGCGGTTTCCTCAACCAGGTGCTACCTGCTGATGAGGCGATCGCCGCGGCCATGGACTGCGTGGAACGCTGCGCCGCCCTGGCGCCTGGTGCCGCCAGGCTGAACAAGCAGGCTTTGCGGGCGTTGGCCCAGGCCGGCAGCGAGCAAGCCGTGATGGAACTGGCAGCAAGTGCTTATCGCTACGCTGCGTCGCCCGAACACCGGGAAGGCGTGACGGCCTTTACTGAAAAACGCCAGCCCCGGTTTGACGGCCGGGCCGCTGAATCTATGACCACTGACAGCCTGAGCCATGAAAAACCATAACCTGTTCGCGGCACTGCGAGCCGCCTTCCCTTCCTCGCTGGACGATGTTGCCGTCGAAACCGACAATGGCCTGCGCTATTCATGGCGCGACCTTGAACGGGGCACCGCGATGGTGGCCAACCTGCTGGCCTCGCTGGGCTTGCCCGCGGGGGCCAGGGTGGCGGTGCAGGTCGAAAAATCGGTGGAAGCCATGATGTTGTACCTGGCGACCTTGCGCGCCGGTTATGTGTTCCTGCCGCTCAACACCGCCTACCAAAGCGCCGAGATCGAGTACTTCATCGGCAATGCCGAGCCTTCGGTGGTGGTATGCAGCAGCAAGAATTTCGGCTGGGTCAGCAAGATTGCCTTCAAGGCCGGCACGCGCAACGTCTTCACGCTGGACGACGACCGCACGGGCTCGCTGCTGGAGCGCGCCGCGCATTGCAGCGACCGGCATGAACCCGTGCAGCGGCAGGCCGACGACCTGGCCGCCATTCTTTACACCAGCGGCACCACGGGCCGTAGCAAGGGCGCCATGCTGACGCACGGCAATATGCTGAGCAACGCACTGGTGCTGAAAGACTACTGGGGCTGGAAGAAGGGCGACGTGCTGATCCACGCCTTGCCGATTTTCCATGTGCACGGCCTGTTTGTCGCCATCCACGGGGCGCTGATCAACGGCAGCAAGATGATCTGGCTCGCGAAGTTCGACCCCAAGCTGGTGGTCAGCAAGCTGCCCGAAGCCACCGTGTTCATGGGTGTGCCCACGCTTTACGTGCGCCTGCTGGCCGAAGCTGGCCTGACCCGCGAGGCCTGCCGCAACATGCGTCTTTTCGTCGCGGGATCGGCCCCCTTGCTGATCGAAACCTTCAACGAATGGAAGGAGCGCACCGGCCACACGATCCTGGAGCGCTACGGCATGTCTGAAACCGTGATGCTGACCTCCAACCCCTACCAGGGCGCCGAGCGGCGCGGCGGCACCGTGGGCTTTGCGCTGCCGGGCGTCAGCCTGCGCGTGCAGGGCGACGACGGGCAGCCCCTGCCGGCCGGCGAGATAGGCGGCATCCAGGTCAAGGGGCCGAATGTCTTCAAGGGCTACTGGCGCATGCCGGAAAAGACCAAAGAAGAGTTCACGGCGGACGGTTATTTCAAGACCGGCGACGTCGGCAAGATCGACGAGCGCGGCTACATCGTCATCGTGGGCCGCAGCAAGGACCTGATCATCAGCGGCGGCTACAACGTCTACCCGGCCGAGATCGAGGGCTATATCAACGACATGCCGGGCGTGGCCGAAAGCGCCCTGGTCGGCGTGCCGCACCCGGATTTTGGCGAAGTGGGCGTGGCCGTCGTGATCGCCAAGCCCGGCGCCGCGCTGGAAGGCGGCCGGATTGTGGGCGAACTCAAGTCCAGGCTGGCCAACTTCAAGATTCCCAAGCAGTGTTTTGTGGTTAGCGAGCTGCCGCGCAACACCATGGGTAAGGTGCAGAAGAATTTGCTGCGCGAGCAATACAAGGGCCTGTTTGCTTAAAACAGGCTAGGGCGCGAAATCGTCGACCTGGATGACCTTGTCCGCCGCACGCAGGTAGGCCAAGGCCAGTTCAGGGTTGCTTGAGGCCTGCGCGGCGCGCTCCATGGACGCGCTGCGGCGCACGGCCTTGTTGAGCTCCACCGTTTCCTCCCCCAACTGTTCGGCCAGGGCCAGCGCATCCATCAAGTCCCGCAAGCCGCCGCCGGCCGGCGTGGCCAGGTCGGGGCACAGGCCCCGCAAGAGCGCATTGTTGGTGCGTAGCCGCCTGGCCAGGTCCAGCAGCTGGACATCGCGCAGCGGTGCCAGCCGCGTGCTGCGGTTAAGCACCAGCGCGCCCACCACCCGGCGCAGCGGCGATGGAAAGTTGGCATAGAGCGCTTCCAGCGCATTGCCGGCCTGGTCGAGCTGCATGCGAATGGCGGCCCTGGCCACCGGCAGCATGTCGCCGTCCTTTTCAACGGCATATCGCCAGACGCAGGCGCTGGCCATATAGAGGTGGGCCAGCACATCGCCCAGCCGGGCCGACAGCAATTCCATGCGCTTGAGCTTGCCGCCCAGCAAGCCCATGGCCAGGTCGCAGGTGAGCGCGTACTGGCTGCTCAGGCGGGCGATCAGCCGGGCTTCCTTTTCCAGGCCCGCGGGCGGCGTGCCCCGCAGCGGTGCGCCCGCGATGCTGTGCCAGAAATTGCGCAGCACATGCCCGCCGTGGCCGATCAATGCTTCGCCCAGCGCCTGGGCGTCTTTGTCCCGCACCGCCTGCATTTCCTTCATCACGTAAGGGTGGCAGCGCACCGCCCCCTGGCCGAAGATGATCAGCGAGCGGGTCAGGATGTTGGCGCCTTCCACCGTGATGGCGATCGGCGCGCCGCGGTAGGCCACGGACAGCAGGTTGGAAGGGCCCTGGATGATGCCCTTGCCGCCCAGTATGTCCATGCCGTGGTTGACGGCGCGGCGGCCGGCTTCGGTCAAATGCACCTTCAGGATGGCGCTGGCCACGCTGGGCTGCTCGCCGTGGTCCAGCACCGCGGCGGTGTAGCGGCGCGCGGCGTCCGTTGCATAAAGCTCGCAGGCCATGCCGGCGATCACGCCCGCAATCGCATCGAAACGCCCGATCGGGAGCCCGAACTGCTCGCGCACCTGGCCGTAGCCATTGGTGACAAAGAGCGCGGTCTGCTGCATGGCCGAGCCCAGTGCCGGCAGCGAAATGGCCCGCCCGGCCGCCAGGCATTCCATGAGCATGCGCCAGCCCTGGCCGACCCGGGCCTCGCCGCCTATGACCCAGTCCATGGGGATGAAGACCTCGCGGCCCTCGATAGGGCCGTTCATGAAAGCCGCGTCCATGGGCCGGTGCCGCCGGCCGATCTCCATGCCGGGTTGCGGCACCGGGATCAGCGCGCAGGTGATGCCCAGCTCGCGCTGGCCCTCGGGCAGGCTTTCGTCGATGGCGTTAAAGGCCAGGCCCACGACGGTGGCCACCGGTGCCAGGGTGATGTAGCGCTTGGAGAAGTTCAGGCTGAAGCCGCGTACCACCCGGCCTTCAAACTCCCGCTCCACCAGCAGGCCGCGGTCGGGGATGGAAGCCGCGTCGGAGCCCGCATAGGGCGAGGTCAGCCCGAAGCAGGGCAGGTCGCGCCCGTCGGCCAGGCGCGGCAGGTAGTGCTGCTTCTGGGCATCCGTGCCGTAGCGCAGCAGCAGTTCGGCCGGGCCCAGGGAGTTGGGCACCATGACGGTCACGGCCGCGGAAATGTTCAGCGTGGCGATGCGCGTGACTACGGCGGCATGGGCATAGTGGCTGAAGCCCAACCCGCCATGCGCCTCGGGAATGATCATGCCGAAGAAGCGGTGCTCGCGCAGATAGGCCCAGACCTCGGCGGGGAGGTCCCCGGCCTGGTCGATGGCGAAGTCGTCCAGCATGGCGCATAGCGCGGTGACTTCCTTGTCCAGAAAGGCCTGTTCCGCGGCGCTGAGCACATTGGGCCCGGCGGCCAGCAGGGCGCCGAAATCGGGCCGGCCGGAGAACAGCCGGCCTTCAAAGCCGACAGTGCCCGCCTCGAGCGCGGCGCGCTCTGTGTCGCCCATCACAGGCAATGCCCGGGCAAAGGGTTTCATGGCGGCCCGGCCCAGCCAGCGGGAAAATCCCATGGGGTGTCTTTCGGAAGGGAAGTGAAAGCTTGCCCCAAAAGCGTACGCGGGGAGGGGGAAAGGCGCCTAGCGCCTTCGGCCCGTCCTGCTGTAGGCAGATTTGCCGGGCGGCCCACGGCAAGCCCTGATGCAAAGGCCGCATAGGAAGAAAGGTTCCCGTGCCTTCGACCCTCTTATACAATTGCTCCGGTCTGATTTTTGCTAGTGTTTCCTGGTTTTTACTTCCAAGTTTTTATAAGAGGAGTTGAGGACATTATGAAAAAGCATCTTGGGTATTGGGCGTTTTCGGCCATGCTGGTGGCGGCACTGACCGCCTGCGGTAAAAAAGACGAAGCGCCTGCTGCTGCCGCCCCGGCCGCCGCCGCGAGCGCACCGGCCCCCGTGGCCGCCGAGGAAAAGGTACTCAATGTCTACAACTGGCCTGACTACGTCGCCAAGGACATGGTGGCCAACTTCGAGAAGGAAACCGGCATCAAGGTCAACTACCAGACCTTCGAGAACAACGAAGCCCTGCATGCCAAGCTGGTCGCCGGCAACACCGGTTACGACATCGTCGTGCCGGGCGCCGTGTTCGCCAAGCCGCAGATCGACGGCGGCCTGCTCGCCAAGCTCGACAAAACCAAAATTGCCAACTATGGCAACCTGGATCCGGCCATCATGGAAAAACTGGGCACCATTGACCCGGGCAATGCCTACCTCGTGCCCTGGGCCTGGAGCTTCACCACGGTCGGCATCAACAAGGCCAAGGTCACCAAGGCCCTGGGTTCCACCCCTATGCCGGAAAACGCCTGGGACCTGGTGTTCAACCCGGTCTACACCGCCAAGCTCAAGGCCTGCGGCATCGCCTACCTCGACTCGCCCACCGAAGTGCTGCCGCCGGCCATGCACTACCTGGGCAAGAACGCTTACTCCAACGACCCGGCCGACCACAAGGCGGCGGCCGAGATGCTGGCCAAGGTGCGCCCGCACATCCGCATGTTCTCCAGCACCATGATTGACGACCTGGCCGGCGGCAAGGCCTGCGTGGCCCTGGCCTGGGCCGGCGACATCAACATCGCCCGCGGCCGCGCGCTGGAAAACAAGAGCGGCAACGAAGTCGAGGCCCTGCTGCCCAGCACCGGCGGCCTGATCTTCTTTGACACCCTGGCCATCCCCAAGGATGCCAAGCACCCCAACAATGCGCTGGCCTTCATCAACTACTCGCTGCGCCCTGAAGTGTCCGCCTCCCTGACCAACGAGCTGGGCTACGCCACCGCGAACAAGGCCAGCCTGGCCAACGTCAAGCCCGAAATTGCCAAGGACAAGGCGGTGTTCCCCGATGCCGACAACCTGAAGAAAATGGTGTCACCCGCAAGCTTCAGCAACGAAGCCCGTGAATCCATGAGCAATGTGTTCACCGCCTTCAAAAAAGGCAAGTAACGTTTTACTGATCCCTGGCAAGCGCTGATTTCAGTGTGAACCCGGCTGTGCATGCAATGTGTTGTGTGCACAGCTTTTTTTCATTTTGATGAAGGCAGGAAATCCTGTTCATGAATCTACCTCTCTCGGCCGGCGACGGGTTTTTGCGGACCGACCAGCTGGTCAAGCGCTTTGATGGCGTGGCAGCGGTCGATGATGTCTCGCTGTCCATCCACAAGGGTGAAATCTTCGCACTGCTGGGCAGTTCCGGCTGCGGCAAGTCGACCCTGCTGCGCATGCTGGCGGGTTTTGAAAAACCAACCTCCGGCGCGGTCTTCCTGGACGGCGTGGACATCGCGTCCTTCCCGCCCTACGAGCGGCCCATCAACATGATGTTCCAGTCGTATGCGCTGTTTCCGCACCTGACGGTCTGGGACAACATCGCCTTCGGCCTCAAGCGCGAAGGCATGCCCAAGCCCGAGATCGAAGCCCGCGTGCAGGAGATGCTCAAGCTGGTCCAGCTCGAGGCCTTCGCCAAACGCAAGCCACACCAGCTCTCGGGCGGCCAGCAGCAGCGTGTGGCCCTGGCGCGCAGCCTGGCTAAGCGCCCCCAGCTGCTTTTGCTCGACGAACCCCTGGGCGCGCTGGACAAAAAGCTGCGAGAACGCACGCAGTTCGAACTCGTCAATATTCTTGAGTCGGTGGGCGTGACCTGCGTCATGGTCACGCACGACCAGGAGGAAGCCATGGCCATGGCCTCCCGCATCGCCGTGATGAGCCACGGCCGCGTGCTGCAGGTCGGCACGCCCAAGGAAATCTACGAGCACCCCAATTGCCGTTTTGTGGCCGACTTTATCGGCAACGTCAATATGCTGGAAGGTGAGCTCACGCTGGACGAGGCCGACCGCTGCGAAGTCACCACCGACCAGGGCGTGGTGAGCGTGGGGCACGGCATCAGCGGCACGCTGGGCATGGCGGTGGCCATCGCGGTGCGGCCCGAGAAGATCCATATCGCCAAGGCCCGCCCGCCTGGGGTCGGCAGCAACCTGTTCACCGGCAAGGTGCGCGAGATTGCCTATTTCGGCAGCTACAACACCTTCATCGTGGAAGCGGCCGGAGGGCGTACCCTCAAGATCACCGAGACCAACACCACGCGCCACGACAGCGACACGATCACCTGGGACGACCAGGTGTTCTTCTGGTGGGACGGCTCCGCGCCGGTGGTGCTGACGCAGTAGGCGCAGCCCACAGGCCTCAACGATTCAATTCCCGGCGATGAACAACATCCCCTCCTGGCTTCAGCTCAACCTCGGGCGGCGCTTCGTGATCGCCGTGCCCTATGTCTGGCTGCTGCTGTTTTTTGTGCTGCCTTTCCTGATCCTGCTACGCATCAGCGTGACGGACATGGGGGGCGGCGTTGATCCTTTTGCGCCGCTGATAGAGACGGTGAAGGGCTCCTGGCACGTCCTGCTGCGCTACAACAACTACGCGTCCATCTTCATCGACAACGCGCAGGACGCCGTGGGCGGCTTCGGCAACACCATCTACATGGAGGCTTACAAGACCTCGCTGAAGTACGCCTTGCTGACCACGCTGTCCTGCCTGGTCATAGGCTATCCCTTTGCCTACTTCATCGCGCGCTCGCGGCCCTCGATACGCCCGGCCTTGCTGATGCTGGTGATGCTGCCGTTCTGGACGTCTTTCCTGCTGCGTGTCTACGCCTGGAAGGGCATACTGGCCGACCAGGGTGTGCTCAACAACCTGCTGCTGTCGCTGGGCATCATCCAGGAGCCCATGGTGATGCTCTATACCGACGTCTCCATGCTGGTGGGCATGACCTATGTGTACTGCCCCTTCATGATCCTGCCGCTCTATGCCAACCTGGTGAAGATGGATTTTCGCCTGCTGGAAGCCGCGCACGACCTGGGCGCCAGCGCCTGGAAGGCCTTCTGGCTGATCACCGTGCCGCTCAGCAAGTCGGGCATCGTGGCCGGCTCCATGCTGGTGTTCATTCCCAGCGTCGGCGAGTTCGTGATCCCCTCGCTGCTGGGCGGCGCCGAAAACATCATGATTGGCCGCGTGGTCTGGGACGAGATGTTCAGCAGCAACAACTGGCCGCGCGCGTCGGCGCTCGCGGTGGTGATGATTTTGCTGATCCTGGTGCCGCTGGCGTTTTATTACCGCTCCAGCAGCGACCGCGATGCGCGGGGAGGGCACTGAGATGAAGCTCACCACGAGGGGTTTTTCGCGGCTGGTGGAAAACAACGTGGGTCGGCTCTGGATGGGGCTGGTCTACCTCTTTCTTTACATCCCACTGTTTTTTCTCATCGTCTTTTCTTTCAACAGCACGCGGCAGGACGGTGTTTTCACCGGCTTTTCCACGCGCTGGTACGAGGCATTGCTGGCGGACTCGCGGCTGGTCGAAGGTTTCTTCCTGTCGCTCAAGGTGGCGCTGATCACCGGCACGCTGTCGGTGGTGCTGGGAACCTTTGCAGCCTTTGTGCTGGTGCGCTACCTGCGTTTTACTGGGCGCACTCTGTTTTACGGGCTGGTCAACGCTCCCCTGGTCATGCCCGAGGTCATCATCGGGCTGTCCCTGCTGCTGCTGATGGTGGCGGTGCAGCGCGCCGTGGGTTGGCCTGACCGCGGCTTCATCACCATCGTGACCGGCCACACCTTGCTGGGCATGGCCTACGCGACCGTGGTGGTCCAGTCGCGCCTGAGCGAAATGGACCGCACCCTCGAGGAGGCCGCGATGGACCTGGGCTGCCGGCCCATGCAGGTGTTTTTCCTGGTGACCCTGCCCAACATCGCGCCGGCCCTGGTGTCGGCCTGGCTGCTGACGTTCACGCTCTCGTTCGACGATGTGGTGATTTCGGAGTTTTTGTCGGGCCCGGGCGTGACGACCCTGCCGCAGGTGATCTTCAGCTACGCCCGCCGCGGCGTGAACCCGTCGATTTACGCGGCGGCCACGATCCTGATCACGGTGGTCTCGCTGGGCATCATCAGCTACAGCATTTATGTGATGCGCCGGCAAAAGCGGCTGGACCGCGAAATCAGTGCGGCGGCTCGACCGGAGCAGGTTTTTCCAGACCCCGTCCCGGCAAAGTAGCCAGCACCACGCCGGCCAGCGCGATGCCGAAGGCGCCGATCTGGGTGGGGTTCAGTGTTTCGCCCAGCACCATGACGCCGACCGCGGCGGCGCTGATGGGCAGCAGCACGGCAAACACGCCGGCTTCGTTGGCCGGGATGGTTTTGAGGCCTGTCATCCAGAGCCACACCGTCCAGACGCTGGCGGCCAGCGAATAAAACACCAGCAACAGCCAGAGGGTGGGCGCGACTCCGCCGAAGTCAAAACGCAAGGCCGCCCACAGGCCCAGTGGCGTGACGAGCGCAAAACCCCAGAGGTTGATCAGGGCCGAAATGCGTTTGGGGCTCAGCACACCGGTCAGCTTCTTGCCGATCACCGCATAGAAGGCCTCGCACAGGACAGCGCCCACCAGCAGCAGGTTGCCCAGCCAGGCGTAGCTTGGCGCCAGTTCGCTTTGCGGCCCCGCTGCGGCGTGCCCCGCCGCTGGATTTTTGGCCAGCGACACCAGCGCGATGCCGACCACGGCACAGGCGACCGCGCCCCATACCCGCAGGCTGATGCGCTCGCGCAGGAAGAGCCAGCTCATGAGCGCGACGGCGGCCGGGATGGAGGCCATGATCACGCCGGCCGCGACGGCGCTGGTCATGCTCACGCCGAACAGCATGCAAATGGAAAACAGGAAGTTGCCCAGGAAGGACTCCAGGAACAGCAGGCGGGTGGTCTGCCGGCTCATGGGAGCCTCTCCAGCCGGCTTCTTGAGCCATCGCAGCATGGCTGCTCCCCCTATGCCAAAACGCAGCCAGGCGAGCAAAAAGACGGGCAGGGCGGCGACCAGTGGCTTGGACAGCGCCACATAGCTGCCCACCAAGGACATGCTGAGCCCGAGACAGGCATAAGCCACAATGCGGTTCATTAAACTGGGAGTTCCTGTTGCAGCGGCCCTGCGGCCCGTCGGTTGCATGGGCCGGCAGGGGACGCCGGCGCAGGCCGGAATCATGCCTTAGTTTTTCCGGACCGGATCTCCCCACCTTCCGATACCCAGGATTCCAAGCGATGACATCTCCCGCCACCCGTCATGTTTTTGTCTACGGTACCCTGCGCAAAGGGGAAGAGCGTGACATCAACCGCCTGCGGCCCGCGCCGCAGTGGGTGGGGCGGGCCCAGGTGGCCGGCGTCCTGCATCACCTGGGAAGCTACCCGGGCCTGGTGCTGGGCGGGACGGGTGTTGTGCATGGCGAGGTCTATGCCGTCAGCCCCGAGTTGGAGCGGGTGCTCGATGAGATCGAAGAGGTCTGGCCGCAGCAAACCGGTGAATACACCAAGTGCGAAGTGGCGGTGCAACTGGACACCATGCCCCCGCGCGAACTGCTGTGCGTGCTCTATGAAATTTCGTTGGAGCGCACCCGGGGCAGGCCCGTCATTGCCGGCGGCGACTGGGTGCTGCACCGCGCCGGCCGCCAAACCTGAACTCCAGGGCGCCTGCTGCAAGCGCGCCGGACCCCTCTTTGCTCCTGACTCAACCGCGCTGCTGCCGTGCCGCTCCGCCCTACGCGGGCGGCGCCGGATATTTCACGATCCAATAAATTAATTTCACAATACAAAAATCATAAATGCTGCGCTGCGGAAATATTTCTCAATCCGAGAAATATGATTTTGTATTGCGATATTTTATTGATAGTTCTTTGATTTTGTTGAATTTTATTTTTGTCTTATATAAGACATAAGAGCTTCACAAAGTCTTGTAGAAGACTTAAAGTGAGTCCATCGCAGTCACCACTTTTTCTCTTCTTCAATTCTTTCAACTTCAAGGAGCCCACCATGCCACAAACCCTGACTGAACAACTGAGCCGCGACCAGCAGATTTCCGCCCTCGAAAAAGAATGGGCCACCAACCCCCGCTGGAAGGGCATCAAGCGCGGTTACAGCGCGGCCGACGTGGTGCGCCTGCGCGGTTCCTTCCCGATTGAGCACACGCTGGCACGCCGCGGTGCCGAAAAACTCTGGAACCTGGTCAACAACGAGCCTTATGTGAACTGCCTGGGCGCGCTCACGGGCGGCCAGGCCATGCAGCAGGTCAAGGCCGGCGTCAAAGCCATTTACCTCTCGGGCTGGCAAGTCGCCGCCGACAACAACAGCTACGCCTCCATGTACCCCGACCAGTCGCTGTACCCCGTCGACTCCGTGCCCACGGTGGTTGAGCGCATCAACAACACCTTCCGCCGGGCCGACGAGATCCAGCATTCCAAGGGCATAGACGCCGGCGACAAGGGTTATATCGACAACTTCGCGCCCATCGTGGCCGATGCCGAAGCGGGTTTCGGCGGCGTGCTCAACGCCTTCGAACTGATGAAGGCCATGATCAAGGCCGGCGCCGCCGGTGTGCACTGGGAAGACCAGCTCGCCTCGGTCAAGAAATGCGGCCACATGGGCGGCAAGGTGTTGGTGCCTACGGCTGAAGCCGTGCAAAAACTCGTGGCAGCCCGTATGGCTGCCGACGTCTGCGGCGTGCCCACGCTGGTGATTGCCCGCACCGACGCCGAAGCGGCCGACCTGCTGACCAGCGATTACGATGAAAACGACAAGCCTTTCATCACCGGCGAGCGCACGTCCGAAGGCTTCTACAAGACGAAAAAAGGCATTGACCAAGCCATCAGCCGCGCCATCGCCTACGCCCACTACGCCGACCTGGTGTGGTGCGAAACCGGCACGCCCGACCTGGAGTTCGCCAGGAAGTTTGCCGAGGCCGTGCACAAGGTGCACCCCGGAAAATTGCTGGCCTACAACTGCTCGCCGTCCTTCAACTGGAAGAAAAACCTCGACGACGCGACCATTGCCAAGTTCCAGAAGGAGCTGGGCGCGATGGGCTACAAATACCAGTTCATCACCCTGGCCGGCATCCATTCGATGTGGTTCAACATGTTCGACCTGGCCCAGGACTACGTCAAACGCGGCATGTCGGCCTATGTCGAGAAGGTGCAGGAGCCCGAATTCGCGGCGCGCGACCGCGGCTACACCTTTGTGTCGCATCAGCAGGAAGTCGGCACCGGCTACTTCGACGAAGTCACCACGGTGATCCAGGGCGGCAAGTCCAGCGTGACCGCGCTGACCGGTTCCACCGAAGAAGAGCAGTTCCACTGAACTGGCTTCATTCCAACGATTACCCAGACGCTGGAGCCTTCACGGGCGCAGCTTTCAGCCCGGACAGGAACTTAGGGCCTGTCCGGGCTTTTTTGCGGCTGCTTTTTGGCGTAGAGTGATGTTTGTTACATAAAACACGACTTTGAACATCAACTGGAGGGGCTGCCGTGTCGGACTTAACCGTGGGTTTCAAGCGTATTTCCTGTCCCGATTGCGAGGGTTCCGGTGAACTGCGCATCGAGAGCGAAAACATCAACGAACACTTCGAGGTCGAGAAGCAGACCGTCATCACCGAATGCCCGCGTTGCCTGGGCCTGGGCTTTTTGCCGCCCAGCTCGCCGCAATAGCACTTCACCCGCCCGATAGGCCTGGCGGGCGGCCCCCCGGGCAACCTGCCGTAAAATACGCGCATGCAATCAATCAAACTGGAAACAGGAAGGATCGTTCGGGTTATGACACCGCGAACTACGACCTCGTCCGTTTTCTGGAGTCATCCAGGGCGCTAGTCCGCACCCCTCGGTGATTATTTGCTACATAATTCATAGCTAACCTCCAAATACTTCTCCATCAAAGCGCGGCATGTTCCGCGCTTTTTTGTTTTCCCATTTTTCCCAAAAATTCATCCCATGATTCAGATCACGCTCCCCGATGCCTCCAAGCGCGAATATCCGCAAGCCGTCACGGTCGCCGAAGTCGCCGCCTCGATAGGCGCCGGCTTGGCCAAAGCCGCCCTGGGCGGCAAGGTCGACGGCAAGGTGGTGGACACCAGCTACCTGATCGCCAAGGACAGCGCGGTTTCCATCATCACAGCCAAGGATGCCGACGGGCTGGAGATGATCCGCCACTCCACGGCCCACTTGCTGGCCTATGCCGTGAAGGAGTTGTTCCCGGATGCGCAGGTCACCATTGGCCCGGTGATTGAAAACGGCTTTTTCTACGATTTTTCGTACAAGCGCCCGTTCACGCCGGAAGACCTGGCCGCGATCGAAAAACGCATGACGGAGCTTGCCGCCAAGGACGAGCCGGTGACGCGCCGCGTGCTGCCGCGCGATGAGGCCGTGGCCTACTTCAAGAGCATAGGCGAGCACTACAAGGCCGAGATCATCGCCAGCATCCCCGCCAATGAGGACGTGTCGCTCTATCGTGAGGGCGCTTTCGAGGATCTGTGCCGCGGCCCCCACGTGCCCAGCACGGGCAAGCTCAAATTTTTCAAGCTCATGAAGGTAGCCGGCGCCTACTGGCGCGGCGACCACCGCAACGAGATGCTGCAGCGCGTTTACGGTACGGCCTGGGCCACCAAGGATGAACTCCAGCAATATCTGACGATGCTGGAGGAGGCCGAAAAACGCGACCACCGCAAGCTCGGCAAGGAACTGGACCTGTTCCACATCGATGACCATGCGCCCGGCCTGGTGTTCTGGCACCCCAAGGGCTGGACGGTCTGGCAAGGCGTGGAGCAGTACATGCGCAGGGTCTACCAGGACAACGGCTACCAGGAGGTCAAGGGTCCGCAGATCATCGACAAGACGCTGTGGGAAAAAACCGGCCACTGGGACAAATACCGCGACAACATGTTCACGACCGAGAGCGAAAAGCGAGAGTACGCGCTCAAGCCCATGAACTGCCCCGGCCACATCCTGATCTTCAAGCAGGGCATCAAGAGCTACCGCGACCTGCCGCTACGCTACGGCGAATTCGGCCAGTGCCACCGCAACGAGCCTTCGGGCGGGTTGCACGGCATCATGCGCGTGCGCGGCTTCACGCAGGACGACGGCCATATTTTCTGTACCGAGGACCAGATCCTCAAGGAATGCGTGGACTACACCACCCTGCTGCAAAAGGTGTACGCCGACTTCGGCTTCAAGAACATCATCTACAAGGTCGCCACGCGCCCCGAGGCGCGCATCGGCTCGGATGAAAGCTGGGACAGGGCCGAGCATGCGCTGATGGAGAGCCTGCGTGCCTCCGGTTGCGAGTTTGAGATCGCCCCCGGCGACGGCGCGTTTTACGGCCCCAAGATCGAATACACGCTGAAAGACGCAATAGGCCGCCAGTGGCAGTGCGGCACCATGCAGGTCGATTTTTCGATGCCGGAGCGCCTGGATGCCGAATACGTCGGCGAGGATGGCAACCGCCACCGGCCGGTGATGCTGCACCGCGCGATTGTGGGCAGCCTGGAGCGGTTTATCGGGATTTTGATCGAGGAACACGCCGGCGCACTGCCGACCTGGCTGGCTCCCGAGCAGGTTTCGGTCCTCAATATCACCGATTCCCAGGCCGAATATGCCCGGGAAGTTGCCAAAACGCTGCAAAATCAAGGGCTTAGGGTCAACCTGGACCTGCGCAATGAGAAAATTACGTATAAAATACGGGAGCACTCGATGAAAAAGCTGCCTTACATCCTGGTCGTGGGCGACAAGGAGAAGGAAGCCGGATCCGTTGCAGTGCGCGCCCGGGGTAACAAAGACCTTGGAGTGATGCCTCTCGATGCGTTTGCCCAGCAAATTGCCTCTGACATCGCACAAAAAGCCTGAATTGCCGACAAACTCACCGGAGTTTGCTGGGGTTGAGCTTCTCGTCCTTGTAAGACGGGCGCAAGCCGCTATAGCTTTTATAGCAAGAGTTAAAGGATAGAACCATCGCTACTGAATTTCGTGACCGCCGTCACCGTGAAGAACGCAAGCACCGCTTGAACCGTGAAATCATGGCCCCCGAAGTGCGTCTGACCGGGCCGGACAACGAGCCTTTAGGCATTGTCAGCATCGCGGAGGCCTTGCGCCTGGCAGGTGAGGCCGACGTTGACCTTGTTGAAATCTCCCCCACGGCGGTTCCGCCCGTGTGCAGGTTGATGGATTACGGCAAGTTCAAGTACGCCGAGCAGAAGAAGGCGGCGGAAGCGAAGTCCAAGCAAAAAGTGATCGAGATCAAGGAAGTCAAATTCCGGCCCGGCACTGACGATGGGGACTACAACATCAAATTGCGCAACATCAAGCGCTTTTTGGAAGAGGGCGACAAGTGCAAGATCACCTTGCGCTTTCGCGGCCGCGAGATCACGCACCAGGAACTGGGTTTGGCCCTGCTGGCGCGGATTCGCGACGAATTGGCGGATTTGATCGTGGTGGAGCAGTTTCCCAAGCTTGAAGGCAGGCAGATGGTCATGATGATCGCGCCGGGCCGCAAGAAGCCCGGCGGCAAGCCGGCCGCGGAAACTGCGGCAGCACCGGCGCCCTCGGCCGCGGCCTGAGGGTAGCCAGAAGAGATACGGGTTTGCCGGATTGATCCGGCGGGCCTTTGAGGGGATGCCGCAAGGTGTTTCCTGTGAGGGTGGGCGACAAGCCTGCTTTCCGAAAGCGATGGGGTCAAGCCCGTCGCGACCAGCGGATGTTGCAAGACATCCGCCGGCAGTGGCAGGTGTCATCACCGGCCACTGACAAGTGGCTCGGGGCCATCAAGTCTGCGGAAGGTTCGCAGCGCCTCACGAGCACAAATGAAAAGGAGCATTTACATGCCCAAAATGAAGACCAAGAGCGGCGCTAAAAAGCGTTTCCGCGTTCGTCCGGGTGGTACCGTCAAGCGCGGCCAAGCCTTCAAACGTCACATCCTGACCAAGAAGACCACCAAAAACAAACGCCATCTGCGTGGTGCGGTGACTGTCCATGAGACCAATATGGGTCACATGGCACAGATGCTCCCAGGCCAGGGCATTTAATTAACGACGAACAAGGAGTACACACATGCCTCGCGTCAAACGTGGTGTAACGGCTCGCGCCCGCCACAAAAAAGTTTTAACCCTTGCAAAAGGTTTCCGCGGCCGCCGCGGCAATGTCTTCCGTATCGCCAAAGAAGCGGTAATGAAGGCCGGGCAATATGCCTACCGTGACCGCCGTACCAAGAAGCGCGTGTTCCGCCAGTTGTGGATCGCCCGTATCAATGCTGCAAGCCGTTCATTCGGCCTGACCTACAGCCAGTTCGCCAACGGCCTGAAGAAAGCCGGTATCGAGATCGACCGTAAGGTTCTGTCCGACATGGCCATCAATGACAGCGCTGCTTTCGGCGCCATCGTTGAACAGGTGAAAGCCAAGCTGGCCGCCTGATTTTCAGGCCAGGCAGTATTGACGCTATCAATCACTGCCTACG
>Ga0102589_1001617_pt1 | contig 29423 bp, 20 predicted proteins | sample AraplaMF_Col_mLB_FD_76858 | JGI IMG/M metagenome (GOLD analysis project Ga0102589, IMG submission 76858) | Arabidopsis root microbial communities from the University of North Carolina, USA - plate scrape MF_Col_mLB | ecosystem: Host-associated > Plants > Roots > Endosphere | place: USA...
ATAGTTTAACATTAACGATTGATATGGAATTACAAAAGAAAGTGGAAGAAAGTATTGAGAAAAATTTGAGAGCGTTTAAGAGTTCAGAGCCACTGTTGGACCGAGCTTTTGTCGTCATGACGAATCCAAATAATGGGCAGATTTTATCTATGGCAGGCAAAAAGATTGTAGAAAAAGAAGGGAAAATAGAGATTGAGGATTTAGCATTAGGTAACATGACAACTTCGTATGAGCTAGGGTCAGCTGTAAAAGGTGCTACTTTATTAACTGGATATGAGACAGGGGCAATACATCCAGGAGATCAATTTTATGATGCACCGATGAAATTTAAAGGTACACAAGCTAAGAAATCGTGGAATGTATCCGGATTTGGTAATATTAATGATTTACGAGCTTTACAAGTATCTTCGAATGTATACATGTTCCAGACAGCTTTAAAAATTGCGGGAGTTAATTACGTACCAAATGGTTCGTTGGATATTAAACAAGAAGCATTTGATACGATGCGCTATTATTTTAAACAATTTGGTTTAGGAGTCCCAACAGGTATTGATTTACCGAATGAAATAATTGGACAAACTAGAAAAGTAGATAGTCAACCTGGATTTTTACTAGATTTTTCTATCGGTCAGTATGATACTTATACGCCATTGCAATTGGCGCAATATATTTCAACTATTGCTAATGGCGGTTATAGAATGCAACCTCAAATTGTACAAGAAATACGTGAACAATCAATAAAAGAAGAGGAAGTTGGCAAAGTTATAAGTTCTATAGAGCCTGTAGTATTAAATCGAGTTGATATGAAGAAAGAACATATTGATCGGATAAAAGAAGGGTTTAGATGGGTATTTCAAGAAGGTGATGGAACTGGTGTGAAGTATTTCAAAAATGCTTCATATAAACCAGCAGGAAAGACAGGGACAGCTCAAACTGTATATGGTGGAGATGATCCAATTGGTAGAAATGCAAAAGGAGAACGTATGGAATGTTACAACTTAACATTAGTTGGATATGCCCCATATGATAATCCGGAAGTAGCATTTTCTGTAGTAGTCCCATGGCTTCATGATGATAAAAATGGAATTAATTCTATAATTGGAAAGGAAATTTTAGATGTATACTTTGATTTAAAACAGCAACGTATACATGGTGAAGCTGCTAGTACAGATAGTTCAAATCAAAATCAGTAAAATTTGTACACTTTGCTCAGGGGAAGAGACCCTGTTTATATAAAAACCTTTATAAGTTAAAAAAAAGGAAGATTTGAAATAAGAGATAGCAGCTATCATAGTTGCTATCTCTTATTTTTGTTAATATCTTGGCTACTAGTTAAAAAGGTTTTAAATTTATCCCGCATTAATGGAACAAACTTGTTTCTTAGATGGTCTATTATGTGTACGTATAAAAACAGGTTTTCAAATAGGATACAGTGTATTGAATTTACTACTTGTTTTCAGTATTGAAAATTTGAAAGGAATGATGATTTTGAAAAACAAGAGGATGCTAAAAATAGGAATATGCGTTGGTATAGTAGGTTTAAGTCTTACAAGCCTAGAGGCTTTTACAGGAGGGGTATTGCAAGTTGAAGCGAAAGAAAAGACAGGACCAGTTAAACATAATAATCATGCGACGTATAAAGAATTCTCTCAACTTGAGAAAAAATTTGATGCTCGATTAGGTGTGTATGCTATTGATACTGGTACAAATCGAACAATCTCTTATCGACCTAACGAAAGATTTGCCTTTGCATCAACCTACAAGGCGTTAGCGGCAGGAGTGTTACTACAGCAAAACTCAACTGAGAAGTTAAATGAAGTTATCACTTATACGAAAGACGACTTAGTAGAATATTCACCTGTTACAGAGAAACATGTAGATACAGGCATGAAACTTGGGGAAATTGCAGAGGCCGCTGTTCGTTCCAGTGATAATACTGCCGGGAACATTTTATTTAATAAAATAGGCGGACCTAAAGGATATGAAAAAGCACTTAGACAGATGGGTGATCGGGTTACTATGGCTGATCGCTTTGAGCCAGAGTTAAACGAAGCTACCCCAGGAGACATTCGTGATACTAGTACAGCGAAAGCAATTGCTACGAATCTTAAAGCTTTTACGGTCGGAAATGCGCTTCCAGCTCATAAACGTAATATTCTTACAGAGTGGATGAAAGGAAATGCTACAGGAGACAAACTTATTCGTGCAGGCGTACCAACTGACTGGATAGTTGGAGATAAATCAGGAGCTGGAAGTTATGGGACACGCAATGATATTGCTATCGTTTGGCCCCCAAATCGAGCACCCATTATCATCGCAATTTTATCTAGTAAAGATGAGAAAGAGGCTACCTATGATAATCAACTAATTGCAGAGGCTGCTGAAGTTGTAATCAATGCTCTTAGGTAATAAACTCTCAGTTTTCGCATTTCTTTATTTCATGTTATCGAAAGTTTAAAATTAGAAAACGATTCTTTTTCGTGTGAAAAGAATCGTTTTTTGTATTTATGTAGAATCTTATTCGGGAAATAAGTGGTGAAAATAGAGGAAACAAAAGGCATGTAATTAGGAAAGAGTGAAGTTATTTAAGAATAATAAAAAGAACAAAACGGACAGAATCGAGTAAGTATGAATTCGTCCGTTTTATTTACTACTTATAATGAGGATTATCTAAATCAAATGTGAATATGGTATACAACTTAATAAAGGCATACGCAATTGTTAAATTTTATTTTAATTGTTTTTCGTTTGACTAGATAATTCAACAGATTTTTGAGTACAACGATTCATAGCTGAAATGATGGCTGTTCTTAAACCCTTTTCTTCTAATGTTGCTACAGCTTCTATAGTCGTTCCACCTGGAGAACAAACCATATCTTTCAATGCACCTGGATGTATCCCTGTCTCTAGTACCATTTTTGCAGAGCCTAATACAGCCTGAGCTGCGAATTTATATGCTTGATCTCTTGGCATGCCATTCAATACAGCAGCATCTGCCATGGCTTCTATAAACATGTATACATAGGCTGGCGAAGAACCACTTACAGAAGTTACAACATCCATTAATTTTTCATTTACTATCTCTGTTTGACCAAAACTATTAAAAATGTTTAATATATCTTCTAAATCTTTTTCTGTAACCAGTTCATTATGGCATAATGCAGACATTCCTTCGCCAACAAGAGCTGGTGTATTAGGCATTACTCTTACAATCTTTAACTTTCTGCCAAAAGCATCCTCAGTACTCATAATGCTTTTTCCGGCAGCAATAGTTACGATTATTACATCGCCATTTATTTGGTCTTTTATTTCGTTAATTACTGATAAGTATAAGTCTGGCTTGATTGACAAAATTAAAATATCAGCATTTTTAGCTACCGCATTGTTTTCAGAAGTTATAGTTACGCCATATTTTTCGCTAGCATTTTTTAAATTTGTAACGTTTAAATCTGAACAAATTATTTTTTCTGAAGGCACTATATTTTCGTTTATCATCCCACCAATCATAGCCATCCCCATATTTCCACATCCGATGAATCCAATTTGTTTGTCCATAATAACTCGATCTGGCTCCTTTTATAATAAATTTTATCTGTTTGAAATTATTATTCTGAAAAAGTAAATAACATCCCATACAATATAAAGAAACATTTTAAGAGAGTGGGTGCCTTTTTGCAATACAAAAAATAAAGAAAATAATTTTATTTGAAACTATATAAGTACATGCAGTATAATTTAATATTTTGTATTGTCTACACTTGATAACATCAAAAATCATGTTTGATAATAGCAAAACATTCTATTATCCGCATAAGGAATTAGGAGAAGTTGTAGGATTTGTGACATGACTAGCTCTATGTGTTGCATGCTAAAAAGCTGTATGTTGATTAATAATCGATAAGGTATAGTTAAATCTACATTTTTAAGAAATGGTGATGTTCATAATTTTATACTAAAAACTTGTCGCTCTAATAATTTTTCAAAATATCTCTTGACACAAAACCAAACTATATCGCATAATATAAAAAAATTAGATTGAAAATCGTTGAAGGGAATTAGTACATATGTCTTCTTACGAAAGAGAGTGGAATTCACCGGCTGAAAGATTCCTCGTATAGAAAGTATCGAACCTATCCCTGAGTCTTAAATGAAAGTTTAGGCGTACGCCTGCGTTATGGGCGCCAAGTGGATATCTATGTATATCAATTAAGGTGGTACCGCGGAACAATGACCGTTTCGTCCTTTTTATTTTATTAAGGGCGAAACGGTCATTTTTATTTTGCTCTTTAATAGGCTAGGTGCAGCATTGGTGAGAATAGAAATCGCTGCAAGCTGTATGAATAGAAGTGTAATTTATAAAAAACTTTGATTTTAGACTTGGGGGATACAAAAGTGAAAAAACAACGAATTGTTGTAAAGATTGGGAGCAGCTCTCTAGCAGATAGTCATGGAGGCATTTCAAAAGAACAACTTTCAGATCATGTTGCCGCATTGGCTCGATTGAAAGAGGAAGGGCATGAAGTTTTGTTAATTACATCTGGGGCCGTTGCTGCAGGTTTTTCTGCTCTAGGGTATCCTAGCAGACCTGTGACAATTAAAGGAAAACAGGCTGCTGCGGCTGTCGGACAAAGTTTGTTAATGCAGGCGTACACGGAGGAATTCCGTAAGTATGGTATCGTTACTGCGCAACTCTTGCTGACGAGAAGTGATTTTTCTAGAAAAGAACAATATAGTAATGCTTACGCTACTTTAGGAGAGTTACTAAACCGTTCTGCTCTTCCAATAATTAATGAAAATGATTCCATCTCTTTAGAGGAGCTGACGTTCGGTGATAATGATATGCTGTCAGCTTTAGTAAGCGGGCTTGTTTCGGCGGATATGCTTATGATTTTTACGGATGTGAACGGTTTATATGACAAAAATCCTCAGAAAAATGCAGATGCGAAAAAATATTATTTCCTTCCTGAAGTTACGGAAGAAATCGCTTCTCTTGCAGGAGATGCTGGATCAAAACTTGGGACTGGCGGTATGAAATCAAAAATTGATGCTGCGAAGACAGCACTCTCTCTTGGCGTGAGTGTATTTATCGGAACAGGACGTGGACAAGAGAAGTTTGTAGATGTTTTGAAGGGCAAAGGTGATGGAACGTATGTCGGAAATGCTCCTCAAAAAGAAATGAAGATGAACAAGCAATGGATCGCCTTGCATTCGCTTGTTAGCGGACAAATTGAAGTAGATGCGGGAGCAGCTACTGCTATCATTCAGCATGGTAAGAGTCTTCTTCCTGCTGGTGTTACGAATGTGTCAGGATTTTTCAAAGTGGGTGAAGTCGTAGAAGTAATCACGCAACAAGGGCGCGTAATTGGAAAAGGACAATGCACATATAACGCAGAGGAACTAGGGGCTGTAAAAGGTATGCAAAGCCAAGATATTCAAGCAAGAGGCGAAAGGCATAATTATGAAGTCATTCATAGGGATCATTGGGTTTCATTTTAAGCTTTAATTCTAATACAAGAAAGATTTAGATACCGGTGTTAAAGGGCTCTCAAACTGTAATCTTTAAAAAGGAGGAAATAAAAATGCATGAAGTGTTGGCAAAGGGAAAAAAAGCGAAAGAAATTGCTAGGGATCTTGTGCTTAAATCAACCCATCAGAAAAACGAAGCACTTGCTTCAATTGCTGAAAGGCTAATAGTAGAAACAGCTTATATTTTAGAGGAAAACAAACGGGATATTGAAGAAGGTAAGGCGAAAGGATTTTCTCATTCTCTTCTTGATCGTCTTATGCTCAATGAGCAGCGTATTATTGATATGGCAGAGGGAATTAAGCAGCTAATTGAATTACGTGATCCTGTTGGAGAATGTGTAAGTGAATGGGAGCGACCAAATGGACTATCTATTCAGGAGATGCGTGTACCACTTGGTGTTGTTGGGATGATTTACGAGGCAAGGCCAAATGTAACGGTAGATGCTGCTACAATATGTTTGAAAACAGGAAACGCAGTCATATTACGTGGTAGTTCTTCTGCTATCAATTCTAACAAAGCCATCGTTTCCGTTATTCACCGAGCACTCAAACAAACAAGCTTGCCTCCAGAAAGTGTACAGCTCATAGAAGATACAACGCGAGATAGTGCAAAGCAGTTGTTTACATTGAATGGGTACTTAGATGTTCTTATTCCAAGAGGTGGCAAACAATTAATTGATACTGTAGTGAGAGAAGCATCTGTTCCAGTACTTGAAACAGGTGCGGGAAATTGTCATATTTTCATTGATGAAACAGCGAATAAACAAATGGCAATTGATATTATTATAAATGCAAAAACGCAGCGTCCATCTGTATGTAATGCCATTGAAACGATTATACTTCATGAGAACTGGGCGCAGCAATTCGGTAGCGAGTTATTTTCTTCTTTGAAGGAAAGAGGCGTGGAGCTACGAGGTGATCAGAAAGCAAGTACAATTGATTCTTCAATTGTACTTGCTTCAAAGGAAGACTGGGGGACAGAATTTTTATCTCTTACGCTGGCAGTTAAAGTAGTTTCTTCTATAGAAGAAGCGATTCATCACATAAATACGTATGGATCTATGCATTCCGAAGCGATTATTACAGAGAACGAGGAAAACGTCGGCAAATTTTTCACAGCTGTTGATGCGGCTGCACTTTATCATAATGCATCAACTCGTTTTACTGATGGATCTGAATTCGGATTTGGAGCAGAAATTGGCATCAGTACACAAAAGCTACATGTAAGGGGACCAATGGGGCTTCCTGCATTGACTTCTACAAAATATGTGATCCGTGGAAATGGACAGATTCGGAGATAAGAATTATATGAAAAGAGGAAAAGCTCCATGTCTATTAAGCTAACAAGGCAGGTTGAGACCAAATTGAATAGAGTAGGATGAATGTTTTTAAATTGATAACAATTAATAGAAAAGGACCGGGATACGGTCCTTTTTTGTTTCTTATTGAAGCGTTCTGCTCGTAAAAAGCCTTTAATAGAGGAGTATATCTATATATTGATCTACAAAAGTAAAAACGAGCACTCCTATCCATTGTGATAGGGTGCTCGTTTTCTTATCTATGCACAGAAAGGGGATTTCATCTTTGTGCTATCGGCCTGCGCATATTTGAGGAAGGAGAACTATTTTGGGAATTACGTTAAAACCAATCCCTTATTTTGGAGGGTGATCCTAACCTGTTATTTATAAATGGAAAAGAATTAAGTTTACGGGTTCTTGAGATTTTTGTCATTGTAATTCACTTTTGATTTGTTGTTCTATCTACATCTGAAATTGGTAAGTCTGTGCCATATAGGTCTTGGGTAATACCTTTTTTGTTAACATGATTGTTGCTTGGATTATGCTTGTCTTGAGAGGATGTTTCTAGCATTTGTTCTTGAGCTTTACTAGGCGTATTCAGAGCATCCGATGGGACGTGATTAATCTGTCGGCTTAATAGATCTTCTTTATCCATGCTATACAGCTCCTTTTTGGATTTAGATAAAAAGCAATGTAATTATTAATGGTTACTTAGATATTTTGTATTTTTGAATGGAATTATATATATAAATTATATTCGAAGTTAACTACATTTAAACCCTTCAGCACGTAACAGCCTCACGGACTGTTTGAAGTAGAAAATTTAAAAGTATGGAAACATAACGGTATCTAATTCAATAGGCTATTCCCGTAGTTCTCATGCATGTAAATCTAATGGTTCTCTAATTCGATGTATCGGTAATGGTACCAACTATTTTTTTATAAAAGAAATAGCGCTTTTTTGAAAAATCCATCGTTTTTAGAATAGTACTGGTATTGGAAAATTATTGGAATGAAATGTAGTGAGGTGCCCAGACATTTCATAAATATTCGATCATGAAAAAATGCTATAAAAAAATCTATTGTACGTTTAATTTTTTTGTGTTACATTATTGTTACAAAAAGTTACAAAATGTAACAATTATTTCGAAATGATTTCTTATTGTTTATGGTTTGTTACAAATTATAAACTGTGATTTTTTCTATTTGTATAAGAGTGTGTGTAGTAAAAAGTTTGAGTTAGAATTCCATGCAATTTATTAAAACTCCTTTCTGTCTTAAAAGAAGAATACCAACTATTTAGGGGTTTTTTAGGCAATGAGATTAAATAAAATGTACTTCCTTTCCACACACAATTTAGTACATATATAAGGTTCAGTCAATTTACTACACAGACTCTTATACTTAAAGATTTATCAGAATTAAAGAAGAAGTTAGTACTTAAACCATCATTAAAAAGCTAGACTTTAATAAATATCACCTAGATATTTTAAGTATTATAAAAAAGCCTAGACGATATTTTTCATAGAGAAATTTAAACGTTTTAGTATTTTGTTAATTTATACATACGGATTTCTGGGTTTTTAAAATACTTGAATATAGATAGAGTAATTGAGGTATATAATATGAAGCATTCTTATAAAGTATTTGTTTGTATTTGGATAATTATTTTATTATTTTTCCTGATATATTTTGGTTACAAAATGTCCTTTGATAATAATCAGGTTTCAATACAAGAAAAACAAGTGATACAAGAAAATTAAACGATGTCAGTAGTGAAAGTGAAAGTGAAACAGAATCAGTTGAAATACTCTAAAAGAAATAGGTATTAATGCAGTGTAAGATGAGTAATTACGAAGGATTTTAATGGAACAGAGGTGGTTGTAACACGTGAATAGTTATATATAATTACGGATTTGAATTCTGTATGAACCATTAGTTAAAAAGAAAATATCTATTGGCTAGAATCAAACCAAAAGACCCTTCCTCAAGTATAATCACTCTTCACATAATAATACTGGAGGAAGGAAAATTCATAGGAGACATTATATAAAATACAAGAATAGGATGACCTAATTTCTAATGGTCCCAGTATCTTTTATTTTGACGTGTGTCTTTACATTTATTTTAGCCTCTGTTAACGCTTGCAACCAATTTCCTTTTACTTTTTTCCACTCTTTATATTGAAAAGCTCTAGCATATAGGGATAATCCAATTGGATCAATTTTATTCTTTTGTAATTCATACAACATATTTTGTAATTTCTTATTAATTTCTTTTTGAACCTCATTTTCTAAATTATGTATGTTTTTTTTATTATCATAATGCTCCTTAATTAAATGTGCGTTAGTTTTTTCTATTACAGCTACATTAGCGTTTATATCGAAATTAAATACAAACTTTCCTTTTTGAAAATTAACATCTATTTTCCTAGTCGCATTCTGTATTAATATAGAAGTGTTTGGTTTTTGGCTGGATTTTTTAGGTGGAAGCACAAGGTGTAGTATCATCCGGCCTTTATTTTTGGGCTTATTTAAAAGATTGAAGAACTTAACATTTTTTTTAGGGATACGGCTTAAATATTTACCTTGTCGATCTAAAAGTGCAATTCCTACCGTGTCGATTTCATTCTTTGTTTTTTTTATAACTGGAACAGCTTGTGTCATTCCTTCTTCATTTTTTTCTCTCATTAATTGTTGAATCGTGGAAGAAACGGATTGATTATTTTGAATGGAGGATTCGATTACACTACTTATGTAAGATGGTAATGATGGTTTATCGGGCTTATTAATTGTGAAAATTTCTTCTACAGGTCCATCAACAAGTACTACTTTAGCATTAATGGTAGCGTAAGGATCACGGTAAGAAGAATCAAGCTCCTGCATCCAATTTGCTTCTTGGGCCAATTTTTTCCCAATTAAAATGATTTCAGCTTTTGAGGCTGTCATATAGCCCGTTAACTTCGTATCTATTTTACTGAATCCATTATATACAGTGGATGCCCGCGCCCATTGCTCTATAGTACTTCTTTGCTGTTTATGATGAAAGAGTGGTATGCTTGTGCCCACTTTTATGTCTCCATTAGAAGTTCTATCTAAGGCGATTAACAGGATTAATGAAACCTGTTCAAGAGGGATTTTTTGACTACAACCGATTAAACATACACAACAAGTTACAATCCATATCCATTTTCGAATCAAAGTTGTTTCCTCCTAGTTAACCAAGTGAAAAGAATGCTGTATGCGAAAAAAAAGATTGGTAATAGAATAAAAAAAATGATATTTAAGATATCCATAAGAGAATATATAAACAAATATTGATCCACGTCGGGATTTAGAAAAATAAATAAGCCGACTATTAAAAACATAAAACTAACGAGCACCCAATTGCGAGCATTTTTTTGAAATAAAATGGTCACAGATTCAAAACTGAAAAATAAATACGGATATATTGTAGTAGAAAATACAATCAAATAGTAAGCGATATATATAATTTCTAATCGTTCTATGAATGAAAAACGAACCCCTTTTAACAAATGAAATACTGGCCAAATTACGTCTTTTATCCCCTCCGGACTAAAGTATATATAAGAAAGAATAGTCACATATAGATAGAAAAACATGGTTCCAGTATTCGCTATTAGTATTCCTTTTATGGCTTTTTGTTTTTTTTGTAAGAACGGATAAATAAAATATGCAATTTCTAAGCCAGCATAAGGGGTAATTGTTTCTTTTGTTGCCTTTACAATAGGGGATATACCATCTTTAAAAATAGGTAGTAGGTGTAAAGGATTGTAGTTACTCTTTAATGAAAACAGAAGAAATAGTGGCATCCAAGCAGTGAAGAAGAAAACAAGCATAGAATAACTAGTAAGAGCCCTTATCCCACTCAATGATAAAATAATAAAAGGCAATAGTAATAATATGGCGATTTGATAAGCAGGAGTGGAAGGGAATATCCACACTTTTATAATGTCAGTTGCCTTTAATAAAGTATTAAAACCAGCAAAAAATAGATAAAAGGCATATAAAAGAAGAAAAATTGTTCCTAGCCATTTACCAAAGTATGTTTTTAAAATCTGTGAGAAATTTTTGCTAGGACTTTTTTGTAACATTAATACAATAAATACGCCAATTATAGAAGTAACCATCCATCCCAGAATGATAGAAATCCAGCCATCGGTGCCAGCGGTAGTAGCAAGTGGGCTTGGCATAATTAACATACCTGATGCAAGTTGCAGTGAATGGATGAAAACAATAAATTCAAATAAAGTTATGTTTTGAAATTTAAGATTCCCCATGCGAACCACCTTCTTTTTTCTTTTTTTGTTCCGGCTGTCCTGTACTCGAGCGGGTGGTGATCATGGAAATAGGAAATCTTACAAAAGAATCTTTTAACTCTTGGAGACGAAATGGTGCAATTGGCAATCCATATGGTGAACCATATGAAGTTAATGAAACAAAATGAGCAAATAAGAGCATTAATCCACTAACAATACCTACAATCCCATAAAAATAGGCTGATAACATCATTGGAAAACGAATAAGCCGAATACAACTTGATAAATCATAATTAGAAACAATAAATGATGCAATGGCGGTAATAGATACGATAATAACCATAACATTACTCACAAGACCAGCTTGAACAGCCGCCTGCCCAATTACAATCCCTCCAACAATTCCAATTGTTTGTCCAATTGGTTGTGGTAAGCGAATACCAGCTTCACGTAGCATTTCTAGTGTGATTTCCATTATAAAAGCTTCCAATAAAGGAGAGAAAGGGACTTTAACTCTTGACGTTGCAATAGAAGTGTATAGATCTAAAGGAATGATTTCAAAGTGAAAAGAGACTATAGCAATATAAATTGCGGGTAAAAAAATAGCTATAATAAATCCTGCAAATCGTAATAAACGAAAAAATGATGCAATGAGCCAATGTATATTATAATCATCTGGAGTCTGAAAAAATCCAATTAAATTCATTGGGACAATCATTGCACCAGGAGATCTATCAATTAACACTGCTACTTTTCCATCAAGTATATGATTAGAAATGGCATCTGGGCGTTCACTTAAATAAGCCTGTGGAAAAGGAGTCCAATTTTGATCCTTTGTAAAATTAGATAGTTCTCCAATGCTCAATACCGCATCCGTTTTAATTTTACAGATTCTAGTTTCTATTTCTTGGACCACATCTTCGTTTGCTACATCCCCTAAGTAAATTAAATAGACTAAAGAAGTGGCGCGTTCTCCAATTGTCATTTTTTTAATTTTCAATTCAGTAGAAGGAATATATCGACGAATTAAGCCTATGTTTTTTGTGGCATTCTCAATAAACCCATCATGTGAGCCTTTAATAGTAACTTCTGAAATGGGTTCTTGAATCGCTCTTTCTGCCCAGCCTTTTGTATTTATTAGAAGGGACCTCTTTTCTCCTTCCATAAACAGTACACATTGTCCCTCAAGTAATCCTTCTTTAATTTCATTCCACGTATATACTATTTTGGTATGAGTAGCAATAATATTAGAATTAAATATTTGACTGTCTTCATTCACTTCTTGTAATAATGGTGTAACAACATTTCCTTTTAATGCAACACCATCTGTAAGGCCTTCAAAATAATATAGTAAAATATTCGTGTTTGTTTTTAATTGCAAAGGATGTTCAATCAAATCTGCACTAATATCAAAGATGTTATCTAATGTATTTTTAAGTTCTTTTAAGTTACTTGTTTGGATTTTTTCAATAGTTTTATCTGTCTTTGTTTCTAGGGTCTTTTCATTTAAGGACAAAATTGACACCTCTTTAATATATAACGATTAGTTGTAGTTATTATTTTTATATGTTTGAATTTTATTCACTAATTTAAACGGATTGAGATCAAGAATAACTAAAATTGAAGTACTATATTATAAATTCAATAATTGAGAGTAAAAAAGTAGATGTAATTTGTGTAGAAATCTAAGTATCAAGATAGAAGTGAAATTTGAATGATTATAATAAAAAAGAACCCTTGATAGGTTCTTTTTAATAGTTGGTAAATATGTTGTCAACAATAGATGGCGATAAAGGTAGTAATTTAGATGTCTTTATGTTACTCAGCTGGATTTTGTAGGAAGAATTATTTTTTCATACCTCAATGCTCAATAAAAAAGGACGTTTCATTTATTTGGGTGTTTTAGTGTATTTGAATTTTGCACGCTAACAAATTTTGTTTAGGGACAAAATGTGAAGTTTTATTCTGAAATAACAGAAAGTTAATGCGGCAAAATTCCTATTGGTAATTTGGATAGGTATCAAATATTTCTTTGTCCTTATTTTCTTGATATGACCGTACGTTTATATGTTTCTAAGGGAAAGAAATATTTTCATTTTTATTACCATCTATTGTTTGATTAAGATGGTAACACGAAAATGAAACGTTTACAACCAGAAAATAAAGAAAAAATATTAAAATGCGACTTTTTTCGACAAATATTCCTATAAAACGTTTTGTAGGAATTAGAAATAACTAAATTAGTAATAATAGCTTAATATATTAAAGTGAAATTCAATGAATAAGAGTCCAAAGGCATGAATTTAAATGATAAAGTTATAATTTTCCTTTTTGAACTGTAAGTGTTTTACAAGTATAGTTAAACTTTAATCCAACTAGCATTTCTTCCTTTTGTCACTAGCTTAATATGGCCAAACAATTGCAAGGAATTTAAAGCCTTACTGATTGTACTCTCTGCTATGTCTGGATATGTGTTACGAATACACTCCTTAGTAAAGGGTTGTTTTTGTTTAAGGATAAAATCCTGAATTCTCTCCACTTTAGTATGCTTACATATAGAATCTAGAACTGTATTATGAAGATCTTTGTACGCCTCTAATATAATAGTTAAAAACGTTTTTAACCAAAAGCTACTATTATGTTCCTCGCAGTACCAATTTACCGAAGATTTATAAATCGAATTGTAATATTCAGATTCACTTTTCTTAATGTATTTATCCAGACATACATATTTTACAAATGTATTTCCACTCTTAATTAATAGCAATTGCATTAACATAAGTGCCAATCTGCCGTTACCCTGATTAAAAGGGACTATGCAATAAAAATTAAATATAAAACGAGCTATTAATAAAAGTGAATGATGGCCCTTACTAGAATTTAATGAGTTATATTGATCACATAATTGTTCCATTACTTGTGGAATAAGCTCATGTGGAAGAATGCGGTAACTATTTAAGTGCATTCCGTTTTCAGGAATACCTGGAATAGTAAACGGTTTTTCGCGCCATTTGGCACTGTCAGAGGTAATGTAATGTATTAATTGAAAATGTAATTCCTGTATAGTCTCTGGATTGATTAATAAATCACAGGAATTCTTATGTACAAAAGTAAGTGTTTGATAAAAACAAAAGATAGCATCTTCCGAAATATTTTGAGGTACTATATCATCTAAAATAAGTTCTTTTAATCTTTTATTTGGGACTTTTATATCTTCATAGGTAGTAGTAAAGTTTTTTATGTAATGAAGTGGTATGGTTTTTTCTAAGCTAGTAAATATATCAGGATTTTGTTCCTGATAAGCAGCTAATTTTCCTTTCAATTCACTAATTTCACTGATTATATTTAATAGTCTCCTTTTTAATTCAATATTTTTATACTTGTCATCGAAAAAATTTCTCATTTTTATTCCCCCTGTAACCCCTTAACATGCTGTTACATAAATCTTTCCATTCTAAAGATAGTTTACAACATTATTTTGAAATAACAATATATTTATTTTGGTTTTGAACTTATTTTAGAATCAAAATTGTTATTTAAATTTGATTAACGAGTTAGAACTTATGATTAATCATGTTTGAATAAAGAATGAATATACACAGATAGAAAATATAGTTTGACTTAAATTCCTTTTTATGAATTTACGAGATGAAAATATAATTTTAGAATTATTATTAGTGTAGTTTGCTGTATTATTGCTGGGAATTTACTAGAAAGTAACTAATTTTCACAAATAAAATAAAGAAATCTTAAAGAGGAATCAATAGGATTGATCTAATTTGAATAGGCATAATCCTAACATTAAATGTGCAAATGTACAATAATTAAATGAAAAAAATATGAAAATATCGACTTTTTTCGACAAAATAAATTAAATAGAAAAACAATCTAATGTAAGAAAATTGTTGCTTTAGATGGTCTCTGCATTTCATAAATTAATATTGAAGGAATTATCAAATGATTTTTACGAGTAATAAAAGAGTAGATATATAAATTGAATTGTGACAATTATAAAGTTAGTATTCTCCATTTTCATTATTTAATTTAACAAATTTAATAATAGTAAGGTGACTTTTCTATATTTAATATAAGTATTTGATGGGGTATGCTCATAAAAAGTGTCAATTTCTATATATCCATGTAGCATTTAGCGCTTGTATTGCGAAATATTTTGACATAAGTTAATTTAAATATTAGGTACAGAAACATTTTAAGGAAAAGAGTCAGTATAAAAGTACCCTGAAAAACGTTTCACCCTAAAAACGTTTTTCCTCAAGAGATTTTCAGGAGCACTAAAGTTTTTTAATTTGTTTCTGTGCCTTATTAGATAAAAATAATATAATAAGTTGTTTAGAAAAGGTGAAAATTTCCCCCATTATAAAATGAATTCATATCACTTAACGTCCGTATGTTCTAGTTAAAGTAGGAATTTAAAGAAAAGGAAAGGGCTAGCTCTAGTTATAATTAGTGCAATAAATAGGGGGCTACTCAAATTTTTTTGTTTGATTTGGTAGGAGGAATATTTACGTTTTTTGGACTAGGTATATTAAAGTGCATACCCTATTTGATTCAACCGATGAGGCGCTAATTAAGGATTTAATCATCTAGAATTTAGAAAGGTTAAATGCGGAACTGAATTTTCTGCTAAATTAGTAGAGACTAAAATAATCCCCTTAAATTGAACTATTCACTCCTTAACGTCCTGATAGATTGTTTGAAGTGTTAGTAGGCAAATCTAAAAATAAAAAAGGATATTCTACTCTTCTTTTATGTATATAAAACAAAGTGTAAGGTAAGTTCCAGATCCAAAGTGTTTTATTTAATATTCATTCAATCTCATGCGTACTACTTTTATTTTCTTAAGAGCATGTATTTGCGTGGATGCTCTTAAGAGAATAAAATGCCTAAAAAAATAAGTATAAGCATACATTTTAAAAATTGATATATCGTATATTATAAAAAACTCCTTGTTCTTCAAATAAAGAACAATACAATGTGAATGAAACTCTCAGCAGAATTTACATATAGAATTCACCTTAACTCAAAAACCCACATTTTATGCAAAATTATATTTGCTGCTATATAAGGGTGGGGGTTAACATGACCAAAACTTGGTGTAGGTTCGTATTCCTTGTAAAATAAGTGATTCTTTACGGTTTTCTCTAGTTGTATCTATTAATGATTCATCAGGTTTCCTTCCAGTGGAAGGGACATAAGTTGTTACTACCTTTGGAAATATATTAATAAACACCCATTCAAATTTGTCGATATTTCTATTTCCAAATTCTAATGTTTCAATTGGCTTAATTGTATTTTCTCTATCAAAAAATTTTATTATGTAAAACCTTTTTGAGAGGTCACTACTATGTTCAATAGTCCAAATTAAATTTTCCATTTTCTTGATTTGCAACAAGTCCATTTCCAAAAATCCTTTCATACATAAATATAGCGAATGTTCCTATTCTATACTATATATTTTGAAATTTAAATAGTTATCTTATACGATAGGATAAAAAGAAGTTAATACTTTAAAATTTATCTTAGAAAAGGACGTACCTACGCATACATATGCTATAGGTGTGTCCTTTTTTAGTTGTTTATAAGTTTCCTACAGAGTTATTGAAGTAAAGTTTCAACAGTGTCTCCATAGTGAAGTGAGATTCATTATATAAGATTCATTTAAACCGTATATTAAGTTCATATGAATCGCATATTGGAATTGTACAATATGAGTGTAAGGCGTTTCTGGAATTATATTATTTTAAAAATATAAACTTCAATATACCAAAAAATAAGAATATTAAACCGTAATAATTTTAGAATATACTTCTAATTAAAAGACGTGCGGAAATGCACGGATAATAAAGGAGAATTTCTTATGACAATGTATAAAGGTGAAATGAAAAAGAGTGTAATAACTGAAGAGGATGTAGATATGTTAAAAATAATGGCACATCCAATTCGATTGCAAATTATAAACGAGTTAATTCAGTATAAAAAATGTAATGTTACACAATTGACGGAGCTTTTAAAAATTCCACAATCCACTGTTTCCTAACATTTATCGAAAATGAGAGGCAAGGTGCTAAAGGCTGAAAGAAAAGGCTTAGAGATGTACAATTATATTACTAATTTAAAGGCGAGTCAGATTGTAGGGATTTTAGGTTTGTAAATAAACAAAACTTCACACATATCATTATAAGTAAAGCACAGAATAATCCCCCCACAAATAAGTGGGGGATTTCTTTTATGACAAAATATCAGTTTTTTTGAGGAGTGTCACGATAGTCACCATGTTCTAATGTGTTAGTATATGAAAAATTTTGAAAGTGCTAAAATGCTTGATATTATTCACTAGAAGTTATGTCGCAAAAATCTTTTAATTTCATCAAAAGCTAAGTGACGATGACCAGCCTGACAATGTTGTTCACCACCAGTTTTCTTAGTGAAAACTACAGAAGTGATGGAGGCTGCATTACATAGCTCCGATTCGATTTGCGGTAATCGGCTAATTGGAACGTACTGATCGTCTTCACCAGCCAGGAGCAATACTTCTTGATTTATGAACGGACCGATTCCTGCCATCGTATGTTTTTCAAAGTTTTTAAGTAAGTTAAATGGCGTTTTTTCACCTGTATTTTCCATACCTTTTTTAACTTTCCAGTTCAGGTCGATGCTGGTGGCCATCATTTGTTTAAACATGGTATTAATTTTGTCAGCTTCATTAGTAGCCAGAAGCGTGGTCAATTTATTCCAGATATTATCCGGCATGCGCATTTTGAGTGCATCAAGGCCACTATAAAAAATATTAAAGGCGATGACTTTGTCGATTCGTTTTTCAAAAGCGGCGGCACGCATTGCCAAGTAGCCGCCCCAAGAAGCTCCGAGAATACTAGCACGGTCAAGTTTGAAATAGTCAATGACTGTGGAAACGGGCTTCTCCCAGTTGTGGATGAATTTTAAGCCGTTTTTCAGTGCTGTTCCTTGTCCAGGTCCATCAAAAACTATAATATTATAATTGATTCCTATGAGGTAGTTCATCATCTTCATCATTTCCTCCATGTAGGAATCGTAGCCTCCAAAGAAAAGTAGTGTATTACATGCGCCTGGTGTCATGAATTTGATTGCAGGAAGATAGGAATCTTCATAAGGAATTTGATAGGTTTCATACTCAAAGTCATGAAAGCCCTTATAAAAAGTTTCACGGTATTTTTGGTACACTTTTTCTTTTTTTGGATCGGATGATTCCATATAAAACTCGGCAGCCTGATAATAAACCGAAGCCAGATCGAAGTCTTTCTGATGCTCCCGCATTGCTGCATATTCTATCCAAGTGTTATACCAGCTGTCCGTGTCTGTAAGTCTTGGGATGATGGTTTGCAAATCCTGATTTGCCCGCTCATCGTCTTGATAGAAATCGTTGAAAAAACGGTTAATTTGCAAATTGAACTGTTCGTTGTTTACATACTGTTTAAACATAAAATCCCTCCTTATATTTGACTACAAGGTAAGGATAAGAGAAGTATATTAAAGAAACAACAAGCAGGAAAGGGTAAGAAGTACGAAATCGAACCATAAGGATATAAATGGTTTGATAAGCAACTTTGGGAAGGAGATTGATTATTAATGGGAGAGGATGTTCGCGTTTATAAAACGAAGAAAAATATTTCTAATACACTTATTACCCTCTTGAACGAAAAAGAGTTTGGGCGAATTACAACTAAAGATATTTGCATACATGCTATGGTGAGTAAGTCCACATTTTACAGCCATTTTGCAGATAAATATGATCTTTTGGAAAAATTAGTGCAAAATTATGTCTGCTGGTTCAAGGAAGAAATTGAATTTCGTTTCGCATTAATAGAGAATGGAAATGTGGCTCAAGCTATTAATATGATAACCGATAAGATCTCAGCGCGAAAAAAAGAGGTTGCAACTTTACTCCATGTACGTGTTCCCTCAGCGGATTTACGTTTAGAATTAGAATCTATTTTATATAATGCCTGCTATTCCTATTTGAAAGAGCAGCAGGTTGAAGTAAGTGTGCCGATTGACTTTGTAGCTCAGTTGTATACAGCAAACGCAATGGTGTCAATCAATTGGTCGCTGAGCAACGATAAAAATCCAGATGTGGTTGAACTAATCGATAATATGCAGGGATATGTTTTTGATCTGATTTTATCAGGTGGTGAGAGAATGTAATAAATCATGAAACCTGCTTAATAATGTAGTTATCGTGTGGGGTGTGGTTGTAAAAAATTAAGTAATCGATATTTGGATTTTTTGTGAATCTTTATTGGTTTTTTATAAACTCTTTACTACATAATGTTACAAAATAGAATTAATTTGCTTAATTTATCCCCATATCAGGTTAATAAATAAACTAAATGTGTTTATGTTATTGAACTATTAATATATTAGTAGGTGATTTGTTCGTTTATCCCTATATTGCTATTATATTAGCGTAAACAATATATTGGGGGGACAAGTATGAATTTGAAATTAACATCTAAGTTAGAAAGATTAAGAAAAAGTAAAAAAGGAATGGGTGCTTGTGTTTTAGCTGCAGGGGTGACGGCAATTACAATGATTCCTCAAAGTGCATATGCACATGGGTTTGTTGAAAAGCCAAGTAGTCGTGCTGCTTTATGTAGTCAGAATTATGGAGCATTAAATTTAAATTGTGGAAATGTAATGTACGAACCTCAAAGTCTAGAAGCACCTAAAGGATTCCTAGATGGTGGACCGATTGATGGGAAAATTGCTTCGGCAGGAGGACTGTTTGGAGGGATTCTTGACCAACAAACATCAAATCGCTGGTTCAAAAACACAATAAAGGGGGGAGCAAATACATTTACATGGAAATACACAGCGGCACATTCTACAAGTAAATGGCATTATTACATTACAAAAAAGGGATGGGATCCTAATAAACCATTAACACGTGCTGAATTAGAACCAATTGGAACTGTGAACCATGACGGTTCGGCCGCATCAAATAATTTAACACATACAATTAATGTACCAACTGATCGCAATGGTTATCATGTTATTTTAGCTGTATGGGATGTAGCAGATACGTCAAATGCGTTTTATAACGTAATTGATGTAAATTTAGTAAATAATGAAACTCCCGACACAGTAGCTCCAAGTCAACCAACGGGATTAAATGCGTCTAAAGTTTCTGCCAATAGTGTTGAACTAACATGGAAGGCCTCTACTGATAATATAGGCGTAAAAGAATATCAAGTGTTACGTAATGGAGAAGTAATTGGTACGGTACCAGGTACAACTTTTACTGATAAAAAACTAAAAGCAAATACGGAATATACCTATACAATAAAGGCATTAGACGCTGCTGGAAACATATCAAAAGAAAGTGAAAAACTAAAGGCTAAGACAACAAATGAAATTCCAGATAAAGAGGCTCCGACTCAACCAAAAGGATTACATAGTATGGGTACAACAGCGACAACTGTTGATTTGATGTGGAGTCCGTCTGAAGATAATGTAGGTGTTGACCATTATATTGTATATAGAGAAAGCGCTGGGGTTATGAATAAAATTGGGGCAGCTGATAATACATCCTTTATGGATAAAGATTTGCAGGCTAATACATCGTATAAGTATGTAGTGACGGCGGTTGATTTAGCTGGAAATGAATCTAGTAGAAGTGATGTTTTGAATGTAACAACAAAGTCAGGGGATTCCACATATGAAGAATGGGATGCAAGAAAGGCATATACTAAAGGTGATAGAGTAGTACATGAGGGAAAAGTGTATGAAGCGGTTCAAGATTATCAAGGGAACGGCGACTCAAATTGGATTTTTGCCCTATCACTTTGGAAGCCAGTTTTTAATAAATGATAAGTGGAAAAGGGTAGTTATCACTTATTCTATGTGCAATACCGGAACAGGGGTGCAATTTTTAATCTCCATCCCAATACATACGAAATGAAATCATTAAAGAATCCCAATGGTATTCCATCAAAAAGGAATTCCATTGGGATTTTTTATTTTCTAATTTGTAATAGCGTATATTTTCACTGTAAATTTGTTAGAGGCACCAATTGGACTTGCAATATAATATTTAGTATTTGTGTAAGCTTCAGTCCTAGATCCATGTGAAATATTTTTCCAACGAATAGAATCTGTACCTAGGGAAACATCAATCATTACATTGAAAGAAATAGTAGAAGGATGATCTTTTTCTGAAGGCTCAATAATCCATTTTAATTCCTTGGTACCTACAGGTAAACTATCAATTTTAAAGTTTTGACTGGATCGATTTTTTTGACCGGATAAAGGACTAGATTCGGAAGAAATTTGCGAAATTAATATTTCTTTTTCATTCGAATGTATACCATTTAATTTAATGATACTATCAATTAAACCTGGTCCAGGAAAATCAGCTGCAATGATACCAGTATGTTTAATTCCACCTTGTTGTAAGAACTCAGTTCCAAGTGTATTCATTCCACCATAAAATACTTGACCATTTATATCACGAGGGAAATCTTCCCACGCATTAGTTGTAGCTTTTTGAATCATCTTGGGGTTACTATCAGTATTTCTGCTTTCTTTACCACTTGCAACAAACCAAGGATAAACATTATTTAATAATGCAGCAGCACCACCTGTGCCACTAAAATGGTTAAGATAGATTTTATCATTGTTAAAATTATTATTTGCATTTTGAAGTTGGGTTTTCACCGCATTCCATTTTTCATACATTCCGTCTGGTCCGTTTTCAATTTCAAATGTATCTTGTATATTTAAGCTATCGTAATTAATACCATATTGCTGAGAGGATGTAAAATTTTGTAAGATTACAATTTTCCCTCGGATGTCTCCTAGAGTAGGATTATTTCTTTTTGAAGTTGGTACAGAACTCGGGTCCCAAAAATAGGAAGAATTAAGGTCTTTGTATTTATTAAGTATTTCCTCGAATGATAGTGAGCCACTTTCAGGAGTAGTTTCTTCTTTTAAGCGCATTAAAATTGTTTCTGTAGGATGATCTTTTAAAAATTGAATTGCCTCTTTTAATACATCTTCAAACATTGCTTTTTGATTTACAATCCCATGGTACATTGCAAAAGAATCTTTTACACGTTTAACACGCATATCTACATATCGAATTCCGGAATTTAATTGTTGTGGTAGACTCATAGTTTGATTTCTTGTCAAATTTTCATCAAGAAAACTTGCTCCATGTAAAGCCATTGTACCGTGAGTCCCTGGAATAGATATTTCACTCAATTTTGTTGAATCTGCTACTTTCGACATCCATGCTGGGTTTTGATAGCCTATATTGGATTCATAGGAATAACCTGGATGACTATCAGCAAAAATAGTAGATGGTGTACTTAAACTTGCTAGTGTGAAACAAGTAAGGATACTGATTTTAAAAAAATTCCTCATTTTTATTTTGTTCATTTTATCTCTCCTGACTTTTAAACAATAGATAGAATAAAACAAGATGATTTTTTACTACATCTATTGTTTTCATTCTTAAAGTAATGAATTTTTGTGTTTGAAAAAAATCAAAATAGGGTAGGAAGTTATTTGAGATTTTAATAGTTTGTTGTAATAAATTGTATCTAATAGTCAAACGGATTCTTAAAGAATTGAAGCATAGATAGGTAAAAAACAAACTTTCCGCTGTACTGTATACAAACAAAACAGAAGTCTTAAAAAAGACTTCTATTTTGTGACATATAATGAATGATAAGGTGGTTAACAAATCAAGACAATGTGACTGAGTGGTAAAAATCTATTTATAGCTGTTTCAGAATTTTTTATAACAAGGTCACTTACGAAAAATGGGACTCTGTTAGGCTAACAAAAATTAAGAAATTCTACTCATTAAAACTTAAACTAACTACAGTTGCGATAGATTGGGCTGCATGTTCCCAGCTTCCATCTATCACTTTTCCAATCTGTTGACCAAGTGCATTTAAATCATTTGGATTAACTGGAATCCCATTATACGCAGCAAGAATTGATAAAAGTGGAGCAGCAAATGGTGTCCAACCACCTCTATCAATATTAAATACAGGCTTATCTATTACCTTTCCATCTTGCACTGTAAACTCATAATAAAATTGATCATCTGGACGAAAACTTAAATGATGAGAAATTTGTCCCTTAACATATGTTTTACCGCCACCTAAATTTACTACTTCAATTGGTTTTACATTAAATTCATGCTCAAATACTTTAATTTTTTTAACTTCTGGACCATTTAAGGCAGCTTTAACTGCTGTTTCCAAATTATTTTGTGCAAATGGTTGAATACTCATCTGTGTCTCTTCTTGTTGGATAGGAGCCTCTTTTTCAGCAGCAAACACCGATATACTTGGTAGTGCACCTGTAGCCAATGTAGCTGCAAGTGCTGTCGTCATCATGATTTTTCTTTTCATCTTCATAGTTTTCTTCCTCCCTTAAAGTTATGATATATAATTTTTTAAAGACTGACATGAGGCAATATTTTATTTCATAATGCACGCAAAAAACTAGTTTAAGAATTATGTGAAATTATGTCAGAAAATTAAAATTAATTATATATGCACTTACAATGATAGCTATCTACACATGTTTTTTCAATTTTCTAACAAATAATACAGTAATACCTTTTCAAAAGGCAATTTAGTGTTTCAATTCTCTCTTTGTACGTTTTAAACAAATTAAAATCGTAGTGGTAATAATATATTTGTAATCAAATGTCGTATATACTTCGAGAAAAGTACACAATATTTTTATAAAAAACTATAGGAATTATCATGATATAGTTATCAAACTAAGTAAGATAAATGTTAATATTATGAAGAGATTCCAGTGATCTGCTATAAAATTACTGAAAAATGAGCATGACATCATACACGCATGCAATTGAAAAATTTTATAAGTGGCGTATAAAACTATAACAAATAATATAAATCAATTAAAAAATTTCAGTTATTCTGAATGCGAAGGGCACGTAATATTTATTGTGAACTGTAGTACTGATCAAGATTTTAGGAGGAAATATGAACAAGAAGACTAAAGGAATTATATTAATTATTGGTATATTAGTAGGCATTAGTATCTTTTTATATTTACAAAACAATTTAATAAGTATAACTGAGGTTAAAATAACCTCTAGTAAAATTCCCTCTGCTTTTAAAGGGTATAAAATACTACAAATTTCAGATTTACATAATAAAAAATTTGGTGATAATCAAGACGTTATAATTCAAAAAGTAAAAAGCATAAATCCAGATATTATTGCTATTACGGGTGATTTAATAGACAGTAAATCGTACGATGCAGAAATTAGTTTGCAAGTAATACGAGAACTTGTAAAGGAATATCCGGTATATTTTGTGACAGGAAATCATGAAAAGTGGTCAGGGCAATATAACAGTTTAGAGAAAGAATTGAAGAAGCATCATGTCACCGTTTTAAGAAATGAACATATAAACATCCAAAAAGACGGACAGGATATATATTTGTTAGGCATAGATGATCCTGAGTTTACTAGTGGAAATCATAATGAAGGATCTATAGTGAAAAATGAGATTGCTAAAGCGAAAAATGAAGTAAATCCAGATGGATATAAGGTACTGCTTTCTCATAGACCTGAATTTTTAAATGTGTATACTGAGGAAAAAATAGATTTAGTTTTATCTGGACATGCCCATGGCGGACAAGTAAGGCTACCATTTATAGGTGGGCTGGTTGCTCCTAATCAAGGTATATTACCTAAATATACAGCGGGTTTATATGAAAAACAAAAGACATCAATGATAGTTAGTAGAGGATTAGGTAATAGTATCATTCCGCAAAGAATCTTTAATAGGCCCGAGATTGTAGTCGTGCAGTTAAATTAATCTGTACGGCTTTTTTGTTCAGGAGAATAATTTAAAGCTAAATTTTCTTCAGTACAAGTTTCCATTACAATTTTGTTAAAATTTTTCCACGTTACATAAAGTAACAAAATTTGACCTATTGAGTTTGTTATAGTGTAAATAATCAGAAAACTTAAAAATTAGTCGAGTCAAAATAGTTATTATTAAACAATATTAAAAATATAAAGGGGTGTACAAATGCATAAAGAATTTGAAATTGAGGAATATACGGCGATTGAGGAGCAAATTCATTATTATAGTAAGTCTTTATTAGTAAGTCATCCTGAGCAAATTGTAAAGTATTTAGAAAAACGGTTAGAAAAGTATGCAGAAACGTTACAATATGCACATTTATATCCGGAAACGGTTATATTACCAATACAGCAAATAGTTATCGAATATTCATTAGATGTTGCTAGAATTAGAAGGTATTTAAATTTAAAAACATAACTAAAATTGAATATTTACAATGAAACAGAGTCGACTTTCAGAAAAGGTATTCTAATGTCGACTCTGTTTCATTGTTTTAGTAAATAACAGAAAAAAATATATTTGTAAAGTTTGACATATAATAATTCGAGAGTAAAATAAAAGTGAGTACTCACTCATTTTATAGAAAAGGGGGATTTTTAGTGCAACAATCTTCAATTATTTTACGAGATGTATCAAAAAGTTTTGGGAAAAAAGAAGTTTTGCATAACATTTCGTTGCAAGTAGAAAAAGCAAAAATTTTTGGATTGGTTGGACCTTCCGGATCAGGGAAAACAACACTCATTAAAATGATTGCAGGTATTAATGAGTCAACTACAGGAAATGTAATTGTTTTTAATACAAACATGCCTAATTTAAATGGTATGAAAAGAATTGGTTATATGGCTCAGGCTGATGCATTATATGAAGAACTATCGGCATATGAAAATGCAGATTTTATTGCAACAATGTATGGATTAAAAGGTAAGCGTAAAAAAGAGAAAATTGTAGAAGTTTTTGAACTAGTACAATTAACTGAGCATATGAAAATGCAAGTACAGCAATTTTCAGGTGGAATGAAAAAACGTTTATCACTGGCGATAGCACTCCTTCATGAACCAGAAATATTGATTTTAGATGAGCCAACAGTTGGGATTGATCCACTTCTTCGAAAATCGATTTGGGAGAAGTTTTATGATCTTAAAAAGAAAGGGACAACTATTATTGTAACAACGCACATTATGGATGAAGCAGAGTTTTGCGAACGTCTAGGGCTAATTAGAGAAGGGAAGTTAGTTGCGATTGGTACACCTGAGGAATTAAAAAAACAAACATCATCTGGACGAATTGAAGATGTCTTTATGTTAGAAGGAGTGATTGAATCATGAGAGTCAATGGTGTAGTCATCCGAATCATCCGTCAATTTTTTCGAGATAAACGTTCTTTAGCAATGATGTTTGGGGCACCAATGTTATTACTTTGGTTATTATCGCTAATATTTACACAAAAAGACTATACACCGCATATCGCTGTAGTCGATGTACCTGCTCCTATAGTAAAAACGATGAAAAATCAAGAAGCCTCAATTTATGAATACGGCAAAGAGAAAGCAATTTCTGAGTTAGAAAAACAAAAGGTAGATGCAGTAATTTATTTAGAGAATGGGAAAATGAATCTTCTATTAGAAGGCAGTGATTCTTCAAAAAATCGTGCTGTACTCCAAGTGTTGCAAAAGAGTACAGAAAAGAATGATGTATCAGTTATGAAGCCTGAAGTGAATTACTTACATGGCTCTAAAGACATTACGATGTTTGATGGGCTTGGTCCCGTATTAATTGGTTTCTTTACATTTTTCTTTGTATTTATACTGTCGGGAGTTTCTTTTGTAAGAGAACGCTTAAGTGGTACATTAGAGAGATTATTGTCCACGCCGGTGAGAAGATGGGAAATAGTAGTAGGATATATTATTGGTTTTGGAATCTTTGCATTTATACAATCTATTATAATTGTAAGTTTTTCAGTTTATATTTTAGATTTATATGTAGCTGGCTCAATATGGCTAACGCTACTTATAACATGTATGCTTTCTTTAACTGCATTAACACTAGGCACATTTTTATCGGCATACGCAAATAATGAGTTTCAAATGATTCAGTTTATACCGCTTGTAATTGTACCTCAAGTCTTCTTTTCTGGATTGTTTCCAATGGAATCCATGAATAAGTGGTTACAAATGTTAGGCAAATTATTTCCACTCACATATGGTGCTGACGCGATGAGACAAGTAATGATTCGGAATCAAGGATTTACAGAAATTGCTTTAGATCTTACTGTTTTACTTCTTTTTTCACTATTATTTGCAGTAGGAAATGTATTTGCTTTAAAGAAACATCGCAAAATATAATGACGACAAAAAGGAGTATTATAAATGAAGAAGGATTGGTTGGAAGAATTAGTTGCCGCAACGAATACTGATAAACGTAATGAACGTCAAATGCGTATATTAGAGGCAGCTGTTGATATGTTTGGAGAAAAAGGATACGCCTCAACTTCAACGAGTGAAATTGCAAAGCGTGCGGGTGTAGCGGAAGGAACAATCTTCCGCTACTATAAAACGAAAAAAGATTTATTGTTTGCAGTTGTGATGCCGACCTTAACAAAGTTCGCTGCGCCATTTTTCATACAAGCTTTTGCTAAGGAAATATTTAAAACAAATTATGAATCGTATGAAGGTCTTTTAAGAGTAGTAATTCATAATAGGTTTGAATTTGCCAAAAAGCACTTTCCAATGATAAAAATACTAATTCAAGAAGTACCATTTCAGCCGGAACTCAAAAGTGAAATACAACAATTAGTAGAAACAGAACTGCTTTCACAATTTAAAAAATTAATTGTAAAGTTTCAAGAAGAAGGGGAAATTATTGAAATGCCACCATCTTCCGTATTACGTCTTACTTTATCAGCTGTATTAGGATTTCTCTTAACGAGGTTTTTATTATTGCCTGAAGAGAAATGGGATGATGAAGTGGAAATTGAAAATACGATTCAATTTATATTGTATGGGCTAACGCCACGGAGGTAATGAAATAAATTATGTGAAATTCTTTGAGTACTCAAGTTGCATAAAGGAACGAATTGCTGTTTGGACCAGCTAATACACACCTACTGCTAATTCTTCTAAAAAGCCTGAATTCAAACGCTAATATAACGATAACGGCTATTTGGCCATCTGATCATGCTGGATTAGTGGTGAATCTAGTTGTTTAATACAGACTTTCAATAAGAACTACAAAAGATACACGAAATTCAAAGCAATCGATATAAAATCGATTGCTTTTTTTCTATTTCAGAAGGGAAGGGAAGCGTAACATAATATTGGCTAAATTAAACGAGCTAAGACAAAAAACATAACAATAGGCCACAGGATGAATTAACGTAGGAACTCGATGTGAATCGGACGATGACCTGAAAAGTAGTGGACTTTATGGCCTTTCAAAACGAAATCATTGATAATTTTCTAGTAGAAAAGCAGGAGTAAGTATACGCACAGTTTATGAATTTAATTGGATTGATTTTTAGATAATAGTCGAATTGATAAAGGCAATGTTACACGATGTGAAATAAAAACGAAAAAATTTGATTAAATTAAACGTTAAAATTGTGTGATTAAGAAAAGAGATTGTCGAATTTTATTATTCGGGAACATTTCTTTAAAAGTTTTTTAATAATCGCATATTTCAAAATATTAGAAATCAATTGAAATATGAATGCCATTTAAACTTATAACTTGATTAAAGATCTTTATTTATGGCACATAACAAAGTGAAGGATAAAAAATTAGGATGTAATGTTACTAATGCTAAAGGTAGTATTTGAAAATCATGAGAAGATCTTTTATTAGTTATTAATGCATACGCCGCTCTATTTATCAAATTGAAATGTATGTGAGCATATTTTATTATAGAACACAGTTTAAAGATAGCATGAGCATTGGCTGAGGCATTTCATAAATATGCAGGGAAGAGAAAAACACTTAGCGGTTTGATTACTATTTTAAAATTGTGGGCAATTCGATTTGATGAAAAGTATTATTAAAAAACATATTTCGAAACATCCTCAGAAACGATAGTGATAATTTCTGATTCGGAAAAAGATAGAGATTATTAAACAAAAAAATACATATTTCGACATAAATCATCCTATGTTGTTGTAGAACAATGTAGGAATTTTTTTGTGCATTGGTACAGAATCTGTTTTAAAATTAAGTTATGACAGAATTATAGCAATTGTCTAACTAATATTCGTGTCTTTTAAGAAGTAATGTTTGTAATAGTAACTCGCACGCTGTCGAAACTCAATATTCGATAAGGGGTGTGTAGCGGAATGGAATTTACTCTAACTCGCGAAAAACAAATGATTAAAGAAATGGTACGTGACTTTGCTGAAAAGGAAATCGCACCG
>Ga0102589_1001620_pt1 | contig 29404 bp, 25 predicted proteins | sample AraplaMF_Col_mLB_FD_76858 | JGI IMG/M metagenome (GOLD analysis project Ga0102589, IMG submission 76858) | Arabidopsis root microbial communities from the University of North Carolina, USA - plate scrape MF_Col_mLB | ecosystem: Host-associated > Plants > Roots > Endosphere | place: USA...
GCCATCACGGACCGCATCCGGATAGCGCCGGGCAAAGCCGGCCGCGTCATAGAAGAGGAAGTCGGCGCGCTTGCCGCCGGAGGGGACGAGCCAGCCATCGCCGTCAGGCCGCGCCGGCTCGTCGATCAGGCGGCCAAGATGCTGCGCCGCCGCCTTCGGATCTGGCGTCAGGACTTCGAGCCGAACGAGGCGGCTCGCGCCATTGGCGTGGCGCAGCAGTTCGGGGATCCAGACCGTGTCGCGGGTCAGGTGCTCGCAGGCGAAGATGCGCAGGCTGCCGGGGTTCTCCTCCAGCGGCCAACGGAAGACGTTGAACTTCGCCTCGCCTGTGCCGCCGCCGGGCAGCTCGACCGGACGGCCGAAATGGATCGGCCCCAGTGCCGCGAAGCCGCGGCTCTTCAGCTCCTCGGCGCCCGCTGCGGCATCGTCGGTGGTGAAGGCGGCACGCTCCAGGCCTTCGCGCTTGGCGAGATAGTCGCGGGTCGGCTTGTTCTGCTCGGTCTCGGTCAGGATGCCGAGGAGCTCGACATAGTCGTCGCCGAACATGATCGTGTAGTTGCCGGTGCCGAGGATCGGCGAATGCGTGCCGCGCGGCGAGACAGTGAAGCCGAGGCCGCGCCATTGTTCGGCAGCGGCATCGAGGTCGCGAACGGTGACGACCACGTGGTCGAGGCCGAGAATATGCTTGAGCGACATGGCAGGCCCTTCAATGGATCAGCGGAGGGCCGAGTTCACGCCACGCCGCGGCGTCGCGCAATCGCGCGCCTCAACGCTTCCGGCAGCCCCCTGCCGCATGGCAGACATAGCCTTCAGGGGATAAAAATTCCAAGGCAAGAATAGTTTGGCGCGACATTTGGAATGTTCTATTCGATTATCTGATCATATGTGGAATTTTGATCTCCACCAGCGGAGCAAAGAAAGAACCATCTCTTGCTCCGAGCCGGGCCGGCGGTCAGGATGCGTGCGGTTTGCGACCCGCCGTAGACACTCCGCCGCACAGGTTCCGGAAGCTCATCGACATGCCGACGTCCACCCCTGTCATTTGGCCGCCCTCACTCTGGGCCGCGACCGCGCCGGCAAGCCCGGTGCTGAACATGCTGGAGGGTGATGTCCGAACCGATGTCGTGGTGATCGGCGCCGGCTTCACCGGGCTGTCAGCGGCGATTCATCTGCGCGAGAGCGGTGTCGAGGTCGTGGTGGTCGAGGCGGCCGAGCCGGGCTGGGGCGCGTCAGGACGCAACAACGGACAGGTCATCCCGACGCTCGCCGGCCATGATCCCTCCGCGATGGTCGCGCGCCATGGCGAAGCGGGAGAGCGCTTCAACGCGGTGCTGCGCGACAGCGCGCAATATCTCTTCGACCTCGTGCGCAAATACGAGATCCCGGCAGAGGCCGAGCAGGCCGGCTGGATCCAACCCGTCCATTCGCCCGGCCGCTTCAAGCTGGCCGAAAAGCGGGTGCGCGAATGGTCGGCGATCGGCGCCCTTGTCGAATTGCTCGACCGCGCCGAGACGGCGCGGATGCTGGGCTCGGAGGCCTGGTTCGGCGGCTTCTGGAACCGGAGCGGCGGCCATATCAACCCGCTGGCGCTGAATCGCGGCCTCGCCGAGGTCGCCCTCAAGCTCGGCGCCACGATCCATGTGCGCTCGCCCGCGACGGGGATGACCCGCCAGAACGAGGGCTGGGTGGTGAAGACCGCGAGGGGCTCGGTTACGGCTCGCGCGCTCGTGCTCGCGACCAATGCCTATACCGGCGAGTTCGAACCGGACCTCGCTCCCGAGATCGCGAGCGAGGTCATACCCGTCCTGTCCTGGCAGATGGCGACGCAGCCGGTCAGCGACAATATCGCCAAGACCGTGATCCCCGGCCGGCAGGCAGTCTCGGATACGCATCGCGACCTGTATTTCGCCCGCTGGGACGCGCGCAACCGCCTCGTCACAGGTGGAGCCGCCGTCCTGCCCGGAGCCGGCGGCGCCAACCTACGGCCGATGGTCGCGGCGCGGCTGAAGCGGCTCTGGCCGCAGCTGGGCAAGGTCGCATTCGACTATGTGTGGTCGGGCTATATCGGGATGACACCGGACAACCTGCTGCAGCTGCAAGTGCCGGGCTATCCGCGCGTCCACCAGATCGGGCCGAACGGCTTCGGCTGGGTCGGCTGCAACGGCCGCGCCGTCGCGCTGTCGATCTCGCTCGGCCGCGAATTGGCGAAGGCGACGCAGGGCGCTGCGCTGGAGACGCTCGGCCTGCCGCTTTCGACGCCGAAGCCACAGCCCTTCCAGGGCCTGATCCGCCGGATCGCGCCGCTCGCCCTGCCGCTCTATCGCAGGCTGGACGCGCAGGAGATCTAGGCGGTCTCTCCCAGCAGGATTGTGCGAATCTCCTGCCAGCTCTGCGCATCGGGCGCACAGAGCAGGCCGAGCGTCGGCTGCGCGGGCCGATAGGGCTCTCCGTCGAGCATGCGGACATGGCCGCCGGCCTCGGCATGGATCAGCGAGCCCGGCGCGTGATCCCAGGGGTTGAGCCGGCCATAGAGCAGGAAATGGCCGTTGCCGGCAGCGGCGAGCCGGTATTCATGGCCGCAACAGCGCAGCGAGCAGACATTGGCGAAGGCCGGCGTGCGCCCCGGTAGCGTGCTGCGCAGCGGCTCCGGGAAATACTGCCAGCTCATCATGCCGGTCATCTCGCGCGGAGCGGCGGCCTGCGCCACCCGCAGGTCGCGGCTCGTGCCGTCACCGGTGAGCCAGGCGCCCTCGCCGCGCAGCGCCATGGCGCTGTCGGCGACGACGGGATCGTGGATCACCGCCGCGATGACCTCGCCCTTGACGACCGCCGCCGCCATCACCGCGAAGAGCGGCAGGTCGGAGGCGTAGTTCAGGGTGCCGTCGATCGGGTCGATGACGAAGGCGAGCTCGGCATCGCCGAGCCGCTCGATTAGGGTGGGGTCGGCAGCGGCGGCTTCCTCGCCGATCAACACCGCGCTCGGAAAGGCGCGGGCGAGCTCGGCGCTGATGAAGCGCTCCGCCGCCTCGTCGGCCTCGGTGACGAGATCGGTCGCCGAGCGCTTCTCGCGGATCTCGCCTTCGCCGAGGTTGCGGAAGCGCGGCATGACCTCGCGCCGGCCCGCCTCGGCGAGGATGCCGGCGAGCCTCTCATGGTCTTGGCGGGTGAAGATCATCGGGGTCAGTCGGCAAGGGAGGGCGCAGGGATCAGCCGAGGTCGAACTCGACCAGGATCGGCTGATGGTCGGAAACCTTGGTCTCGACATCGCAGACGACCGTGCGGGCGCGGGCCGCGAGGTCAGGCGTCGCCAGCACGTAATCGAGGCAGCCGGCCGGCCCATAGGTCTGGTCGAACAGGTTGGCGGTCGGCGGGTGCGGGACCTCGCCCTTCACCGCGGTCCAGAGATCGACCAGCGGCGGCTCACCGCCGTCGAAGGGTGCGAGCAGGCGCGCCAGCACCGGATCGTCAGGACGCATGTTGAAGTCGCCGGTCAGCACCGCGCTCGGCGAGCTCGGCGTCATCCGGTAGGTGTGCGGACCGGCCGAGCGCGGCCTGGCATGGCGAGCCAGCGCCATGCGGTGGGCTTCGCGGATGCCCTCGACCTGCGCGGCGCGTAGCGTCGAGGAGGAGTATTCGAGATGCGTGGTCATCAGCCTGACCGGGCCGAGCGGGGTCAGCGCCATCGCCTCGATCAGCATGCGCGGCATGTTGCGGGTCTCGGCCGCCTCCCAGGGCAGGAGGTGGCGCAGCGCCTGCGCCACCGGATAGCGGGTCAGCAGCAGGTTGCCGAAACGCTGGCGGCGGCCCCTGCCGTCGGCGACATCGACGCCGATGCCCTCGATCGCGGTGAAGCCCGGCAGCAATTCGGCGAAGCGAGCGAACTGGTCGGTCTCGTCGTTGAAGTCGAGCTCGGGGAAGTTGTCGGCGACCTCCTGCAGGCAGAGCACGTCGAAATCCGCCATCAGCCGGGCATGGGCGACGACGCGCGCCGGATCGACGCGATTGTCCATGCCGCGGGCCCATTGGATGTTCCAGGTGATCAGCTTCATCTCACTTGATTCCCGCGCGCATGAAACTCTGCACGAACTGGCGCTGGAACAGCAGGAAGCCGACCAGCAGTGGCGCCGAGGTCATCAGCGTCGCCGCGCAGATCACCGCCCAGTCGATGCCCTGGTCGCTCGAGGAGAAGACCTGCAGGCCGACCGTGAGCGGCCGCGACTCCACCGAATTGGTCACCAGCAGCGGCCAGAGGAAGTTGTTCCAGTGATAGCTCACCGAGACCAGCCCGTAGGCGATGTAGGTCGGCCTGGCGAGCGGCACATAGACCTTCATCAGCACCTGCAGCGGGCTCGCCCCTTCGACGCGGGCGGCGTCGTCGAGCTCCTTCGGCACGGTCTTGAAGGTCTGGCGCAGCAGGAAGATGCCGAAGGCCGAGGCGATATAGGGCAGGGCGATCGCCGGGATCGTGTCGATCAGGTTGACCTTGGCGAGCGTGCGGTAGTTCTCGACGATCAGCGCATCCGGCATGATCATCAATTGCGCCAGGATCAGCGCGAAGGCGAGGTCACGCCCCCAGAAATCCTGCCGCGCCAGCGCATAGGCGGCGAGCGTCCCCAGCACGAGCTGGAAGGCGAGGATCATGGTGACCAAGATGAAGGTATTGAGGAAATAGCGCGCGAAGGGCGCGGCCGCCCAGGCACGGGTGAAGTTCTCGAAGGTGAGCGGCGCGTTCAGCACGAAGCGGGTGGTGTATTCGGCCGGATGGATCGCGGCCCAGACGGCATAGGCTAGCGGCAGCACCCAGATCAGCGCGAGCAGGATCGCGCCCACGGATTCGAGCGTCAGAGCCAGGCCCTTCGGCGCGTAGGGGTCGGGACGGGCCGAGGCCACCTGAGGCGCGCCGCTCATTGGTAATGCGTCCTGCGCTCGAGCCAGCCATACTGGACGAAGGCCACGAGCGCGAGCAGCGCCAGCAGCACGCAGGTCAGCGCCGCCGCATAGGCTGTGTCCCAGAAGCCGAAACCGACCTGGTAGATGTAGAACAGCAGCAGCGTCGTCGCATTGTCCGGACCGCCGCGTGTCATCACGAAGATATGGTCGACCATGCGGAACGCGTTAATCACCGCATTGATCAGCACGAACAAGGTCGTCGGCATCAGCAGCGGGAACTGGACGCGCCGGAAGAAGGTCCAGCGCGAGGCGCCCTCGATCGCCGCCGCCTCGCCGAGGCTGGGCGGGATCGCCTGCAGCGCCGCGAGGTAGAAGATCATGAAGAAGCCGGCCTCCTTCCAGATCGCGACGATGGTGACGGCGTAGAGGGCCGTATCCTGCGAGCCCAGCCAGTTGGTGCTGCGTCCGCCGAAGGCGCCGACGATCTGTTCGAGCAGGCCGTATTGCGGGGTGAAGAAGAACAGCCAGATGTTGGCGACCGCGATCATCGGCAGGATGGTCGGGGTGAAATAAGCCATCCGCACCAGCGTGCGGCCGGCGATCCTGTCGTTGACCCAGACGGCCATCAGCAGCGCGAGCGCGATCGACATCGGGATCGTGCCGGCGGCGAACCAGAGATTGTTCGCCATCGCCTTCCAGAAGATCGGGTCGGCCAGCATCTGCTCGTAATTGTCGAGCCCGACGAAGCGCGCCGGACGGCGCGCCCGCGGGGTCGACATGAAGCTGTCGATGAAGCTCGCGACCGCAGGCCAGTGCGTGAACAGGGCCAGGCAGGCCATGGCCGGCAGCAGGAGCAGCCAGCCATGGATCGTCGCGGTCGCGCGGTTGCTCATCGGCTCAGCGATAGGACTTCAGGATGCGCTCGGCTTCCGCCTGGGCGTCCGCCATCGCCGGGCCCGGCTGCTTGGTGCCGGTCAGCGCCGCCTGCAGGCCGTCGTTCAGCGCCTTGGTGACGCGCTGGTTCTCATGGGTCGAGAGCTCGGCGACGGCGGTCGGCAGCTGGTCGCGGGCGACGAGGGCCTGCGGGAAGTCGGCGACGTATTTCTTCATCGCCTCGGTCTCGTAGGCGGCCGGCGTCACCGCGACATAGCCGGTATCGGCGCTCCACTGCGCGGCGCGCTCCGGCGTGGTGATCCAGCGCACGAACTTGAACGCGGCTTCCTGCTCGGCCGGGCTCGCCTTCTTGGAGAGATAGAAATTGCCGCCACCGGTCGGGCTTCCCGGCTTCTTGCCGGCGGGCAGGACCGCGACGCCGAAGGGGAACTTGGCGTTGGCGCGGACATTGGTCAGGTTGCCGGTGGTGGTCCACATCATCGCGACCTTCTTCTCGAAGAAGTCGCGCGGCGTGGTGCCCCATTCGACGATGCCGGGCGGATGGACCTTGTGCTTCTGCGCCAGATCGACCCAGTACTGCAGCGCCTCGACCACGCCGGGGTTGGCGAAGTCGGTCTTGTCACCAGCCGCATTGGCGAGGATGGCGCCGGCCTGCGTCGTCAGCCCCTGGAAGAGCCAATAGGGGAAGCCGGAGGAGGGGATCTGGATGCCCCACTGGCTGGTGTTGCCGGCGGCATCGCGCTTGGTCAGCTTCTGCGCGAATTCGAGCTGCTCGGCCCAGGTCTTCGGCGGCTTCTCGGGATCGAGCCCGGCCTCCTTGAACAGCTCCTTGTTCCAGTAGAGCACCACCGTGGAGCGCTGGAACGGGATGCCCCAGGTCTTCCCTCCGGTCTGGCTGTTCTCCATGAAGCCGGGGAAGAAGCTGGAGAGCCACTTCTTGTCGTCCTCGGTCTTGATGAAGGGATCGAAGGGGACGATCGCCTCCTCGTCGATCAGCGTGAACATGTCGGTCGAGAGCAGCACCGAGAGTACCGGTGGCGTGCCGCTCTTGTGCGCGGTCAGCGCCTTGACGATCGTCTCCTGATAGGTGCCGGCATAGATCGGCTTGACCTTGATGGTCGGGTTTTCCTTCTCGAAGCCGGTGGCATAGGCGTCGATCAGCTTGGTGATCGGCCCACCCACGGCGACCGGATAGAAGAAGGACAGTTCGGCGGATTGAGCGAGAGCGGGTCCCGCCATCGCGAACGAGCCGGCGAGGGCCGCGGTGCCGCCCAGAAATTCACGCCTGTCCATGTTTTTGCACTCCCCTTGATACGGCGTTTTGAACGCCTGGTTAGTCAGGCGTCGTCAGTCGAGGACGAGCCTCTGCTCGGTCTTCAGGTCGAACCAGTGCACCGCCGATTGTGACAGTCTGATGTGGACCTTTTCGCCGGCTGTGGCGCGGACTTTCCCGGGCCGGCGCACGATGAAGGGCTGGCCGTCGATGCGGGTCTCGACCAGCGTGTCGGCCCCGAGATACTCGACTGCGACGACATCGGCGGCGATGCCGGCCTCGGTGAGCTCGGTCATCTCGGGCCGGATGCCGACCGCGAGCGAGGCGGGCTCGACATGGGGCGGCGGTGAGAGAGCGTCGCCGCCGGCTGCCCGGAGGGAAGCGAGCGGGATGACGTTCATCGGCGGCGTGCCGACGAAGCGCGCGACGAAGATCGTCGCCGGATTCTCGTAGAGCTGATCGGGCGGCGCATCCTGCTCGATCCGGCCGGCGCGCATCAGCACGACCTGGTCGGCCATGGTCATCGCCTCGACCTGGTCATGGGTGACGTAGACCATGGTCATGCCGAGGCGCTGCTGCAGTTCGCGGATCTCGCGCCGCATCTCGACACGAAGCTGGGCGTCGAGATTGGAGAGCGGCTCGTCCATCAGGCAGACCGGGGCTTCGGCGACGATGGCGCGGCCGAGCGCGACGCGCTGCTGCTGGCCGCCGGAGAGCTGCGAGGGTTTGCGCTCGAGCAAGGCGGTGAGCCCGAGGATCGAGGCGGCGCGCTTCAGCCGCTCGTCACGCTCGGCTCGCGACACCTTCCTCACCTTCAGACCGAACAGGATGTTCTCGGCGACCGACAGATGCGGGAACAGTGCATAGTTCTGGAAAACCATGGCGATGCCGCGCTGCGAGGGCGCAGCGCCAGTGACGTCACGCCCGCCGATCGCGATGGTGCCGCTGCTGCTCTCTTCCAGCCCCGCGATCAGCCGGAGCGTGGTCGACTTGCCGCAGCCGGAGGGGCCGAGCAGCGCGACGAGATTGCCGCCCTCGACCGTGAAGCTGACGCCGTCGACGGCGGCTGCGCCGCCCCAGTTCTTCGAGATGGCCTTGAGCTCTACCGAAACCATGCGCGACCCGGCCGTCCCCAGCGCTTCGTCATGAGCCGGCGCAGGAAGCCGGCCTGCCGGCTCAGCGGCCGGGCGGGGAGCATGATGCTAAAATTCGCGCAGAGACAAGAGCGCCCCCTGATTGGGGCAATAAGCTCCCGTGTGATCTCCGGTAGCGGTTGCGGCTGTCCGCCCGGCCGGCCGTCGGCTATTCTCCTGGGCATCCTGGCCGGAGCGGACGGGACGGTGCCGTGACCGGCATCCGAGAGCAGGGGCAGCCGGGCGATGTCGCCGGGTCCGGGGTTGATTCGCCGATCCGCACTTTGCCTCTTTCTTCCCAAATTAACTTTCTGGTAAGAGGTTCGGGATTCCTTGTCCGGTGACTATGGCCCGCCGCCTGAGGCAGCCCAGACCCCGTAATCAGGAGGTTGCCGCATGAAGCGGACCGCGATTGCTGCCAATGCTGCCCGTTCCACCGGTATGAGCCGCCATGGCCGCAAAGCGATCCCGCTGCTGATTTCGCTGGCTGCGCCGGTCCTGGGCGCCTGCAGCACGGCGCCGGTCCAGACCGCTTCGACGGCAGCTGGGCCTGCGGCAAAGGAGCCCCACGAGGCGCGCAAGCGCGCCATCGCCCTGGCGAAAGCCGATCCGCGCGAGAAGGAATGTCTGGTCCGCGCGATGTATTTCGAATCGAACCGGTCGAGCGAGGCTGGCCTGCTCGGCGTCGGTACGGTGGTGATGAACCGGGTGGGATCGCCGAGCTATCCCGAGACGATCTGCGGCGTCGTCGGTGCGCCGCGCCAGTTCGCTCCGGGCGTGCTGACCCGTCAGATGGTGGCACGTGACCTGCCGAAGGCAGAGGCCGCCGCTGAAGCGATCCTCAACGGCCGGCGCAACGAGGCTGTCGGAAACGCCAAGCATTTCCACATGGCCGGCCTGCGCTTCTCCTTCGCCAACATGCACTATGTGACGGTGGCAGGCGGGAACGCCTTCTACGTCAAGGGCGAACGCCCCGAGCGCCGCCGTATCGAGGAACCGAGCTATCAGCTCGCCGCGGTCTCGACGCCCGCGCCGCTTGCCACCAGCGCCTCGGCCGGGGCGACCTCCTTCGCCAATGCACCGATGGCCTATGCGCCCGAAGCCCCCGCGCCGGCCGCTGCCGCCACGCCTGCCGGTGTCGCCGTGCATCTCGTCGGCAACGCGCCGCTGCCGCCGAGCCGGCCGTTCGATCTCGACATGCCCAAGAAGCTCGCCCGCGCCTTCGTCGCGCCGCCGAAGAGCGATGGCCGCCTCGCGGCGCTGATGCCCGGCACGCGTGGCCTTCGCGGCAGCCAGTCGCTGGATTGACCGGCACCGAAGCCGCGAGAGCGGCTTCCCGAAACAGTGCCAAAATGTCGGGCGTGAGCTCGCTCCTCGCGCCCGGTTTGCCATGGCTTGGGGGTATCGGGAGGCTGGGCCTGGCAAGGAGGACCAGATGGCGAGGGCGCATCTGATCGGCGTGACATCGGCACTCGGCTTCGCGGCCGTGGCTGTGACCGTATGCGATTTGGGGGCGCAGGAACGGCCTGCGCCGCAAGCAGGTCTTGCCGCAAATTGTGCTCGTCTGGGCAATGACGACACGATCCGTGACTATGATCCGTCTCTTCGCGATCGGACGGCTCTGGCTTTCAAGAAGCTGTTTCCACACGCCAAGGGGACACCGGACCGTGGTTCGCTGGAGACCCAGGCGCAATATCGCTGCATGAACGGCAAGATCATGGTCTGCTTCGTCGGCGCGAACCTGCCTTGTGCGAAGATGAATGCGAAGCGCGAGAATTCCGGCGCCGACAGCTTCTGTCGCGACAATCCCGGGGCGGACAGCGTCCCGGCCTTCGCGACCGGTCATGACACGATCTACGCCTATCGCTGCCGGGGAGGGCGGGCCGAGGTTACGGCAACCATCCAGCAGCTCGATCAGAGGGGCTTTGCCAGGGCGTTGTGGGTCGAATTGCCGCCCCGGTGACGGCCGCGAGACCTGACGCGGTGGAGGCGAAATGCCGGCGTGAGCCGGAACAAGGTCGATGCAAGCTGGTTCGGTCCGAGGGGCATCCCGTCAACGGAGATGCGTCATGGTCCAGACAGTCACACGTTCCTACGAGAACCACGTCGATGCCGAAACGGCGGTGACGTGGCTCGAGACCGCTGGAGTCGCCTCGGACGACATCAGCATCATCAGCCACCAGCAAGCCAAGATCGCGAACGAGGCCGCGACGGGCGCCGAAGTCGGCGGCGCGGTCGGTGGCGGTGCCGGCCTGCTGGCGGGGCTGGCCGCCCTGCCGGTCCCCGGTATCGGTCCGGTTCTCGCGGCCGGGTGGATTTTTGGCACGCTCGCCGTCGGGGCAACGGCCGGCGTCGCCGCCGGAAGCCTGATCGGAGCCATGGCGGGGGCCGGTTTCAGCGATGACGAGTCACATTATCTGGCGGAAACCGTCCGCCGCGGTGGCGCTGTCGTGTCCGTCCGAACCAGCGACAGCCATGCCTCGGCCATCGAGAAGATCATGGATGGCGCCGAGCCGATCGATGCCGCGTTGCGCCGCGCCGAGTATCAGCGCGCAGGCTGGACCCGCTTCGACGAGCAAGCCGGTCCCTACACACCGAAGACCTGGTCCGAGCTCTCCTGACAGGTGTTGAGCCCGGCAGGCAGCGGCGAAATCGGGCACGGCTGAGCTATTCGACGAAACGGACGGTAGTGCCGGGCTTGACGAGCCGGGCGAGTTCCTCGGCGTCCCAATTGGTGAGGCGGACGCAGCCATGCGACGAGGCCTTGCCGATCCGCGACGGCTCCGGCGTTCCATGGATGCCGAAAGTGGGCTTGGACAGCTCGATCCAGACCGTCCCAACCGGGTTGTTGGGGCCTTTGGGAAGCACTAGCCGGCGCGTGTTTCGGCCCTGCTGGAAGTTCTTGATCGGATCGTAGTGATAGGTGGGGTTCTTCACGACGCGCACGACCTGATACTCGCCTGCAGGTGACGGCGTATCCTCGCTGCCGATGGTCGCGGGATAGCTGGCGATCGTCTCGCCTGCCGCATTCAGGGCCCGAACCAGACTCGCCTTCTTGTCGGCCTCGACGAGCCGGGCCTCGCCGGATGGCAGGTCGCGTGCCGCCGCGACGACCTGCAATATCTCGCCGCGCTTGCGATAGGGGGCATGAGGATTGAGCGCCCGCAGCAAGGCCTCGCTCATCCTGAAGCGCTCGGCGAACATTTCCTGGGGAGTCCTGTAGCCGAGCCGCGTCATACGGGCCTGACGGGCGTAGTCGTGCGGAATGCGTCTGGAGAAAGTTGTTTTGGTGTCGTCTCTGCTCACCTCGTAATTGCGGACGATGTCCTCGCTGGTGTCGCCGCGCAGGGCACGCCATGTGGCCTCGTCGACGGCATCGCCTTCTCCGAGATTTTGCCGGCGCCGAAACTGGACGACGGCCTTGCGGTAGTTGTCGCCGTCTATTCCATCGATTTCACCGGAGGAGATGCCCTGGCGCGCCAGCAATGTCTGAGCCTTGACCAGCGAGGCCGTCGGGCGCTTGACCTTGCCCTTGGTGGGGGCGGGGCGTCCCGCATGATTGATCTCGTCGACGGTGAGGGCTTGCGCGGCTCCCATCGTCAGCATCAGGATGCCCAACGCCGAAACTGAGGCGAGCTTCTTCAGCCATTCAGGCAAGGTGCGCTGCAAGGAAACCACCTGTGCTCGACATGTGCGTCGAAAACGCAGCGTGACATCCGGAGTTCCCGCAGCGGCTGGCATGCCTGCCGATCTGGTGAGAGCTGGAAGCCGCCCGTGGCGGGACCGATCCTGGAAGGCCGCAAGACCCGTTGACCGGACTCCCATGACCGATCGCGCACGAGCCCGGTCAGGCGTGGCGGTCGTGCGACCCGATCTCAGCCCTCACGACCCGGGGCCCGAACGTCTAGTAGACGTCGGCCTGATAGCGTCCCGTCTTCCGCAGCGACGCAAGATAGGCGATGGCTTCCTCGCTGCTGCGTCCGCCATGTTCGGCGACGACATCGACCAGAGCGCGCTCGACATCCTTGGCCATGCGCTTGGCGTCGCCGCAGACGTAGAAATGTGCGCCTTGCTCAAGCCAGGCGAAGAGCTCGGCGCCGCGCTCGCGCATGCGGTCCTGGACGTAGATCTTCTCCTTGCCGTCGCGCGACCAAGCGAGGGTGAGGCCGGTGAGCACGCCCTCCTCCTTCATCGCGTTGAGCTCGTCCTCGTAGAAAAAATCGCTGGCGCGGCGCTGATGGCCGAAGAACAGCCAGTTCTTGCCTTTGGCGCCAGTCGCCCGGCGATCGTGCAGGAAAGCGCGGAACGGTGCGACGCCGGTGCCAGGGCCGCACATGATGATCGGCGTCTCGGGATCGGGCGGCAGGCCGAAGCCATGGGCGCGCTGGACATAGACCGGCACCTTGTCGCCAGGGGCGACGCGCTCGGCGAGGAAGGTCGAGGCGACGCCCCAGCGCGGACGCGTGCCGACCTTGTAGCGCACTGCGTCGACCGTCAGCGAGATGCGGCCAGGCGCGGCATTGTGCGAGGATGAGATCGAATAGAGCCGCGGCTGGAGCGGATCGAGCGCTTCGACGAACGCTTCCGCCGAAAGCCTGGCCTGCGAGAATTTGTGCAGAGTCCCAAGCACGTCCAGCCGGTCGAGATCGCCGTCCGGGTCTTCGCCGGCCGCGAGCCGCTTGGCCTTCTGGCGGGTCTCGCCGCCGGTGACATAGGAGATCAGCTGGAACAGCGCATCTGGCGCAGGCCCGAGCGCGCAATCTGCCAGCAGCCGCTCGCGCAGAGGCTTGCCGCCGGCATCGACATCGGGGCGGGCCCCGAGCAGGGCGATGACGGCATCGACCAGGCGCGGATCGTTCTGCGCGACGATGCCGAAGGCGTCGCCGACGATGTAGTCGAGTCCGCTTTCGGAGAGGTCGAACTCGACATGCCAGGTCTCCTTCTCGGAGCCTTGGCCGTTGAGCTTGCGGCGCGAGAGAAAGGTGGCGAGCGCCGGGTTCTCGCGACAGCGCCCCTTCGGCCCCAGATCCGCTGCCGGAGCGGCCGCGATGGGAGCGCTCGCGGCGGCAGTGCCGGGCTCCTCCATCAGGGCCTTGAGCTGGCGTAGAGTCTCCTTGCCCCCGGGCGCGCACAGATTGAGGCGCCCCTCGGCTCCGGACGCGATGGCGGCGGAGTAGGTTTCGCAGACATAGCCGCATTGCCCGCAGTCCTGCTGCGCCATGGCGGCATAGAGCCGGCGGGGCAGGGGCTTGCCCTCGGCCAGCGTCATGCGCTCGGCCATGTCCAGCGACGGATCGTGCCAGGGCGCTCCGTCCTCGGCCTCGGCCATGACGGCGGCATTCTCAGCCGGCGACAGCGCGGTCACGCCGGCATTGTCCAGCGAAAGCAGTCCGGCGAAGAAGCCGTTCAGCCAGGAGCGCTGTTCCTCGCTGAAGGGCGCGGTCTCCGGCAGGACCTGGACGATCGGGTTCGGGCTCTGGACGGTCATGCCGCTTCTCCGGTCTGCGCGACCAGCGCCTGCAGCGCTGCGATCTCGTGGCGGCGGGCGAAGGCGACGAAGCTCTCGTCGGGCGCGGAGCGATGGATCTGCCAGGTCCGCAGGATCGCCTCGATCAGAGCCGGCGCTTCCTCCGCCTTGACCTTCTCGCGGAAGGGCTGGGCCATGCCGGCATCGACGCCATAGCCGCCGCCGACCAGAAGGTCGTAGCCCGGGACGGTGTCGCCCTCCTCGTTCACCGGAACCTTGGCGCCGATCAGGCCGAGATCGCCGATATAATGCTGGGCACAGGAATGGTGGCAGCCGGTCAGGTGGATGTTCACCGGCTGGTCCAGCGTGATCCGCGGCTCGCAATGAGCTGCGATGGCGAGCGCATCCTCCTTGGTGTGGGCGGCGGCGAACTTGCAGCCGGTCGCGCCGGTGCAGGCGATCAGCCCGGCACGCAGCACCGACGTCTCGGCCGAGAGGCCGATCGCCTGCAGATTGGCGAGGACGTCGTCGATCCTCGCGTCCGGTACGCCCGAGATCAGCAGGTTCTGCCAGACGGTGAGGCGGATATCGCCGTCGCCGCATTGCTGCGAAATGGCTGCGATCGTCCGCATCTGCTGGGCGGTGAGCTTGCCGACCGGCAGCGCGACGCCGATCCAGTTCAGGCCGGGCTGGAGCTGGGCGTGGACGCCGATATGAGCGAGCCGGTCATAGACGGGGCGCAGCTTGACGAAGGCGCTGTCGACCCGGACCAGCCGGCGGCCGAGCTTCTCCTCGACGGCAGCAAGGAATTTGTCGAAACCCCAGGCGTCGAGCACGTATTTCAGCCGCGCCTTGTTGCGGTTGGTGCGGTCGCCATTGGCGATGAAGACGCGGACGATTGCATCGGCGACCGCGATGGCATCGGACGGGGCGACGATCACGCCGGTGTCGCGGGCGAGGTCCTTGTGACCGGTGATGCCGCCGAGCGCGAGCCGGTACCAGATGCCGGGCTCGATGGCCGCGCCCTCGAAGGAGGCGCCTTCGCCGACCTCGATGGCCTGGAAACCGATGTCGTTGGTGTCCTCCAGCGTCGCGATCGAGCCGGCGCCGTCGAAGGCGACGTTGAACTTGCGCGGCAGCCCATAGAGCGAGCGGTCGTTCAGGATGTGATGATGCCAGGCGCGGGCGTGCGGGCGGGTGTCCAAGAGTTCGAGCGGATCGATGCCGGCGGTCGCCGAGCCCGTGACATTGCGGATGTTGTCGGCGCCCGAGCCCTTCGCGGTGAGGCCGAGATCGGCGAGGCCCTCGAGCAGAAGCGGCGCGTTCTGCGCACCGATCTCACGGATCTGCAGGTTGGCGCGGGTGGTGACATGGCTGTAGCCGCCGCCGAAGCTCTCGGCGATATCCGCGACGCCGGCGAATTGCCAGGCCTTGAGAATGCCGTTCGGGATGCGCAGCCGGCACATATAGCTGTTCTGCGCGGGAGCCACGTAGAACAAGCCGTGATAGCGCCAACGGAAATTGTCCTCCGGCTTGGGGTAGGTGCCGGCCTGGGCCTGTTCCTTGAAGCGAGCATAGGCGTCGAAGGGGTGTTCGGCGGCTTTCCACTTCTCCTGATCGACCAGCTTGCCGCCGGTGGCGAGCGTCTTCGCCTGCGCCTCGGCATGCTCCTTGTCGGGACCGGAAGGCGCGGCATTGTTGGAGTTGCTGCCCGTACCGCCGAGCGGCCCCAGTCCGCGCGCGGCGCGTGCCGACTGCAAGCCACTCATGAAGCCTTCGAGATAGCGCTTCTGATCGGCCGAGAACTCCGAACTCATCACCTGTTCCTTCGCCGTCATTCAGCAGGTTCGGCACGTGGCATCGTGACGGCGGGAGCGGCAGGCTTGGAGGCGGCCCAATAGGCTGCTGCCATGAAGGCGAAGAGGCACCAGGCGATCGCGATCATCTTCGCGGCCGCGACGTTGAGACGAGTGCGCTGGCGGTCGTGCTCAGCCCACCGCCTTCGGCGACGAGGATGAGCGCCAGGCCGAAGGACACGCTCATCGCCGGCAGCCGCAGGCTCGGATCCAGCAACGATCCAAGGCTGGAAATCAGTAAGATGCCGAAGCTGACATGGATGCCGGCCGTCATTGCACCGATACGGAACCCGAGCGGATTCCGCATCGGGAACCGGGCTCTTTCCGCGCCGGATGCAGCCAATTTGCTCACCGTATCGCCAAGCATGACCAGGCCCTCCTGCTGTGCGTCGAGGCAACAGCACTTTCCGTGCCAGGTCTATTTTTTTGAAATAATTCAATGAATTAGGGATATGTTGCTTGGTTTTCCGCCATTTCCGGCTGCTCAAAAGCCAACGAAGTGGCGAGAAAATAGGCGGCATGGCCGCGGTCAATGTCGGCATTCCCGACTGCAGAGGAAGCGGCCGGGCGCTTGATCGGTAGGCTAAAAGAGGGTGGCTCATAGGAGGTGTGAATCGACGAAGCCACGATTCCCAAGCTTCGCAACTACAGCTCTCTCGGCTGGTGAAGCGCTACTGTGAGGGGCTCGGACCCTCGATCCGAGGGCTTCGTGCCTTGAAGAACGAACGGGCCATGTCGATGAAGGAGCGCACCGCCGGCCCGGCCTCGTCGCGGCGGCTCACCAGGTAGACGTCGGCGGTTGGCGGATCAGGCTGAATTGGCAGGAACCGAATGTCGTTCGAGGTCAGTCGCGCGATTGAAGCAGGAACAAGCGCGATACCGAATCCGGCGGCGATCAGGCTCGGCATCGACTGTGAATCCACCACCTGCTGAGACACACGCGGCAGGAAGCCGGCGTCGACGCAAATCTGCTGCAAGCTCCGGGCGAATTCGGAGCTGTCCGGGCGCAGCACGACCTGCTCCTCTTCGCGCAACTCTTCCAGAGCAATGGTGGAGCGATGCGCCAGCCGGTGGGTTGCCGCGACCGCGACAACGACCTCTTCACGCCAGACCGCTTCGCAAGCGAGCTCGATGTCGGTGGTCGGCGAGCGGTTGAACGAGACCTGCGTGCCTCGCTCGATGAGCGAGCGGATCTGCCGCTCCGGCGACTGTTCGTGGATACGGGTCGCCACATGCGGATGGTGCTGATGATGAAAATTCAGGAACTCGGCGAGACCGCCACGCAGAATGGAGCCTGTGGCGCCGATTTCGATCGTCCCGACATGGCCTGCGTCGATCGCCCTTGCCTCGTCGCGCGCCCGGTGCATCAGGTCGAGGATCGCCTTCGCATGGGTCAGCATGGAAGCGCCGGCGGCGGTCAGCTCAACCTGCCGGCTGGTGCGGTTGAAAAGCTTGACCGCCAGGCTCGTCTCAAGTGCCTGAATCTGGAAGCTCAAGGGGGGCTGGGACAGATTGAGCCGCTCCGCCGCACGCGTGAAGCTGAGCTCTTCCGCGACGGCGATGAAGTACCGAAGCTGCCGTACATCCATAGCGATTCAATATAAATCGATCTCAACAATATATTAGACAGCTATGACCTGCTCGTCAAATCATGCGCTGACCGACCTCCGCCCCGTTCGAGGCTGCCCATAACGGCGGCCTGCCTGCACCCCTGGCGAAGTCGTCGAAGGGCGCGCAGACGCCCTCGTCAAACAAGACGAAATGGGAAACGCGAGGAGCGCAGTATGCCAAAAGTCATGAAATCGCTGTTCGGGCAGGTCTGTCTGGCACTGGTCGCCGGCATCGTGCTGGGCATCGTTACCCCGACCCATGCGGTGGCGATGAAACCGCTGGGCGATGGCTTCATCAAGTTGATCAAGACACTGATCCCGCTGATCGTTTTCTGCGTGGTGGTGCACGGCATAGCCGGTACCGGTGACCTCAAGAAGGTCGGCCGCGTCGGGGTCAAGACGATCCTCTATTTCGAGGTGGTGACGACCTTCGCGCTGCTGCTGGGCATCGTACTCGCCTATGTGTTCCAGCCTGGCGCCGGGATGAACATCGACCCGGCATCGCTCGATCCCAAGGCGCTCGGCAGCTTCGTCGATCGCGCTCATCAAGTGACGAGCGGCGGTGCCGTCGACTTCATCCTGAAGATCATCCCGACGACCATCTTCAACGCCTTCACGACCGGCGATGTCCTGCAGGTCCTGCTGTTCTCGGTCGCCTTCGGCTGTGCGCTCGCACTGGTCGGAGCACGCGGCAAGCCGGTGCTCGAACTCGTCGACCGAACCGGGGAAGTCCTGTTCAAGATCATGGGCTTCATCGTCCGGCTGGCGCCCCTCGGCGTGCTGGGCGCGATCGCCTTCACCGTCGGGCAATACGGCGTCGGATCACTGAAGCAGCTCGGCTATCTCGTCGCGCTGTTCTATGTCACGGTTTTCCTCTTCGTCTTTGTCGTGCTGGGCCTGATCATGCGGGCGGTCGGCTTCAGTCTGCCGAAGTTGCTGCGCTACTTCCGCGAGGAACTGACTGTGGTGATGGGCACGGCAGCCGGCGACAGCGTGCTGCCGCAGACGATGCGCAAGCTGGAACGTCTCGGAATCAAGTCGTCCACGGTCGGCCTCGTCGTGCCGACGGGCTATTCGTTCAACCTCGACGCCTTCTCGATCTACCTGACGCTGGCGGCGGTTTTCATTGCGCAAGCCACCAATACGCCGCTTTCGACCGTCGATCTGCTCGCTATCCTCGGCGTGGCGCTGATCACCTCCAAGGGCGCGCATGGAGTTCCCGGCTCGGCGATCGTGATCCTGGCCGCGACGCTTGCGGCGATTCCGGCAATCCCGGCGATCGGCCTGGTTCTTGTCCTGTCGGTGGACTGGTTCATGGGCATCGCCCGGGCGCTCGGAAATTATGTCGGCAATCTGGTGGCAACGATCGTGGTTGCGTCTTGGGAGGGTGATATCGACCGCACGCGTGCTCACGGCGTCCTTGACGGCAAGATAAACCCCGAACACGAGGCAAGGGCGGCAGCCGAGCCGGCTGCGGTCGCCGGCCCCTCCGGCGCGATCGTGACCGCCTGATAAAACTGGTCCTAAGCCCGGGTGCAGACGGAGGTATCCGTCTACACCCGAGCGGCCAAGCAATCGCGTGGCGTGCGAGAGAAGAAGGCGCCCAGGCGCCATGTGCTGCTGAAATGGACCTGTAACCCGCAGCCAACCACAGGCTTGCCGATGTCTTCGGTAATAGCCCCCAGGCCCAAAAAAAGCAAAAAGCGCCGGGAAACCCGACGCTTACGTGCCTCTCAAGCCTTGAGATTGTCTGGAGCGGGCGAAGGGATTCGAACCCTCGACCCCAACCTTGGCAAGGTTGTGCTCTACCCCTGAGCTACACCCGCATCCGAGACAGTCGCGCCGTGTTGGCGGCGCGGCCGGGTTATTGCCCCAAAGCGGCGGGAAGCGCAAGCGCCTTGTTGCAATTTTCTGATCGTCGCGTGACAGACCAGCAAAACCGTGCGGAAAATAGCCTGTTTTCGGGGAGTGGTCCGGCTGCGCTGCCAGCTGCATCGCCCCGGCCGGCGATAGGACGGACGAGAATCGCCAGATCGCTGGGGTGACAGGCAGTCATGCGCAGGCTCTCAATCGGCGATCGCGTTCGGCGCATGCACCGGGTGACGATGCCGGGCGGCTGTTTTCGCGCCTCGCTTCGCTTGCCTGTGGGGGCTCGCGGCCTTAGGCATCGCGCAGCGTCCCTAGTTATTGCTGGCCGATCATGCCCACGCCGCTATCCCCCGACGATCTCATCGCCAAGCTCGACGAGCTCGGCATCAGGACCGAGCGCATCGACCATGTCGCGGTCTTCACCGTCGCCGAATCGAAGGAGTTGCGCGGCAAGGTTCCCGGTCATCACACCAAGAACCTGTTCTTGAAGGACAAGAAGGGGCGGATCTTCCTGGTCTCGGCGCTGGAGAGCACGCGCATCGACCTGAAGCGACTGCATGAGCGGCTCGGCGCCAGTGGGCGACTGTCCTTCGGCTCGGCCGAGCTGCTGATGGAGAAACTCGGTGTGACGCCGGGCTCGGTCACCGCCTTCGCCGTGGTCAACGATCATGCCGGAGACGTCACCATGGTGCTCGATGCCGCCCTGATGGATGGCGAGCGCCTGAACTTCCATCCGCTGGTCAACACAGCGACGCTCGGCATCTCCAGAGACGACATGCTCGCCTTCCTGCGCGCGGTCGGACACGAGCCGATGATCATTGACCTTCCGGTGCCGCCGGACGATGGACAGAACGGCTGAAGCCACCCATCTATGGGGTGGCTCGCCATGGCGGGCGCCCGGTTTTCCGATTTTCACGTCGACAGATTGCTAGGTGAAGGACGAGCCATGCTGGTCAATGGCGATGCGGCCCCGGCCAAGGGGACGATCAAGGACACGACGACGCAGGGCTTCCGCCAGGACGTCATCGCCGAATCGATGAACCAGCCCGTGCTGGTCGATTTCTGGGCGCCGTGGTGCGGCCCCTGCAAGCAACTCACCCCGGTGATCGAGAAGGTGGTCAACGAGGCTGGCGGCAAGGTCAAGCTGGTCAAGATGAACATCGACGAGCATCCGGCGATCCCCGGCCAGCTCGGCATCCAGTCGATTCCGGCGGTGATCGCCTTCCAGCGCGGCCAGCCGGTCGACGGCTTCATGGGGGCCCAGCCGGAGAGCCAGGTGAAGGCCTTCATCGAGCGCCTGGTCGGGCCGATGGGGCCGGGACCGGTCGAGGAGGTGCTGGCTGCGGCGGCGCAGGCGCTGGAGGCGGGTGACGCCGCCGGCGCGAGCGAGCTCTATGCCGAGGTGCTGGCGGCGGAGCCTGAAAACATCGCGGCGATCGCCGGCATGGCGCGCCTGCATCTCGACGGCGGCGACATCGAGGGCGCCAAGGGCTTCCTGGCGATGGTGCCGGAGGCGAAGGCGCAGGATCCGGCGGTGGCGGCGGTCAAGGCCGCGGTCGAGCTCGCCGAGCAGGCCGCTTCGCTCGGCGACACCGCCGAGCTCGAGGCCAAGCTCGCGGCCAATCCGAAGGATCATCAGGCCCGCTTCGATCTCGCTTTGGCCTTGAACGCCCGCGACAAGCGCGAGGAGGCGGTCGACCATCTGATCGCCATCATCAAGGCCGACCGCAAATGGAACGATGACGGCGCCCGCAAGCAGCTGCTGCAGTTCTTCGAGGCCTGGGGGCCGATGGACGAGCACAGCGTCGCCGGGCGGCGCAAGCTGTCGGGCCTGCTGTTCTCGTGAGCCGGGGAGGGCGCGCATGGGCATGAACGCGGTCTATTCCGGGCCGGACGACTGCCCGGCGGTGATCCCGCTTTTCCCGCTCGCCGGCGCGCTCCTGCTGCCGCGCGGGCAGATGCCGCTCAACATCTTCGAGCCGCGCTATCTTGCCATGATCGATGATGCGCTGCGCACGCACCGTGTCATCGGCATGATCCAGCCCGAGCCGGAGAACGGGCGCCAGGCGCAGGTGCCGGGGTTGCTCCTGGTCGGCTGCATCGGCCGCATCACCCAGTTCGCCGAGACCGGCGACGACCGCTACATCATCACCCTGACCGGCATCTCGCGCTTCCGGCTGGAGGAAGAGCTCTCCGTCACCACGCCCTATCGCCAGGGCAGCGTCTCCTATGGCGATTTCACCGTCGACTTCGAGGCGCGCGCCGGCGAGGAGGAGGTCGATCGCGCCGGGCTGCTCAAGGCGCTGCGCAGTTTCGCCAAGGCGAACGAGCTCAAGATCGACTGGAAGGGCGTCAACGAGGCGCCGAACGAGGCGCTGGTCAACGCGCTCTCGATGATGTGCCCATTCGGGCCGCGCGAAAAGCAGGCGCTGCTGGAGGCGCCCAGCCTGAAGAGCCGGGCCGAGGTGCTGGTCGCGATCACCGAGATCGAGCTGGCGCGCGGCGGCTCCGACCCGGACACGACCCTGCAGTGATTGCCGCTTCCCTGCCTGCAGCCGGCGACCGGCCCGCCACCTATCCGCCGCGGCGCTCGGTCGTCGCCTGGATTTTCTTCGACTGGGCGGCGCAGCCGTTCTTTACCCTCGTCACCACCTTCGTCTTCGCGCCCTTCTTCGCCTCGGCGCTGGCGAGCGATGCGGCGGAAGGGCAGGCGCTCTGGGGCTATGCGACGGGCCTTGCCGGGCTCGCCATCGCGCTGCTCTCGCCGCTGCTCGGCGGCATCGCCGACCGCACGGGACCGCGCAAGCCGTGGATCGCGGTGTTCGGCGCGATGCTGGTCGCGGGCTCGGCGATGCTCTGGTACGCCAAGCCCGGCTCGCCCTGGGCGGTGCCGATCGCGCTTGCCGGCTTCGTCATCGGCACGATCGGCGCGGAATTCGCGACGATCTTCAACAATGCGATGATGACGCGCCTCGTGCCGCCGGAGCGGCTCGGGCGGCTCTCCGGCACGGGCTGGGCGGTCGGCTATCTCGGCGGGCTGATCTCGCTGGCACTGACGCTCGGCTTCCTCGCCGCCGATCCGCATACCGGCAAGACGCTGGTGGGCCTGTCGCCGCTGTTCGGGCTGGACGCGGCCGCCCGCGAGGGCGACCGTTTCTCCGGGCCGCTCACCGCGCTCTGGTTCGTGATCTTCGTCGCGCCGATGTTCCTGCTGACGCCGGATTCGCCGCGAACCGGCATTCCACTGAAGGAGGCGGCGTCCGGCGGCTTCTCGCATCTCAAGGCGACGATCGCCGAACTGCCGTCGCTGCCCGGGCTCGGCCGCTTCCTGCTCGCCAACATGATCTATCAGGACGGGCTGGTCGCGCTCTTCGCCTTCGGCGGCATCTACGGCGCCGGCGTCTTCGGCTGGCAGACGATCGAGCTCGGCGTGTTCGGCATCCTGCTCACCATTACCGGCACGTTCGGCGCCTGGCTCGGCGGCAAGCTCGACGATCGCCTCGGCGGCAAGCCGGTGATCCTCGGCTCGATAACCTGCCTGCTCTTCGCCTGCATCGGCATCCTGTCGCTCGGGCCGGGGCAGGTCGCCTTCGTCATTCCGGCTGCGCCGCCGGTGCCGGGCGACGGGCTCTTCGCTTCGCTGCCGGAAAAGGTCTATCTGGCCCTGGGCCTGCTGATCGGCCTCGTCGCGGGGCCGCTGCAGGCGTCCTCGCGCAGCATGCTCGCCCGGATCGCGCCGCCGGCAAGGATCGGAGAGTTCTTCGGCCTGTTCGCGCTGGCGGGGAAGGTGACCTCGTTTCTCGGGCCGACGCTGGTCGCACTGGCGACGAGCCTGTTCGCCAGCCAGCGCGCCGGCCTCGCCGTGCTGATCGGCTTCTTCCTGACGGGGGCCTGGCTGATCGCCGGGGTGAAGGTGAAGCGGGGCGGCTGACGTAGGGCGCTGGTGGCGCGACCTGCCCCCTCTCCCCCTGCGGGAGAGGGCTGGGGTGAGGGGTCGTGCCGTCCTACCAGCGTCATGGTCGGGCTTGTCCCGACCATCCACGTCTTTGCTAGTCGAAGGTGCTGTTCAAGACGTGGATGCTCGCCACAAGGGCGAGCATGACGGATAGGTCTGCGCGACCCCTCATCCGGCCCTTCGGGCCACCTTCTCCCGCAAGGGGAGAAGGGAAACGCGCCTTACGGCAGCGCCTTCAGATACCGCACCGGCCGGCCCGGCGCGGCGGCGTTCGCCGCGTGGACGATCGCGTTCGCGTCGATGCCGAAATGGCGGTAGAGGTCGGCGACCGTGCCGGTCTGGCCGAAATGCTCGACGCCGAGCGCCTTCTGCCTGTGGCCGTGGACGCTGCCGAGCCAGGCCAAAGTCGCCGGATGGCCGTCCAGCACCGAGACGATGCCGCAATCGCGTGAGAGTTCGCCGAGCAGGCGCTCGACATGGCTGGTCGCCTCGTGGTTGCCGCGCTGGCGCGCCCGCTCGGCCGCCTGCCAGCCGGCATTGAGCCGGTCGGCCGAGGTGATGGCGAGCAGGCCGACATCGCGCCGGTCCTCGCCAAGCAAGCCGACGGCCTCGATCGCCTCGGGCGCGACCGCGCCGGTATAGGCGACGACGACGGAGGCGTTCGGGCCGGGTTTGCGCAGCCAATAGGCGCCGTCGATGATGTCGCGCTCCAGTTCCGGCGTCATGATGCGCTTGGGCTGCTCGACCTGGCGGGTCGAGAGGCGCAGGTAAACCGAGCCGCCGGTCTCGTCGCGCAGCCAGGTGCGCTCGTCCGGATCGCCCTCGCCATCCTTCTGCAGGTATTCGAAGGACCAACGCATCATCACCGCGAGCTCGTCGACGAAGGCCGGCTCGAAGGCGCAGAGCCCGTCCTGGCTCATGCCGATCAGCGGCGTCGCGATCGACTGGTGCGCGCCGCCCTCGGGCGCCAGCGTGACGCCGGCCGGCGTCGCCACGACCATGAAGCGGGCGTCCTGGTAGCAGGCATAGTTCAGCGCATCGAGCCCGCGCGAGATGAAGGGGTCGTAGAGCGTGCCGATCGGGATCAGCCGCTCGCCGAAGATCGAATGCGACAGGCCGAGCGCCGAGAGGTTGATGAACAGGTTCATCTCGGCGATGCCCAGCTCGATATGCTGGCCCTTCGGCGAGAACTCCCATTTCTGCATCGAGGGGATGCGCTCGTCCTTGAAGGTGTCAGCCATCGAGGCCCGCGCGAACAGGCCGCGCCGGTTGACCCAGGGACCGAGATTGGTCGAGACGGTGACGTCGGGTGCGGTGGTGACAATCCGGTCGGCGAGCGGGCCGCCGAGCTTGGCGAGCTCGTCGAGCACCTTGCCGAAGCCCATCTGCGTCGACATCGTCGCCTGAATACCGGCCTCCAGCTTGGCCGGCACCGGCAGGGCCGGGGCCGAATGGCGCCGGCGCCCCTTGGCGAAGAACGGCACCTTGTCGAGGAAGGCGCGGATCTCGGTCTCCGGCAGCATCAGTCCCTCGAACAGATCCCATTCATGGCCGGGGCGGACCTTGTTGGCGGCCTTGAAGCCTTCCATCTGCTCCTTGGTCATCAGGCCGGCATGGTTGTCCTTGTGGCCGGCGAGCGGCAGGCCGAAGCCCTTGACCGTGTAAGCCAGGAAGCAGACCGGCCGGTCGTGCCTGATGCCCTCGAAGGCTTCGAGCAGCGAGGGCAGATCGTGGCCGCCGAGATTGCACATCAGCGCCGAGAGCTCGGCATCGGAGCGCTTCTCGATCAGCTTGGTGACCGGGCCCTGGTCGCCGAGATCGTCCATCAGGCGCTTGCGCCAGGCAGCTCCGCCCTGGAAGGTCAGGGCCGAATAGAGCTGGTTCGGGCAGGAATCGATCCAGGCCTTCAGGCGCTCGCCGCCCTTCTCCTTGAACGCCGCCTGCTGGAGCGAGCCGTATTTCAGCGTGACGACGTCCCAGCCGAAGGCGCGGAACATCTGCTCGATCCGGTCGTAGAGGCCCTCGCGGACGACGGCGTCGAGCGACTGGCGATTATAGTCGATCACCCACCAGGTGTTGCGCACGCCGTGCTTCCAGCCCTCCATCAGGGCCTCGAAGATGTTGCCCTCGTCGAGCTCGGCGTCGCCGATCAGCGCGACCATGCGTCCTTCTGGGGTGTCGCCGCCCCAGCCATGCGCCTTCACATAGTCCTGGACCAGGGAGGAGAAGAGCGTCTGCGCGACGCCGAGGCCGACAGAGCCGGTCGAGAAATCGACGTCGTCGATGTCCTTGGTGCGCGAGGGATAGCTCTGCGCGCCCTTGTAGCCGCGGAAGTTCTCGAGCTTCTCCTGCGTCTGCAGGCCCATCAGATAGTTGATGGCGTGGAAGATCGGCGAGGCGTGCGGCTTCACCGCCACCCGGTCCTGCGGCTTCAGCGCCGCCATGTAGAGCGCCGTCATGATCGTCGCCAGCGAGGCCGAGGAGGCCTGATGGCCGCCGACCTTCATCCCGTCCTCATTGGCGCGGATGTGGTTGGCGTTGTGGATCGTCCACGAGGCCAGCCAGAGGATCTTCTTCTCGAGCTCGGCGAGGATGGGCAGACGGGGATCGGACATCGCGGTGCTCCTTGGGCCGGGACATCATGCACAATTGCCTTGGGGAAGGCAGCTAAAGACCGCCTCGTCGGCTTACGGAATTGGTGGTTTCCGCTAAGCTCTCATGGCGAGGCGAGGGAAAATGCCAGAGTTCAAGCTCGACGAGATCGACCGCCGCATCGTCCAGGCCCTGCAGGCGGACGGGCGCATCAGCGTGCAGGAGCTCGCCGGCAAGGTCGGGCTCTCGCCCAGCCCCTGTGCGCGGCGGGTGCGCCTGCTGGAGGAGGCCGGGATCATCGAGGGCTATGTCGCCATAGTGAATCAGGAGAAGCTCGGCCTTCCCGTCTCGGTCTTCGCCTCGATCAAGCTGGAGCGCCAGCGCGAGGAGGAGCTCGACCGTTTTGCCGCGGCGGTGTCGCGCTGGCCCGAGGTCGCCGACTGCTATCTGATGACCGGGCAGCGCGACTACCTTCTGCGCATCATCGTCAGCGATCTTGCCGCCTATGAGCGCTTCCTCAAGGACAAGCTGACGCGGCTCGACAACGTCGCCTCGATCGAATCGAGCTTTGCGCTCGGGCGGGTGAAGCGCTCCTATTCGGTGCCGGTGGAGCTGGGGCGAGGCTAGCTGGTCCGCGTGTTTCCGAAGCGCGTCCGGTACTCGCCTGGCGCGACGCCATAGCGACGCAGGAAGGCGCGGCGCAGCCGCTCGTCATCGCCGAAGCCGGCGCGGACTGCGATCTGCTGGATGCCGATCTCGGTTTCCTCGAGCAGGTCGCGGGCGAGGTCGAGCCTGACGGCCTCGACCGCCTTGGCCGGGCTGACGCCGGTCTCCCGCGCATAGATCCTGGCGAAATGGCGCGGGCTCATCGCCATGATCCGGGCGAGCTCCGGCACGGAGAGGTCGCCAGCGGCATGCTCGCGCATATGGACATGCAGGGCGTCAAAGCGGCCGGCGGCATCGCGCGACTGGCGCTGCAATTCGCCGCTGAACTGCGCCTGGCCGCCGGGGCGCTTGAGATAGAGCACGAGGTCGCGCGCCAGATCGAGCGCCGTCTTGCGTCCCAGGTCCTGCTCGACCATGGCGAGCGCCATGTCGATGCCGGTGGAGACGCCGGCCGAGGTCCAGATCCGGCCATTGCTGACGAAGATTGCGTCGGGCCTGACCGTCGTCGCCGGATGGGCCGCGCCGAGCCGGCCGGTGTATTCCCAATGCGTCGTCGCCTCGCAGCCGTCGAGCAGGCCGGCGGCCGCGAGGATGAAGGCGCCGAGGCAGATCGAGCCGAGCCGGCGGACCCTGCCGCTCTGCTCGCGCAGGAAGGCGAGCAGCGCCGCCGAGCCGGCAGCTTCCAGTGCCGAGCGGCCACCGGAGACCAGCAGCGTATCGATCGGTCTTGCCGCAGCTTCGGCCAATGTGACGCTGGGCAGCGGCACGCCGGCGTCGGTCTCGACTTTGCCACCATGCTCGGAGGCGAGGGTGATCTCGTAGACGGCGCTGCCATCGGCGCGCTTGGCGTCGTTGAAGACCTGCAAGGGCCCGGTGACGTCGAGCAGCTTGGTGCGCGGGAACAGCACGATGACGACGCGGATCGGCGCCGTGGCAGCCATGGCAGGAAACGAGGTCATCTTGTCATTTATGACATCGTCGCCTCGTGGCATCCAGTCCCCACTAGGAGAGGGAAGACACCATGCTGGAGCTGCGGCCGAACTGCGAACTCTGCGACCGCGACCTGCCGCCGGCCTCGCTGGAGGCGCGGATCTGCAGTTATGAATGCACCTATTGCGCGGAGTGTGCCGAGAAGACGCTCGAAAACGTCTGCCCGAGCTGCGGTGGCGGCTTCGTGCAGCGGCCGATCCGGCCCGTCGGCGACTGGGGCGGGCTCGGTCTCGGCCTGGCCAACCGCCCGGCCGGCACGACGCGGCATCATTCGCAATGGACGGAAGCACAGCGGCGCGAGCGCAGCGACTTGCTGCGCAACGTGCCGCCGCAAGAGCGCTGAAGCTCAGCGCCGCTCGAAGTCGCGATGGACATCGTGGGTGACGATGCCGGCGCCGTCGGGCGGGATCGTCAGCCATTCCTTGCGGGTCAGCGTCAGCTTGGTGTCCTCGTGGCCCGAGCGCCAGTGATCCTTCATCGAGGTGCGCGAGAACTCGTAATCCTTGGCGTGGCCCTCATAGGATTTCTGCTGGTAGATCAGTTGCAGGATGGTGTGCTCGGGCAGCAATGCGAGCTCGTCGCGCAGCTTGCGGTCGTCCACGCTGAGTTCGGCGTCGGGGATCTTGCTCAGCGCGTCATGGGCCTTCTTCTTCCAGCCCTGCAAGGTCTGGAACAGGTCGGTCATCAGGCGGGTGCGCGAGGAGTACATGATGTCCTTGTGCCGGCCCATCACGTCCTGGAGCGTGCGCGGCAACGGGCCGCGGGAAGAGAACAGGTCGACCTGGAAGATCAGTGAGTTCAGCGTGTCGTCCTGGGCGAGCAGATGCTGCAGCGGCGTATTGGAGACGATGCCGCCATCCCAGTAATGGTCGGTGCCGATCTGCACGGTCGGGAAAGCCGGCGGCAAAGCGCCGGAGGCCATGACGTGCTCGGGGGTGATCTCCTCCCGCATGTTGTCGAAATAGACGAAATTGCCGGAGAGCGCGTTGACGGCGCCGACGGAGAAATGGATGCGCCTCGAGTTGATCAGGTCGAAATCGACCAGTTCGAGCAGGGTCTCGCGCAGCGGGCCGGTGTCGTAGAAGCTGGTCGCATCGGTTGAGCCCGCGAATGCGAGCCAGGGATTGGTCCGGCGCGGCTCGAAGAAGCCGGGCTGGCCGAGCAGCATCGTGTATAGCGAGCTCTGGGCGTTGCGCGCCTGGCGGAAGACATCGCCCTCCGGCGTGAACCACCAGACCTTGCGATTGGTGATGCGGTCCCAGAATTCCTGCAAACGCTCGATCCGGCGCTCGCGCGGATTGCCGGCGATGATCGCCGAGTTGATGGCGCCGATCGAGACGCCCGAGACCCAGTCCGGCTCGATATCGGCCTCATGCAGCGCCTGATAGACCCCGGCCTGATAGGCGCCGAGCGCGCCGCCGCCCTGGAGCACGAGCGCGACGCGGTCGCAGCGCTCGGGACGCCAGCCGAGATAGCGGTCGGTGGAGGACGGCGCAAAAGGGGCGTTCATGGCGCGGATTCCGTTCACTCTGGCAGGATTTTGCCCCATCTGTGATGGGCATGCCGTGACAGGCATGTGACGCGGGCGGCCATGGATATCGGTGTCACCGGCCCGTCAGACAAGCTTCATCGCGCCGTCAGCTTGCTCTTCCACCTCAGCGGCATGGACCTTGCGACGCAAGCTTCGCGTCGCCTTCTCGCGGCTGGGAGATCACGCATGCTCAAGGGCAAGACCGCCGTCGTCACTGGCTCGACCTCCGGCATCGGCCTCGCCATCGCCCGCGCCTATGCGGCCGAGGGTGCCAATATCGTCATCAACGGCTTCGGCGAGCCCGATGCGATCGAAAAGGAGCGCGCCGGCATCGAGAGCGATTTCGGAGTGAAGGCGCGCTATTCGCCGGCCGATATGGCCCATGGCGGCGCGATCGCCGCAATGATCGCCGAAGCAGAGGCCGAGTTCGGCGGCGTCGACATCCTCGTCAACAACGCCGGCATCCAGTTCGTCTCGCCGGTCGAGGAATTCCCGGTCGAGAAATGGGACGCGATCATCGCGATCAACCTTTCGGCCGCCTTCCATGCCATCCGCGCCGCGCTGCCGGGGATGAAGCAGCGCAAATGGGGCCGGATCATCAACACCGCCTCGGCCCATGCGCTGGTCGCCTCGCCGTTCAAATCGGCCTATGTCGCGGCCAAGCACGGCATCGCCGGC
>Ga0102589_1001621_pt1 | contig 29395 bp, 34 predicted proteins | sample AraplaMF_Col_mLB_FD_76858 | JGI IMG/M metagenome (GOLD analysis project Ga0102589, IMG submission 76858) | Arabidopsis root microbial communities from the University of North Carolina, USA - plate scrape MF_Col_mLB | ecosystem: Host-associated > Plants > Roots > Endosphere | place: USA...
TTTTGATACAGTTTCTAATTTTCCTTGATGCACTTTATGCATGTGAAGTGCTTCTTCACGAAGTGTTGACAAACTATCCACTCTCCTCAAATTATTCTTGCTGATATTATTCTCTCCAAGTGGTCTGACCACGAACACAATTACTATAATAATCGAACTATAGGGAAATTGTCCATTATATTTTCACTACGACATTTTCCTCACCGACTATTTCACGAAGTGCTCCTAAACATTCTTCACTTGGATGAATTGATAAACTACGAGATAATTGTACCATTTTATGTTCCTTTTCATAATAAATTAGTACTTTCACAAAACCTGAATAGTGAAACAATATTTTTGTAACTTGATTTAACAGCCTCTTTTCATACTGCGAGGGTAGTTTTACATAAATCGATGCTTCTTTCATTTCATTGTAAACATCCATTTGTTCCAATGGATAAAGACCGTTCACAATCCATTGCAATTTATGATTTCGCTGTTCAATCGTCCCCTCCACTAAAACAATTGCACCTTCTTGTAACCTCTCCGCAAAATGAATATACGTCTCAGGAAAAACAACTGCCTCCATTTCATCATTTTGATCACAAAAAGTGACGAACGCCATTTTTTGCAATTTTTTCGTCCGAATGACTTTTACACCTGTTACATAAACAATTGCACGTTGTACTTTTCGCTTTTGCCTCATCGCTTGCGCAAGCGATGGAATTTCTAGTTCTTTTACAAGCTTTGCGTACTGCGCCGTTGGATAACTGGATAAATAAAAGCCAAGCGCTTCTTTTTCATTATTTAATTGTTCAATAAAAGATAGCTCTTCTCCTTGTACATATACTGATTTTGGGACACTTTCTTCCCCTAATTCACGAGCAAGGCTTGCGTACTCTAGAGCCCCCTTAATACTGTTAAACAACGTTGTTCGCGAAACTTGAAAATCATCGAAACAGCCTGCCCAAACAAAAGCCTCTAAATTACGCTCCGTAACAAACTTTGCTGGCATACGAAGACAAAATTCAAATAAATCTTGGAATGGATTTCTTTCTCTTTCCTCTATCACCGCATTCACTGTAGCCATCCCTATATTTCGAATTGACAGCAAGCTATAACGGATTGCGTTCCCTTCTATTTGGAAATTGTAACTACTTCTATGAAGAGACGGCGATAAAACACGAAAACCTTTGCGCTTCGTTTCGCGTATATATTGCACAATCTTATCTTCATTACCTATCGCACTAGATAACAGCGCAGTCATAAACTCTAAAGGATAGTTCGCTTTTAAATAAGCAAGCTGATATCCAATCATACTGTAGGCTACAGCATGACTTCGGTTAAAACCGTAATTCGCAAATCTCACAATTAAATCATAAATTTGTTCTGCTGATGTCTTATCGTATCCATTTCGTAAACACCCTTGTACAAAATGCATTCTTTCTTGATCTAAAATCTCACGTTTTTTCTTACTCACTGCACGGCGAAGCAAATCAGCTTCCCCGAGTGAAAACCCTGCTAACTGCGAGGCGATTTGCATAATTTGTTCTTGGTATACAATGACACCATATGTGCTTTTTAAAATCGGCTTTAAATCCGCATGTAAATAATGAATTTGACGCTTTCCGTGCTTTGATTCAATAAAGGTTGGAATTTGCTCCATTGGTCCTGGGCGATATAATGCGTTAACAGCAACAATATCTTCAAACTCATTTGGTTTTAAGCTACGTAATACATTCCGCATTCCTCCGGATTCAAGCTGGAACACGCCTGTTGTATCTCCTTTTCCAAGTAACTGGAATGTCTTTTCATCCTCAAGTGGTAAATTCCGTATATCAATTTGTTTACCAGTTTTAGTCACAATAAAATTAAGAATGTTTTCGAGTAACGTTAAATTACGTAAACCTAAAAAGTCCATTTTTAACAGGCCCAGTTCTTCTAACACTTCTGCTGGATATTGCGTTACATATACATCGTTATGCCCTTCTTGAATCGCAACACTCCCCGTTAACGGCTCCTGACTCATTATGACTCCCGCCGCATGAATAGACGTATGACGTGGTAAACCTTCGACGCGCTTCGCAATTTCAAAAACACGCTCATGCAAGAGATTTCCTTGTACAAATTCACGAAGAGACCTAGATTCTTCATACGCTTCTTTTAATGTGATTCCAAGCTTTGACGGAATAAGTTTTGAAAATATATCGATATCCCTTGGTGGAAGCCCCATTACGCGGGCGATATCTCGAATCGCTGCTTTTGCAGCAAGCGTTCCGAACGTAACTATTTGAGCAACACGAAGCTGACCATATTTATCTTTCACATAACGAATCATCTCATCACGTCTAATATCCGGAAAATCAATATCAATATCTGGCAGCGTAACACGTTCAGGATTTAGAAATCGTTCAAACAGCAAGTCGTACTCAATTGGATCGATGTCTGTGATTTCTAACACATAAGAAACAAGTGAACCTGCTGCTGAACCACGACCCGGCCCTGTTAAAATGTCATGTTCATGTGCGTATTTCATAAAATCCCAAACAATGAGGAAATAATCACTAAATCCCATGCGAGAGATAACTTCAAGTTCATGTTCTAAACGTTTCCTATGTACATCTTGAACCGTTCTATATCGCTGTTTTAGACCCTCATTACAAATACGGCGCAAATAAGCATCTGATGTTTCATTAGATGGAACAGAAAACTTCGGCAATTGATTAACGTGGAAAGGAATTTCTACGTGGCAACGCTCAGCTATATGAACTGTATTCTGAACGGCTTCTTCTTCATGAGAAAATAAAGCCTGCATTTCAACTGCTGATTTTAAATAATACTGATCTGTTTTGAGTCTTGGTCTATCTGGATCAGTCATCTTTGTTCCGCTCTGAACTGATAGCAAGCACTCCTGCACAAGTGCATCGCTTTGATTCACATAACGGACATCATTTGTCGCGACGACTGGAATATTCATCTCGTTTATAAATTGTGGTATTTTCTCTTGTAAAAACAGTTCATCTTGAATCGCATGATGCTGCAAACTCATGTAAAAGCTTCCAAACATATTTTGATACGAACGAGCTACTTCTTCAGCGATCTCGTCTCTTCCTTCTAACAATAGCTGTTCAATTTCCCCGTCTTTTCCTGGTGAAATTGCAATCAACCCTTTTGCATAATGAGAAAGCCACTTTTTTGGGATCCCATCTTTAGACTTAGTCATGATCGTACTAGAAATTTTTAATAAGTTTTGATAACCTATTTCATTTTCTGCAAGTAATACAAGCGGATAAGCTCGCTCCTCCTCCTCACTAAACACAGAAGCTGTTAATCCGATAATCGGCTGTATACCATTCTTCTTACATGCTTTATAAAACGGAATGACTCCATACATCACATTTTCATCTGTAATCGCAAGCGATGAAAAGCCAAGCTCTTTCGCCCGAACGATGAGTTCATCAATTTTACAAGCACTTTTTAACAAACTATAAACGGTTTGACATTGTAAATGCGCAAACTTCACTGTTGTACCCTCTCTTTACCTATTTGACTACTCTCATTATAGGTGATGCGGAAAGCGGAAATCAAAACATACTTCTTATACTTTGTCCATATATATGAAAGAGAAAGGAGAATGACGATGGATGTAAGACAATATACTTTTTTCTCTCTTCTTATTATTAGTTATTTTATTGCCTTTGGGGTTATACTTGGTGGTTCTTTAATTGGAGGAGTTGGGGCATTTCTGATTGGACAGCCTGCCCTTACTTCCATTAATCAATTCGCACAAAATTTACGAATTTGGGCACTCGTCGCAGCAATCGGCGGGACTTTTGACACATTTTATAGCTTTGAAAGAAGTTTTTTCGAAGGAGATATGAGAGACATTGTGAAACAAATTTTACTTATCTTTTTCGCAACAGGCGGCATGCAAACCGGTCTTATTATTATTAAATGGATTACGCAGGATCATGTATGAGAGTACCAAGCGATTCTACCGCTAAACGATGGTATTTATTTTTGGGTGGCGCTGCGGTTGGTGGTATTTTTAGCTGGTTTATTTTTTTGTACATATATGGTGTTTTTCAACAAGAACAAGCCAGTACAATCGAAAAACAAAAACAAATCATTAAGAAACAAGAAGAAAAGCTTCATGTTCTTCTTGAAGATCACGATAAACTAAATGAAGAAAACAAGCAGCTCTTAACTATTCAAGAAATTAAAATTAAAATTTCAAACCATGATAAATACGCCTTAGACAACCTTACTCTCGAAAACATGACAACATCCATTCACAATGACCTACAGCATCTCTTAACGAAAAATATACAAAGCATTGCGAAAAATAAAGAACTCCTAAAAAAAGTAATTGAAAATAAAGTATATAAACACTATGATCGAACCTATCGCTTCAAAGTTTCCTCACTCTCTTTTGATACCGTGCTCGAAATTGACATCAATATAAAACAAGAAAAGTAGGAACGCAGCGTCCCTACTTTTTCTTGTTTTATATAAGAGTATTCTTATTTACAAATCTCACGCAAGTCTGCAAAAAGACGATCTGCTTCTTCCCAAGAAGACGCTTTTGCACCCGAAGCCATCGGATGACCTCCGCCATTATACTTCATCGCTAGCTTATTAATAACCGGTCCTTTTGAACGAAGGCGAACGCGAATTACATCTTCTTCCTCTAAAAATAAAACCCAAGCTTTTAGTCCGTCAACATTACCAAGTGCTCCAACAACGCCAGATGCTTCAGAAGGAAGGACATCGAACTCTTCTAGCACTTCTTTTGTCAGCTTAATATAAGCCGCTCCCTCTTCTGTCATCGTAAAGTTTTGTAAAATGAATCCATTTAAACGAGCGATTTTCTCTTTCGTTTTATACATTTCGTTATATAACTCTGGAAAATCTACACCCATTTCAACAAGCTCACCTGCATAGCGAAGTGTTCTTGCCGATGTATTTGGGAATAAGAAACGCCCTGTATCTCCAACAATACCAGCTAGAATAAGACGTGCAGATTCTTTCGATAGTTTTAGACCTTTATCTTTTCCATAAGAATACAATTCATAAATAAGCTCGCTTGTAGAACTTGATGTCGTGTCCACCCACGTAATGTCTCCGTATGGATCTTCATTTGGATGATGATCGATTTTAATGAGCATCTTTCCTTTTGTATAACGCTGATCACAAACGCGTTCTTGATTCGCTGTATCACAAACGATAACAAGTGCATTCGCATAAGTCTCATCATCAATTTCATCCATTACTCGTAAATAAGATAAGGTTGGTTCATTGTATCCGACCATATAAACCTTTTTCTCTGGAAACGATTCTTGAAGAATTGTCCCAAGACCACACTGAGAACCTAATGCATCTGGGTCTGGACGGACATGACGGTGAATGATAATCGTATCAAACTCTTTAATCATCGCTAAAATTTGTTCATGCATATGTATAATCTCCTTTTTATTAATTTCTACCTCTGTCATCAATTTTCTTACTTTATCCTTCATTATAACTGAAAATAATTTATTCATGTGGACAATTGCTTTATAATAATAGTTAGAAAGTTTAGATAATGTCTTTTGTTTTCTTTTGGCATGAATATGAAATGGGCACTAATCGCTTCTATGCTTGAGCGGATCCTCTCTTCCACCTAAAAGAAAGGATTTTATTTCAGGTTTTTTATTTAGATTTATCCAGGGTTTTATCACCCTATCAATCACGACTTTGTAAACAAAAAGGATTCTCTACTCATTTCCTACCTGTGTTTTCTCTCGGCACGGGGCTAAAATAGGCACTGACCGCTTCGATCCTCTCTTCCACCTAAAAAAGAGGGACTTGATATTTCATGTTTTTAATTTATCTACATACAAAATAATGGAGGATTACATTATGCCAGTATTAGTCTTTTGTATTATCATTTCATTTATGTTGTATCTCTTCTATAAAACAAAATATTTTCGTACAAATCGTCAGATGGAAAAAGGGTGGCTTGCTGGAAAATCTGCGATGGCACTTGGTGTATTCGTTGCATTATTCGGTGCAAATCAATTTTTCTTAGACATCTCGACTGCACGTATCATCGTCGGTGTCTTATTTATCTTATTTGGCAGTGCAAGCGTTTTTAATGGATTCCGCCAGTATAAACACTTCTCGCCTCTTGCAATCGAAGAAGCAGAAGCATATAAAAAAATGTAAAAAGCATCAGCTATTCATGCTGATGCTTTTTTGTGATTCTTTATTTTCAAAATTAGATAGGCAACAAAAGCAGGTGGAATATTAAAAGGATTGCCTTGCACATGAAAATGTAATTGTTCTTCTTCAAAAGACATATTTTTATACAGTTCTTGTTGTGAAAGTTTTGTTAGTTGTCTTTGCTCGTTTAATCCTTTAATGTAAAGATACTGAATCGGTATCATCATAAGAAAATAAAACAATGCAACACCACCAAAAAAGAGTAACTCTGATGACATATCAAGCACCATCCTTTTTTTCTTTATATATATCAATTATCTGATAATTCAATTATACCATAAACTGCCAAACAAAAGGAGCCGCAATCTCATTGATTGACCAAATTGACCCGGTTCTTATGTAATTGTTCATTGTTCTTTTTATCGTCATTGATTTAGGTTTATGTGTTTCCGTAATCATGAAGAAAATGTTCTTAGTTCCTATCATCACACTCATTCTAAACGCTCTATACGAAATTGGGTATACGAAACATTACTATCCCGATTCTCCTATCACCTTTACTTCATGGAATATAATCTTCCCACTATTTCGTTACTATTAGCTGTATTCATACCCTTTTACAAAAAAGAGCTGAATGAATATCCCTGTCATAAAAGGGATTCTCCATTCAGCTCTTTTTCATGTTTATCGATCAATGAGCTGCACCATTAATAGTGCTTTTCCAACAACTTCTCCTCCGTGCCGCACTTCTACATCTACCTTTCCAAATTTACGCCCAATTTCTAACACCTGCGGATGTACAGAAACAACATTGTCGATTTGAACAGGCTTTACAAAGTAGATTGTTAAATTCTCAACAATCGAATCGCTTTTTTTCTGCGCACGAATGGCACGATTCGTTGCTTCTGTGACAACAGTTGTAAATACTCCATATGATAATGTTCCAAATGAACTCGTCATTTGTGGCGTCACAGAAAATTGATAACTGTGTTCGTGCTTTGCTTCTTTCGGTGTCACAAATTGATTTGTAACGATATCTTCAATCGTCTCCCCAACTTGCGGTTGACGTTGAATCATTTGCAGCGCTTGTAGTACGTCTTGACGACTAATAATTCCTTGCAAGCGATTGTTTTCATCAACAACAGGAAGAAGTTCAATTCCTTCCCATACCATCATGCGGGCTGCCGCTGCAACAGACATTTTCCCATTTACTGTAATCGGCTGCTTTGTCATTACTTTTTCAATTGGTGTTTCTTTCGCGATACCAATCATATCTTTTGAAGTAACAATCCCTAATACCTTTTTATTTTCATCCACAATTGGATAACGCCCATGCATCGTTTCTTCATTATACGCATGCCATTGTTCTACTCTATCACTAGGTTTTAAATATAGCGTCTCTTCAATTGGTGTTAAAATATCTTCAACAAGTACAATTTCCTTTTTGATAAGCTGATCATAAATGGCGCGGTTAATTAACGTTGCCACAGTGAACGTATCATAGCTACTTGAAATAATCGGTAGCTTTAATTCATCCGCTAATTTTTTCACACGGTCTTCTGTATCAAATCCACCTGTAATTAAGACTGCAGCGCCTGCTTCTAACGCTAGTTGATGGGCATTCGTACGGTTACCGATAATCAGCAAGTTCCCAGCTTCTGTATAGCGCATCATCGCCTCTAATTTCATGGCCCCAATCACGAATTTATTTAATGTTTTATGTAATCCTTCTCTTCCACCAAGTACTTGGCCATCGACAATATTGACCACTTCGGCATATGTTAGTTTTTCAATATTTTCCTTTTTCTTTTGTTCAATTCGGATCGTTCCGACACGTTCAATTGTACTGACATATCCTTTATTCTCTGCATCTTTAATCGCACGATAGGCTGTTCCTTCACTTACACTCAAATCTTTTGCAATTTGACGTACAGAAATTTTATGCCCTACCGGCAGGCTATTAATATGTTCTAAAATTTGATTATGCTTGGTAGCCAAATGGTTTCACCATACTTTCTTTTCCCTAAATTCTTCATGTGTTGTATTTTTAGTATACTATATTTCCGAAACTGTTACACTGTACTTTTATGTATCTGTACTATTTTTTTTATAACAAAAATGACCCTTATATTCTATCAGTCACATTCTTACAACAGTGTAATGCTACTGTCACCTCATTCGATAGTTTGTCTTCTCGTTCCAAGATACAATAAAGACAAGAAGTCAAACGAAGGAGCGAATGAAAATGAAAAAATTTTTAGAAGTTGTAGGTGCTATATTTTTAGCTTTCGTTGATGGCAAAAAAGTTGCAATGGAATTAAATGAAGCACCAGAACAAACATCACCAGAAGTAAAAGAAACACCAAAACAAGCATCGGCTTTCAAACCTATTTTGCACACATAAAAAAACCTTCACTTGTCTTTTCAAATGAAGGGTCTTCTTTTTATATTGTAATACTTTCCCCAGCTTCTAATACCTTACCTGTACTACTTGTTAATTTTTGCACAAAAAGATGCGGATCCTGTTCAATAACTGGGAACGTATTATAATGCATTGGTACAACCGTTTTTGCTCCAATCCATTCCGCAGCTAATACTGCATCCTCTGGTCCCATTGTAAAATTATCACCAATTGGTAAAAATGCGATATCAATTTTGTTCAGAGACCCAATTAACTTCATATCAGAAAATAATGCAGTATCCCCTGCATGATAAATCGTTTTCTCTTCTGCCGTAAATAAAATTCCAGCCGGCATTCCCGTATATGTAATCGTCTTATTTTCTTCATCAATATAACTAGAACCATGGAATGCTTGTGTAAATTTCACTTTCCCAAAATCAAATACATGCGAGCCACCGATATGCATTGGGTGCGTATTCACACCTTGCCATCCTAAAAATGTTGCGAGTTCAAATGGTGCCACAACAACCGCATTATTTTTCTTCGCAAGCGCTACTGTATCGCCGACATGATCACCATGACCATGCGATAAGATAATTGCGTCTACCTTAACATCTTCGGCCTTTAAATCTGTTTTGGGATTACCTGTTAAAAATGGATCAATTAAGATAACCTTCCCATTCGTTTCAATCTTTACAACTGAATGGCCATGATAAGATACTTTCATGATTATATTCCTCCCTTGTTTACATTCACACCTTGTATTCTACATGATTTCACAATTCCCTGTCTTTTCAAACATCGATTTGCTTGTCATAACGCTTCCATCCGATGTAAAGTTATATATGTAATTAAAATCTCGGGGGTGCGAATTTATGAATACTAGATTAGAAAACTTAATGCAATGGCTACAAGAACAGAACGTAGAAGCTGCATTTTTAACTTCTACACCAAACATCTTCTATATGACAAACTTCCATTGCGAACCACACGAAAGACTACTCGGTCTATTTGTATTCCAAGAAAAAGAACCAATTTTAATCTGCCCTAAAATGGAAGAAGGTCAGGCTAGAAACGCTGGTTGGGCGCATGAAATTATCGGATTCACTGATACAGACAAACCGTGGGATATGATTACAAAAGCAATTCAAGACCGTGGCATCGATGTAAATAAAGTGGCAATTGAAAAAGAACATTTAAATGTAGAACGCTATGAAGAAGTAAGAAAATTATTCCCGAAAGCATCTTTCCAATCTGCCGAAGAAAAAGTACGCGAACTTCGTTTAATTAAAGACGAAAAAGAACTTTCTATTTTACGCCAAGCAGCTTCCATGGCTGACTACGCTGTTGAAATCGGTGTAAATGCGATTCAAGAAAATCGTAGCGAATTAGAAGTGTTAGCAATCATCGAACATGAAATGAAGAAAAAAGGCATTCATAAAATGTCCTTTGACACAATGGTACTAACAGGAGCAAACTCCGCATTGCCACACGGCATTCCAGGAGCAAACAAAATGAAGCGCGGTGACTTCGTACTATTTGACCTAGGTGTCATCATTGACGGTTACTGCTCTGACATTACACGTACAGTAGCATTTGGCGATATTTCAGAAGAACAAACACGCATTTATAACACTGTACTAGCTGGCCAATTACAAGCGGTTGAAGCTTGTAAACCAGGTGTTACACTTGGCGAAATTGACCGTGCTGCTCGCTCTGTTATCGCAGATGCAGGTTATGGAGATTTCTTCCCGCACCGCCTTGGCCACGGACTTGGAATTAGCGTACACGAGTATCCAGATGTAAAAGAAGGAAATCCATCTCCATTAAAAGAAGGAATGGTCTTCACAATTGAACCAGGTATTTACATACCAAACGTAGGCGGTGTTCGTATTGAAGATGATCTCTACATCACGAAAGACGGATCAGAAATTTTAACGAAATTCCCAAAAGAATTACAGTTTGTTAAATAAGAAAAAAGGTAGCGACTGCGCTACCTTTTTTTATATCCTATGTCTCTACTATCTCAAACCTATTAACAGTTATCCTGATTTCAACTTTATATACACCTTCATCGTCAAAATTTAAAATCACGTCTGTTTGGATTCCCATATGTAGGTGTTGATTTATATAACTTCTATCATTTCGGATTTTTTATTCATGATGAAATATACAGTCTCATTTCTCATCATAACGTATCCTTCCATAGCACCTTTTTCTGTTTGTTGTTGCACATTCACATGCTCATTCTCAACTTTCTCATTACGTATACATGCTATTACTATCGTGAAAAGTCCAATAACTTTCTTTTTACTGTAGTATGTATTTCTTGTATATTCTCTATTTCTATTATAATATTTAAATACAGAATTTTCTAAACACATAAAAAAAGGAGAGATTGCATGCAACAACTTCAAAAACAATTAGAAGAAATAAAGGCTAATCATTACACCATAGATTCCACGATAGATATCGATAAACTAATTTCAAAAATGCTTCAGCATATCGGCACCCCAGATAGTTATTTACGAGATACATTAATCTACACAACGTTTTTCCATCTTATTACAAATGATCATATTACACACACACAATTATCGCAATTATTGTCACAAAGTATAAACGAACAATATTTATTTTATAAAATCACTACAGATGATAAGGATGCAGTATTCACTCGATCATTTACAACACTATTAATTGCTTTAATCATATACGCCGATACAAAACATAACTTCTTATCACCGTCTGACATATTAGATGTGAAAGACAAATTAATTATATATATGAACCAAGAACATGATTTTCGCGGATATGTTAGTGAACAAGGTTGGGCTCATAGCATCGCTCATGTTTCAGATACATTCGATGAACTTGTCAACAATCCAAAGCTTGAAACCACATATTACCCAGAAATAATGCAAACTCTATTAAAAAAAGTAAGTGTACATACAACTCATTACAACTATGAAGAAGATGAAAGAATTGTCACTCCTATCATCGCCATGCTTAAAAACGGTTTAAATAAAAAAGAACTCATCTCATCCTTACATTCCTTAATAAATCAAATGGAAGTTCAAAAAACAAAATTATCTACCGCACCTTATGAAGCGTTATACAGAAATATAAAATCATTTTTGCGAAGCTTATTCTTCCGATTACGAACAAATTCCATATGTAAAGAAACAGAAATCGAGATTGAAAACTTATTAAAAAGATTTCGTCAATACAATTAAAAAGAAGGCCTCTCAAAAGGTGCCTTCTTCCATTTCACTAATATTTAATTGAAATTTAACAATCCAAACTGAGAAAAAGTGTACACAAATCGCGATGGCCATACATGTCCCGCTCAAAAAAGTTAAAATTGGGTGCGAGTATGAATGTCCTAAACCATAAGACGCTCCAACAAAAAACATTGTTATGTAGATATAAATTGCTCCATGTATTTGCTTCATATAGGCCCCCTTTTTCCATATTATAACATAAATTTTCTAACTATTCTCACTAATGTTTCGAAATAGATATTTCTCAACTGTTCCCCCTCTTATATATGGTACTCCCCACAACTAATTTCAATTATTCTTTAATTCTACTTGAATAATCATTTGTAGTTGTATTTATAATTCTCTATATTAAGAATTATAATAATAAGTGTTTATTATAGCAGAAAATTAATAGAGGGGCTTTTTATTCCTTCAAATTCATGTAGTTGGAATCACCATGTTGAGCGCTCTAACAATATTTCTTATATGAGTAGAAAGGCTTGAAATATGTAATTTTCTACAAGCAAAAAACCCATCTCCTCTGATGAACTTTTCCTATTACTTACAAAAATATTATTTCATCGCTTCTTTAACAACATCTTGAATCATAACAACTTCTGTTTTCATATGGGAAACAGGCGATTCTTCATCGATACATTCATACCAAAACTCTAAATGCTTTTTATCAATTTCATGCTGAGAACTTTCGACATCTATTCCGCCTTCTCCTTGTACCGAATACCAATACAAATACTCTTTCTCATCCCTTATTTCCCGGAAAATTGTCTCTACATACATTTTTTCGTCGTTTAATGTCAAAAGTACTTCTTTCATATGATTATTGAGAAGTTTCATCCACTCATCCACACGATGACTTTTTCCTGGTTTCACTTTAAATCTTGTTAATTCGACCTTCATGTTTATTCCCTCATCTTTTTTCGTACATATAAAACATATTCTATCGGATGACAAAAACCTAATTTACCAGCTAAATTTTGTGAAGAAATGTTATCGCTATTACAATCCCAACACGGTGTAATTCCATTTTGTATGCAATGTTCTATGAAAGAAGTTGCGACTAATCCAGCAAGCCCTTTCCGTTGATGGTCTGGATGTGTTGCAATATCAATTTCCGCAAAATCATCACCTCTAAAAATTGAAATACACTCCGCCACTACCTTTTGACCTTGTACAATACAAAAACCAAAACCACGCTTCAAAAACGTTTCTTTTGATCCCCAATACTCTTTATAATACTGCTCCGTAAATTCCGTACTTTTTTCTATTACATTTTTATCGACACGTATGACCTGGTACGTAAAATCATCTACTTCTCTTTTTCCATCTTCAAAGCACTCTCTTTGAAATAGAAATTTTTTTCGAGGGATTTTCCGAAATACATCCTTGAAATGATTTTCAATAATGTTTTCCCAATCTAAGCTAGACACAAATAATGTGAATCGTTTCTCTGTTGTTAAAACATTACTTTCAATGTGAGAAAACAAAGTACATTGAAATTCCTGATCATATGTATCTCCAAACAAATAGTAAATACCATTAGCAGTCGCAATCATTCCTGCTGTTAATCTATCATTTACAAAGATTTCACCATCTATCGTTTGATCACATACTGCATAGGCAAAAGTAGCTGTCTGTTTGTTCTCTTCTAAAACCGGAAGAATCTTATGATACTCTGGTAACACTAACTTTCTCATACATTCTCCACAATAACAGTATCCGCTTCTAAATTTTCAAAACAGAGGTTAACGGTTCGCTGTAGTGCTCTTGTGCGGTGGATAGTACCTGCTGGAATTAAAATAGAATCATTCGGTTTTAGAACAACTGTATCCTTATCCTGAAAATCGATCAGCAATTCTCCCTCGAGTACTATAAATAATTCATCCGAATTCGAGTGAAAGTGCCAATCATATTCTCCCATAAACACAGCAATCCGCAAACAATGATTATTTATATTCGAGACAACAAAATTTTTGTGCTGCTCTGTAATCTCTTTTGTGAGTTCTAAAAGATTTACTTTCTCCATCATTCTTCCCATCCCCTAAGTTATTTATTATTTCCGCAAAAACCAGCCAAGTACAATTACAATTGCAAAGATCAAAAAACATTTCTATTTCTGTTTCCTTACTTTTTTCACTTCTTCTTTTAATTCTCGTACAGTTTGCTCTAAACTAACGATAGCTTCTCCTCTCGTTCAAATCATTTCTCTTTTGTATTCTTTCTTCTGGCTCTTTTGTTAAATTTATTACTGCGCTTCCTTTCTGCGATACACTATTCCATCCTAGTAATCTCTTTCAAGTTCTAACGTTTCATTCTGAATAATGAAACATTTTAAGATAGATTACTTTTTTAATCTCCACCGCCCCCGCAATCTCCACCACCACTATCACTTGAACTACTACAATTATTATCGCTGTAGTTTACAAATCCACTTGACGAGTTTGAAGCATAGGAAGATCGTTTTCTTTTCTGCTGCCTTTTCTTATCATTTTTACTTTCACGGCTTGGCCATACTTTGTCAAACAATACAAAAAATATACCGAATGGTGCCAAAAAAACAATCCCCTGAAAGATGTCTTCCAAAAATTCAGGTCTTATCTCGATTTGATAAAATACACCTAACAAATACATACACAAAATCACATATAAAACCATACTAATATACCTAGCAATTCCCTCTATACGAAAAGCCAGCTTCTGTTGAAATGGTATATTCTGTTCCTGCTTTTTCTTTATATATTTCTGCCGTTTTATCTGTTTTTTCTTCCTACTCTTTCTCCCCATGACATCCCCTCTTTAAATCTACTTATTTATATAATCCCAAACTACCATAAGAGGAATCTCATTAACAAGAAAAAATTCCAATTTTTAGATTTTCAAAACAAAAAGATGCTCTCTATCTCGTATTACGAGTAAAAATTAAAGAGCATCCCTTTTATCCTAATATTTACGAGCAGTAATACCCCTCGTCTCAAAGCTCCCTGACAGAAAAAATTAGTAAGAGATGGACTGCTCGTCAAAGTCCAGTTGGTGAAGGCTAATATTCAGCGGTGGATGGAGAAAGCTCCACCGCTGAATGTTTCATTTTATTGGCAACTTCTTTCAAAATCGCCTCGTACCATTCCAAATAATGAAACATTTTAAGGCGGACTACTTTTTTAATCTCCACCGCCTCCGCAATCTCCTCCTCCACTATCACCTGAACTACTACAATCGTTATCGCTATAGTTTACAAATCCACTTGATGAATTTGATGAACCTTTTCTCCTTCTCGCCTTGCTCTTATCCTGTTCACCTTTATCACTTGGTGTCCATATATATAGAAATAAAAAGCCATACAACACCATTTCTACTATTCCTACAAATATCTTTAATAACTCCCCCAAAAACCCCTTAGTTAGATGTGACTGACTCATTTTAAAATAGATGTAAACACAGAATCCTAAATACAGAAAAATAGTAATGATTCTAAGTACTTTAAGTATAATGGCAATTGGTTTCTCATGTTGCTCTATAACTACTTCCTTTTGTTGCAATACATGCTGTTGTTTAGGTTGTCTCTTCTGTTTTTTCTTACTACTTTTCCTCCCCATTGGATCCCCCCCTAGACCAATTTACTTTATTCTATAATTCTCGTTACTTATTATAAATCACATATGAAATAAACATAATTCCCCAAATCCTATCGTATCATTCTTAAAATTTTTTTGTCTATCATACGTTATAAAAACATATTGAATATTTTGTTAAATCGAGGTCTAACTTTTTGTAGAAGACACTTGAGTTACTACATACAAAAAGACCCTCCTTATCTAAGGAAGGTCTCACAATTTTTTTATTATGATAAAGCAGGAGCTTTATCAAGAAGCTCTTTCGCATCAGCGTATTGTAAGCTGTGTGCTTCTGCAACTGCTTCAAATGTTACATAGCCGTCTAACGTGTTAATACCTTTTAATAATGCAGAGTTACTTAAGCAAGCTTCTTTGTAACCTTTGTTTGCAATTTGTACTGCATATGGTACTGTTACGTTTGTTAACGCAAGAGTTGATGTACGCGGAACCGCACCAGGCATGTTTGCAACTGCATAGTGAACAACGCCGTGTTTTTCATAAGTTGGGTTGTCATGAGTTGTAATACGATCAGTTGTTTCGAAAATACCACCTTGGTCAATTGCGATATCTACTACAACAGAACCTGTTTCCATTGATTTAATCATTTCTTCTGTTACAAGTTTTGGCGCTTTTGCACCTGGAATTAATACTGCACCGATTACAAGATCAGATTCTTTTACAGCTTCTGCAATGTTATAAGGGTTAGACATTAAAGTTTTTACTTGGTTACCGAAAATATCATCTAATTGACGAAGGCGTTCTGCACTTAAGTCGATAATCGTTACATCAGCACCTAAACCTACCGCAATTTTCGCCGCGTTTGTACCAGCTTGACCACCGCCGATAACTGTTACTTTACCACGTTTTACTCCCGGAACGCCTGCAAGTAAAATGCCTTTACCGCCCTTGTTTTTCTCAAGGAATTGTGCACCAATTTGTGCAGACATACGACCAGCTACTTCACTCATAGGTGCAAGTAGTGGTAAAGAACGGTTGTCTAATTGTACTGTTTCATAAGCAATTGCTACTACTTTATTATCGATTAAAGCTTTTGTTAATTCTGGTTCTGGAGCTAAGTGTAAGTATGTGAATAAAATTAAACCTTCACGGAAATAACCATACTCACTTTCAATTGGCTCTTTTACCTTCATAACCATCTCTTGATTCCATGCTTCTTCAGCAGTTTCAACAAGTTTTGCCCCAGCTTGTACGTATTCTTCATCTGTAAAGCCAGATCCTAAACCTGCACCCTTTTGAACAAAAACATCATGACCATTGTGTACTAAATGCACAGCACCAGCTGGCGTCATTGCCACGCGGTTTTCATTGTTTTTAATTTCTGTTGGAATACCGATACGCATTCTTAATTCCCCCTTGAGTTATGAAATGACCCCTGAATCATTTTTTTAAAGCGCTTTCTATGCTCTTATATTTTAACATAATATCTCAATATTTGACAAAAAATATCTCGAGTTTTCCTATAGATTTTATCTATTTTTATCGATGTCTGTGAATAACATCAACGGCCCCTGTTACTTCAATGATTGTGCCCGTAATCATATCAGAATCTTCCTCGCATAGAAATGCAATTGTGCGAGCGATATCTTCACCTGTTCCAGATCTACCAATTGGTGTCTTGGCATCTTTCATCATACGTGCCTCTTGAATCGTTGCCTCTTTCATTTCACCAATAATATCTCCTGGACAAATCATATTTGATGTAATTCCGTATTCTGCTTCCTCATAAGCAATTGTCTTTGTTAATGAGACCAGTCCTACCTTTGCTGCAGCAAATGCGGAACGGTTCATCCAACCAGGTGCACTATCCGCTCCTTGAAACCCATAATTGATAATACGGCCAAAACGCTCTTTTCTCATGATCGGAACGACAAGTTTTAATAAACGAAACACTGCTGTTAAATTCCCTTGTATCATTTCATTCCATTCATCTTCTTCATAATCAATTAAATTTTTACGTTCAAATACGTAAGGACCTGCATTATTGATTAAAAAATCAATTTTGCCAAAACGGTCAATTGCTCCTTCTACCATTTTATGTAAATCTTCTTTTTTCGTGACATCTGCTTGCACAAACTGCAGTCGTTCTGCTATATGTTCATATTTTTCCCTCATTGCTTTGGCAGCTCTTATATCGCTGCGATATGTTACGGTTACTGAATATCCTTCAGTCAATAATTTTTCTGTTACTTGCTTTCCTAAACCTTTCGTACCGGCTGTAATGAGCGCGTGTCTCACAAAAATAGCCTCCTTTTTATTCCTATACTCAATATGTAACAAGTTATCCCATCAATTACAACTAAAAAGAATCGAAATAAATTTTTCAAAATTCTGTAACGTTTTCGACAAGCACATTACCATATTTTGCTTTATAATTAAGTTGTAAAAAGGTTATAAAAAAGAATTGGGAGGAATCTACTATGAATAATACATATACAAATATTTTAATTGCAGTGGACGGTTCCAAAGAAGCAGAAAAAGCCTTTAAAAAAGCAATTCAAGTTGCAAAGCGCAACAACGCAACATTAACAATCGCTCATATCGTTGATGTAAAAGCATACTCTGCTGTAGAAGCATATAGCCGAGCAATTGCTGAGCGTGCAAATCTCTTTGCAGAAGATTTATTAGAAGACTACAAAAAGACTGCAACTGAAGCTGGTCTTGAAAAAGTAGATACTGTATTAGAATTCGGTAATCCAAAATCTAAAATTTCAAAAGAAATTGCTCCAAAACATAAAGTAGATTTAATTATGTGTGGTGCAACTGGTTTAAACGCTGTAGAACGCTTCTTAATCGGTAGCGTCTCTGAACATATTATTCGCTATGCGAAATGCGATGTCCTTGTTGTCCGTGGTGAAGAAGAGCAAGGTGAACTATAATTTATCAAAAATATAAAAGCATCAAGCTCATGTAGGCTTGATGCTTTTTTGTGTATTCAAATATCAAATAACAAAATATATCTTTGCTCCCATTCGATTAACTTAAAAATCGAAGGATAGAATATATCTGTTCGGTTACGCTAAGAAAAAAAGAAACGAGGGATGCTACATGGGCGATTCCGAACGAATTATTTTAGATGTAAATGATGAAGAAATTGAAATGCTCGACACAATCTGCTCTCATTTTAAAGAAAAGCATGGTGTTGAGCTGAGTCATGGTGCACTCCTCCGTGATTTAATGGATATTGAATATATTCGTATTACAGAAAATCGGCATAAATACGAATAAGAAAAGACGTTCAGTAATTGGCAAAACCACCTTACTGAACGTCTTTTTAATCATTTATATACGATTCTTTTTATGCCTTTTTAACAAATTCAGATTTTAATTTCATAGCTCCAAATCCGTCAATTTTGCAATCAATATCATGATCTCCATCAACTAAACGGATACTCTTTACTTTTGTACCTATCTTTATAACGGATGAAGTTCCTTTTACTTTAAGATCTTTGATTACTGTTACAGCATCACCATCGTTTAAGATATTTCCATTTGCATCTTTAACAACCTTTTTGTCTTCACTATTTTCAGTTTCTGACCCTAGAGCCCACTCATGCGCACACTCTGGGCAAACAAATAGACTTCCATCTTCATACGTATATTCTGAATTACATTTCGGACAGTTCGGTAAGTTTTGCATATTTTTTATTTCCTCCATTATAAAAATTACTCTCAATTCCCTTTTTCATACTTACGTAAACTTAACAATTACGAACTGGAAACTCACGAAAAATAGGGATGTTCCTTATATACTGCCATAGTATTTTCAGATTGACAAGCCAACTTTATGTGAACACGTTTTCTAAAAAAGAAAGCACATCATATAGTGTGCTCTCCTTCTTTACGTTGATGGCAATGCGGTAAACTTAGATTTCTAAACATACTATTCCAGATGAAGAGTTGTTTTAGCATGGATTCCCCTTCCAAAATACAAAACAATTATAATGATGGTATAATTAGGAAAATGAACTAAGGGGTTCTGGTACATGAAATCTGAAAGTATATCAAAACATTTTCACACATTAAATCAACAAAGATCTCAATTTCTCCCTAAACTACAATCACTTCCGCAAGAAGAACTATGGCATCGAAATAAAAATGGGAAATGGTCAATTGGGGAACATCTCTACCACCTGTACTTAATTGCAAAAATGCTAAAAGTTGCAATTAAGTTTTCTTTCACACTTCTTCCCTATGCCAAAATAAGAAGAAATGCCCCGTTTGCAACTGAAATACATGACATCTATGCAGTATACAAAGAAAAAAATGGGAAAGGAATGAAAGCTCCTTGGATTTTAGTACCATCCAAAAAAATCTATTATTCTATGGATGGTAAAGAACTGGAACGATTGCTAGTTAACGAAACAAATGCAATCAAAATATGCGTTCAAAATATAGAAGAAAATATCGCGGGGCACATTGTATTTTTGGATCCACTCGCTAAGTATCCCAACCTAATTCAAGCCATTCAACTTTTAGCGATACATGAGAAACATCATTTTTTAATCATTGAAAATATCTATAAAACGATGCATGCACGTAGTCTAGAAGTATAAAAACACTAAATCAGTGAGACCTGAATCCCTCACTGATTTAAGTTTCACTTTATCTTTACTTCTTCTCCTACATATTCCAAATGCCATGCATCTTGAATAGATAATACTGGAGATCCGCTTGTATTCTTTGCAAATCGAAGAAGTCCATATTCTCCTGCGTAAAATATAGAAGCGTTGATTGGAAAACAAGGATAGTGCTGGTCTTCATCTACAAATACTGGTTTACCTTCTTTTTTTAAGAAGCTAAACTCAAATACGCCTGCTGAATATGTTCCCTCATAATCCTTCCATTCTACTGCCTGAACATGCTTTCTTTGTAAATCTGTATACTTACAAGGGCTTCCATTAATAACGATATACTTTGTTCTTAAATCCATTACTCGAAACCCTATCGATACTACCTCACCATTATGACGCGCTATATAGAAATCCTTTCGAACAGGTTCTAATTGCATTTTTTCTCCATTCCACTCCATCATAAGAGCAGTATCTTCAATTGTTATACTGACAAATCCTCTTTTTGCACCTAAATACGCCCCTTCATAGTTTCTCCAACAATCCGAATCAACTTGAACAGGAGTGATTTTAGGTTTAACAGTTTGTCCTATGAATTGGTTCATTAACATCTCTATAATTTCCCACCCATAATCCTGCGTCGCCATCGTCACAAATCCTAGCTTTTTCTCTGGGAACAATACTAAAAAACATTTATATGTGCTTATCGCTCCGCTATGCCAAAGCATTTCGCAGCCTCGCTCTTTCTCTATTATCAAACCTAAACAGCTACCAAACTCGTTTAAAGTGTAGTTATCAACTTGCTTCTTATGCATTTCCTCAATTATTTCTGACCTTAAAAAGGTCTTACCATCTAAAATCCCTTTATTTAAATGCATCATCGCAAAGCGAGATAAATCTGTTATGGTCGACATTCCAAAAAAGGAAGGATAATTCGTTACATTTTCTGCAAATTTATGTTGTACCTTCCAATCGCCTTGTTCTGTTTTTTCATGGGCTAAAGCAAGAGGATACGTCATCGCTTCAAGCGGATCATACATTGTTCTAGTCATTCCAAGTGGATCTAATACATATTCCTTCATGAGCTCTGCAAACGGCTTTTTACATACAGATTGAGCTACATATCCTGCAAGATTATAAGCATGATTTCCGTATGAATATAGGATGCCAGGTGGAGTTACTAGTTTCAAATTAGGAACTATTTCCTCTATATAAGATACCCATCCTGCCTGATCACGAGGTCCCTCTATATCTCCTCCATCAGGTAAACCCGCGGTATGACTTAGCAACATACGAAGAGTTATGGTGCGAGCGTATTCTTGATTCTGCAGGGTAAACTCTTCTATATACGTACAAATTGGAACATCTAAATCTAAAATCCCCTCTTCTACGAGCTTCATTATTAAAGTCCCTGTTAAACTTTTACTAACTGATCCAACGCGGAACAATGTATCGGTCGTAACCTTCTGATTCGATTCTTCCCAGTTCATGAGACCGAATGCCTTTTCATACAAAATTTCTGTTTCATTTATGATTGATAGTGCAAACCCCGGTACTGTTTTGTTCTGTACTTGTTGTTCTATATGCGATTCAATATCTTTTATAGATAACACAGGGCATTACCTCCCTATTCTTTTTGAATTTCATTTGAAGTAAACTCTTTAATAAGTTGGCATAATAGACGCTCCTTACATTACTAAATCTTCCACCTACCCAAATTTCAACTTAAGATTGCGAAACTCCTTTCTCCTTTAACACACTTATTATTTTTTCTAGTAAAAAAAGAGGATACCCCGCTCCTATATAGAGCGGAGTATCCTCTCATCCTTATAAATTTACAGTCTCTCCCACTAACACCTTCGCTTTTTCCAGTGCATTTTGAATTTGTTCGAATCCTGTTCCACCTGCACTATTACGACGTTTTACCGCTGCATATGGCGAAAGAACTTCATATAAATCTTCTTCAAATAACGAACTCATTTCTTGATATGTTTCTAGCGGTACATCTAATAAATAGATTCCTTTTTGCGTACAATGAAGAACGAGCTTTCCAACAATTTCATGCGCCTGACGGAATGGAAGTCCTTTGTTTGCTAAGTAATCAGCAATTTCTGTTGCATTGGAGAAGTCTTGTGTTACGGCTTGCCCCATTTTTTCTTTGTTTACAGTCATCGTTTCTAGCATGCCAGCCATAATGTGCAGGCAGCCTTCTACTGTTTTCACCGTATCAAACATACCTTCTTTGTCTTCTTGCAAGTCTTTATTATAAGCAAGCGGCAATCCTTTCATTACCGTTAACAAGCTAAATAGATTGCCGTATACTCTCCCTGTTTTACCACGAATGAGTTCAGCCATATCAGGGTTTTTCTTTTGCGGCATAATGCTGCTTCCCGTTGCGTACTGGTCGCTCATTTCAATAAATTGAAATTCCTGACTGCTCCATAAAATGAGTTCTTCACAAAAGCGTGATAAATGCATCATTAGTATGGACGAATTGCTAAGAAATTCTAGTATGAAATCACGATCACTCACTGCATCTAAACTATTTTCATAGATTCCTTCAAAACCGAGCAACTCTGCGCTATACGAACGGTCAATCGGAAATGTAGTTCCCGCAAGAGCACCCGCACCAAGCGGAGAAATATTAATGCGCCCCACTGAATCCTCATAACGATTTACATCGCGCTCTAACATCCAAAAATATGCAAGTACATGATGAGCAAACGAAATTGGCTGTGCACGTTGCAAATGTGTATACCCCGGCATAATTGTTTCAATATTCTTCTCTGCTTGATGAACAAGAACCGATTGCAGTTGTTTCGTTGCCTTTATAATATCTTTCACTTTATTACGTAAATATAAATGCATATCTGTCGCAACTTGATCATTACGACTTCTTCCTGTATGAAGCTTTCCACCAACGTCACCAATTTGTTCAATTAACATTTTTTCAATGTTTAAATGAATATCCTCAGCATCTACTGAAAAAGTTAACTCATTTATTTTCGCTTTTTCTAATAAATGTTGAAGGCCTTCTTTAATTTTCTCTGCTTCTTCTTTTGTCACAATCCCCTGCTTCGCAAGCATCGTAACGTGAGCGATACTTCCTTCTATATCTTCTACCACTAATTTTTGGTCAAAGGAGATGGAAGCTCCAAACTCCTCGACCCACTCTTCTGCTTCTGCTGTAAAACGGCCTCCCCAAAGTTTGCTCACGCTTCCACCTTCTTCTGATTTACTTGGCTGTATACTTTTGTTGGAAGACCAAATAAAGAAATAAAGCCAACTGCAGCATCATGGTTAAATTCATCATCCACTGTATATGTTGCTAATTTTTCATCATATAGAGAGTATTCTGATTTACGTCCTTCTACAATTGCATGACCTTTAAATAATTTCACACGTACAGTACCTGTTACTGTTTTTTGTGTTTCTTGTAAGAAAGCAACAAGCGCTTGTTTTAAAGGCGAGAACCATAAACCGTTATAAATTAATTCCGTTAATTTTTGCTCAATCATTGGTTTAAAATGAGCTACTTCTTTTACAAGCGTTAAATCTTCTAACTCTTTATGTGCTGTAAGTAACGTCATTGCTGCTGGGCATTCATATACTTCACGTGATTTAATCCCAACAAGGCGGTTTTCCACATGATCAATACGCCCAACCCCATGTTTTCCAGCAAGAGTGTTTAACGTTTTGATTAGTTCTGAAAGTGAATAAGAAATGCCATTTAATGTTGTTGGTACCCCTGCTTCAAATCCAATTTCCACAAACTCTGGTTTATTCGGTGTATCTTCTAATGCTAATGTCATTTCATATGCATCTTCTGGAGGCGCTGCCCACGGATCTTCTAAAATTCCACATTCATTACTGCGTCCCCATAAGTTTTGGTCAATTGAGAACGGGCTATCTAAATTGATTGGGATCGGGACATCATTTTCTTTCGCGTACGCAATCTCTTCTTCACGTGACCATTTCCATTCACGTACTGGCGCAATTACTTCTAAATACGGATTTAATGCTTGAATAGAAACTTCAAAACGAACTTGGTCATTCCCTTTTCCTGTACATCCATGTGCGACAGCACTTGCTCCTTCCTGCTCCGCAATTTCTACAAGTTTTTTTGCAATTAACGGACGAGATAATGCAGAAATAAGTGGATATTTCCCTTCGTATAACGTATGACCTTGTAGAGCCATCAATGCATATTCATTCGCAAATTCTTCTTGAACATCAATCATGTAAGATTTAACTGCGCCTACTGAAAGTGCTTTTTCTTTTACAAAATCCAAATCTTTACCTTCCCCTAAATCTAAGCAAAGCGCAATAACATCATAATTTTTATCTTGTAACCATTTAATTGCAACGGAAGTATCAAGACCTCCGGAATATGCTAACACAACTTTTTTCTTCTCCATTTTATATCCCCCTAAAGAATAAATATTCATTATAATTAATAATAATTCAAACTTTAACACCTTTTATAAAATGAATCAAGGGATATTAACAAAAAAAATTCTAACAATTTCATCGAACTTCTTTCTTTTTTTCGGTACAATGGAAACAGAAAATGGGGGTGTCTATATGGAACAATATTTTATATACGATGAACACCTAGGAATAGAAGTACCTGAACTACAAGAAGAATGGGAAGATATCCCTGAAAACATGCAGCATGCAATTTTATTAAAATGGGAACAAATTCGTGGAAAAATACCTGATCGTATAAAAGAACTGGAATATCATATTAACCAAAAACAACAGCGTTTAAATAACGAGGAAAATTTTGAGATTTCTTGTAAACTCAATTCTGAGATTGCCGATCTTGCCTCTATCATTAACGATTTATGGCTATGGTATCGTCTTACTCAACATGTGTCTGAGGGAAAAGCGCATCAATAAAAGAAGCATGCCCTCATTTACTGTGGGTCATGCTTTTTTCATAACAAGGCTTGCAATATATATTTTCCGCTGATTTCGCTAAGCATACATCAAAAGGACCTACTAACAGATTCCTTTCTTTTGGTAACTTTACAAAGGCAACCAATTCTTCTTCATATTGAATTTTTTTTTGACAAAGAGAACATACTAATTCTTTTCTTTTGAACATATCTTTGAACATACTATCTCCTCCCTTACCATTCATCCATCTATACAAATATACTCTCATACAAACTTATTTTTGTAAAAAAATAACACAATATACATTCCCCGCGTCATATACTAACGAAAAGAATTTGTACAGAAACATGACTCTACAGGAAGTTTAATTTTTATCCCCCATTAACTGGGATGCTTTTTTCAAAGAAAAAAGTGACAAACAGGAAACAAGTGCGTAAATTTCAGTACTTCTTTCTTATTACTTATTGGACATCCTCTCCCAACTCCTAAACAAATAGGACTATTTTGCAAAAATATTTAAAAATAGCAGCATACTTCCTATAAAATTACAAATTATGTAATTTTTCTCCGGTTATTGTCGGTTTCCATCCGCATACATTTTTTGAAAGTATGATATAATAATATAAAATCTTTTACAGAAAGGATTTTGATATCATGATCGCTCGAAGGAGCATGTGGCATCGAATTGACGAATCTTACACGTAGCGTATTTTTTTGCTCAGATACTTTAGTCTAGCGAAAAAAAATACGAGAGTGGGGAAATTATGATTGCCCGAAGGATAATTTGGCAACGAAAAGACTCTTCTTACACATAGCGTTTTGTTTAGGCCTTTATTGATAATTACTAAACAAAACGAAGAAGAAGGCAGGATTGCTAAATAACCAATCCTACTCAAAGTTTTGTTTAGTCGTTTTTAGACTTAAACTAAAACGAAAGTAGGGAGAATTGATGGACGAGAGGATTATTCGTTATTTCTTCAGCGATATATAGCGTAGTTAGTTTGATGTAAACTAACTGAAGGCTATATGAGCTCGTAGTTAGTTTACAAGATGAAAAGAACTACTAACTACGGAAAGAAGGAATAACGATGAGGAACATCCAAAGTCGACAAATTATTAAAGAAATTTTTATGCTTTTAATCGGTTCATTTATTTTATCAGCAGCACTATATCACATTCATTTTCAAAACCACTTAACTGAAGGTGGCTTTGTAGGAATTGCACTATTTATCCAAAACTTTTTTGATATTTCACCGTCAATTTCAACTGTAATAATGGATATCCCGATTATTTTGCTATGTGCTACATTTTTAGGTAAAAAGATGGTTGGTTATTCATTTATAGGATCGATTTCATTCGGAGTATTTTATTCTTTAATGGAAAACTATTCTCCATTTACAGTAGATTTATCAAATCATTTATGGATAGCTGCAGTACTAGGTGGTGCGCTGGCTGGGATTGGACTCGGTTTTATATTGCGATTTGGTGGTTCAACCGGTGGAGACGATATTTTAACAATTGTACTAAGTAAAAAAACTCGATTTACAATTGGTCAGATTTTCTTCGTCTTTGATGCGATTGTACTTACACTTTCATTATATTATTTAACTTGGACAGAAATTGCTTTTACTATTCTTTCAATTGCTGTGCAGGCAAAGACGCTTGATTTAATTTATTATCCAGCAGAAGAAAAGAAAACAGTATCTATTCCAATATCAAAACAACATGCAACAAACTAAAAGCGAAAGGCCTTGGCCTCTCGCTTTTTTTATGCTCTTTTTTCTTTTTCTACTATGTAACGCACTTGGTAGAACCTGGTTGCAAATTCTGTTACATTCCTTGTTAGACGGTAATTCACCGTAGAACCAATCGCCATCCCTAATACAGGAATACCTTGAAATAGTTTACGTCGAAGCGCATAAATAGAAAAAGTCTTCAAAATTTGTTTTAACAAAATTTCTGTAGAAGCTGGTTTTAATACTTCTTCTTCCCCTTCATAAAAGAACGAATCCTCTTGTTCTAGCTCCTGAAGCAAGTTATACCAAGCATATTGCTGAAGCCTTGCTGGCAGTAAGGCAGCATGGAATACTTTTAAAGCGAGCATCATTTCATATGGCTTGTTCACATCATGACCAAATGATGTTGCAATAAGTTGAACTGCCTTTACATTTAACGCAATCATGACCGGAAAATCGGCTGTCAACAATAATAAACCACCGACTCCAGTTGCTCCTCCCTGTACAAAAGAATATAAACGATGACGCGCGGTCTGTTGCTCTGCTATGTATGTTAGTTGATCAATGGATAATGCTTTCAATTCTCCCAGCTGTTCAATCGATTCATCAAACAACCGCGCTGTTCCTAAAATACGATTTCGCGCATCAAGCTGCGATTGTGAACTCTGAATCAATGCATGAAGATGAAATAACCATCCGTCTGCTTTCGCAAAAAATTCTTTTCGCTTTTTCTCCGGAACCTTTGCGACTGAAGTATGCAACCACTTATCAAACATCTTTTGAAAATCGGTTGACTCCTGTTCCAATAGCTGTCCTTCCCAATTTTTAACCTCTTGTAAAATGGCTTGTTCTCGCTTCGATTGCATCGTAACAACCACCTCGCTCAATTTTGTTCTATTGTAACATATTTCAGATTTTTCTTTACAAATCTGATAGGCTAAACATATATTTATCCAATATATAGGAGGTTATAATATGTACCCACGCGCAAAGGCATTTGGAATCCTACTCCATAACAAGCGTATTCTTGTTCAAGAATATCAAACAGAAATTCAAACATATTACAGGCCACTCGGCGGTTCTATTGAATTTGGAGAGAAATCAGATCAAACAGTGATTCGTGAATTTAAGGAAGAAATTAATGCACAAGTAGAAATTACAACTTACTTAGGATGTCTTGAAAATATCTTTTATGTAGATGAGGAAGCCGGACATGAGATTATTCAATTGTACTCGCTTCATTTTACAGATACATCATTATATGGAAGTGAAATGATACCTATGCAAGATAACGAACGAAGTGCATATGCAAAGTGGATTCCCATTACAGCATTTCTCGGGCAAGAAAAAACTTTGTATCCAAATGGAATCATGCATTTTCTCGCAACAAAAATAAAAGACGGAATCCTATAGGATCCCGTCTTTTATTCATATATTAACCAATATTTCCAAGACGTAATACGTCACGAGCAATCATAACTTCTTCGTCAGTTGGAATTATAATAATTTTCACTGGAGAGTGAGGGAAGCTGATGAATGCTTCTTCGCCACGAACATTGTTACGTTTCGGATCGAAGTATACTCCCATAAACTCAAGGCCTTCTAATACACGCTCACGAATTAGAGAACTGTTTTCTCCAATACCAGCTGTAAAGATGATTGCGTCTACACCTTTCATACGAGCTGCATAAGAACCGATATATTTATGAATACGCTCTACGAATATATCTAACGCTACCTCTGCACGGTGATTTCCTTCTTTTTCCGCTTGTTCGATGTCACGTAAGTCACTAGAGAATCCAGAAAGACCTAGCATACCACTTTTCTTGTTTAATACGTTTAGAACTTCTTCTACAGATTGTCCTGTTTTTTCCATTAGGTATGGAATTAACGCAGGATCAAGGTTACCAGAACGTGTACCCATTGTTACACCAGCAAGTGGAGTGAAGCCCATAGAAGTATCGATAGACTTTCCGCCTTCTACAGCTGCGATACTTGCACCGTTACCTAAGTGGCAAGAAAGTAAACGTAAGCTTTCAAGTGGACGACCTAATAATTCAGCTGCACGCTGTGTTACATATTTATGAGACGTTCCGTGGAAACCGTATTTACGAACACCATATTTCTCATAGTATTCATATGGTAAGCTGTATAAGAAAGATTCTTCCGGCATTGTTTGATGGAATGCTGTATCGAATACTGCAACTGCTGGTACGTTTGGAAGTACCGCTTGGAATGCTTTAATACCAACAACGTGTGCTGGATTATGAAGTGGTGCTAATTCGCTTAAATTTTCGATTTCCGCTAATACTTCGTCAGTAATTAAAGCAGAATCATCAAACTTTTCGCCGCCGTGTACAACGCGGTGACCGATACCGCTAATCTCATCAAGAGATTTCACGATTCCGTTTTCAGTTAATTTGTTAAGTAACATATTAACTGCTACTCCATGGTCTGGTATATTTGTTACTTCTGTTTGTTTTTCACCGTTCACAGTAATTGTGAAGATACTATCTTCTAAACCGATACGTTCTACTAAACCTTTTGTTAATACTGTTTCACTTGGCATTTCAAATAATTGGAATTTCAAGGAAGAGCTTCCTGCATTAATCGCGATGATTTTTGACATCTAGTCTTTCGCCCCTTTTTTCTCTTGGTAGTTGTGTGGATGAGACCACAAACCGCTCGA
>Ga0102589_1001626_pt1 | contig 29323 bp, 25 predicted proteins | sample AraplaMF_Col_mLB_FD_76858 | JGI IMG/M metagenome (GOLD analysis project Ga0102589, IMG submission 76858) | Arabidopsis root microbial communities from the University of North Carolina, USA - plate scrape MF_Col_mLB | ecosystem: Host-associated > Plants > Roots > Endosphere | place: USA...
AAACCGCCGGGAGCCGGCGGTTTTTGGAGATTCGGTGCGTTTTATCGGGTCACGCCTTGATCTCTCTACCGCCGAAAGCGCTGGAGAACCAAAAGTAAGCAAAGTAAAACTTGGCCGAATTCATAAGCTGGAATGTAGCACAGGTCCGCGAAAACCCCGAAAACAGCCGTTTCAAGCCGTTCCGCCCACCGTCAGGCCGTCAATGCGCAGCGTCGGCTGGCCGACGCCGACCGGCACGCTCTGGCCTTCCTTGCCGCAGGTGCCGACGCCGCTGTCGAGAGCCATGTCGTTGCCCATCATGGTGACGCGGGTCAGCGCATCGGGGCCGTTGCCGACAATCGTCGCGCCCTTGACGGGGTAAAGAATCTTGCCGTTTTCGACCCAGAAGGCTTCGCTGGCCGAGAACACAAACTTGCCCGAGGTGATGTCGACCTGGCCGCCACCGAAGTTGGTGGCGTACAGGCCCTTCTTGATGCTGGCCACGATTTCCTCGGGCTGCTTGTCGCCGCCCAACATATAGGTGTTGGTCATGCGCGGCATGGGCACGTGGGCGTAGCTCTCGCGCCGGCCGTTGCCGGTGGGCTTGACTTTCATCAGGCGGGCATTCAGCGAATCCTGGATATAGCCCTTCAAAATCCCGTCTTCGATCAGCACATTGCGCTGGCTGGCGTTGCCCTCGTCGTCGACATTGAGCGAGCCGCGGCGGTCGGCAATCGTGCCGTCGTCCAGCACCGTCACGCCCTTGGCCGCCACGCGCTGGCCTATGCGCCCGGAAAACGCGCTGGAGCCCTTGCGGTTGAAGTCGCCCTCCAGGCCATGGCCTATGGCTTCGTGCAGCAGGATGCCGGGCCAGCCCGAACCCAGCACCACCGTCATCTCGCCGGCCGGCGCGGGGCGCGCGTCGAGGTTGGTCAGGGCCGCTTTCACCGCGTCATCCACATACTCGGCGACCTGCGAATCGTCGAAATAGGCCAAACCGAAACGGCCACCACCGCCGCCCGAACCGACTTCGCGACGGCCCTTCTGCTCTGCGATCACCGTCACGCTCAGCCGCACCAGCGGGCGCACGTCGGCGGCCAGCGTGCCGTCGGCTCGCGCAACCATCACCACATCGTATTCACTGGCCAGGCCCGCCATCACCTGCACGATGCGCGGGTCCTTGGCCTTGGCGAGCTTTTCAACCTTTTCCAGCAGCTGGACCTTGGCAGTGCTGTCCAGCGTGGCGATGGGGTCCAGCCCCTGGTAGAGCGAGCGGCTGCCGGCAATGCGGCCGGCCGGCGTCTTGACGCGGGCGCTTTTGCCGCCCGCGGAAATGCTGCGCACCGTGCGCGCCGCATCCAGCAGCGAGGCTTCGGAAATGTCGTCGGAATAGGCAAAGGCGGTTTTTTCACCGCTCACGGCGCGCACGCCCACGCCCTGGTCGATGCTGAAGGAGCCGGTCTTCACAATGCCCTCTTCCAGGCTCCAGCCTTCGCTGCGGGTGTACTGGAAATACAAATCGGCGTCGTCCGCTCCATGCGAGGTGATTTCACCAAGCGCGCGGCCCAGATGCGCCTGCGTGAGGCCGAAAGGCGCCAGCAGCAGCTTTTGCGCGATCTCCAGCCGCCCCGAGGTCGACTCCACCGTGGGCCGGGCGGCCGAGGAGACCGTGGACTTGTTGGGGGCGGAGGCGTTGGTGGAGCGAAGTGAGGTCATGCGGCCATTGTAGGCAGTCTGCCTGTGCGCCGGGCTGTATGAAGTGCGAGCCGCGCGGGCCGCGGGGTTTTGCCGCAAATGGGGCGAAAAAGCGCGAAAAACGCTCAACCGCCCTCGCCGCCCAGGTGCTTGAACAGCGCGGCGTCGTCTTCGCCCGCCAGCCCGGCCTGGTGGGCCTCGGCAAAGACCCGGCTGGCGCGTTCGCCCAGCGGGCCTTCAAAACCTGCGGCATGTGCCGCCGCCACGGCCAATCGGGTGTCTTTCTCGAGCAGCGTCACATGCGCGCGCGGCGCGTAGTCGCCGGCAATCGCGCGGCGCATGCGGTCAGAGCCAATCCAGCTCTGCCCGCTGGATTGCTCAATCACGTCCAGGGTTTTGCCCAGATCAAGGCCCAGGCGCTCAGCCAAGGCCAGCGCCTCGGCCGCGCCCACCAGGTTGATGCCTGCCAGCAGGTTGTTGACGAGCTTGGTGCGCGCGCCGTCGCCGGGTTTTTCGCTGATGTGAAACACCTTGGCCGACAAATCCCGCAGCAAGCCGGCCTGCTGAGCGTACACCGCCTGCGTGCAAGCCAGCATCAGGCTCATGGAACCGTCTCGCGCGCGGGCCGGGCCGCCCGACATGGGAGCATCCAGCGTATGCACGCCGCGTTCGGCCAGCCGGTCAGCGAAGGATTCGACATCCTGCGGCGCGATGGTCGGGCACAGCATCACCGCGTGGCCGGGCCGCAGCATGCGGGCCAGGCCCTGCTCTCCAAACAGCACGTCTTCGGTTTGCGCCGCGTCTACCACGCAGACGATGAAGGCCTGTGAATCCATCGGGGCGCCTGAGGGATGTGCAATGGCCGCAGCACCCAGTTGCACCATGGCCGCAACCTTGACAGCATCAATGTCGCAAACACGGACATCCCAGCCCTTGGCCAGCAGGTTGGCCGCCATGCCGCCGCCCATATTGCCCACCCCGATCACGGTGACGATGCGCGTGCTCAAGGAATGGGCCTCTTCAGGTCTGCACCAGGCGCTTGGCCTTGGCAATCGACATCAGCATGCCCAGTGCCAGGCCCAGCGTGACCATGGCGGTGCCGCCGTAGCTGATAAAGGGCAGAGGCACACCCACCACCGGCAGGATGCCGCTGACCATGCCCATGTTGACGAAGGCGTAGGTGAAAAAAATCATGGTCAGCGCGCCCGCCAGCAGGCGCGCGAACAGGGTCGAAGCCTCCAGAGCGATGGCCAGCCCGCGCAGGATCAGGAAGATGAAGCCGGTGATCAGCAGCAGGTTGCCCAGCAGGCCGAACTCCTCGGAATAGGCGGCAAAAATAAAGTCGGTGGTGCGTTCGGGAATGAACTCCAGGTGAGTCTGCGTACCGGCCATAAAGCCCTTGCCGGTGATGCCGCCCGAGCCGATGGCGATCATGCCCTGGATGATGTGAAAGCCCTTGCCCAGCGGGTCGCGTGACGGGTCCAGCAGGGTGCAGATGCGCTGCTGCTGGTAGTCGTGCAGTATGGGCCAGCGCACGCCGTCCGCGCAGATCTGCGGCTCGAACCAGACCACCAGGAACACACCCACCAGGCCCAGCAGCACCGGCGGCAGGATCAGCTTCCAGCTCAGGCCCGCGAAAAAAATCACCGCCAGGCCGGCGGCCAACACCAGCAGCGAGGTGCCCAGGTCGGGCTGCTTCATGATCAGTCCCACGGGCATGGCCAGCAGCAGCGCGGCGGCCACAAAGTCCAGCGGACGCAGCTGGCCTTCACGCTTCTGGAACCACCAGGCCAGCATCAAAGGCATGGCGATTTTGAGGATTTCGCTGGGCTGTATCACCACGCCCACATTGAGCCAGCGCTTGGCGCCTTTTTTGGTCACGCCGAAAACCGCCACCGCCACCAGCAGGGTCACGCCGACGACGTAGAGCGGCACGGCAAAGGCCATGAGGCGCTGCGGGGGCACCTGGGCCACCACGAACATGATGGCCCCGGCGATCAGCATGTTGCGGCCATGATCGACAAAACGGGTGCCGTGGTCATAGCCCGAGGAATACATGATCAACAGGCCCGCGCAGGCCAGCAGGAAAACGGCAAACGCCAGCAGGCCGTCAAAGCCCTGCAGCAGGGGCAATGTTCGCTGGTAAAGAGAGGGTTTGTCGAAAACGGCAGCCATGCCGGGGATTATCCGCCAGGGCCCGCGGCCCGCAGCCAAAGACCGTGGACTCCCGTCTACCATGGCGGCATGCGCACCACTCACCTGCTCTACCTGCACGGCTTTCGCTCTTCGCCGCACTCCATGAAGGCGAAAAAAATGGCGGCCATCATGCGGCAGCGCCATCCCGCCGTGCACTGGTGGTGCCCGCAGCTGCCGCCTTCGCCCGAGGCTGCGCTGCGCGGGGTCATGGATGAAATCGCCGGCTGGCCACGGCAAGCCGGCTACCAAAGCCTGGCTGTGGTCGGCTCGTCGCTGGGTGGTTTTTACGCCACCGCCGTGGCCGAACGCATGGGCTGCAAGGCCGTGCTGCTCAATCCGGCCGTGGAGCCGGCGCGCGACCTGGCCCGCTATATCGGCGAACAAACCGCCTGGCACGACCCGGACCAGCACTTTTTCTTTGAACCGCGGTTTGTCGATGAGCTCAAGGCCCAGCATGCCGGGCCGCTCAAAACGCCTGAAAACTACCTGGCCATCATCGCCAAGGGTGACGAGGTGCTGGACTGGCGCGAAATGGCGGCCCGCTATGCGGGCAGCCGGCTGCACATCCTCGAAGGCGGCGACCACGCGCTGAGCGACTTTGACACGCATGTGCCCGAAATACTGGATTTCCTCGCACTGGCCTGAAAGCCGGCCCTGAACGGGGGCTGATTACACTAGCCCCAAGTCATCAAAGACACCAAAGGGATCCCGTTTTGTTTGTATTGTTTGAAGAAGCCGGCAAGTTTCTGGCCGGCCGCATTTTGTCCGAGAGCGACGCCTCGCTGCAGGTGGAGCTCGACTCGGGCAAGCGCGTCAAGGTCAAGGGCGTCAATGCCCTGCTGAAATTCGAGAAGCCCTCACCCGCCGAGCTGATGACCGCCGGGCAAAAACTGAGCACTGACATCGAGCTGGACCTGGCCTGGGAATTCGCCGGCGAAGGCGAATTCGGCTTTGCCGACCTCGCCCGCGACTACTTCAGCGCCGACGGCAAACCCGCCACGCTGGAGCAGCAAGCCGCGGCGCTGTTCCGCCTCTACGACGCGCCGCACTACTTCCGCCGCGCCGGCAAGGGCCGCTTCAAGAAGGCGCCTGCCGAAATCCTGCAACAGGCGCTGGCCGCCATCGAGAAGAAAAAGCAGGTTGCGGCACAGATCACCGCCTGGGCCGAGGAGCTGGGCCGCGGCGAATGCCCCGCGCCCGTGCGCGAGCAGCTCTACAAAATTCTGTTCAAGCCCGACAAGAACAGCCCCGAGTACAAGGCCGTGGTCGAGGCCTCGCGCGCCACGCATACCGCGCCGCTGGATTTGCTGCAAAAAGCCGGCGCCATTGCCTCGCCCTACCAGTTCCACTGGAAGCGCTTTCTGTTCGAGAACTTTCCCAAAGGCACGGGCTTCCCGGCGCTGCAGGCGCCCGAAGTCAAGGATGAGTTGCCGCTGGCCGACGTCAAGGCTTTCTCCATCGACGACTCGGCCACCACCGAAATCGACGATGCGCTGTCGGTGCAGGGCCTGGGCAGCGGCACCGTCACCCTGGGCATACACATCGCCGCGCCCGGCCTGGCCGTGCTGCCCGGCAGCCCCATCGATGCGGTGGGCCGCGCGCGGCTGTCCACCGTCTACATGCCGGGCTACAAGCTGACCATGCTGCCCGACGAAATCGTCAAAAGCTACACGCTGCAGGAGGGCCGCAACTGCCCTGCGCTGTCGCTCTACCTCACGCTCGACGAAGCCACGCTGGAGATCAAGGAAAGCGTGACCCGGCTCGAGCAGGTACCCATCGTGAGCAACTTGCGCCACGACATGCTGGACAGCACTTTCACCGAAGCCTTTTTCGAAGCCGCGCAAACCAGCCCGCCCACCGGCGTGCAGTGGGGCGTGGAGCTCACCTTCCTGCACCGGCTGGCCAGACACCTGAAGGCGCAGCGCGAAATCGTGCGCGGCAAGCCCGAGAACTTCAACCGGCCCGACTACAACTTCCGACTCGACAACCCCACGGGCGGCGAGCCCCAAGGCAACGAGGCCGTCAACATCAGCACGCGCCAGCGCGGTGCGCCGCTGGACCTGATCGTGGCCGAGGCCATGATCCTGGCCAACAGCACCTGGGGCCAGTGGCTGGCCGAGCACAGCGTGCCCGGTATCTATCGCAGCCAGGCCAGCCTGGCGCCGGGTGTGAAGGTGCGCATGGGCACCAAGGCCTTGCCGCATGCGGGCATAGGCGTCAAAAGTTACGCCTGGAGCACCTCGCCGCTGCGCCGCTACACCGACCTGGTCAACCAATGGCAGATCATCGCCTGCGCTCGCCACGGGCGCACGGCCGCGCTGGCCGCGCCCTTCAAGCCCAAGGACGCCGAACTGTTTTCCATCATCTCGGGTTTTGACGCCGCCTACAGTGCCTACAACGGCTTCCAGGCCGGCATAGAGCGCTACTGGACCCTGAAGTACCTGCAGCAAAACAACATCACCGAGCTGACGGCCACCGCCTTCAAGGACAACTTGGTGCGTGCGGACGAGTTGCCGCTGGTGCTTGCGGCCGTGGGCGCGCAGGGCCTGCCGCGCGGCGCGAAAGTGCGCGTGCGATTGGGCGAGATCGACGAAATCACGCTGGACGTGTCGGGCACGGTCATCGAGCGGCTGGACGTGGAGCTTGACGAATCGCCGGACCCGCTCGGTGAGGACGACGGCGAGACGGAGATGGCCGCCGGCCCGATCTCGATCGCGGTCGATGTCAATGAGCCACAAACCGACGCCGCCGCCGCGGCTACGGTGGCCGGCTGACACCGGATTTCGCGCATAAACCCCGATAATCTCTTTCTGTGAAATCACCCAGCACACTGCAAATCGCTTTAGGCGCGTCCATCGCCGTGCACGCGGTGCTGCTGACGGTGCGTTTTGTCGACCCCGAGCGCTTTAACCGCGTGTTCCAGGACACCCCGCTGGAGGTGATCCTGGTCAACGCCAAGTCCAATGAAAAGCCCGACTTCGCCAAGGCGATCGCGCAAGCCTCGCTGGCCGGCGGCGGCGAGGCCGAAAAAGGCCGGGCCACCTCGCCCCTGCCGCCTTCGGCCCTGATGGAACTCGGCGACGCCACCGAAGATTCGCAGCGCAAGGTCGAATCGCTGCAGGAGCAGCAAACCCAGCTGCTGGCACAGATTAAAAAGCAGCTGGCCTCCATGCCGCCGCCCGACCTGAGCCAGCCTGCCAACAGCCCGGCGCAGGCCGAGCGCGAGGAAAAGCGCAAGGCACTGATCAAGATCCTGGCTGAGATTGAACGCCGCATCAATGAAGAAAACGCGCGACCCAAAAAACGCTACATCAGCCCGGCCACGCGCGAAGAGGTCTACGCCGTCTACTACGACGAGTTGCGCCGCAAGATCGAGGACAAAGGCACCGTCAACTTCCCCGAGCAGGCCGGCAAAAAGCTCTACGGCGAGCTCACCATGACCGTCACCGTGAACTTCGACGGGAGCGTGCTGGACACGGAAGTGGTGCAAACCTCGGGCAACCTGACGCTGGACCGGCGCGCGCAAAGTATTGTGCAAGGTACCGGCCCTTTCGGCCGTTTCAGCGATGCCATGCGCCGCAAGGCCGACCAGATCGTCGTGGTGTCGCGCTTCAAGTTCACGCGCGACGACACGCTAGAGACCAAACTCACCAGCCGCTAAAGCCCGGCAAGCGTCATGGATCAGTACTACGTCCTGGGCAACCCGATCGCGCACAGCAAATCGCCGCTGATCCACGCGCGCTTTGCCGAGCTGACCGGGCAGTCCCTGCAATACGAGCGCTTGCTGGTACCGCTGGACTCTTTCGCCGCCACCCTGGCCCAGCTGGTGCAGGCCGGCATCAAAGGTTGCAATGTCACCGTGCCCTTCAAGCTCGACGCGTTCGAGGCCGCCACCACGCGCACCGACCGTGCGCAGTTGGCGCAAGCCGCCAATACATTGCTGTTGGGGGACGGGACCGTCCATGCCGACAACACTGACGGCGTGGGCCTGGTCAACGATATCCAGAACAACGCAGGTATCTCGCTGGCCGGACGTGACGTACTGCTCATAGGTGCAGGCGGCGCCGGCGCCGGGGCACTGGCACCGTTGCTGGCCGCCGGGCCGCGCCGGCTGGTGCTGGTCAACCGCACGCGGGCCAAGGCCGATGCGCTGGCCGCGCGCCACAAGGCGCATGCGTCCATGAAGGATTTGCTGGAAAAGACGGAACTCCTCTCGGAAGGTTTGCAAAGCTTGCAAGGCAGTTTTGACGTGGTCATCAACGCCAGCGCCAGCAGCCTGGCCGGTGCCGGTGTGCCGGTCGCCACAAGCGTGCTCAAACCCGGAGCGCTGGCTTACGACATGATGTACGGACCCGCCGCAGCCGGCTTCATGGCCTGGGCTCAAGAAAATGGCGCCACGCCACGCGACGGCCTGGGCATGCTGGTCGAACAGGCCGCCGAGGCCTTCGAGTTGTGGCGCAAGGTGCGCCCGCCATCGGCTCAGGTGCTCGGCGAAATACGGGCAATGCTGGCATGAAGGCGCTGTTCAGGCTGATCGGCCTGGGCCTGCTGGCCGGCCTGGCCTTGCAGCTGTTTTTTGTGGCGCGCATCGCCGTCATGGCCGTGGTGGACCCGGAGTCCACCGCCTTCCAGCGCTCTGAAGCCTACCTGGTCGCGCGCAACACCGGCACCCTGAAATGGCGGCAGCAATGGGTGCCTTACAGCGCGCTGCCCGACAGCCTCAAACGCGCGGTCATCGCCTCCGAAGATGCCGGCTTTGCCGAGCACGACGGTGTGGACATGGAGGCGCTGGAAAAAGCCTGGGACAAAAACGCCAAGGCCGAACAGCGTGCAGCGCAGTCGGCCAACCGGCTGGCGCCCGCCAAACCCGCGAAGATCGTCGGCGGCTCCACCATCACGCAGCAGCTGGCGAAAAACCTGTTTCTGTCGGGCGAGCGCACGCTGCTGCGCAAGGGCCAGGAACTGGTACTGACGCTGCTGCTGGAAGCGCTGCTTGGCAAGGAGCGCATCCTGGAGATTTATCTCAACAGCGTGGAATGGGGCGAAGGCATTTTCGGCGCCGAGGCAGCCGCCCAACACTACTATCGCAAGCCCGCGGCAAAACTGAGCGCCTATGAGGCCGCGCGCCTGGCCGTGATGCTGCCGCGGCCCAAGTACTTTGAAACCCGGCCCAACTCAGGCTACCTGGCCTCGCGCGCCGGCACCATCGTGGCCCGCATGGGCGGCGTGGAATTGCCTTGAAGCACCGCAAAGCGAACAGCCCATGAACGACAAGCTTTCTCCCGTGCTGGCCAAACTGATGGGCCTGTTCCTGCTGGGCCTGATCCGCACGCTGACCGGCGCGCAGGCGCGCTGGCAGGGCTGCCCGCCCAAGGCCGAGCAGCGCATCTATTTCGCCAACCACCAAAGCCATGCCGACCTGGTGCTGATGTGGGCGGCCCTGCCGGAAGAACTGCGCAGCATCACGCGGCCCATCGCGGCCAAGGACTACTGGACCAAGACGCCGTTCAAGAAGTGGATCACCACGGCGGTGTTCAACGCGATTTACGTGGACCGCGCCAAGACCGGCGACCAGGACCCGCTGGAACCGCTGGTCGAGGCGCTGGCCCACGGTGACTCCATCATCCTGTTCCCGGAAGGCACGCGCGGCAACCATGAGGAGCCGCAAAAATTCAAGGCCGGCCTCTACAACCTGGCGCTCAAGTTCCCGGGCGTGGTGCTGGTGCCGGCCTGGATCAACAACGTGCAGCGCGTCATGCCCAAGGGCGAGGTCGTGCCTGTGCCCATCCTGTGCTCGGTCACCTTCGGCGCGCCGATTGCCCTGGGCGCCGGTGAAGACCGCGGCGAGTTCCTGGCCCGCGCGCGCCAGGCCGTGATGGACCTCAGGGAAACCTGACGCAAGGCCTGGAATCCTGATGAACACTTTTTTGCGCAACCTTTCGCCCTCGCAGCAGGTCGGCCTGCTGTTCGTGCTGGTCTTCGGCATCCTGACCGCCATCAGCGTGGCCGCCTTCGCGATGTCGCTCAAGGACACGCATGAGGACGACCTGCATACCCAGAAGCTCAAGGAGTTCAACGGCGTGCTGCGCACGTCCTGGCTGATGTCCACGGTGTTCTGGGTAGGCTGGACGCTGGGCGAAACCGTGGCCACGGTGCTGTTCGGTATCGTCGCGTTTTTCGCGCTGAGGGAGTTCATCACGCTCTCGCCCACGCGCCAGGGCGACCACCGCAGCCTGGTGCTGGCTTTCTTCGTGGTGCTGCCGGTGCAGTTCGCACTCGTGATTACGCGGCGTTTCGACCTGGTCACCGTGTTCATCCCCGTCTACGTCTTCCTGGCGATTCCGGTGGTCAGCGCGCTGGCCGACGACCCGCAGCGCTTCCTGGAGCGCAACGCCAAGCTGCAATGGGGCATCATGGTCTGCGTCTACGGCATCAGCCACGTGCCGGCCCTGATGCTGCTGAAATTCCCCAACTACGAGGGCAAGAACGCCTTCCTGGTGTTCTTCCTGGTGTTCGTGGTGCAAAGCTGCATGATCGTGGAGTACCTGGTCGGCCGCAGGCTGCAGCGCCCGCCCAGCGCGCCCAATGTGAGCAAAAGCTTTAACTGGACCAGCTGGCTGATCGCCGTTGTGGCCGCCAGCCTGCTGGGCGGCCTGCTCGCGGGCCTCACGCCCTTCAAGCCCGCGCAGGCCGTGGCCATGGCGTTTATCGCCTGCGTGTCGGGTTCGCTGGGCCACCTGGTGATGAAGGCCCTCAAGCGCGATCGCGGCATTCCCAACTGGGGCAAGCGCGGTGTGGGCGTGACCGGCGCCAGCGGCCTGCTGGACCGGGTCGATGCGCTATGCTTCGGCGCGCCCATCTTCTTCCATTCGGTCCGCTGGTATTTTGGCCTTTAAAAGCCAGGCACGCCGATGCGCATCCTAGGCATAGACCCCGGCCTGCAGACCTCCGGCTTCGGCGTGGTGGATGTGGACGGTCCGCACCTTCGTTATGTGGCCAGCGGCACCATCAAGACCACCCACCTGGAACGCGCCGACCTGCCCGGCCGGCTCAAGGTGCTGTTCGAGGGCGTGTGCGAGGTGGTGGAGCGCTACCAGCCCGACGCGGCCTCGGTCGAAATCATTTTCGTCAACGTCAACCCGCAGGCCACCCTGCTGCTGGGCCAGGCGCGCGGCGCCTGCATCACCGCGCTGGTCTCGCGCGAATTGTCGGTGGCCGAATACACCGCCTTGCAGCTCAAGAAAGCCGTGGCCGGCTACGGCAAGGCCGGCAAGGCCGAGGTGCAGGAGATGGTCATGCGATTGCTCAAGCTGCCCTCGCTGCCCGGCAAAGACGCGGCCGATGCGCTGGGCCTGGCCATCACCCACGCCCATGTGGGCAGCGCCATGGCGCGGCTGGCGCAAGCCGGTGGCACCGGCGCAAAAATGACGGGAAACTACCGCGACGGCCGCAGCCGCTGACGCAAATGCCCGGCGCTATGCGACGCGCTCCAGAATCAGCACCGCAAAAAAGCCGAAGGCGGCGATCAGCGTCCATTTGAGAATGGTCAGGCCCAAGCGCTTGAAGCGCGGCTGCCCGGTGCCGGCATAAAACATGAAGGCCACCACGGCGGCCAGTAAAAACAGCAGGACCAGCCAGCGGAACAGCAACATGGGCGGCTCCTTGCTGCGGCGTGCCTACCAGGCCCGCGCCAGCGTGGCGAAACCCCGGGGCGCTTTTTTCTCGTCTTCAAAAGTGATGACTTCGTAAGCGTCCTTGTGTGCAAGCAGTTCGCGCAGCAGCTTGTTGTTCATCGCATGGCCCGAACGGAACGCGCTATAGGCGGCCAGCAGCGGTTTGCCCAGCAGGTAGAGGTCGCCCATGGCGTCAAGAATCTTGTGCTTCACGAACTCGTCGTTGTAGCGAAGGCCGTCGCTGTTGAGGACCTTGTAGTCGTCCATCACGATGGCGTTATCCAGGCCGCCGCCCAGGGCCAAGCCGTTAGCGCGCATCATTTCGACATCCTTGGTAAAACCAAAGGTGCGGGCCCGCGCAATGTCGCGCGTGTAGGCGCCCGAGCCCATGTCGAACTCCACGCGCTGGCCGGTGGAGTCCACCGCCGGATGGTCGAAATCAATTTCAAAGCTGAGCTTGTAACCTTCATAAGGCGACAGGCGCGCCCACTTGGTGCTGGCGCCCTCGCCTTCGCGCACTTCCACCGGCTTGATCACGCGGATAAAACGCTTGGGCGCGGCCTGCAACTCGATGCCGGCCGACTGCAGCAAAAACACAAAGGACGAAGCCGAGCCGTCCAGGATGGGCACTTCCTCGGCCGTGATATCGACATAGAGGTTGTCAATGCCCAGGCCCGCGCAGGCCGACATCAAATGCTCCACCGTGTGCACCTTGGCGCTGCCGCTCGAGATGGTCGATGCCAGCCGCGTGTCCGTCACCGCCTGCGCCGAGATCGCGATGTCCACCGGCTGCGGCAAATCCACACGGCGAAACACAATGCCCGTGTCCGGCGCCGCGGGGCGCAAGGTCAGTTCCACCCGCTGCCCGCTGTGCAGGCCCACGCCCACGGCTTTGGTCAGTGATTTAAGCGTTCTTTGGGCAAGCATGCTGTCTATTTTAGTTGGCGCAAGGCCATTTCAAGGGTAGGGGATAGCAATGCCGGGCATAGGCACAGTGCATTGGGCGCAGCTCAGCGACCTCAGCGAAGCGCGCCCGGCCCACTACCCAAACGAGACTAATCGAATGGAAGCAGGGGGAGCGAAGCGTGCCCCTCCAGCGAGATTAATGGGATGGAAAGCGTAGCGAGCGCCCCGAGGTTGCGTCGAGGAGCGGAACCGTACACCAGTACGGTGAGCACCGCAGACGCAAGATCGGGGCGCGCAGTAGCTTTACACCCATTAATCGGCTTGTTTGCGGAGGAAGGCCGGGATCTCGAAGTCGTCCATCCCGCCAGACGCAAGTGCATCCACCTTGGCCGCCGCCTGCGTGCGGTTGGTACGCCACACGCTGGGCACGGCCATGTTCCCGTAGTCCGGCTGGGCCGCACCCGTGGTCATCTGCGTCGTACCGCCGCCACCACCTGCCGTCGCATTCAAGGTGGGTACGTTGAAAGGCACGTTGTCGGTGCCGGTGCGCAGCACCTGCAGCGGCGGCGCTTGGCGACGCATACCCTGGCGCGACAGGCCCGTAGCGACCACGGTCACGCGGATCTCATCGCCCAGCTCGTCGTCATAGGCCGTGCCGTAGATCACGTGCGCATCGGGCGAGGCGTAAGCACGGATGGTGTTCATCGCGAGCTTGGATTCGCTCAGCTTGAGCGAGCCCTTGGCCGCCGAGATCAACACCAGCACGCCCTTAGCACCCGACAGGTCAATGCCTTCAAGCAGCGGGCAGGCCACGGCCTGCTCGGCGGCGATGCGCGCACGGTCAGGGCCGTTGGCCTTGGCGGTGCCCATCATGGCCTTGCCGGGCTCGCCCATCACGGTGCGCACGTCTTCGAAGTCGACGTTCACGTGGCCGGGCACGTTGATGATTTCGGCAATGCCGCCCACGGCGTTTTTCAGCACGTCGTTGGCATGCGCGAAAGCCTCGTCCTGCGTCACATCGTCGCCCAGCACTTCGAGCAGCTTCTCGTTGAGCACCACGATCAGCGAGTCGACGTTCGCCTCGAGCTCGGCCAGGCCCAAGTCGGCATTGGTCATACGGCGGCCGCCTTCGAACTCGAAGGGCTTGGTCACCACGCCGACCGTCAGGATGCCCATCTCCTTGGCGATGCGCGCGATTACCGGCGCGGCACCTGTGCCCGTACCGCCGCCCATGCCGGCGGTGATGAAGAGCATGTGAGCACCGTCGATCGCGCTGCGGATGTCGTCCGCCGCCACTTCGGCCGCGTCGCGGCCCTTGTCGGGCTTGCTGCCCGCGCCCAGGCCGCTGCTGCCCAGCTGGATGGTCTTGTGCGCGCTGCCGCGGCTGAGCGCCTGCGCGTCCGTGTTGGCGCAGATGAATTCGACGCCTTGCACGCCGCATTCGATCATGTGCCCGACGGCATTGCCGCCGCCGCCGCCCACACCGATCACCTTGATCTGTGTGCCCTGGTTGAATTCTTCGATTTCAATCATTTCGATGCTCATTGGGAGCCTCCTAATCAATAAACTGCAGTTGCCAATAATTGGAAATTTGTATTTATGGTTGACACGGCCTGTTCACGCAGGGGGATCCGCCCCTCCCGAATGCATGCAACGCGAGGGCCTGCCGATAAAAGTGGAATAGGTTTTCATGGTCAGAAGTTCCCCACAAACCAGTCTTTGACGCGGCCGAAGGCGTTGTGCACGCTGCCCGCCTTCTGCGACACCTTGTAGCCCCGCATGCGGGCCAGCCGGGCCTCTTCGAGCAAGCCCATGACGGTGGAGGCCCGCGCCTGCGCCACCATGTCCGACAGCGCGCTGGAGTAGCGCGGTATGCCGCGACGCACCGGCTTGAGGAAAATGTCCTCGCCGAGCTCCACCATGCCGGGCATGACGGCGCTGCCGCCGGTGATGACGATGCCGGAGGACAACACCTCCTCATAGCCCGACTCGCGTATCACCTGCTGGACCAGCGAGAAGATCTCCTCGACGCGCGGCTCGATGACGCCGGCCAGCGCCTGCTTGCTCAGCATGCGCGGGCCGCGGTCGCCCAGGCCCGGGACTTCCACCTGGGTGTCGGGGTCGGCCAGCAGCTGCTTGGCGTAGCCGCTTTCCACCTTGATGTCCTCGGCGTCCTTGGTGGGCGTGCGCAGCGCCATGGCGATGTCGCTGGTGATCAGGTCGCCGGCGATCGGGATCACCGCGGTGTGCCGTATGGCGCCGCCGGTGAAAATCGCGACGTCGGTGGTGCCCGCGCCTATGTCGACCAGCGCGACGCCGAGCTCCTGCTCGTCCTGCGTCAGCACCGCCAGGCTGGAGGCCAGCGGATTGAGCATCAGCTGGTCCACTTCCAGGCCGCAGCGGCGCACACACTTGATGATGTTTTCGGCGGCGCTCTGCGCACCCGTCACGATATGCACCTTGGCTTCCAGGCGTATGCCGCTCATGCCGATAGGCTCGCGCACATCCTGCCCGTCGATGACGAACTCCTGCGGCTCGACCAGCAGCAGGCGCTGGTCGGTCGAGATGTTGATGGCCTTGGCCGTCTCGATCACGCGCGCCACGTCGGCCTGGGTGACTTCCTTGTCCTTGACCGCCACCATGCCGCTGGAGTTGATGCCGCGTATGTGGCTGCCGGTGATGCCGGTGTAGACGCGGGCGATCTTGCAGTCGGCCATCAGCTCGGCCTCCTTCAAGGCCTGCTGGATGCTCTGCACCGTAGCGTCGATGTTGACCACCACGCCGCGCTTCAAGCCGTTGCTGGACGCGATGCCCAGGCCCGCGAGTTTGAGCTCACCGCCCGGCATGACCTCGGCCACCACGGCCATGACCTTGCTGGTGCCGATGTCCAGCCCAACCACCAGATCCTTGTATTCCTTGGCCATATGTTTACCTTTTTTTCTTTCCGTCTTCTTTGTCGGCGGGGTTGCCCGTGGTCACCCCCCTGAGCCTGATCGCATAACCGTTGGCGTAACGCAGGTCGGCGGACTCCAGGTCCCTTCCGTAGCGCGACGACACCTGCGTCACCGTGGCGATAAAGCGGCGCGTGCGCGCCTCGATTTCCGGCAGCGAGCCGTGGCCGAGTTCGATCACGGCGCCGCTGTCAAGCAGCGCGCGCCAGCCGCCCTGGCCGCTGAGCTGCAGTTGCTCCAGCGTGGCGTCCGTTTCGTCGAACAGCGGCCCCAGCGTCTGGTAGGCCTGCAGCACCAAGGGCGCCTGTCCCGGCGGGCCGCTCAGCAGCGGCAGGGTTTCCGCCTCCACGTCGCCCTGGTTGGCTTCGAATACCTCGCCAAAACTGTTGATCAGCCGCGCGTCGCCTTCGGCACCCCAGAAGGCCACCGGCTTGTGTTCCTGCAGCACCACCTTGAGGCGGTTCGGGAATTCGCGCTGCACCAGCGCCCGCCGCACCCAGGGCACGGACTCGAACACCGCGCGCGTGGCGGCCAGGTCCACCGTGAAAAAATTGCCGGCCAGCCTGGGCGCCACGTTGGCGCGCAACGTGACCGCGTTGTTGTGCGTCAAATCGCCCTGCACACGGATCGCACTCAGGCTGAACAGCGACTGGCGCAACACCCAGGCGACGCCCAGGGCCACGACCATGGCGGCAAACGCCAGGCCCAGGACCACCGAGAAGGTGTTCATGAGCTTGACGTCCAGCGGCATGGCGGTGGGCATAGGCGTTCTGCGCTTCAAATGGCGCCTCCCCCCTGTTTCTGGTGGTCCAGCGTGGCGGTCTTGAGCACTTCGACACACAGGTCTTCGTAGGAGATGCCGGCCGCGCGCGCGGACATGGGCACCAGCGAGTGGCCCGTCATGCCGGGCGAGGTGTTGATCTCCAGCAAGTAGGGCTTGCGCGTGGCTTTGTCGATCATCACGTCGGCACGCGCCCAGCCGCGGCAGTTGAGGATGCGGAAAGCGTCCAGCACCAGCTGCTGGATGACGGCCTCTTCGCCCTCGGGAAGCCCGCAAGGCACCAGGTACTGCGTGGTGTCAGTGAAGTACTTGTTCTGGTAGTCGTAGTTGCCGTCCGGTGCGACGATGCGTATCACCGGCAGCGCATGCGCGCCGGCGCCGGTGCCCAGCACCGGGCAGGTCACTTCGTCGCCGCTGATGAACTGCTCGCAGAGCACGTCGGCATCGAGTTTTTCGGCCTGCGCGACGGCCTCGGCCATGCCTTCGCGGCTGGTGACCTTGGTCAGGCCTATGGAAGAACCCTCGCGCGCGGGCTTGACGATGAGCGGCAGCCCGAGCGCGTCGGGCACGGCGGCGATGTCGGCCGCGCCGTAGGCGCCGCGGCGCAGCAAGCGGTACTGGGGCGTCGGCAGCCCTTCGGAAATCATCACGCGCTTGGTCATGACCTTGTCGATGGCCATGCTGGAGGCCATGACGCCCGAGCCGGTGTAGGGAATGCCCAACAGCTCGAGCGCACCCTGTACCGTGCCGTCTTCGCCGAAGCGGCCGTGCAGGGCGATAAAGCAGCGCGCAAAGCCTTCTTTTTTGAGATCGGCGAGGTCGCGCTCGGCCGGGTCGAAGGCATGGGCGTCCACGCCGCGCGAACGCAGCGCCTTGAGCACACCGCTGCCCGACATCAGCGAGACTTCACGTTCGGCCGACTGGCCGCCCATCAGGACGGCGACCTTGCCGAAATTGGGGGAGTTCTGTTTCATGCCCGCGTTCCTTCCAGCATCTCGGCCACCCTGGCGGGCACCTGGCCTATGGAGCCGGCGCCCATGCACATCACCACGTCGCCGCCCAGGGCGTTGTCCACAATCGCCTGCGGCATGGCCTCGATCTCGTCCACAAAGACGGGCTCGACCTTGCCGGCCACGCGCAGCGCGCGCGCCAGCGAACGGCCGTCGGCCGCGACAATGGGCGGCTCGCCGGCGGCGTACACCTCGGATAGCAGCACAGCGTCGGCCTGGCCTATGACCTTGACGAAATCCTCAAAGCAGTCGCGCGTGCGCGTGTAGCGGTGCGGCTGGAAGGCCAGCACCAGGCGTCGGCCCGGAAAGGCGCCGCGCGCGGCGGCCAGCGTCGCAGCCATCTCGACCGGGTGGTGGCCGTAGTCCTCGATCACGGTGAAATGCCCGCCGCCTTTGGCCGGCATGTCGCCGTAGCTCTGGAAGCGCCGGCCCACGCCGCGGAAATCCGCCAGCGCTTTTTGCACCGCCGCGTCGGGCACGTTGAGCTCAACCGCGATGGCGATCGCCGACAGTGCGTTGAGCACGTTGTGCTCGCCCGCCAGGTTGAGCACCACGTCCAGGTCGGGCAGGGTGACGCCGTTGCGCCGCTGCGCCGTGAAATGCATTTGCGCGCCCACAGGCCGCACGTTGACGGCACGTACCTGCGCGTCCTCCCCGAAGCCGTAACTGGTGATGGGGCAGGAGACCTGGGGCACGATGTCGCGCACGGCCGGGTCGTCGGTGCACAGGATGGCCGTTCCGTAAAACGGCATGCGGTGCAGGAAGTCGACAAAAGCCTTTTTGAGGTTGCCGAAATCGTGGCCGTAGGTCTCCATGTGGTCGGCGTCGATGTTGGTGACAACGGCCATCACGGGCAGCAGGTTCAGGAAGGAGGCGTCGGATTCATCGGCCTCGACCACGATGTAGTCGCCCGAGCCGAGCTTGGCGTTGGCGCCCGCGCTGTTCAGGCGCCCACCGATCACAAAAGTCGGGTCCAGGCCGCCTTCGGCCAGCACGCTGGCCACCAGGCTGGTGGTGGTGGTCTTGCCGTGCGTGCCCGCGATGGCGATGCCCTGCTTGAGACGCATCAGCTCGGCCAGCATCAGCGCGCGCGGCACCACGGGAATGCGTTTTTCACGCGCTGCCAGCACCTCGGGGTTGTCGGGCTGCACCGCAGTGGACGTCACCACCGCGTCGACCATGGCGAGGTTGCCCGCGGCATGGCCGACAAAAGTCTTGATGCCGAGTTTTGCCAAGCGCTGCAAGGTGGCGCTGTCCGACAGGTCGGAGCCGGAGATGGCGTAGCCGAGGTTGTGCAGCACCTCGGCAATGCCGGACATGCCGGCGCCGCCCAGGCCGATGAAGTGGATGTTCTTGATAGCGTGTTTCATTTCGCCAACTCCTCGCAGGCGGCCACCATACGGGCGGTGGCATCAGTTTTTTGCATGGTCTTGGCCTGAAGGGCGCGCTCCAGAAGGGTGTAGCGTCCCGTGGTTTTGAGGATGTTGGCCAGCTTCTCCGGTGTGAGCTCACGCTGCTGGATCAGCCAGCCGCCGCCCTGGTCCACCAGGAACTTGGCGTTGGCGGTCTGGTGATCGTCCACGGCGGCCGGGAAAGGCACAAAGATCGCGGCCGCGCCCACGGCCGCGATTTCGGTCACCGTGCTGGCACCGGCGCGGCAGATGATGAGATCGGCATCGGCAAAAGCCTGCGCGGTGTCTTCAATGAACGGCGTGAGTTCGGCCTGCACGCCGGCGGCCGCGTAATTGGCGCGCAGCTCGTCGATCTGCTGGGCGCCGCTCTGGTGCGTGACCTGCGGGCGCTCGCCGGCGGGAATCAGCGCCAGTGCCTTGGGCACGAGTTCATTGAGGCCGCGCGCGCCCAGGCTGCCGCCCACCACCAGCAGCTTGAGCAAGCCGCCCCGGTCGGCAAAACGCTCGACCGGGCCGGGCTGGCGCGTGAAGGCCGGCCGCAGCGGGTTGCCTATCCATTCGGCCTTGCGGAACACATTCGGGAAAGCCGTGAAGACGCGGTCGGCCACGCCGGCCAGCACCTTGTTGACCATGCCGGCGACCGAGTTCTGTTCATGCAGCACCAGCGGCTTGCCCAGCAGCACGCTCATCATGCCGGCCGGGAAGCTGATATAGCCGCCCAGGCCCACCACCACGTCGGGCTTGACCCTGCGCACCACCTGTATGCTTTGCCAGAAGGCCTTGAGCAGGCGCAGCGGCAGCAACACCAGCGTCGCCGGCCCTTTGCCGCGCACGCCGGAGAAATCGATGTGCTCGAAGGCAAAGCCGCGCGGCGGCACCAGCTGGCTCTCCATGCTGGGCCGGCTTGCGCTGCCCAGGCCGCCCAGCCAGTGCACGCGCCAGCCGCGCTCGCGCAGGGCCTCGGCCACGGCGAGACCTGGGAAGATGTGGCCTCCGGTTCCACCGGCCATCACAAGAGCGCAGTGTTGCTTGCTCATGCGCGGCCCCCTCTCATCAGCGCCGGCGCTGACGCGCCGCAGCGCTTCGCGCTGAAACAGTTCTGGCGAAACAGCCTACTCATGCGCGGCCTCCGCGCATAAGTAGCCTGTTTTCATAATCAATCCGCAGCACCACCGCCAGCGCCACCAGGTTCATCAAAATGGCCGAGCCGCCGTAACTCATCAAGGGCAGCGTCAAGCCCTTGGTCGGCAAGGCGCCCAGGTTCACGCCGATGTTGATGAAGGTCTGGAAACCCATCCAGATGCCCACGCCCTGCGCCACCAGGCCGGCGAAGAGGCGGTCCAGCGCGATCGACTGGCGGCCTATGTGCATGATGCGGCGCGTCATCCACATGAAGAGGCCTATCACCGCCAGCACGCCGAGCAGGCCGAACTCCTCGCCGATGACGGCCATCAGGAAGTCGGTGTGCGCCTCGGGCAGCCAGTGCAGCTTTTCAATGCTGCCGCCCAGGCCCACACCGAAAATCTCGCCGCGGCCAAAGGCGATCAGCGAGTGGGAGAGCTGGTAGCCCTTGCCCATGGAGTATTTGTCGCTCCAGGGATCGAGGTAGGCAAAAATCCGCTCGCGCCGCCATTCGCTGAGCATCACCATTAGGCTGAAGGCCACCACCACCACCGCCGCGATGACAAAAAACATGCGCGCATTAACACCGCCCAGGAAGAGGATGCCCATGGCAATGACGGAGATCACCATGAAAGCGCCCATGTCGGGCTCGGCCAGCAGCAGCAGGCCGACGATGGCGATGGCAATCGCCATGGGCATGACGGCGCGGAAGAAGCGCTCTTTGACTTCCATCTTGCGCACCATGTAGTCGGCCGCATAAAGCAGCACCGCAAACTTCGCAAGTTCCGAGGGCTGGAAGTTCATGATGCCCAGCGAGATCCAGCGGCGGGCGCCGTTGACGCCCTTGCCGATGAAGGGCACCAGCACCAGGATCAGCAGCAGCAGGGAGACCACGAACAGCCAGGGCGCGAGCTTCTCCCAGGTCGCCAGCGGCACCTGGAAGGCCAGCACGGCGGCGATGAAGGCCACGACCAGCGACAGCATGTGGCGCACCACAAAATGGGTGTGGGCATAACGCGCAAATTTGGGGTTGTCGGGCATGGCCACGGAGGCCGAATACACCATGACCAAGCCCCACATCAGCAGGGCCACCGTGACCCAGAGCAGCGCCTGGTCAAAGCCGGCCATGCGCACGGGCGGCGCCGCCAGCGTGCGCGACAGGCTCTGCCCGCCCAGGCGCACCGGCAGCACGTCGGCCGCAGCCTTGCCGAAGCCGGAGAACCAGCCCGAAAACCGGCCGGAAAGGCGCGCGGCAGCCGTCACAGCACCTCCCCCTGGTCGCGGGCCAGCGCCTGCACCGCATCGCAAAAGACGCGCGCGCGGTGCTCGTAGTTGTCAAACATGTCGAAGCTGGCGCAGGCCGGCGACATCAGCACGGCGTCGCCGGTCTGGGCCTGCTGCGCCGCCAGGGTGACGGCTTCTTCCATCGACGCGGCGTCGAACGCCGGGATGTTGCGCGGCAGGACGTCCTTGATCAGGGGCGCGTCGCGCCCTATCAGCACCACGGCCCGCACATGGCGCTGCACCGGGTCGGCCAGCGGCGAGAAATCCTGCCCCTTGCCTTCGCCGCCCAGGATGAGCACCAGCTTGCGTTCCAGGCCCAGCCCCGTAAGCGCCGCCACGGTGGCGCCCACATTGGTGCCCTTGCTGTCGTCAAAATACTCGACGTCCTTGACCACGGCCACCGATTCCACACGGTGCGGCTCGCCGCGGTATTCACGCAGGCCGTGCAACATGGGCGCCAGCGTGCAGCCCGCGGCCACGGCCAGGCCCAGCGCCGCCAGGGCGTTGGTGGCGTTGTGCCGCCCGCGTATGCGCAGGGCCTCGATAGGCATCAGGCGCTGCACGTGCAGCTCCACCTCTTCGTCCTTGCGGCGCTTGATGGTTTCGTCGGCCTCGGCCGCGCGCACCAGCCAGGTCATGCCGTTGACGGTTTCAATGCCGTAGTCGCCGGGCCGCTGCGGCTCGCCGGCGCCGAAAGTGGCATGGGGGCGCAGCTGCGGCGCTTTCAGGCGCACCTTGACGGGCGGCGGCAGCATGGCCATCACACGCGGGTCGTCGCGGTTGAGCAGCATGAAGGTGCTGTTGCCAAACACCTTGGCCTTGGCCGCGACATAAGCGTCCATGTCGCCGTGCCAGTCGAGGTGGTCTTGCGTGATGTTGAGCACCACGGCGGCCGTGGGTTCGAAGCCCTGCACGTCGGCCAGCTGGAAGCTGGACAGTTCCAGCACCCAGACCTGCGGCAGGGTTTGCGCATCCATGTGGGCCGACAACGTGTCCAGCAGCGTCGGGCCTATATTGCCCGCCACGGCCACGGTCTTCCCGGCGCGCTGCACCAGCTGGCCCAGCAGCGAGGTCACGGTGGTCTTGCCGTTGGTGCCGGTGATGGCCAGCACCGCCGGCCGGTAGCCCGGCTCGGGTTCGACCTGGGCCAATGCCAGCAGGGCGGGCAGCGCCGATTCTTCACCGGCTTCGTCGGCGGCCGGTGCGGCGTCCGCGGCAAGCGCTACGCCGACTTCATGTATGTCGCCCGAAACCTCGGCTACCAGGGCCGCCTCTCCTTCGGGCGCATCCGCTACATCGGGAGCCTCAACAGGCGGGGCGTTTTCGCCAACCGCCTCGGCCGCTTCGGGCATGGCAGGCGCGTTGGCTGCATCAGGCGGGAGCGCCTCGGCTGGCACCTCAGGGGATGCAGGCGATTCGGCGGATGCCTCAGCCGGTTCAGTGGCCTCGGCGGACTCAGCGGCCGGCGGCTCGCGCAGATCCGCCAAAGCCCGCGCGAACAAATCCAGCTCGCCGCCCACAGGCAGGCCCATGGCGCGCGCGGCGTCGGCCACGGGGGCGATGGTCGCGGGCGCCAGCCCGGGCGAGCGGTAGACAGCGCGCACGGCCGTGCCCTGCACCAGCTCGGGCGTGAACGCGCCGCCCACAAAGGCCACGCCCGGCAACTCCTCGCGCAGCGTGGCGAGCAGCGGCGGCGCTTCGCGTGTGTCGGCGACCGTCACATGCGCCCCATGGCGCGCGCACCAGCGCGCCATGGCCAGGCCGGACGCGCCCAGCCCCAGGATCAATACGGTTTGGTCTTGTAAATGCCGCATGCCTGTTTACCTGAGCTTCAAGGTGGAAAGGCCTATGAGGCACAGCAGCATGGTGATGATCCAGAAACGGACCACCACCTGGGTTTCTTTCCAGCCGCTTTTCTCGAAGTGATGGTGCAGCGGCGCCATCTTGAGGATGCGCCGGCCTTCGCCGTAGCGTTTCTTGGTGTACTTGAACCAGGTCACCTGCATCATCACGGAAAGCGCCTCCACGACGAAGATGCCGCCCATGATGGCCAGCACGATTTCCTGGCGCACGATGACGGCGATGGTGCCCAGGGCGGCGCCCAGGGCCAGCGCACCCACGTCGCCCATGAAGACCTGGGCCGGATGCGTGTTGAACCACAGAAAGGCCAGGCCGGCACCGGCCATGGCCGAGCAGAAGATCAGCAACTCGCCGGAGCCGGGGATGTGCGGGAAGAACAGGTATTTGGAATAGACCGAGCTACCGGTGACATAGGCGAACACGCCCAGCGCCGAGCCCACCATGACCACCGGCATGATGGCCAGGCCGTCCAGGCCGTCGGTCAGGTTGACGGCATTGCTGGAGCCCACGATCACCAGGTAGGTCAGGATCACAAAACCGAAAACGCCCAGCGGGTAGCTGATTTCCTTGACAAAGGGCACCAGCAGGCCAGCCTTGGGCGGCAGGTTCACGTCAAAGCCCGACTGCACCCAGCTGAAGAACAGCTCGAGCACGCGCAGGTTGGAGCTCTCGGAAATGCTGAACACCAGGTACAGCGCCGCGACCAGGCCGATCAGGGACTGCCACAGGTATTTCTCGCGCGAGCGCATGCCTTCCGGGTCCTTGAGCACGACTTTGCGCCAGTCGTCCGCCCAGCCGATGGCGCCAAAGCCCAAGGTGACGATCAGGACGATCCAGACAAAGCGGTTGGACAGGTCGAACCACAGCAGGGTGGAAATGCCTATGGCCAGCAGGATCAGCACGCCGCCCATGGTGGGCGTGCCGCTCTTGCTCAAATGCGTCTGCATCGCGTACTGGCGTATCGGCTGACCGATCTTGAGCGAGATCAGGCGCCGGATCACAAAGGGACCGGCGAGCAGGCCTATCAGCAGCGCCGTGAGCGCGGCCATGACGGCGCGGAAGGTCAGGTACTGGAACACCCGGAAGAACCCGAACTCGGGCGAAATCGACTGGAGCCACTGGGCCAGGCTAAGCAGCATGGGGCCCTCCCTTGTTTTGATAATGTGTTTGATCTGCGTGGGCCGTGATGGCCTGGACCACACGCTCCATCTTCATGAAGCGCGAGCCCTTGACCAGCACGCTGCCGGTGTTCGGAAGTGCTGCCAGCACGGCGGCGGCGAGTTCGTCCATGCCGGCAAAAACCTGCGCGCCGCCGAAAGCGGCCGCGGCCTGCTTCGACTGCTCGCCCAAGGTGAACAGCTTTTCAATGCCCAGCGCGCGCGCATGGCGCCCGGCCTCGTCGTGGAACTGCGGCCCCTGGTCGCCGACCTCGCCCATGTCGCCCATCACCATCAGGCGCGGGCCGGGCAGCTCGGCCAGGACTTCCAGCGCAGCGTGCATGGAATCGGGATTGGCGTTGTAGCTGTCGTCGACCAGCGTCAGCACCCGGCCGGGCAAGGCCACGGCAATGGCGCGTGAGCGGCCCTTGACCGGCACAAAGGCCGAAAGGCCCGCGCAGATGGCGGCCAGCGGCACACCCGCGGCCAGCGCGCAGGCCGTGGCGGCCAGGGCATTTTTGACGTTGTGCCGGCCGGCGATGTGCAGCGAAAGTTCCGCCGCGCCTGCGGGCGTGGCGGCGGCCACTTTCCAGCAACCGTTCTCCCATTGCGCGCTGCCGGTGACGTCGGCGGCCCCTGAAAGCGCGAAGGTCAGCACCTTGCGCTTGCCCACGAGTTCGCGCCACAGCGGGGTGTAATCGTCGTCGGCCGGAAAGACCGCCGTACCGGCCGCATCCAGCGACTGGAACACCGAGCCGTTTTCGCGCGCCACGGCTTCCACCGTGGCCATGAATTCCAGGTGCTCGCGCTGCGCGTTGTTGACCAGCGCGACGGTGGGCTTGCTGAGTTCGGCCAGGTAGGCGATCTCGCCGGGGTGGTTCATGCCGAGCTCGACCACGCCGGCCTCGTGCGCGGCCGACAGGCGCAGCAGCGTGAGCGGCACGCCGATGTCGTTGTTGAGGTTGCCTTCGGTGGCGAAGGCCTTGTCGGCTTTCCAGGCACGCAGTATCGAGGCGATCATCTGCGTGACGGTGGTCTTGCCGTTGCTGCCCGTGACCGCCACCAGCGGCAGGCGGAACTGCGAGCGCCAGCCGGCCGCCAGCCGCCCCAGTGCCAGGCGCGTGTCGGCCACTTCCAGCCCGGGCAGGCCAGCCTCTGCCAGGCCGTGGTGGGCAATCGCCGCGACGGCGCCCTGCGCCTTGGCCTGGGCAAGGAAATCATGCGCGTCGAAACGCTCGCCCTTGAGCGCCACAAACAGGTCGCCGGCCTGCAGGCTGCGCGTGTCGGTGTTGACGCGCAAGGCCTGCACGCCGGCATCGCCCACCAGCCGGGCACCGGGCAGCCAATCCAGGGCTTGCTGCAAGCGCATCATGGCCGACCTCCTTGCGGCGCGGCGGCCAGGGCGTCAAGCGCTGCCTGCGCATGTTCGCGGTCGGAGAACGGTAGCTTGGCGCCGCCGATCTCCTGAAAACTTTCATGGCCCTTGCCCGCCAGCAACACCACGTCGTCGGGACCGGCCAGGCTCAGGGCGTGCGTGATGGCCGCAGCCCGGTCGGCCTGCACATGCACGGCATCGCGGTGGCTCAGGCCCAGCAGCACCTGGCAGATGATGGCCAGCGGGTTCTCGCTGCGCGGGTTGTCGCTGGTGACCACCACCTGGTCGGCATTTTTTTCGGCCACGGCCGCCATCAAGGGGCGCTTGGTGGCATCGCGGTCGCCGCCGCAGCCGAACACGCACCAGAGCTGGCCGCCGCGGCGCGCCGCCGCCGGCCGTAGCGCAAGCAGCACTTTCTCGAGCGCGTCTGGCGTATGGGCGTAATCGATGACCACCAGCGGCCGGCCCGGCACGGCCAGCGTTTCGGTGCGGCCGGGCACGGGCAGCAGGTCGGTGCAGGCCTTCACGGCGTCGGCCAGCGGCACCCCCATGGCGCGCAAGGCTCCCAGCACGCCCAGCAGGTTGGACACGTTGTATTGCCCCACCAGCCGCGTGGCCAGCCTATGGCTTTCGCCGCCCTCAACTACTTCAAAGCTCAGGCCGTCGCTGCCGTGCACGATCTTGCGCGCCTGCAGGCGGGCCGGCTCCGTGCAGGACACGGTCCAGAGGTCCAGGCCGCTGCCGGCCAGGGAGTCCTTGAGTTCATCACCCTTGGCGTCGTCGATGTTGATGACCGCTGCCTTCAGACCGGGCCAGCCGAACAGCGCGGCCTTGGCCTCCCAGTAGGCCTCCATGGAGGCGTGGTAGTCGAGATGGTCCTGCGTGAAATTGGTGAAGATGGCGACCTCGATGGCGGTCGCGTCCAGGCGATGCTCAACCACGCCGATGGAGGAGGCTTCGAGCGCCACGGCGACAAAACCCTGGTCGGCGAAACGCCGCAATTCCTGCTGCAGCAGCACCGGGTCGGGCGTGGTCAGGCCGTTGGAAACCATGGCGCCGGGCTCGCCCGTACCCAGCGTGCCGATGAGGCCGCATTTGCGTCCCAGGCGACCCTGGGCCTGCGCCAACCACCAGGCGGTGGACGTCTTGCCATTGGTGCCGGTGACGGCGCAAATGCGCAGCTGCCGGCTGGGCTGGTTGAAGTAAGCCGCGGCGATGGGGCCGGTGGCGGCCTTGAGGCCGGCATATTCCGCGACCTTGGCGTCCTGGAAGCCGTAGGCCGCCGCGCCCTCCTGCTCGACCAGGCAGGCAAGAGCGCCCGCTTCCAGCGCGGCGCCCACAAATTTGCGCCCGTCGGTGGCTGCGCCGGGCCAGGCGATGAAACCATCGCCCCGGACCAGCTTGCGGCTGTCCGTGCGCAGGCAGCCGCTCACGCGCTCGCGCAGCCAGCCGGCGGCCTGCTCAGGGGTGTGGAGCTGCGTGCTCAAAACGACTCCTCCACGGCCTGGGTGGTGATTTGCGGCTTGACGCTCATGTCGGGCTGCACGCCCATCATGCGCAGGGTCTGCTGCACGACCTCGCTGAAAACAGGTGCGGCGGCCACGCCGCCGAAGTAGTTGCCGTCGCTGGGCTCATCGATCATCACGCCGACGATGATGCGCGGGGCCTCTATGGGCGCCATGCCGGTGAACCAGGCGCGGTATTTGTTGGTGGCATAACCTTTGCCGACCTGCTTGTGCGCCGTTCCCGACTTGCCGCCCACCGAATAGCCCACGGTTTGGGCCAGCGGGCCGGTGCCACCGGGAGCGGCGGCCATCTGCAGCATGCGGCGAACGGCATGCGCGTTCGCCGCGGAGAAAACCTGCACGCCCACCGCGGGCTCACTGCTCTTGAGCATGGTGACGGGAATGATCTGGCCGTCGTGCGCGAACGCGGTGTAGGAGTGCGCCATCTGGAACAGCGAGGCCGACAGACCGTAGCCGTAGGCCATGGTCGCCTGTTCGACGGGACGCCAGGTCTTCCAGGGCCGCACACGCCCCGTGACAGCGCCGGGAAACTGGATCTGCGGTTTTTGCCCGTAGCCCAGCGCCATATAGGTTTCCCACATTTCCTGCGGGCTCATTTTCTGGGCGATCTTCAGCGCCCCGACGTTGCTGGATTTCTGGATGACGCCCTCCACCGTCAGCGTGCCGTAGTTGTGGGTGTCGCTGATGGTGAAACCGCCCAGGCTGTAGCGGCCGGGACCGGTTTCGATGATGGTTTGCGGCTTGATGCGCCCGGCTTCCAGCGCCATGGCCACCGTGATCGGCTTCATCGTGGAGCCGGGTTCGAAAGTGTCGGTGAGGGCACGGTTGCGCAGTTGCTCGCCGGTCAGGTTTTTCCGCCTGTCGGGCACGTAACTGGGATAGTTCACCAGCGCCAGCACCTCACCGGTGGTGGAGTCCAGCACAACAACGCTGCCGGCCTTGGCCTTGCGCGCGATAACCGCGTCGCGCAGCTTCTGGTAGGCAAAGAACTGCACCTTGCTGTCTATGCTCAGCTGGATGTCCTTGCCTTCGACGGGAGGCATCTGCTCGCCGACGTCCTCGACGACGCGGCCCAGGCGGTCCTTGATCACGCGGCGCGAACCGGCCTTGCCCGCCAGGTCCTTGTTGAAGGCCAGCTCGATGCCTTCCTGGCCGCGGTCCTCGACGTTGGTGAAGCCCACCACGTGGGCCGTGGTTTCACCTTCGGGATACTGGCGCTTGTATTCCTTGCGCTGGTAAATGCCCTTGATGCCGATCGCGTGGATTTTTTGCGCCACCGGCTCGTCGACCTGGCGCTTGAGCCAGACAAAGGTCTTGTCCTCATCGCCGAGCTTCTTGTTGAGGTCCGCCAGCGGCATTTCCAGCAGCGTGGCCAGCTCGGCAAGCTGCGCCTTGCTGGCTTGGACGTCTTCGGGAATGGCCCAGATACTGGAGGCCGGCACGCTGGACGCGAGGATCAGGCCGTTGCGGTCCAGGATGCGACCGCGGTTGGCGGGCAGCTCCAGCGTGCGGGCAAAACGCACCTCGCCCTGCTTCTGGAAGAACTCATTGCCAAAAATCTGGATGTAGGCCGCCCGGCCGGCCAGCCCGGCAAAGGCCAGCGCGATGCCGGCCACGATGAACTTGCTGCGCCAGACCGGTGTCTTGCTGGCCAGCAGGGGGCTGGACGAATAAAGCACGCTGCGGCTCATGGCTTGGTGCCTTCCGCTGCGGAGGCCGCCCCGGCCGCAGCGGCCGGGGCGTCCTTGTAGGTCACGTACTGGGTGATGGCCGGCGTCACCGTGCGCATCTGCAGGCGCTCCTTGGCCAGCTTCTCGACCTTCAGGGGCGTGGCCTGGGCGCGCTTTTCCACCTGCAGGCGCTCGTTGTCCATTTCGATTTTCCGCGCCTCGGCCGTCGCTTTCTCAAGCTCGACGTAGAGGCGGCGCGACTCGTACTGGGTGCGCACGAGGTAAAGCGCGCTGGCCAGCACGGCCAGAAGAAGAATGAGGTTCAGCCGAGCCATACGGCCCCCACGCTTGTAGCGGTGCTCATGCGGCCACCTCTGTGCGTTCGGCAACACGCATCACGGCGCTGCGCGAGCGCGGGTTGCCTTCCACCTCCTGTTCGCTGGGCTTGGTGCGGCCCAGGGCCTTGAGCTGCATGGCCTTGGGTTCGGCGAAAGGCGCGCGGCGGTCGAACACCTCGCGCGAATGTGCGGCGATGAACTGTTTGACGATGCGGTCTTCGAGCGAATGAAAACTGATCACCACCAGACGGCCTCCCGGTCGGAGAACTTTCAGCGACGCGGCTAGCGCCTGTTGCAGCTCTTCAAGCTCGGCGTTGATGAAAATCCGAAGAGCCTGAAATGTGCGCGTTGCAGGGTCCTTGCCCGGCTCGCGGGTTTTGACCGCGCC
>Ga0102589_1001629_pt1 | contig 29313 bp, 24 predicted proteins | sample AraplaMF_Col_mLB_FD_76858 | JGI IMG/M metagenome (GOLD analysis project Ga0102589, IMG submission 76858) | Arabidopsis root microbial communities from the University of North Carolina, USA - plate scrape MF_Col_mLB | ecosystem: Host-associated > Plants > Roots > Endosphere | place: USA...
ACGGCTTCCAGCCAGTCGCGCACGAACTGCTTGTCGAACGACGGCGGGTTGGTGCCCACCTGGTACGAATCGGCCGGCCAGAAGCGCGACGAATCGGCGGTCAGCACCTCGTCCATCAGCGTCAGCGTGCCGTCTTCGTCCAGGCCGAACTCGAACTTGGTGTCGGCGATGATGATGCCGCGCGTGGCCGCGTAGTCGGACGCTTCCTTGTACAGGCGGATCGAGATGTCGCGCATCCTGGCGGCCAGTTCGGCGCCGATGCGCTGCTCCACTTCCGCAAACGAGATGTTCTCGTCGTGCTCGCCCATCTCGGCCTTGGCCGCCGGGGTGAAGATCGGCTCGGGCAGCTTCTGCGCGTTCTGCAGGCCGGCCGGCAGTTCGATGCCGCACACCTTGCCCGTGGCCTGGTAATCCTTCCAGCCGCTGCCGGCCAGGTAGCCGCGCACCACTGCTTCCACCAGGATCGGCTTCAGGCGCTTCACCACCACGGCACGGCCCTTGACCTGCGCCACCTCGTCGGCGGCCACCACGCTCTCGGCGGTCACGCCGGTCTCGTGGTTCGGCACGATGTGCGCGAGCTTGCGGAACCAGAAGTTGGCCATCTGGTTCAGCACCCGGCCCTTGGCCGGAATCGGCTCGCCCATGATCACGTCGAAGGCCGAGAGGCGATCGGTGGTCACGATCAGCAGCTTGTCGTCGCCAACGGCGTAGTTGTCGCGGACCTTGCCCTTGCCGAGCAGCGGCAGGGATTGGATGGAGGATTCGTAGAGGGCGTCAGACATGGTGTGAAAGCGGCTGCGGCTGAAAAACAAGCGGGGCTTCGTGCGCGATGCGAAGCCCCCGTCGAACTCGGATACCCCGCGCGCAGGTCTGCGGCGCGGGGTGGCACTGCGTGATTACTGCACGACCTGGGCGAGCTGGCCCGACTTGTACTGGGCAGCGATGTCCTTCAGCGAGACCGGCTTGATCTTGCTGGCCTGGCCTTCGCAGCCAAAGGCGATGTAGCGGGCCTTGCACACCTGCTTGGCGGCTTCGCGGGCCGGCTTCAGGTATTCGCGCGGGTCGAACTTGCTCGGGTTCTCCGCGAAGAAGCGGCGAATCGCGCCGGTCATCGCCAGGCGGATGTCGGTGTCGATGTTGATCTTGCGCACGCCGTACTTGATGGCTTCCTGGATTTCCTCCACGGGCACGCCATACGTTTCCTTCATGTCGCCACCGAACTTGCGGATCTCTTCCAGCAGTTCCTGCGGCACCGACGACGAACCGTGCATCACCAGGTGGGTGTTCGGAATGCGCGCGTGAATTTCCTTGATGCGGCTGATGGCCAGGATGTCGCCGGTGGGCTTGCGCGTGAACTTGTAGGCGCCGTGCGAGGTGCCGATGGCGATGGCCAGGGCGTCCAGCTGGGTGGCCTTGACGAAGTCGGCGGCCTGCTCGGGGTCGGTCAGCAGCATCGAGTGGTCGAGCTTGCCTTCGGCGCCGATGCCGTCTTCCTCGCCAGCCTCGCCGGTTTCCAGCGAGCCCAGGCAGCCCAGTTCGCCTTCCACGGTCACGCCCACGGCGTGGGCCAGTTGCACCACCTTGCGGGTCACGTCGATGTTGTATTCATAGTCCGACGGCGTCTTGCCGTCTTCCTTGAGCGAGCCGTCCATCATCACCGACGAGAAGTTCAGGTCGATGGCGGCCTGGCAGATGGCCGGCGACTGGCCGTGATCCTGGTGCATCACCACGGGGATGTGCGGGTAGGCTTCCACGGCGGCTTCGATCAGGTGGCGCAGGAAATGCTCGCCGGCGTACTTCCGGGCACCGGCCGAAGCCTGCATGATCACCGGGGCGTTCACCTCGTCGGCGGCCTGCATGATGGCCTGCACCTGCTCGAGGTTGTTCACGTTGAAGGCCGGCAGGCCATAGCCGTTCTCGGCGGCGTGGTCCAGCAGCTGGCGCATGGATACGAGTGGCATGTCTAACTCCTGAATAAAAAATCTGGGTATCTGTTTCTTGTCGATGCCGCGCCGGGCAGGTTCGCGCATCCGCGGCATGCCGTCTGTCCGGCATGCCACATGGGACGACTCCGTTACTTCGCGCCCACCCTCACGATCTTGAGGGTGTTCGTGCCGCCAGGCTGGCCCATGGGCTCGCCGATGGTCAGCACGATGAAATCGCCATGCTGCACGGCGCCCTGCGCCAGCAACAGCTCCTCGGCCTGCTCCAGCGCCACGTCGCGGTCGGTGCTCGATTGCAGCGGCAGCGGCACCACGTTGCGGTACAGCTGCATCTTGCGCTGCGACGCCAGGTTCGGGGTCATCGCGTAGATCGGCACGTGAATGCGGTGGCGGCTCATCCACAGGGCGGTGGCGCCGGAATCGGTCAGCGCGGCGATTGCCTTCACGCCTAGATGATAGGCGGTGAACAGCGCACCCATGGCGATCGACTGGTCGATGCGCGAGAACGTCTGGTTCAGGAAATCGGTGTCGAGCTGCACCACCTCGGACTTTTCCGCCTCCAGGCAGATGGCGGCCATGGCTTCGACGGTTTCCACCGGATAGCGGCCGGCGGCGGTCTCGGCCGACGTCATCACGGCGTCGGTACCGTCCAGCACCGCGTTGGCCACGTCCGATACCTCGGCGCGCGTCGGCACCGGGTTGACGATCATGCTTTCCATCATCTGCGTGGCGGTGATGGTCAGCTTGTTGGCTTCGCGGGCCAGCCGGATCATGCGCTTCTGCAGCGCCGGCACGGCGGCGTTGCCCACTTCCACGGCCAGGTCGCCGCGCGCCACCATGATGCCGTCTGACGCGTTCAGGATTTCCTCGAGCACGCCAGGGCGGATGGCCTCGGCGCGCTCGATCTTGGCGATCATGCGCGCCTTGTGGTTGTGCGGCTGGCCGGCCACGTTGGCCAGCTGGCGCGCCATTTCCATGTCGGTGGCGTTCTTCGGGAAGCTCACGGCCACGTAGTCCGCGCCCAGGGCCATGGCGGTCTTGATGTCCTCCATGTCCTTGGCGGTCAGCGCCGGCGCCGACAACCCGCCGCCCTGGCGGTTGATGCCCTTGTTGTTCGACAGATCGCCGCCCACGCGCACCGTGGTGAAGATCTCGTTGCCGATCACGCGATCGACCACCAGCACGATCAGGCCGTCGTTGAGCAGCAGCACGTCGCCCGGGCCCACGTCGCGCGGCAGGTCCTTGTAGTCCAGCCCCACGCGCTCCTGGCTGCCGAGTTCGCAGGCCGAGTCCAGGACGAACGCGTCGCCGGTCTTCAGCGTGACCTTGCCCTGCTCGAACTTGCCCACGCGGATCTTCGGGCCCTGCAGGTCGGCCATGATGGCCACCTCGCGGCCGCAGGCGGCGGCGGCCTCGCGCACCAGCGTGGCGCGGTCGATATGGTCCTGCGCGGTGCCATGCGAGAAGTTCAGGCGCACCACGTCGACCCCTGCCCCGATCATGCGGGTCAGCATTTCCAGCGAGCTGGACGCGGGGCCAATGGTGGCGACGATCTTCGTGGAGCGGGTCATGCGGGCATTTCCTCCGGGGACTCGGGGATCACGCGTCTCGGCGACGCTTCTTGGACAACCGTTTCAAATGGCCGGCCGGGACACCGCCCGCCGGCCTCGCCGCCTCAACCGGCGGCGCGCTGCTCCAGCACTTCGAACGCCGGCAGCTTGCGGCCTTCCAGGAATTCCAGGAAGGCGCCGCCGCCGGTGGAGATGTAGCCGATGCGGTCGGCAATGCCGTACTTGGCAATGGCGGCCAGCGTGTCGCCGCCGCCGGCGATCGAGAACGCGGCCGACTTGGCGATGGCGTCGGCCAGCACCTTGGTGCCGTTGCCGAACTGGTCGAATTCGAACACGCCCACCGGGCCGTTCCAGACGATGGTGCCGGCAGCCTGGAGCTGCTCGGCCAGCATGGCGGCGGTCTTCGGACCGATGTCCAGAATCATGTCGTCGTCGGCCACGTCCTTGACGTCCTTGACCGTGGCGGCTGCCGTGGCGCTGAATTCCTTGGCGCAGACCACGTCCACCGGAATTGGCACCGAGGCGCCACGGGCGGCCATGATGTCGATGATGGCGCGCGCGTCGCCCACCAGGTCTGCCTCGGCCAGCGACTTGCCGATCTTCAGGCCGGCGGCCAGCATGAACGTGTTGGCAATGCCGCCGCCCACCACGAGGTTGTCGACCTTGTCGGCCAGCGCCTTCAGGATCGTCAGTTTGGTGGAAACCTTCGAACCGGCCACGATGGCCACCAGCGGACGCGCCGGCTGGCCCAGCGCGCGGCCCAGCGCATCGATCTCGGCGGCCAGCAGCGGGCCGGCGCAGGCGATCGGGGCGAACCTGGCAATGCCGTGGGTGGTGGCCTCGGCCCGGTGCGCGGTGCCGAAGGCGTCGTTCACATAGATGTCGCAGAGCTTGGCCATCTTCTGGGCCAGCTCGTCGCTGTTCTTCTTCTCGCCCTTGTTCACGCGGCAGTTTTCCAGCAGCACGACCTGGCCCGGCGCCACTTCCACGCCGTCGATCCAGTTCTGCACCAGCTTCACGGGCTTGCCCAGCAGCTCGGACAGGCGCGTGGCGATCGGCGCCAGCGAATCCTCGGGCTTGAACTCGCCCTCGGTGGGGCGGCCCAGGTGCGACGTCACCATCACGGCCGCGCCCGCTGCCAGGCAGGCCTCGATGGCCGGCACCGAGGCGCGGATGCGCGTGTCTTCGGTGATGTGGCCTGCGTCGTCTTGCGGCACGTTCAGGTCGGCGCGGATAAACACACGCTTGCCGGAGAGTTTGCCTTGGGAAATGAGATCGGTAAGACGCAGGACAGAGGTCATGGCAATAAGAGCGGGACGGGAACGGCATACAGCCGTCCACAGAAGTCGGAAAAACGGGCATTTTACCTGATCGCCGTTACGGATTTACGCCCTCCGCCGCAGCCGGGGCGGGCCCGTCACATCGCGGCCGCCAATGACACCCGATTAACCCCCACTTCGGTAGGGGTAATCACGCGACCTGCGCCGGCGGGCTTTCAGGTAATGTACGCAACAATGTACTAAACGTATGCATTGTCAGACACTCGTCATGTTTCTGGCATTTTTGGTACATCATTGACGGCAGCCGGCACGGAAAGACCGGCGCCTTGAAAGCCATTCCGGCGGCCACGTGCGGCGGCACGCCCGGAAGGACTGTCGTTCGCGAATGCAAGGGGGTAGGCAGATGGAGCAAGCGAGTGTCCACGGCGCCATCCGTGGGTTATACGAGGGGATTCTCGATCCGGCGGCGTGGCAGCAGAGTCTGCGCACGCTGACGGAGATGAGCGGGTCGGCCCACGCGTCGATGATGGTCTGGGACACGCTGCGCGACCAAGTCACTGTCAACGAGGTGGTCAATCCGGTGGAGGCGCTGTTCACGGCCTATGAAACCGATTACCAGGCCATCGATCCCGCCAAGGCCTTCGCGCCCCGGCTGGTGCCGGGCGCCTGGTATATCGATGCGCGCGACCTCGGCCCGCAGGCCATGGCGCGCCACCCGTTCTACTGCGATTTCTTCAACCGCTTCGATCTGCGCTCGTACGTTGCCTGCCTGGTGGAGCGGCAGCCGCACTACGAAGTGTATTTCGCGATGCAGCGCGCGATGTCGCAGGAGCCCTTCTCGGGTGAAGACACCCGCCGGCTCGACTGGGCCGTGCCGCACATGCGCAGCGCCATGGCGTTGCGCGACCGCACGCTCGCGCTGTCCACCATGGCTTCGCTCTCGGCCCGGCTGATCGAGCGCCTGGCCTTCGCGGTGGCCGTCTACACGCCCGACCGGCGCCTGCTGCTGGCCAATACCGCCGGCGAGCGCTGGGCGCGCCGCCTGGAGCCGGCCGGCAAGACCGCCGACTGGGCGTTGTCGCGCCCGTTTGCCGAGATGGTGCAGGCCGCCTGCAACCCGGCAAGCCCGCTGGGCGCCCAGGCCGCGCGTGCCACCGACAGCCAGGGCCGGCAGGCCCAGGTATTGGTCCTGCCCTTGCCGGCCACGCACGCGTTCGCCTCGCAGTGGCAACAGCCGCTGGCGCTGGCGGTGGTGCACGAGGCGGGCGCGCCCTCGGTGCTGCTCGATACCGTGCTGCGCAACCTCTATGGCCTCACGCCCGCCGAAACGCGCCTGGCATCGCGGCTGGCGGCCGGCGACGGCCTGCCCGATGCCGCCCGTCAGATGCGCATCCGGCACGAGACCGCGCGCACGCAGCTCAAATCGATCTTCCTGAAGACCGGCTGCACCAGCCAGCCGCAATTCACCCACCTGCTGACCAAGCTGGCCGCAACGCTGGACGGCGGCTGACGCACGGCGTCTTCGCTTGGCAGATATCAGCAATCGATGCGCCTGACCGCCCGCGAATCAGCGGGTGGCGGGCCGCCGAGTGGCGGCGGCTACCCGTCGCGCGCCCATTCGTCACGACCAACCAGGGCAGGAAGACCGATGAATACCGGTGACATGCACGAGACCATCAGGGGTCTCTACCAGGGGATATTCGAACCGCTGGCGTGGCAGCGCAGCCTCAACGCGCTGTGCCAGCTCAGCGGCAGCATCCAGGCGTCGTTGCTGACGCTCGACACGCAGCACCAGACCGTACAGGTTCGGCACATGGTCAATCGCCTGCCGGACAACCTGGCCATCCTGCCGCCGCCGTACCGGCTGCACGGCGGCGAGTACGACCATCTGCCATTCGTCGGCACCATGCCGGTGGGCGGCTGGCATATCGACCGGCGCGAACTGGCCAGCACCGCCGCCTCGCACCACGCGTTTCGCGGCGGATCGTTCGACGATGTGGCGCTGACCTCGGTCATGGCCTGCCTGGTGGACCGCCGGCCCGACCAGGAAATCTACCTCGCGCTCCAGCGGCCGGCCAGTGAAGAGGGTTACTCCGAAGACGATGCGCGGGCGCTGGACTGGGCCATTCCGCACCTGCGCGAAGCGCTGGCGCTGCGCGACCGCACCCACGTGGCGGCCTCGCGCGGTCATGTCTCCACCGACCTGCTCAACCGGTTGCCGTTTGGCATCGTCGTCTTCGCGGAATCGGGAAGGGTGCTGCTGGCCAACGCGGCTGGCAAGCCGTGGAGCCGACGGCTGCTGCCGCCGCCGCAGGCCCAGTCCGCCGACGTGGTGCACCTGAACGGCCATGGCTGGCGCCTGTCGCGCCCGTTCGAGGACGTGCTACGCGCGCTGTGCGACCCGCGCTCGCCCCAACCCGCGCAGGCCATCCAGGCGTTGGGCGCGGATGGCCGCGCGGCGCAGATCGTGGCCGTGGGGCTCACGCCGTCGATGTTCCTGTCGTCGGAATGGGAGGGGCAGCCCGTGCTGGTGGCCATCCACGAGAACCATGGGCCGCCACGCGCGGTACCGGCCGTGCTGCGCGACCTGTATGGGCTGACGCCGGCCGAGAACCGGCTGGCGCTGCTGCTGTCCACCGGCATCGGCCTGCCCGATGCGTGCATTCAGCTCGGCATCAAGCGCGAAACGGGGCGCTCGCAACTGAAGTCGATCTTCACCAAGACCAACACCGGCACCCAGGCGCAGCTGGCGCACCTGCTGACGCGGCTGGCCAGCATCCTGGCCGAGCCGGCCAGCGAAGCCGCCTAGCCCAGCAGCCGCAGCGCCGTGTAGACGGCCATGCCCACGGCGATCATGCCGACCATGCGGCGGGTCAGCACATAGAAGACCGTGGCGGCAATGCCCGCCATGAGCTTGTCGTTCCCCGGCGAAATCGCCAGATGGCCGTCGAAGGTCAATAGGTCGGGCAGCACGATGGCGGCCAGGGCCGCCGCCGGCGCGTAGCGCAGCGCCCGCTGCAGGCGATCAGGCACCGTGACGCGCTCGCCCGCCATCAGGAACAGCGCGCGCGACAACACCGTGATCACGGTCATGCCAAGAATGGCGATCCAGGTTTCCAGATGGCTCATGCCTGGTCTCCGGTCGGCTGCCCGCCACGTGCGGCACCCTGAGCGGCGCCCTGTGCGGCACCCTGTGCGGCACCCTTGCCGTTGCGGGCGCGAATGCCGCGCAGCGTGGCGCGCGCGGCCATCTCTCGCTGGCCATGCCGCCGGCAATGGCCGCCACCACCGCCAGCACCAGCGCCAGCCGGTAAGGCAGGTCGAAGCACAGCAGCGCCACCACCGCCGCCACCACCACGGCCATCAACGTGGAGCGCGAGTTGATCGTGGCGATCATCACCGGAATCAGCGCCAGCGTGCCGGCCAGCGCCAGGCCCCAGCTATCGGGGAACAGGCTCGCCAGCAGGATGCCGATGATCGACGACACCTGCCAGGTAGCGCCGTTGATCAGCGCCATGCCCCAGAAATAGCCTTCCTTGCCTGACTGGTAGCCGGGCTCGGCATAGCGCTGCATGAAATAGACGAAATGAAGATCGCCGTTGAAAAACCCGAGCAGCGTGCGGCGCCACATCGGCAGGTAGTTGAAGTGCGGCTGCAGCGCGGCGCTGAAGATCAGGAAGCGCAGGTTCACCACGGCGGCCGTGAGCCACACCGTCCAGACCGGCATGCCGGCGGCAAACAGCGGCAGCACGGCCAGCTGCGCCGACCCGGCGTAGACCAGCAGCGACATGCCGATGGCCTCGGGCACGGTCAGCGCCGACTTGCTCATGGCCACCCCGGTGACCAGGCCCCACGAAAATACGGCAGGCAGCGAGGGCGCAAAGAATCGCGCGCCGTCGAGAAAGGCGTTGCGCTCCGCCTCGGCAAACCGATGCCAAAGGCGCAACCACACCGGAGACGACTGTCGGGGTGTCATGGCGAGATGAGAAGGAGACAGCACGGCAGGCCGTCTGGTGCGGCTTTGCCGTCAGGAAGGACCATCGGCCACGCAAGACGCGCGGCCGATTGGCGAAGCAGCCATTATAGGCTTGTGACCGCCGCTGGTAAGCGACGACTTAAAAGTGACGTGGCGAGTGTTGTTTCGCCGTCAAAACCCTGCCTTGGGGTGCTGTCAGGCCAGCTTGCCAGCCGGCGCCGCTGGCGCCGCCGGTTCCGCGCCGGCAGCGCGCTTCACGTCGTCCGGGTCGTCGCCGCCCCCGGCCTGACCGAGGTCGATGCCGGACGTCTCCGGCAGCAGCGCCGCCGACACCATCACCAGCGCGTAGCCCACCCCGGCCACCATGGCGATGCCCAGCGCCAGCGAGGTGCGGCCACTGTTGAGCCAGCCCACGGCCAGCGGGAAGAACGAGCCGATCACGCGCCCGAGGTTGTAGGCCACGCCGTAGCCGGTGGCGCGCACGCTGCTCGGGTACGACTCCGAAATCGTGGCACCGATGCCCGAGAACACGCCCTGCATCAGCACGCCCAGCGGAAAGCCGAGGAACAGCATGGACGTGTTCGAGACCGGAATCACCATGTAGATCATCGCCATCACGAACGCGCCGGCCGCGAAGGCGATATAGGTCAGGCGGCGTCCCCAGCGGTCGGTGGCATAGGCGCCGGCCACATAGCCGACCAGCGAACCGAGGATCGTCACGGCCAGGTACGAACTGGTGCCGAACACCGACAGCCCGCGCTCGGTCTTCAGGAAGGTGGGCAGCCACGTGGCAATGGCGTAGTAGGCGCCCAGCATGCCGCCGGACAGCAGGCTGCACAGCACGGTCTTGCGCAGCAGCGGGCCGCGGAACACGCGGGCCAGGTCAGCCATTGGCGACGCATTGCCGCGTTCGGCCCGGCTCTTCAGGAACACTTCCGGCTCCTGCAGGTTCCGACGCAGGTAGACCACCACCAGCGCGGGCAGGATGCCCAGGAAGAAGCAGACGCGCCACGCCACCTCGGGCTCGAACAGGTTGAACGTGATGGCGTAGGCAATGGCCGCGCCACCCCAGCCAAACGAGTAGCTGCTGGCCGTGAAGCCCGAATACTTGCCACGGTGCGCCGGGTTGCGGATCAGCTCGGTCACCAGCACCATGCACAGCGACGACTCGCCGCCGAACCCGAGGCCCTGCAGCATGCGGAACAGCATCAGCTGCTCGGGCGAGTTGGCGATGCCGCACAGGAAGCACGCCACCGCGAAGACCAGGATGGTCCAGCGCAGCACGCGCACACGCCCGAAGCGGTCGGCCAGCAGCCCCGCGCCGATGGCTCCCACCAGCGACGACACCAGCGTCCACGTGACGATGGCGCCCGCCATCGACTTGCTCATGCCCCACTGCGCCAGCAGCGTGGAGATCAGGAACGAATAGATCATGAAGTCGAACACATCGACTGCATGCCCCAGGAACGCCCCGTAGAACCCTTTGCGCTCCGCGCGCGACAACTCCCTGAACCAGTCCAGCATGATCGCCCTCCCCTTGTTTGTTTAGCGATGCCCTTCAGCTCGGCGCTTCAGCTTCAGCCCGGCGGCGGGCGAAACGCATGGCCCGCGTCTTCCAGCAGTTGCGCGAAGCGCAGCGACGTCATGTCGCCGTAGCGCCGCGCCACGATCTGCACGCCCACCGGCAGGCCATCGCTGGCCGGCCCGATCGGCGCCACGGTGGAGGGCAGGCCGCACAGTCCCGAGTGGCCCGCCCAGAACAGCTGCGACGTGAGCGGCCACGGCTGGCCGTTGACCTGGATCGTGCGCTGCCACGGCTCGCCGCGTTCGTCGAGCGGAAACGCCGTAGTCGACGCGGCCGGACACAGCAGCACGTCGAAATCACCGAAAAAGCGGTTCCACGCGCGCGCGAAGCCCTCGCGCGCCTGCTGCATCAGCAGCCATTGCCGATGGCTCAGCGTGGCGCCGGTGAATTGCAGCGTGGCGTAGTCATCGGGTCCGGCAGGGCCGGCGCCAGAAGCGTCGCCAGCACGGGCCAGCGCGTCGGCAAACGCGGCGTCGTCCATGTGCAGCGACGTGGTGGCGCGCAACAGCAGCACATACACGCGCCATAGCTGCGCGGCATCGAAATCGGGCCGGATGTTCCAGGTCACCTGTGCGCCGGCGCGCGCCAGCTCATGGCCGAGCTGCTCGATGGCGCCGCTGACGGTGGCGTCCACCTCGGCCAGCGGGTGCGTGGGCAGCACGGCCACGCGGAAGTCGGCCAGGCGCACGTGGTCGCACGGCGGCAGGTCGAGCTGCCATGCCGGCGCCTCGGCGGCGTCGGCGCCGGCAATGGCGCGCAGCACCAGTTCCAGGTCGCGCGCACTGCGGGCGATGGGGCCGGCCACGTTGATGTCCTGCCCGCCAAACCCGGCCGGCGCGTTGCCGTGGCCGCGCAGCGGCACGATGCCGTGGCTGCTCTTGTGCGAGAACACGCCGCAATAGTGGGCGGGATTGCGCAGCGACGAGCCGATGTCGGAGCCAATGTCGAAGTAGCTCATGCCGGCGCAGACCGCCGCGGCGCTGCCGCCCGACGACCCGCCCGGCGTGCGCGACACGTCGTGCGGATTGCGCGTGGTGCCGTAGACGGCGTTGTAGCTCTGCCAGTCGCGCAGGCCCAGCGGCACATTGGTCTTGCCCAGCAGCACGGCGCCATGTGCGCGCAGCCGTTCCACCACCACCGCATCGGCCGTGGCGCGATGCGTGGCGCGTGCCGGTACACCGCACGTGGTGGGCCAGCCCGCCACGTCGAACGATTCCTTGATCGAGAACGGCAGGCCGTCGAGCGGGCCACGCGTACGGCCGGCGCGGCGCCGGGCATCGCTCTGCACGGCGGCTTCGAGCGCGGCCTCGAAATCGGCCAGCACGATGGCGTTGATCTTGTCATTGCGCGCGGCCCACGCCGCCTGGCAGGCCTCGGTCAAGGCCAGCGACGTGGTCTCGCCGCGCGCCAACTGCGCGGCGGCCATATGCGCGGGCATCCAGCATCGGGGCGGCGCGGCTTCGCCGGGCGCGGTGACTGGCGCGCTGACTGACGCTACATCGGGCAGTGACACGGGGGCTCCATTGTTGTCGTCGGCGGGCCAGGGCAATGCGAGGCGCGCCTGCGGCGGTCTTCGGTATACTATATTCAGATTACGACAAACCTCAAGGCAGTATTTGTGCCAGGGTTGGATGCACCGCAACAAGCCAGATCCGCCCCAGACGCGACCATCCAGCGGGTATGCGACGTGCAGCCGCCATCGCCACGCACCAGAAGCGGGCGCAGTTTTGTATACCGTTTGGTGCAAGAGCCAGGATTACCGCCGATCAGCGGCGCAGCAGACCCACCAGTTCGTCGATGTCGGGCAGCGCGGCATCGCGCCCCACCGCCTCGCCGTCAGAGGCATCGAGCACGCCTTCGGCCAGCGCGCGCTTGCCCAGGTGCAGGTCGACGATGCGCTCCTCGATCGTGCCGGCCGTAATCAGCCGATAGACGGTCACCGGCCGCTGCTGGCCGATGCGGTGGGCGCGCCCCATGGCCTGGTCCTCGGCCGCCGGGTTCCACCACGGGTCGGCGATCACCACGTAGTCGGCCGCCGTCAGATTCAGGCCGAAGCCTCCGGCCTTGAGGCTGATCAGAAACACGTCGCCCTCGCCCGCCTGGAAGGCGGCCACGCGCCGGGTGCGCTCGCTGGCCGGCGTGGCGCCGTCGAGGTATTGCCAGACCAGCCCGGCTTCGTCCAGCGCCTGGCGCAGCAGCTGCAGGAAATCGACGAACTGGCTGAATACCAGCGTCCGGTGGCCATTGGCGGCCAGCGTGGCGGCAAGCTCGGCGAAGGCCCGCACCTTGGCGCCGGGCTGCCCCACCTCGGGCGTGACCAGGCGCGGATCGCAGGCGGCGCGCCGCATCCGCATCAATTGCGCCAGCACGTGGATGCGCGCTTCCGGCTCGGGCAGCGTGGCGCGCGCGCGCCGATCCTTCTTTGGTTGCAGCAGCGCGCGCTCGGCCTCGGAGAGCGCCTGCCGGCGCAGCGCCTCGTAATGCGCGGCCTCGGCAGGCTCGGGCGCCACGCGAATCACCAGCTCGGTACGCGGTGGCAGCTCGTCGAGCACCTGCGGCTTGGTCCGGCGCAGCACGAACGGCGCGATCATGCGGCGCAGGCGCGCCTGCGGATCACGCGCGCCATTGCGCTCGATCGGGTTCGCGAAATGCTCGTTGAACCGCACCAGCGAGCCGAGCAGGCCCGGATTGCAGAACCGCATCACGGCCCAGAGTTCGGCAAGGCGGTTCTCCACCGGCGTGCCCGACAACGCGATGCGGCAATCGGCCTGCAGCGCGAACATCGCCTGCGCGCGGCGCGACGACGGGTTCTTGAACGACTGCGCCTCGTCGGCCACCACGGTATGCCAGCCACGTTCGCAAAACGCCTTGCGCGCCTGCTGCAGCAGCGTGTACGACACGATGACCAGGTCGTGCGCGCCCGCCTGCCCGACGATGGCGGCGCGGTCGCCTTCGGCATAGACGTGCACCTGCAGCGACGGCCCGAAGCGTCGCGCCTCGGCCGCCCAGTTGCCGCAGACCGAGGTGGGCGCCACCACCAGCGCGGCGCCACCCGCGGCACGCGCCAGCAGCACGGCCAGCGACTGCAGCGTCTTGCCCAGCCCCATGTCGTCCGCCAGGCAGGCGCCCAGGCCAGCTTCGGCCAGCGACATCATCCAGCGGTAGCCCTCCAGCTGGTACGGGCGCAGTTCGGCGGCCAGCGTGGCCGGCACCGCGGCATCGGCCTCGCGCGCGGCGCGCAGCCGCCCGACGCGCGTGCGGAAATGCGCGTCCGGATCGACGCCGACGCCGGCCAACACATCGTCCAGCCACGGCGTGGCTACCAGCGGCACGCGAATGCCGTCGCGCACGGTGTCGCCCACGGCGGCCAGGTCGCGTAGCCGTTCCCGCAACTGGCGCGTCAACGCCACGTACACGCCATGGTCCATGGCGATGAAACGGCCCGCGTGGCCGTGCGCCCAGGCCACCAGTTTCTGCAGCGACAGCACCAGCCCTTCGGCCACGTGCAGCTCGCCCACGAGCTTGAACCATTCGCTGCCCGTTTCCACGCTGACCGCCAGTTGCGGCAGGTCTGCCGGCAGCACGCGCAGTTCGCGGCCGCGCGGCCATTCCAGATCGAGCACACCGGGCAGGCCCGGCAGGGTTTCGATCACGGTCAGCGCCTCTTCGGGGTCGTCGAGTGTCCAGGCATGCTCGCCGCTGGCCGGCGCCTGCTGCACCAGGTAGGGCAGCGCCGCGAACACCTCGGCCACGTGGGCCTGCTCGGCATCGAGATCGCGATACGTGACCAGCGTCTCGCCGCCCAGCGTGGCCATCAACTGCGCGCGGCCGTGGCCCGGCGCCAGGCGCGGCCCCATGGGTCCGAGCGGCGTCACCACCAGCCGCAGGCCGATGCCGCGCCCCACCGGTGCCACTTCGGCACGCAGGCGCGACTCGGGCTCGCGCTCGCGGGCTTCGCCCGCGCCATCGGCGTGGATCTGGAAATGGCCGGCCAGCGCGCGCAGCGTGCCGTCCAGCCGCGCCTGCGCGCTGGCCGGCACCGCCAGGCCATCGGCAATCAGCCGGGCGGCCCCTTGCTGGGCCGGGGTGAACCGCACCACGCGCAGCCGCCGCGCACCGTCCTGCAGAACGGTGATCTGCCGCAGCGCCTCGGCTTCCTGGCGCGCGGCGGCGGGCAGGAAGTCTTCCATGGCCCGCGCCTGGCGGGGCGGCGGCACGATGCGCAGCAGGAAGCGGTCGCCGTCGCGCAGCGCCTCCAGCGCAGGAGACGCCTCCATCACTTCCATCGGCACGGTCGGCGCATGGGACAACACCACGGCCGGATGCCCGACCAGAGCCATGATGGCGGCGGCGCGGTCCAGCACATGGCGGCGGTTGCGCGAGCCATCGCGCCGGATGGCCTGCGCCACGCGGGCGTCCCACGGCGGCAAGGTGGTGTCATCGGCCACGCGGGCCAGCGGCACGGGGCGCGGCTTGCCCCAGCCGCGCGCGCCCCAGGCCTGCTCCATCGGCTCGATGGTGCCCACCTCGCCCTCGGCGTCGAACGTCAACGCCCACACCAGCCGGCGGCTGGCCCCGGGCACGTCCGGCTCCGGCGGGCCGCCGGCCAGCGCCTGCAGCGCGCCGAGCGCTTCGTCCCAGCGGTCGTCGGCCGTGGCGGCGTCGGGTGCGGCGGAGACAGCGAAGGCAGGGGGCGGACGGGTCGGAGACACGCGGGGCTGGGCCGGAGGCAGTTCGGGAAGGTGCGATTGTAGAACGGTGCGCGCGCCGCCCTGCGTTGGCACGCCAGGCCCCGCGGCTTACAATGGCGCCTTTACGACTTTTGTTGGTGCAGAGGGAGACGACCATGTCGATGGCAGATCGCGACGGCAAGATCTGGATGGACGGCAAGCTGATTGAATGGCGCGACGCCAAGATTCACGTGCTGACGCACACCCTGCACTACGGCATGGGCGTATTCGAGGGCGTGCGCGCCTACAAGACGCCCGAAGGCACCGCGATTTTCCGCCTCAAGGAGCACACGCGCCGGCTGTTCAACTCGGCCAAGATCTTCCAGATGGCCATGCCGTTCGACGAAGCCACGCTGGAAGCCGCGCAGCGCGAGGTGGTGCGCGCCAACAACCTGGAGTCGTGCTACATCCGTCCGCTGGTCTGGATCGGCTCCGAAAAGCTCGGCGTCTCGGCCAAGGGCAACACCATCCATGTGGCCATCGCGGCGTGGCCGTGGGGCGCCTACCTGGGCGAGGAAGGCCTGGAACGCGGCATCCGCGTGAAGACGTCGTCGTTCACGCGCCATCACGTCAACGTGTCGCTGGTGCGCGCCAAGGCCAGCGGCTACTACATCAACTCGATCCTGGCCAACCAGGAAGCCACCGGCCTGGGCTACGACGAGGCGCTGCTGCTGGATACCGACGGCTACGTGAGCGAAGGCTCGGGCGAGAACGTGTTCATCGTGCGCAATGGCGTGATCTACACGCCCGACCTGGCCTCGTGCCTGGACGGCATCACGCGCGACGCCACGCTGACGATTGCCCGCGACCTCGGCATCGAGGTGCGCGAGAAGCGCATCACGCGCGACGAGATGTACTGCGCCGACGAAGCGTTCTTCACCGGCACCGCCGCCGAGGTGACGCCGATCCGCGAACTGGACGACCGCGTGATTGGCGAAGGCCGTCGCGGCCCGGTGACCAAGCGCATCCAGGACGCGTTCTTCGCGGCCGTGGGCGGCACCGACGAGAAGTACAAGAAGTGGCTGACGTTGGTCTGATCCGCGTCATCCCGCAACCATCCCATCCCTGCAAAACCCGCAAGACAACCGCAACACCATGACGCAAACCGCTACCGTCGTTGAAATCGGCGCCGAAGACATTCCGCTGCATTGCCCCACCGGCAACACGCCGGCCTGGAACTATCACCCGCGCGTGTTCCTGGACGTGGTGGATACCGGCGAAGTGAAGTGCCCGTACTGCGGCACCGTGTACAAGCTCAAGCCGGGCACCGTGCTGAAGGGCCACCACTGATCCACGCCGCCTGCAACGGCTTCGCACCAACGCCCCGGGCCGCCCCCGCGCCCCGGGGCGTTGGCATGCCCGGGCACCGCAAGAAAGAAAAGGGCCGCGTACTACCCACTCCATGAGAAAAGCCCTCGTTATCGCCCCTAACTGGATTGGCGACGCGCTGATGGCGCAGCCGCTGTTCGCGCTGCTCAAGGCGCGCCATCCACGCCTGGTCATCGACGCCCTGGCCCCCAAGTGGGTGGCCCCGGTGCTGGCGCGCATGCCCGAGATCGGCAAGGTGTTCCCCAGCGACCTTGCCCACGGCAAGCTGCAGCTCAGCGCGCGGCTGATGTTCGCGCAACAGCTCAAGCACGAAGGCTACGACGTGGCCTATGTGCTGCCGAATTCGCTGAAGTCCTCGCTGATCCCGTTCCTGGCCGGCATTCCGCTGCGCATTGGCTACCGGGGCGAGGCGCGCTTCGGCATGCTCAACATCCGGCACGCCAATCCGCCGCGCAACAACCGCCCGCCGATGGTGGAGCACTACGCACGCCTGGCGCTCAAGCCCGGCGCCCGCCTGCCCGAGTCGATTCCCGACCCGAAGCTCAAGGTGGACCCGGCGCGCATGGCGGCCACGGCGGAGCGCTTCGGCATTCCGCCCGGCACGCGCGTGATTGCGTTCTGCCCCGGCGCCGAGTTCGGCCCGGCCAAGCGCTGGCCGGCCGCGCACTTCGCGGCGCTGGCGCAGATGCTGCGCCGCTCGTATCCGTACGCGCAGATGATCACGCTCGGGTCGGCCAAGGACGCCGAGATCGCTGCCGAAATCGTCCAGGGCGCGCCGTTCGTGCGCAACCTGTGCGGCCAGACCTCGCTGGACGACGCCGTGGACCTGCTGGCGCTCTCTGAGGCCGCCGTCTGCAACGATTCCGGCCTGATGCACGTGACCGCCGCGCTGAACCGGCCGCAGGTGGCCGTGTTCGGTTCGAGCGACCCGCGCCATACGCCCCCGCTGTCACAGGCAGCGAGTATCATGTGGCTTCAACTCGAGTGCAGCCCTTGCTTCAAACGCGAGTGCCCGCTCGGCCACCTGCGCTGCCTGAAGGAGATCGAACCCGAAATGGTGTTCGTCGAGTTGCGCAAACTCCTGCACCGTCCCTGATCCACGCCAACATGCCCCGTTTCGCCCGCCTGTTCGATTCCGCCGAAGACATCGTCGATGCCTTCCGTGAAGCCATGAAATTGCGCGACGCCGATGGCGCGCTGCGGCTCTGGCTCGACGAAGATTCGGTCACCTGCGTGATGCCCGACGGCCAGCGCCTGATCGGCCATGACAACCTGCGCCAGGCCTTTGCGCAGCTGCTCGAGGAGCAGCCGGTGCTGATCGACGCCATCGAGACCAGCAGTCATGCCTCGCTGGGCGTGTCGATCTTCGACGTCACCGAGGCGCTGCGCTTTGGCGAGGGGCGCGTGGAGGCCGACCTGTTCGTGCACACCACCTACGTGCTGATGCAGAACCACGAAGGCTGGCGCCTGGCCCACATCCATTGCAGCCCGGCCAACGCGGTGCAGGTGGCCGCCGTGGCCTCCGCGCCGGGACAAGCGCTGCACTGACCCTGGCGCCATGCTGTTCGGCGACACGTTCCACACGCCCTGGTGGCTGCGCGGCGGCCATACCCAGACCATTCTCCCGGCCCGCTTCACGCGCCATCGCCGCATTGCGTTCCGGCGCGAGCGCTGGCGCACGCCCGACGGCGACTTCATCGACCTCGACTGGACCACGCACCCCACGGCGCCCGATGCCCCGCTGGTGGTGATGTTCCACGGCCTGGAGGGCGATTCGCGCAGCCACTATGCGCAGGCGCTGATGGCCGCGCTGCGCGACCGGGGCTGGCAGGGCGTGATTCCGCATTTTCGCGGCTGCTCGGGTGAACTGAACCAGGCGCCGCGCTTCTATCACTCGGGCGACTCGGCGGAAATCCGCTGGGTGTTGCAGCGGCTGCGTGACCGGGAACCCAGCCCGCCCGCGCGGCCGATGCTGGCCGTGGGCATCTCGCTGGGCGGCAACGCGCTGCTGCGCTTTCTGGGCGAGGACGGCCGCGACGCCGGCTTTCTGCGCGCGGCGGCGGCCATCTCGGCGCCGCTGGACCTCGCGGCAGGCGGCGCGGCGCTCTCGAGCGGCTTCAACATGATCTACACGCGCATGTTCCTGCAGACGCTCAAGCGCAAGTCGCTGGCCAAGCTGGAGCAGTTTCCCGGCCTGTTCGACCGGGACGACATGCTGCGCAGCCGCGACCTGTACGCGTTCGACAACGTGGTGACCGCCCCGCTGCACGGTTTTCGCGATACCGACGATTACTGGGCCCGCGCCGCCAGCAAACCCATCCTCGGCGAGATCCGCATTCCGACGCTGGTACTCAATGCCCGGAACGACCCGTTCCTGCCCGCGCGGCACCTGCCGGCCCAGGCTGATGTGAGTGCCGACGTGCTGCTGGAGCAGCCCGCGTACGGCGGCCACGTGGGCTTCATGACGCCGCGCGAGGGCCTGCTGGGACAACTGCCGCTGCTGCCGGTGGCCGGGCACATCGAATGGCTGCCCGCGCGCATACTGGACTTCTTCGACAGCGTGGGCACGGCGGCAAGCGGGACGCCATAAAAGGGACGCCATGGGACGCGCCCCAAAGGAGACACCATGGACGAGATAGTCAAGCAGGCGATGTCGCGCTGGCCGAACGTGCCGAACTGCTTCGGCTGGCTGGCGCTGGACCGGCGCGGACAGTGGCGGATGCGCAATGAATTCGCCCAGCAGCACGGGTTGTCGGGCGATCCGATCCGGCACGAGGCGCTGGTCGCCTTCATCACCCGCAACTACACCCACGACGCCAACGGCGCGTGGTATTTCCAGAACGGCCCGCAGCGCGTGTTCGTCTCGCTGATGTATGCGCCGTGGATTGCGCGGCTGCATCAGGGCGCGTTCACCACTTCCACCGGCAAGCCGTTCACGCCCAGCGCATGCTTTGCCGACGAACACGGCAACGTGGTACTGGCGGGCCAGGTGGACGGCGTGGAGGGCGCGGACGGCATGCAGGCTGCGCTGCTGCACGATCACGACCTCGACGCGTTCAGCACCATGAGCGACTGGCACGGCGAGGCGTGCGGCGCCGCGCTGGGCGTGTTCCACTACAACGGCCAGGCCATCGACATCGAACCGATCACGGAAGCCGAGGTGCCCCGGCGCTTTGGCTTCGTGCGGACGCCAGCCGCCGCGTAACGCGGGCGGCCGGCGTCAGTTCGGCATGCCCTTGTTGTCCTGCCGGTCTTCCTTGAACTGAAGCTGCAGCTGGTGCAGCCGCGCGTCCACCTCCGACAAGGTATAGAAGTCGCCATCGCCCGCCTTGCGTGCGATCTGCAGCTGCTCGATCGCGGCCTGGTACGAGCCATCCATCGCGTACTTCTCGGCCAGCGCCTGGTGCTGCTGCAGCCGTTTGCCCTGCGCGGCATAGGCGCGCGCCAGCATCTCCCACCATTCCGAACGGCCAGTCTCCTCGCGGGTGCGTGAACGCAGGAACGTCACGGCATCGCCGAGGCGGTTGGACGCCAGCAGCGTGTCGGCATAGGTCACTGCCGCCGCGTGCGACAGCGGGAACGCCTTCAGCGTGGCCGACGCCTGCGTCAGCGCATCCTGCATCCGCCCCTCGTTGCGGGCCAGCTCGATGGCCATCACATCGAGCATCGGCGTGCCCGACGTGGCGCCCGGAATGGTGCCGTAGAGCCGGCGTGCCTCGGCCAGCGCCTTGTCGGCATCGGTGAAGCGGCCCAGCTTCTGGTTGGCGTAGGCGATGCCGTAGTACACCGCGGGCAGCCGCACGGCGGACGCACCGTTGACCTGCGCCTGGAACGTCGCCAGCAGGTTGCGCAGGTCGTTGGGCGTGGGAGACTGCAGCACCGCCGAGCGCACCCGCGCGAATTCGTAGTCGGGCGTGTTGCCCACCTTGCGCGCCGTCACGTGGCGAACGCGGTCCTGCATGTCGGCGATACGCTCGGAGGTGAGCGGGTGGGTGCGCACGTAGGCGGGCACCGAGTTGTCGGAAATCCCCATCACCCGCTGCAGGCGCTGGAAGAAATCGGGCATGCCCTGCGGATCGAAGCCGGCGGCGGTCATGATCTGGAAGCCCACGCGGTCAGCCTCGCGTTCGGCACCGCGCGAGAACGACAACTGGTTGGCAATCGCCGCGCCCTGCCCGCCCATGGCCAGCGCCGCGGCGGCGTCGCCGCTCTTGGTGGCGGCCAGCCCGGCCAGCACCATCGACGCCAGCGCAATCCACATCGACTGGTCCTGGCTCGTGATGCCGCGCGCAATGTGCCGCTGCATCACGTGGCCGATTTCGTGGCCGAGCACCGACGCCAGCTCCGACTCCGTATCGGATTGCACCAGCAGGCCGGTATGCACGCCGATATAGCCGCCCGGCATGGCGAACGCGTTGATCGAACGGTCCCGCACCCCAAACAGCTCGAAGCCGGTGGCAAACGTGCCCGCGCCATTGGCGCCGGCCACGTTCATGCGGCGCGCGGCCTGTACCAGCCGATAGCCGAGCGCGTTGAGGTAGTCGTTCAGCAGCGGGTCGGAGATGTAGTCCGGATCGCGCCGGATGCTGCGCATGATGCGGTCGCCCAGCCGTTTCTCCATGTCCGGCGACAGCGACGCCGTGGACGGATCGCCCAGGTCGGGCAACTGGATGCCCGCGCTTTCCACCACGGTGTTGGCGCTGCGCAATCCGAACTCGGACTTTTGCCCGGCCCGCACGCTGCGATTGAGGTTGTCGTAGACCTGGTCGCTGACACTGCCGCTCAGCCCCAGGGGTGGCGGCAACCCGGCATTGGACGACGTGCCGGACGCGGCCGACGACGACAAGCCCGTGGCGCCAGCCGAGCCAGCCGTCCCCGAGGGCATCGAAGCCTTCGACTGCGCCGCCAGCCGCGCGTTGGCAGCTGCAGCGGCACTGGGCGTGGCGGTCTGGCTGGCCGGCACGGCCGTCTGCGGCCAGGCCGGCGCCGCCATCGTGAGCATCAGCACGGCCGCCAGCACGCGCGTCGGATGAGACGCACGAACGGCCTGCGGGGTGGTATCCACAACGCGGGCGCTCGACCGGACGGGCAGGCGGCGAGGCCAGGAAGACTTGAGCATGTTGCTATGATAGCGGCCTCTGGATGACGTTCCCATCGGGCAAGCCCCAGCGTGGCGTGGCCGCTGCGGAAAGCCTCGACACCTTCCTTTTTATCTTCCGCCCATGAGTCAGCTCACCCATTTCGACACAACCGGCCAGGCCCACATGGTCGACGTTGGCAGCAAGGCCAGCACCCACCGCGTGGCCGTGGCCACCGGCACCATCACCATGCTGCCCGCTACCTTCGCACTGGTACGCGACGGCAACGCCAAGAAAGGCGACGTGCTCGGCATCGCACGCGTGGCCGCCATCATGGCCACCAAGCGCACGGCCGACCTGATCCCGCTCTGCCATCCCATCGGCCTCACCAGGGTAGCGGTGGATTTCGCCCTGGACGAGCCAAGCGCCACCATCGCCTGCGTGGTGCGCACCGAAACCCACGGCCAGACCGGCGTGGAAATGGAGGCGCTAACCGGCGTGCAGGTCGCCCTTCTGACCATCTACGACATGTGCAAGGCCGTGGACCGGGGCATGGTCATGGGCAACGTGAAGCTGCTGGAAAAGCATGGGGGGAAGTCGGGGGATTGGGTGGCGCAGTCTTGATTCATAGGAATTTCAAACAGGCCGCTCGCTGCACGGATGTGGCCCTCCAGACTTAGCTGGCGGTGACAAAGCGCACCGGAATTCGTTCCTGCTCCCCGAAACTGCAAACCCCGAAGTCACCTATTTGGACAACATGCTCGTACACCACTGAGACTCGCAGGGAATGCCATCGCCATCGCCATCCATTTCCGTGTGTGGACAGTTCTTTGCGAAGTACTTGGCCTCCTTGCAAGAGGTCATTTGGGAACAGTATTTTCGTCCGTCGCACTGAAATGGGTTAGACACGGCCGAGTTTTGCGCTTGAATCGAATCGGCGGAAATTGTCTCGGACGAGCCAAATTTCGGCGCAACGTATATGTACCCAACACCGACGAGAATCGCGACAACGATCAATCCAAGTGGTCTGTAGGCGATGGATTTTCCTTTGCTGGCTTGCGATCGCGCGCGACCTTGACGTGACACAGTCGAACTAACACCGTGCCGTTGGACTAGGATGGCCTTCTTCTTGCCATCTTTGTCGAGCATGACAAGGAACGTTATTGACTCACCAACCTTCGGCTTACCACCCTGCTTGGGGTAATCGGAGATATGGACGAAGATGTCCTGGCCACCTTTCGATGGCGCGATATACCCAAATCCTTTGTCGCTGTTCCACGTCTTGAGGGTTCCGTTGATTCTTGTATTTATCGGTTCCATCGATTCATCCGTCATTGCGCGTGTCATTCGTTAGTTTTTGATGCGATAGGCGGACAGCTGGCCTCATTGTCGTGCCCATGTTGAAAAACCGAAGTTTCTCACCAAGAGCAGCGTTTATGGGTATCAGAGGTAGGATCTGTTTCTCCCGGACGGCACCGAAATACGCTGGCAGTACAAGGGGCTTACTTCTATGGGAAGGTGTGGCGTTTAGCAGAATCTATTGGTATGTCTGACCTGCAATATTCAGGAGGATGCCTTCCGCTTCGCGGCTCTCATCCCACCCGCAGCTTCCATTTCGGCGCGGTACAGTTTGCGCTTGGCCACATGTTCTCCAAGCGGAATATCAGCAACCTTTCTCCAACCTTTCTTGGTGCGCTTGGCCACTCGAACACGAAATTCTGCGGTGGTCAAAATGTCCTCAGACGGCGCTGATTTCAACGTATCGAGAGGTTGGTTCTGTGATCTGCGCGCGATTCGTCCATAAGATCGCTTCCGTTTTGGAATACAACTGCCGCGCTCTCCATAACTACTCCGATGATCCTTGCCGTAGCTCAGGCGCTTTTTCTCTTGCGGTGTCTTGAGGCCGCGTCCAGGCTGAGACAGCGGCAAGGAGTCGTCGTCTGGCTCGTCTGGTTTCTTTGGATTCATGGAATGCCCTCGAAGCGATTAGCTCGAAAAAATATCAAAAATACGAGCTCTTCGCTTTGAGACAAGGTGGGGTGTGGCACTGGCGACACGCTTCACTTTTCCGAAAGACAAATGTGGGTGGGGCCGACGGACCATCAACCGGTGAATGCGAATTTCGGCTCTACGCAGTAATTTGTCCTTCCAGGAAGTTCGGCGGCGCGGTCACAATTGTGTCGCTGGCGCGGCACGTTCGGCGCATGCGTCAGGTGCATCACGTGCGTAACGCGCCTGTGGCGGCACCCGGGCGGCGATTGTCCCGTCCGTAATAAAGGTAACGCCGCATTTCGGAATGCTTCGGAAGCCCCCTGTCCGCGCCGATTTGATATTCAATGCAAGACGTCGACGCTGCCGCCGTGGGTGCGGCAGGCGGCGCAGGCATCAAGAACAGGCAGGAACTCGAGGTACAGATCATGAACGGGCGCAAGCTCTGCCAGATGGCTCTGGCATTGGCCGCGATTGCTGCGGCGGGGTACAGCACCAGCACGCTGGCCCATGGGTACTACCACACGCGGGCTCGCGTGGGCGTCGGCGTCTACGTCGGGCCGGGATGGGGTCCCGGCTGGGGGCCGGGGTGGGGACCAGGCTGGTATCCATATGGCCCCTATTACTATCCCGGCTACTATCCGGCGCCCGCCGTGGTGGCGGTGCCGGCACCGAATCCGCCGCAGTACATCGAGCAGGGCAGCGACGGCAATCCGACGATGACCGATGGCTCGTCGCCGAACGCCTGGTGGTATTTCTGCCGGCAGCCGGAAGGCTATTACCCCTATATCAAGGAATGTCCGGGCGGATGGCAGCGCGAGCAGCCTCGCGCGCCGTCGTCGGCCGTGCCACCCCCCTCGCCCGGAGCCACATCATGAGAGCGCGTTCGTTGTGCCTGCTGATTGGGGCATCCGTTGGGCTGGGTGCCTGCGCGGTGATGCCGTCGGGCCCCAGCGTGATGGCGTTGCCGGGCACCAACAAGACATTCGACCAGTTCCGGGGCGATGACTACAACTGCCGCCAGTTTGCGTTTGGCCAGATAGGCGGCTCAACGCCGCAGCAGAACGCCAACGCGGCGGCGGTGGGCAGCGCGGCAGTCGGCACGGCGCTCGGTGCGGCGGCTGGCGCCGCCTTCGGTGGCGGGCAAGGCGCCGCGGTGGGCGCCGGTGTGGGCCTGCTGACCGGCTCGGCAGTGGGCGCCGGCAACTCGTACAACGCGGGCTATGGCTCGCAGCGTGCGTACGACGCGGCCTATGTGCAATGCATGTACGCGAGCGGCAACCGTGTGCCCGTGTATGGCCAGATGACCAGTGCGCAGCCGCCCGTGCGCGCCGCGGTGCCGCCGGCCAACTATCAGCCGTACTACCCACCGCCGCCCCCGCCCGGCTACGTTCGCTGACAACCGCGTCAGTTGCGGCCGCGTTGCACGCGCATGTGCACCCATGCGCAGAATTCGCGCGGCCGCCGGTCGGCGCCGACGGCATCGCAATCTTGCGAGAGCTCTGCAAACTGCGCGGACTCGTCGCCCTGGTAGTAGTAGCGCAGGCGCTCCATCCATAGCTGGGCGCGCCTGGGCTCGCCCGTCAGCGCCAGCAGCCAGGCGGTGCGCCGGATCAGCGTCGGCGTCGGCAGCAGATGCAGCGCCGCCACATGGCCGGGCAACAGGGTGGCCGCATTGGCCGGCGTGATGTCCGCATGCTCCGCCACATCGGAGGCGGCATGCTGGCGGAACCAGTAACGCGGCATCGGCAGTGCATCGCGGTGCGACTCGCTCGCATACTCGCGCGCCTCTACCCGCTTGTAGTCCTGCCACAGCGTGGCGAGCGCCGCCACCGATGCAGCGACCAGCACAGCCCCTGCCAGCACAACCACCGGGCGCGGCAATGGCTTGCCAAATCCGCTGACATCGAGCCACGCCAGCACGAAACAGAACGGCAGGAAAAAGTAGAGATAGTGCAGCGGGTACTCGAGCATCGAGTGCGCCGCGATCATGGCCAGCCAGATCAGCAGCGGCACCGCCTGGGTGCGGTCCTCCGCAGTGGCGTGCCAGAGCCGGTCCCGCACCACACGCCAGAGCCAGGCGGTGAGCACCAGCGCCACGCCCACGGTACCGACGACGCCAGTCTTTGCCATCAGGTCGAGGATCGCGTTGTGGGCATGCAGCGACATCTCGGCCACCACCCCGACCTGCGACGCCACCTGGAATTGCGCCCATCCGAATTCACCATACCCGACGCCCAGCAGCGGGTGCGCGCGGAACATCGCCAGCGCCTGCGCCCATAGCGCGCCACGGTACGAGATCTGGTCGCCGGACTGCAGTTGCGTCACCGTGTCGAACAGGCGCCAGTCGAACGCCTGGCCGGCCAGCTTGATGACCGGCTGAAGCACCACGATGCCGACCACCACGATCACGGCGGCGGCAATCAACCCCGGCGCGCGGTGCATCGGACTCGCCCCGCGCGGCGTACCGCGCGCCATGGCGGCCGCAAGCAGCGCATAGAGCGCGGCCAGTCCAACATGGATGATCAGGCCGGTGCGCGAACCGGACAGCACGATGCCGCTCTCGAGCAGCAAGGTCGCCACGAGCCAGGCGGGAAACTGCAGCCAGCTGCGCGTCGCCAGCCAGAGCGCAGCTACCAGCGCCAGCCCTTGGACGGTAGCCAGATGGTTCGGCTGGTTCAGGTTGCCCCAGAGCCGCCGGTTGCTGTCATAGAAGTATTCCGACACCAATCCGAATGCCTGGTCTTCCAGATGGAACACCTGCATCCATTGCGACAGTGTGCCGAGCAGCCCCGCCACGAAAAAGGCCACCGCCAGCGCATCGACAATGGTGGCGCGGCGCTCGGCCGCCATCGGCCGGCCCAGACGCCATGCCACCAGCATCATGGCCGTGCCAAGCAGCAGCACCATCTGCGTGGTGAGCCGCGAGCCACTGATATCGGCCATGCCCAAAGCCGCCTGCAGAACCGTGGTCAGCAGCAGCCAGAGCGGAAACAGCGCCACCCACGGAACGGCCCGGCGGAGCGGCGCATCCGTGCGCTGCAGGGCCAGAATGACAACCATCGAGAGACCGAGGACAGCTGCGGTCCACTCGCCATAGAAGGTAGCCAGCGGCAACGTGTGCCGGGACACCAGAAGCGGAACAGTGAAGGCGACAACGATGGCTGTCGCCGGAAGCGTGGCACGGTGAACCGGCATGCGCGCGGATACGTCGAAGAGGGGGCAAGGGCGTCATGATAACGTGGCACGCCCTGCCCTTGGAGATATCCGGTGGCGGTTGGCCTCTGCCAGTGTCGCAACTAGTTTTGATTGGCCGCTGGCTGGGTGCTACTGGTGGTGGTTGTTTCAACCGAGCACGCCTTTGGCAGGTACTTTGCGTCGGCCGTCGAAGTGCAATTCCAGGTCACCGATCCCGAATCGGCATTGCCCATGGTGAGCTTCACTTGCTTTTGAGACAGTCCCTTAGAAACGTTTGCCTCGAAGAACTTCGCAGTAATGGTGCAGCCACCGGACGCTGACACCGTGCCACCCACCGTCACACTCTCTACATACTTGCCGAAGATTGCGTTTGCGCCCGGAATGCCATCTGCCGCACCATCTGAGTTACTCGGGCACGTACCAGTATGAGAAAACACCTCGGTGACCGACGCCTTCTGCCCCGCCGCCAGATTCAAGGCTTCCGAAAACTGTGCCCGGGCCACATAGTCCTGGTACTGCGGAATGGCGAGCCCCGCGAGGATGCCGATGACCGCCACGACGATCATCAGTTCGATCAGTGTGAAACCGGTTTTGCGCGTAGCTCGTTGGCGCGTTGTGGTGCATCGCATGTTGAATTGACCCTTATTAAAGTTGTTGTGGAACCGCCTTGCCCGTTGCCAACCCTGGCCGGCAGCACGGCGCATCTTATGCGGCGACGTATCTGCCAAAGTTGATGCCGCACAAGCGGCCGGACAATGTAGCAATTGCCAACAAGTACAACGGCAACGGGACATTTTTCCGGCGCGATGTGAGGCTGGCGCGCAGTTCGGAAGAATCCGAAACCCGCGGCGCAATGACCGCGTGGCGGGCATGGGCGATGGAACGTGTCGTGCCGCAACGCACGGTGCTGTGCGTGCGTTGCCGGCACGAGGGTCATGATGAGAAACGGCCCGGCGTCGCGCCAATGACCTCGGACAATTCCCTCCTGAATATGGAAATTGCTTGGAAATCCGCAGGAGTCCGTGGCGCAGATGCTGCGCGTGGGTGGCGCGCATGGGTGGCACAAAAACAAAACGGGCGACCCACGATGGGTCGCCCGTTTCAGGCTCGTTTCAGTTTGGTACCGGGCTGGCTGGCAGCCGCTGTCGTCAGGCGGTCTGTGCGCCGCGTCGTTGCAACAGCTTGCCGATCAGTACCACCAGCACGGCGCCGACCAGGCCGAACACCAGGTGGGCGTGCGGCACGTGCACCTGGAACCATTCCGCGTCGACCGGATCGCTGACCAGCATCTCGCCGGCCAGGTAGCCGAGCAGCGCCGCGCCCAGCACGATGATGATCGGGAAGCGCTCCATCACCTTCAGCAGCAGCGTGCTGCCGAACACGATCAGCGGAATCGACAGGCCCAGGCCGAAGATCAGCAGCATCAGCTGGCTGCCTTCGGGGCCCTTCTGCGCGGCGGCGGCTACGGCCACCACGTTGTCCAGCGACATCACCAGGTCGGCAATCAGGATCGTGCGGATCGCGGCCCAGATGTTGTCCTTGGCGTCATGCCCTTCCTCGTCGTCCTCGCCCGTCAGGAGCTGCACGCCGATGTAGACCAGCAGGATGGCGCCCACGATCTTCAAGTACGGCAGGCTCAGCAGCTTCACCGCGGCCACGGTCAGCACCACGCGCATGATGATGGCGGCGGCGCTACCCCAGAAAATGGCCTTCTTCTGCTGGGCGGGGGGCAGGTTGCGCGATGCGAGCGCGATCACCACGGCGTTATCGCCCGACAGGACGATATTGGTCAGGATGATCGACCCCAGCGCAATCCAGAACGTGCTGCTGGACAACAATTCCACGGCTAGACTCCTCGAAATTCCAAAGTTATGTTCCGTGCCCGCGGAAGCTGCCGGTTGCGGCCGACTGCGGACTTTCGGATGTCTGAACTACCAGACATGAAGATTTATCGTACGAACCTTTCGATTCGGTTTCAACCGGGGTGGTTCATGTCTCGGGATATACCCTAGGACATTGCCACGCCACAACGACATTGCCCCCGCCACAAGGACGGGGGCAATGAAGCGGTGCGCGAGGCGTCATGTCGACCCCGCACTCCGCAAAGACGGCATGCCGCGATAATGTGCCAGCCAGGCCACATGCACGGCATCGGGCGGGCTGCTTACAGCATTGCCTTCAGCAGACGGCCCATTTCCGACGGGTTCTTGGTGACCTTGATACCGCAGGCTTCCATGATTTCCAGCTTGGCCTGGGCAGTATCGGCACCGCCCGAGATCAGCGCGCCGGCGTGGCCCATGCGCTTGCCCGGAGGCGCGGTCACGCCAGCGATGAAGCCAACCACCGGCTTCTTCATGTTTTCCTTGATCCAGTAAGCCGCGTTGGCTTCGTCCGGACCACCGATCTCACCGATCATGACCACGGCGTCCGTATCCGGATCGTCGTTGAACATCTTCATCACGTCGATGTGCTTCAGGCCGTTGATGGGGTCGCCACCAATGCCCACGGCCGACGACTGGCCCAGGCCCAGCGCGGTCAGCTGGCCCACGGCTTCGTACGTCAGCGTGCCCGAGCGCGACACCACGCCGATGCGGCCCTTCTTGTGGATGTGACCCGGCATGATGCCGATCTTGA
>Ga0102589_1001633_pt1 | contig 29241 bp, 29 predicted proteins | sample AraplaMF_Col_mLB_FD_76858 | JGI IMG/M metagenome (GOLD analysis project Ga0102589, IMG submission 76858) | Arabidopsis root microbial communities from the University of North Carolina, USA - plate scrape MF_Col_mLB | ecosystem: Host-associated > Plants > Roots > Endosphere | place: USA...
AATTACGTTTGAAGTTCCATCCTGGCATGTTCTCATACCGGTATTTCTGATTGGTTCTATATTCTTATGTACTTCAAAGAGAAAATTTACATATCCGCAATATGTTTTACTTGTGACTTTTTTCATATATGTCATGGGTGTGATTCATTTCACACTCTTTCCTTTAGAAATTAATATTGGTAAATACGCGAATCAAGCACCTTGGTATAGCTCCGTTAACCCAATACCCATTTTCACGTTAGATATCAAAACGTTTGTATTAAATGTAATTATGTTTCTTCCATTAGGAGCATACTTGCCATTTCTCAAAAACAAATATCATTCTGTGAAAGACATAGCAAGAATTGGATTTTTCATGAGTGGCATCATTGAAATCATACAATTATGTTTAAGAATTTTTATAGGAAACGGAAGAAGTATGGATGTCAATGATTTAATTGCGAATACATTAGGATGTATTGTTGGATACCTAGTCATTCAGAAGGTATTTCAAATAAATTGTATTAGAACATGGTTGCAACATTTTGTTGTATATGGGGTCCCGCCACACATCCATCAACTTAAGAACAGAGACAAAATGGACTTTAGTTCACATTGTCTTATCATTTAATCTTTAAAAATCTCAGTTATTTCTATAACAACCTTTTGTTTGAAGATAAAATATAAACACAACAAAACCCACAGAAAATAATCTGTGGGTTTTGTTGTGTAAAAAGAAACTTTGGGGAAGCTTGGTTTGATCAATTTTATTTTTCTAATTTTATTGCATTAGAAAAATAAAATACACTGTTTATTGAGTGTTTTGCAAATATATTGAGGATAAACTTATCTTATTATCAATATATTTCAAATTACTTTCACAAGCATTACAAAAGACTTTCATAATCATTACGAAAGACTTTCATTGTTTTCTAGGAGTCCAATCCGTATATCTGAAAAACAAGTGAATTTTCGTTTCTAATTTATGTTAACGATAATGTGGCTATTTTTTCTGTGTTTAAACCGATAAATTTTAAAAAGGTTTCTGTGGGTATGCTATGAAAATATTAATTTAATTTTGCTTTAATGTGAGTTTCGCAACTTTAATCCAACCTTTTGATCTTTAGTGATAGTCTTGAAAGAAATTTATTACAGTTTTGAAAGAGAGTTGAAAGGTGTTTAAGATAAGATGGATTTACTAATATTCGTTTTATGTTACAACAAGGGGGAACTACAATATGAAATTACGGAATCAATTGTTATTGATGAATACATTAAGCACCAGTATTATGCTAATTGCTATTTGGTATAGCGAAATGAAAATGTTACTTAGACCGGAACAAACGCAACTATTCATAGGAATTGTAGTCATAGCAATGGCCTTTTCAACCATTATTTACTGGTTAATGACACGTCCTATTATGAAGTCGATCCAAAATTTAATTTCATTAACCAAACAATTTAGTGATAGACATTTTGAAACGATGTACATAATAGGGAAAGAACCGGATGAGTTTAAAGAATTAGCCACAGCTTTTCAAGAAATGGCAAAAAAATTAGAAGAAAGCTTTACTAAGTTAGAAAAAGGAGAAAAAGAACGTACTGAGCTGATAGCGAATATTTCACATGACTTACGAACTCCTCTTGCTAGCATACAATTGATGATAGAAGCGTTACAGGATGGCTTAATTGCAGATGCTGATATGAAAAAGCAGTACCTAACGACAATTCTAAACGAAATACAACGATTAAATGGATTAATTAATGATTTATTTGAACTTTCTAAGTTAGAACTTGGACAAGAAGCATTTCATCCAAGTTTAATACATGTAGATAGTATTCTATTAAAAGTAATAGATTCACATGCTATCCTATTGAAAGATAAAGAGATTGATTTACAATTACGTGTTTCAGATACATTACCAAAACTTTGGATTATGCCATGTAAAATAGCTCGAGTTATCAATAATTTGTTACATAATGCGATTCGACATTCTCCTACATGTGGCACAATTCAGTTAATCGTAGAGGAAAATAAACAGAAACAGCAAATTATATTCACTTTGCGTGATGAGGGGAATGGGATTTCCTACGATGAACAACTACGTATATTTGAACGATTTTTCAGAACAGATCCATCAAGAAGTTCACAATCTGGAGGATCTGGGCTTGGACTCGCCATTGCAAAATCACTAGTAGAAATGCATAAAGGAGAAATTGGTGTTCGGAACCGTCCAGATGGTAAACAGGGATGTGAATTTTGGTTTACTCTTCCTGTTACATTAGAAAATAAATAAGGTTATGAAAGACTTTTGTAACATTTACGAAAGGGATTTGCTATAACTTTATATTAATATACGAATATATCATTTTAATTCGTATGAAAGAAGTATAAGCAATGTACGTTATATCGTAAAAATAAGGAAAGAAAGGAAGAAATCACATGACTTATAAGAAAAAAGTGATTCCCGCAGCATTAGCATTTGCTGTTCTAGCAAGTCCAGTTTTTTCTTTAAAAGCAGAAGCAAGTGCAATATCTGCAATTTCTAACGCAGTTACTTCTGTTGAAAAAGAAAATCCATCATTAAACCTTAAAGAAGGACAAGTATCAGAAGAAAATTCTAATGTAAACCAAGAGTTTGATGCAAATTATATCAATAATAATATTATTAAAGCGAATTTTCCATCTGTTACACCACCACACATCAAGGAAGCAAAACCGCTTGAATATCTATATTTAGATTATTCTTATGTAAATGGCAATAAAATTATTGGGGATTGGAGAAATAAAGAGCTAAAACATATGGATCCACCACCTAGATTTTATTACGATTTACAATTCATGGGATATAGCCCATCTCAAATTGAAGAATACTTTGGAAGTACTTATGGAGAATCTTTTGTAAAAGGACTTGTTCTGGAAACATTAGAAAGCTTTTTCCAAACTCGATATGCGCAAGATCCAAATGATCCTGATGTACAAAAAATATTACACTCTAAATACTACGAAAAAAGTGATGCTGAAAATGACTTTTTTAATCCAGAATTTTTTGAAGGAGAAGGCGGCTTAAAAAGGGCTATTCTAGAAGAATTTGGAAAGAAAAGTTTAGATGAGCTTGGAATCCAAGTCATTTGGGGTGACAATAATTGGGGCGCTGAAAAGGCTGTAACAATTGGTTATTCAGCAAAGACACCATTTAACCCACTAAAAGATGCTGTATTAACAGAAAAGAAATACTTGAAGAAAGTTCCTGGTGGATCAGCATCCATTCCAGCTAAAAATACAGGATATGAAGTAACATTTGACATCAAAACAGGTCTGACAAATGAACAATCACAATCATTTGCTCACACTGTGGGTGTAAATGCAGGTGTTGGTATTGAAGATATTTTTGAAATTGGAGCAAGTTATGAGTTCCAAAGTACATTTGGTACAAGTATCTCATTAAGTGAAGAACAAACAGTATCTCGTAAGTTTAGTCTTACTAACGAATCAGATCGATCCATTACAGCTGCATTATATCAAGTTACTGCTGAATATTCATTAAAACCAGGTTCAGTAGCTACTGGAATTGTAAACAAAACAGTAAAATCACCTTTCGCACAGTTCTGGCAAGGTGGCCATTATTGGGACACATCTACAAAAGTAAAAGTATCATCTACTTCAACAGGTGCAATTAAAACAGATGATTTAAAATTAGTTCGCTCAGATGTGTTAGAAAAATAAAATTAATCAAATCGAGCTTCCCCCAAGCCTTTTTGAAATAAACAAAACCCACAGAGAACATTGTTCTTTGTGGGTTTTCTATGGAATTAGAATAAAATTTGATTACTAAGAAAGTTCCTTCATAATACTAAAGTGAATTTGCTCATACAAATGATCTGCATATCAAAGATGAATTTATGTGCAGATCATTTGTGTGAGTCTAAATAGTAATTTAGCGTACTCTAGGTTTCAAATTTTAAAGTATTTTAAATCAAATAGTATGGAGCGTGTATTATAATGAAAAAGATTTTATTATCGTTTATAACATTAAGTATATTAATAGGATGTGAAAAAGCTGATTCGTGTGATGAAGCAAGAGCTATCTACTCTGGAAATTGTAATTCTGCTAATACACTGACAAACGACAAAGCTGAATTACAATTAGATTTCAAATAGTTGCCTTAATACTTAATTTTAAACTAATTTTTCAGCAGATTATTATACATTTTATAATTCATAAATATTTAAAAATGAAGTTACCGCTCAGAGAAAAATCTTATTGATTAGGACTCGTCACAGCACTATCATGCAAGTATTTTGAAGTATCCTCAAAACAAAGTATTATTATTTTAAATTTCCTCAATTTCATGTGTACAAATTCTATGTTACATTTTTATTATTCATAGATAAGAGGAGGTGATAGCATGAGAGCTGCGAGAATGGTGAAAGGAACAACAGTTGCAAAACCTGAGTTAACACAAGAAGAAAAAAGCAAGCAGAAAAAGAATAAAATAGTTTCAATCTGTAAGGTCTAACTTGTATACATATTTGTAAACATGTTAGACCTTTTATTATGAAAAGGAGCGTATATATGTATATTTGGGAACGAGAGACATCTATTCAAGATGCTTACCATAAAAGATTTTCACAGTACGCTTATAAACATAATGCAACAGCTAACTGAGAGATTTTATAAAAATAACCAAAAAATATTAGAGGTTCTTCCTGAAATGCAATTGTTATTAAAAAGGATTCCTACTCCAACAGAAAGTAATTTTATTTTAGTCGACATGGATCCCACACAATTTTTAAGCAATGGAACTGAAATTACCGGATTAGTAGATACAGAAGCTTATGCTGTAGCACCTAGAGAGTTAGATTTTATTGCCTTAGAATATGTATTGGATAAGAAGAGTGCTGAAGACTTTATTAGAGGATATATATCTGTACAGGATATTCCTGATTTAACTTATGTTAGAAAACCATATAGATATTTATATCGTTTACTATCAGTTCAAGGTTCCGTTGGTATTGAAGAATGGCTAAACCATCCAACATATTTTTAAAAACAACTTCCGAGAATGAGACGTTATGTTAATTATTAATGTATCGAATATACAATCTATAACCACGATAATTAAAAGGTTATCTATTCTATGTACATGAAAAAGGAATTGCATTTATAATTAATTTTGAATACACAAAAAAATCTGTTTTTAGGAGTCTATTATGGGATATATTATGGATTTAAGAAAAATAGTAGGTAGTCGCCCGTTAATTATGACAGGAGCATGCGTCGTTTTATTAGATAAAAATCATAAATTATTATTACAGTTAAGGCAGGATAATAATTGTTGGGGATTACCAGGAGGTTCGTTAGAATGTGGAGAGACCTTAGAAGAAGTAGCAAAGAGAGAATTGTATGAGGAAACAAGCTTAATAGCCAATAATTTAAGATTGTTTAATACCTTCTCTGGCAAAGAATTTTACTACAAATATCCTCACGGTGATGAAGTATATAACGTAGTTGCTGCTTACATATGCAATGATTATGAAGGTGAATTAAAAATAGACAAAAAAGAAGTTAAAAATCTACACTTTTTCGACATTCGTGAACTTCCAAGTAATATCAGTCCTCCTGACTTTCCAATAATAAAAGAATTTATAAAAACGCTTAGTACTAATGAATATTAAATAATGTTTAAATGAATTACATTGCCTTACTTCCAAGAACGAATTTTACGTTAACTAGCCCCTCTTGTGGGGGGCTAGTTATTTTTTTACAGTAGCAAAGATGAGATTTCACTTTTAGAAACTGTCTTAGCGTATAAAATCTGTGTTTTGTCGGCAGGACTACAAATAGTCCTGTTGACGGTACCCCTATGAGCACTCGGAAGGTTGCTTTTTCTACTACAATAAAAAGACCCCGTTACAAAATGGAGCAAGAAGATGAATAGTGAAGCTGTACATTGAATTTAACGCTGATCCTCCAGCAATGCCAAAACGCAAAATCCACTTTTCCTCTTAATAAAATGACATTTTTATTTCTCAATATCTCAACACCAAGCATATGATAATATCAATTTATCGACAGATTGATACCCTCCAAAAACGCAAAAACGAACTCTCTTTTATGATGATTTGTTTTTGCATATTTGAGTACACAAACCTAAATATAAAAAACACACTAAATGTATTAGCGTATGTTTTCCGCGTAATGTTGGCGATACCCCATCGACATCAACTTAAGAAATACATTCTTCCCAAAACGAAAAAAATGAGCCGAACTCTCATAAATAGCTGTAAAAAGGTGAAATTTTCGTTATGGGGGTATTATGAGATTTTAACTTGATGGGCATGTGGCGATACCCCATTTAATAAAACGAGATAGGAAAGTTCGCTAACTTACTTAAAAAAAGTAACTATTTTTATCGACAGGAAAATAATGGTTGTGTATTATACTTACATAAGGTAAGTGATTTACTTTTTAAGAAAAAATCTTTAATTGAAGATATTTACTGAGGGAGGGAATAAAAATGACAAAAGTACTATTCATTACAGCAAATCCAAATTCAGCAGAAGCATCTTTCGGTATGGCAGTAGGGGAAGCATTTATCGAAGCGTATAAAAATGAACATCCACAAGATGAAGTTGTAACAATTGATCTATTTAACACAACTGTACCAGAAATTGATACAGAAGTATTTGCAGCTTGGGGGAAATTCGCAGCAGGTGAAGGCTTTGAAACGTTAAGCGAAAGCCAACAGCAAAAAATTGCAGCAATGAATACAAACTTAGAAACATTTATGAATGCAGGTCGTTATGTATTTGTAACACCAATGTGGAACTTTAGCTATCCGCCAGTAGTAAAAGCATACTTAGATAACCTATCCATCGCAGGTAAAACATTTAAATATACTGAAAATGGTCCAGTTGGATTATTAGAAGATAAAAAAGCACTTCACATTCAAGCTACAGGTGGCATTTACTCTGAAAGAGCATATGCAGTAATGGACTTTGGTCGTCAACACTTAAATGCTGTATTAGGATTTATGGGTGTATCTGATACAGAATATCTTGCAGTTGAAGGAATGAATGCAAACCCTGAAAAAGCACAAGAAATTAAAGAGGCAGCAATTGCAAATGCACGTGAAGTAGCAAAACGTTTCTAATATAGAAAACTCAAAAATGTCCAACTGGTTCTGTTTTATTAGCTTTAGGTACAGGTATCATCATTGGCTTTATTTATAAATAGGTTACGAGATTCATCCGGATTATTGACGAAAAATACATGTAATCAGAATATTTTTTGGAGGTAGAAGAATGGCAAAAATTACTGTAGGAACCGAAAATCAAACACCCATTGAACTATATTATGAGGATCATGGTACAGGGAAGCCAGTAGTATTAATTCACGGTTGGCCATTAAGTAGCCGATCTTGGGAATACCAAGTTCCTGCTCTCGTTGAGGCTGGATACAGAGTCATAACTTATGACCGTCGAGGGTTCGGGAACTCTTCTCAGCCATGGAATGGTTATGATTATGATACATTTACTACTGATTTACATCTGTTACTAGAGCATTTGGATCTCCAAAATGTGACACTGGTCGGATTTTCAATGGGGGGTGGAGAAGTAGCTCGCTATATCGGAAACTATGGCACAAATAGAGTAGAGAAGGCTGTATTTGCAGGAGCTGTACCACCATTTCTTTACAAGTCAGCAGATCATCCTGAGGGAGTATTAGATGATGCAGCAATTCAAGGATTTGAAAATGGAGTAAAAAATGATCGCCTAGCATTTCTTGATGAGTTTACGAGAGGATTTTTTGCTGCTGGAGATAGAACTGACTTAGTCAGTGAACCATTCCGGCTTTACAATAGAGATATTGCAGCGGGTGCATCGCCTAAAGGAACACTAGATTGTATCACTGCTTTCAGCAAAACGGACTTCAGAGGAGATTTAGCCATGTTTAATATACCTACCCTTATTATTCATGGTGATTCAGATGCAACAGTTCCATTTGAATATAGTGGGAAGCTAACACATGAAGCAATTCCTAATTCTAAGGTAGCTTTAATAAAGGGTGGTCCACATGGGCTCAATGCAACACATGCCAAAGAATTTAATGAAGCACTGCTATCATTTTTAGAAGACTGATTACAAATGAATAAATGTTAACTGATAGATTAGGGGGCATTTTAGGTTCTGTTGCAAAGTTTGAAAAAAGCATAAACAGATTGGTAAATGAGGAACAATGGCTAGGCGTAAAACTACTTCTACCAATTTGGTATATAATGGTATGATCGGTTTACCTTATAAAAGGAGGGAATATATGACTAAAACCATAGGCCTTATTTGTGGTAGTTTACGAAAAAACTCTTATAATCGAATCATTGCTCAATCATTAACAGGGATGGATGATTCCCATCAATTTCATTGGATCGAGATAAATGATCTACCTTTGTTCAATGAAGACTTAGAAATAAGTGTTCCAGAAACAGTGACATCCTTTAAATCTGCTATCCAGGACGTTGACGGTACCATTATTGTAAGTCCAGAGTACAATTCTGGAATTCCTGGCGTATTAAAGAATGCATTGGACTGGGCATCAAGACCTCGGGAATCTGCTGTTCTTAGCAGAAAACCGGTTGGTTTAATTGGTGCAACTCCTGGGGGATTAGGCACTGTTTATGCTCAAATGCAAATCAGAGAAATACTAGAAGCCATGCAAGCTCATGTTCTTCCATTTCAAAAAGTGCTGATTTCCCAAGTACATGAAAAGATTGATTCCGATCAGAAAGTGCTTACTGACGAACAAACAAAACGTTATCTTCAGCGTTATTTACAACAATTTGTAAATTGGATAGATAAAACCACTATTTTAGATTAATAAAAGGAGATTGAGTATTAAAAAAAAATAGTCTAATATTATCTTTCGGATTTTTAAGAAAATTATCGATGTGTCATAAGTTTATGGATTAATTAATATTAACGATCAATTTATTTATAAATTAATCGTAACAAACGAAGAAATTTATGATAATATTCCACTTTTAAAACTTTCTTCGATTACTTAATTTTTTAGGAGGAATATATAATGTCTGATCTCTATTCTCGTATTAACAAAGATGACGCTGTTGTTCTGTTAGTGGATCATCAAACTGGTCTTATGTCCGGACTAGTACGTGACTATGGTGTTGATGAATTCAAGAACAATGTTTTAGCTCTCGCTCAAACTGCTAAGTTTTTTGATTTACCAGTTATTTTAACAACAAGCTTTGAACATGGACCTAACGGACCTTTAATGCAAGAATTGGTTGATCTCTTTCCTCACGCACCAAAAATAGCTCGACCTGGACAAATTAACGCATGGGATAATGATGATTTTGTAAAAGCAATCGAAGAAACTGGAAAAAAACAACTTATCATCGCGGGCGTAGTTACAGATGTTTGCGTTGCTTTCCCGGCACTTTCTGCTATAAAAGCTGGGTATGAAATATTTGCTGTTACTGATGCTTCAGGAACTTTTAGTAAACAAGTTGCAGATGCTGCCAATACTCGTATGGCACATAGTGGCGTGCAGCTTATGAACTGGTTTAGCGTAGCTTGCGAATTACAACGCGATTGGCGCAACGATGTCGAAGGTTTTGGCAATTTGCTTGCTAGTAATCTTCCAGGCTATCAAAATATAATTGGAAGCTATATGGGAGCTCAGCGAGATCTTAGTAAACAAAATGCATAAATGTATTCCAAAGAAATAGCTTTAAATCACTTTTTAAAAAGTGGATAGTATAAATTTAGCGCTGATTAAATCAGCGCTCTCTTTTAAATTAAAAAGTATAGCAAAACTTTTATTTTTACGATTACAGTTTTAATTAACAGAAAATAAATTTCTTTCTAAAAAATCGTAACAATTAAAAAAGGAGCGTTTTATTATGAGTAATTTAGAATTGTTAAATCCCGAGAACAGTGCCTTAATTTTGATTGATTTTCAGCCTCAAATGACTTTTGGAGTTGCAAGTATTGACAGACAAACATTGATTAATAACGTTATGCTGCTTGCTAAATCAGCAAAAACTTTTAACGTACCTACTATTCTTACTACAGTTGAAACACGCAGCTTTTCTGGTTATTTTTGGCCACAAATTCTTGACATATTCCCAAACCATGAAATTATAGAACGTAGTTCAATGAACTCTTGGGAAGATCCAAAATTTGTTGAGGCAGTTAAAGCAACAGGTAGAAAGAAATTAATATTTGCAGCACTTTGGACTGAAGTTTGCCTTGCATTCCCTGTGCTTGAAGCAATTAAAGCTGGCTATGAGGTTTATGCAGTTGATGATGCTTCAGGTGGTACTAGTTTGACAGCACATAACGCTGCTATGCGTCGTGTAGAACAAGCTGGTGCAATTCCAGTGACAGCAATCCAAGTTTTACTTGAATACCAACGTGACTGGGCACGCAAAGACACTTATGATGCTGTTATGGAAATTGTAAAAGAACACACTGGCGCTTATGGTCAAGGTGTAGAATATGCATATACTATGGTACATGGCGCGCTTCCAAGTAGAAAATTATGAACCAAGAAAGAGTGACTGTCGGAGAGACTCATATTGGGAACACGATGGATGCTAGCGGTCCGGTAACAACGATTGTTACATGGAAAATTCAAGAAGGTAGAGAAAAACAGTTTGAAACATGGAGACATGAAATCGAAGCTGCCGCTACTAAATTCCCAGGGCATTTAGGCGTAAATCTAATAGTCCCCAATAACGAATCCAGAGAGTATACTGTTATTTTCCGCTTCGATACGTATGAGCATCTACGTGCTTGGCAAGAATCAGATATTCGTCGAGATTTGTTAAAACAGGCAGAACAATTTCAAGCTACTAATCCAACTTACAAAACGGAAAGCAGTTTGGCTTATTGGTTTGTTACTCCGAAAACGCCAGTTCCACCGTCAAAATGGAAAATGTCTATTGTTACCGTTCTTGGTGTATGGCCTCTTAGCATGTTGGTTCCTAAAGTGATAGGACCTATTATAAAAAATATGAACCCTATTATGTCAGCTTTTTTTGTTTCTGTATGTATAGTGTCCTTGCTATCATGGGTAGTCATGCCGATTTACGGTAAAATATTTCATCCATGGTTACAAAATAATAGGAAGTAGACGAGGTGTGAACATGAATTTACCGGATATGATCTTATATAACGGAAAAATTACTACCCTTGATCTCTCTCAACCTGAGGTATCGGCTATCGCCATAACTGATGGTTTAATCACTGCATTAGGTGGAGATGAGCTTCTTGATAGTGCCACAGAAAAAACAAAAAAAATAGACCTTAAAAGAAAGAGAGCTATTCCAGGCTTGAATGACTCTCATATACACGTTATTCGTGGCGGTCTTCATTATAATATGGAATTGCGCTGGGAAGGTGTGCCATCACTTGCTATTGCCCTAGAAATGCTTAGAGAGCAGGCAAGGCGTACACCTGCTCCCCAGTGGGTAAGAGTAGTTGGAGGTTGGTCTGAATTTCAATTTAAAGAGAGACGGATGCCAACTTTGGAAGAGATTAATGCCGTTTCTGAAGACACTCCTGTCTTTGTGCTACATCTTTACGATAGAGCACTTGTAAATCGTGCTGGGCTGCGTGCACTGGGATACACAAAAGATACCCCAGACCCTCCGGGCTGTTTAATTGAGCGGGATAAACGAGGTAATCCAACAGGTCTTTTAATTGCCAATCCTAACGCTTCTATTCTTTATTCAAGTTTGGGGAGAGCTCCAGTACTTAATTTTGACGATCAGATTAACTCAACTCGTCATTTTATGCGCGAATTAAATAGATTAGGTATCACAAGTGCCATTGATGCAGGTGGCGGATTCCAAAATTATCCTGATGATTACAAAGTTGTTGAACATTTAGCTGAGAAAGATCAATTAACTTTGCGTATTGCATATAATCTATTTACGCAAAATCCAAATCATGAATATGAAGACTTTGCTTCATGGGCAAAGATTGTTTCTCCAGGTCAAGGGAATGATAAGTATAAAATGAATGGTGCCGGAGAAATGTTAGTATTCTCGGCAGCCGATTTTGAAAAATTTCAGATGCCGCAGCCCGAACTAGCTACGGTGATGGAAGCTGACTTAAAGAAAGTAATTTCTCTATTGGTGGAAAACCGTTGGCCATTCCGCTTACATGCAACTTATGACGAGTCAATAACACGTTTCTTAAATGTGTTTGAGGAAGTCAACAAAGAAATTCCTTTTAATGGTCTACGCTGGTGGTTTGACCATGCAGAAACAATCTCGGATCGTAGTATGGAACGTGTTAAGGCTTTAAATGGTGGTATTGCCATCCAAGACCGCATGGCTTTCCAAGGTGAATACTTTGTTGATTTATACGGAAAAGAAGCTGCAAAGCGTACTCCTCCGATTTATCGTATGCTAGACCTTGGTATACCTGTTGGCGCCGGTAGTGATGCAACCAGGGTTTCTAGCTATAATCCTTGGGTTGCTCTTTACTGGATGGTTGCCGGAAAAACCATTGGTGGTCTTTCGATATACGATGAAAAAAATAAACTTGACAGAAAAGTAGCCCTGGAACTATATTCCAAAGGAAGTGCGTGGTTCTCTGGTGATGAAGGTAAAAAGGGAACCCTTGCAGTAGGTCAGTTTGCTGATATTGCTGTATTGTCTGCTGACTACTTTACTGTGCCAGAAGAAGAAATCAAAGACCTTGAATCATTACTCACTATTATGGGTGGGCAGGTTGTTTATGGAAATGATGAATTTAAAAATTTATCACCTGAATTGCCGCCAGCATCACCTGATTGGGCACCGACTGGAGTTTATGGTTATGGGGGCGCTAACCTAGCCCATAATATACTTTCTCACGATGCCAATGGTCACAAGTTACATAGTTGCAGTAACCCTCTCCATCAACACACTCATACCGTAATAGGAAAAGATGGAACTAAATGGGGTATTGGTTGTACTTGCTTTGCTTTCTAAGTCAGAACCACCGGTATAATGCCGGTGGTTTTCTTTCTACAATAAGGGTATGGCGCCGAAGACGGACCCAAATAGTAATGGTATTAAGATCATAATGGTAATATGGGCTCTGGTGCAAATAATATGTAGATTCGCAATAGCAGTATATCCCTAACGGGATCTATTACTATGCGGTAAGACCGAAGAGTTGATTGATTATCTTGACTTGTTTTTTGACAGACTTCTCTCTTTGCAAAGTCTGTCCTTTTTCCCTTAAATAAAAGTCAATGGTATTCCCTTTTGAATCGACTACACCACACATATAAATCCACTGCCCTTTGACTTTAATATAGGTCTCATCCCAAGACTTAAAGATTACTTTCAATTTTTACACTAGAATCATTATTGTTTCTATTATACTGATACTTTTTCAGGATCATTTAACTTCTGCATAAAGATACGTGCTGCAAAACTTAAAAATTTATCATCAAAGTGAATAAGATTAATATCTTGACTTGGTGTTGGATCAGTAATACGAACTATGCTTAAGGTATCATTATTAACAAAGTCAACCAGTGAAAGAGGTATTATGGCAACCCCATATCCATTGTATACAAGGCTCAATAGAGAAATAGAAGATTTTGTTTCTATATTTGCTTCAGATAAAGATAACCCTAAAATTTCACAATATATCTTAATCGATTCACGACAACTACATGAAACCATTACTCTACTCAGCCCTGCTAATTCTCGAAAAGAAACAAATGATTTTTCATTCAAAGGATGATTTTTTGGAATTACAAGGACGAGCTCTTCGCTATACAAAAGGGTGCTTGTTAATGTGTCTGGAATTTGAGCACTACGTGTGATCCCTATATCAATATTTTTGTCAACGATTTGATTTACAGCAACCTCTGATTCTATAATTTTTACTACAATGTTGGGATAATGTTGTTGAAACTTCATAATATAAGGCGTTAAATAAGTGAGATCTTCTAATAAACCTCCTATAGTAATCACACCTCTTTTCACACCCTTTAATTCAAAAATTTCGTTATAAACCTCATCAAATTGTTGCATGATAAATTTTCCTTTATCAAATAGCAATTTACCTGCTTCTGTAATTTTGATACCTCTTCCAACTCGATGAAATAAAGGTGTATCAAGTTCACCTTCTAACACACGTATTTGTTGACTTAAAGTCGGCTGTGAAATACCTAGAACTTCCGCAGCTTTAGTAAAACTACCATTATTACAAACTTGAATAAAATACTCTAAATGACGTAATTCCATTCTTGATACCCGCTCTCCGCTTTATGAAAGATTCACATTTAAAAGAACAATTTGTATGCGTTATCATAACAACTATCTTTCCTGTTTATACTAATTGCAATTCCATTATTTCTTCATTTCGGATTCCAATAAATGTAATACCATGTATTGATTTTTTCCTCCTATTTATTTAATTTATATTTAATTAGGATATTACTAATTCGAGATATATTTCTAAAAATTATAGTTCTTGTGCATAATATCCTAATTTCTTCAACTGTTTGATTATCAATTTTTTCTCAAAATAGTCCAAACCACCAAATATTTGCCGAATCGCCTCTTTATGCTGAGGGAAAATAGTATCCATCAATTCAATACCTTCTGAAGTAATTGACGCATACGTGACACGGCGGTCTATAAGACATGGTTTTCGTATTAAGAACCTCTTCTTTTCCAACTTATCCACTACATACGTGATACTACTACTTGCAAGTAATATTTTGTCTCCAATTTTTTGTATAGGCTGATCGCCTTTACTGTACAGTAGCTCAAGCACTGCAAATTCAGTTGGATTAAGTCCATAACTTTTTATATCATCTTCAATTCGCTTAGTGATTGACTGTACTGCCCTTGATAATATAACAAATAACTTTAAAGATAAGTTCTCATCGTTAATCACGCTCATAATTACCAATCCTTTACAAGTTATCTTGAATTCGAGATTTATTATATTATCGTCAAAATATTATGTCAATAATTCATTTTAGTTTTATCAAACCACTTATAATTTATTTCTCAACATAAGACATATGGAATCGTAAGAAAATAATTGTTAAAATATAAGCATCTCAATTGCGTTGTTTTTTTAAGAGGGCTTGTTTTCTAATGCAAGCTCTCTTTTGTCATAGTCTAAATGGAATTCGGACACATCTTACATGGTGAGTTTTGTCCTCTTTTAGCTATAGAGACAAAAAATCAAACTTCAAAATAACCGCCATTAATCTATAAAACACGGACATACCAATGAATAAGCATTCAAACGAATACGGACTGTTTAAATTTGATTATAGAACTATTTCTCTGTGGCAAAATAAAGCAGTGCTATGATCGGAAAAGCGATTCCCATCCATAATGCTGCACTCCATCCACCTGACGAGTATGCCCACCCTCCGACAGAAGATCCAACAGCACCACCCAAGAAGAAAATAGCCATGAATAATCCATTTAAGCGACTACGAACTTCTGGTTGCAACGAGAAAATCAAACGTTGACTTAGCACAAGGTTTGCGGATACCCCCATGTCCAACAGAATAGCTGCAATTACTAAAACTGCTATTCCAAAGGGCGAGCTACTTTGAATAAGAAGTGGTAGTAATAAAGATATAATAACAACAGCCAGAGCTATCCCAGTGGCGGATCGTGTCCAGCCAAGATCGGCTAGACGACCACCTATTGGAGCGGCTATTGCACCTGTAATTCCTACAAGTGCATATAATGCTATGGCAGTCTGAGAAAAATGAAAAGCAGGACTAGACAATAATAATGGAACAGTGGTCCAGAATAAGCTGAAAGTCGCAAATACACAAGCATGATAAATTGCGCGACGGCGTAAAATTGGAGTGGTTCGTAGTAGTTGCCACATTGAACTAAGTAAGGCGGTATAATTTGTTTTTGCGGCTGGTTTCCTAGTAGGGAGTACTTTCGATAATACAAACGCCAAGACAATAATTACAGTAGCAGATAAAGAAAATATTGTATGCCATCCCCAAATATCGGCTACTAGACTAGATATCGGACGCGCAAGCATAATACCTAATAACAGACCACTCATGACATTGCCAACTACGCGACCGCGTGCATTTTCCGATGAAAGATATGATACAAGAGGTACGAGCACTTGCGCTGCGACCGACCCCAGTCCGATAAAGAATGAAGCTACTAACAACAAGATTGCGTTCTTTACAAAAACCATGGCAGTTAGAGCAACTGCACTTAGAAATAACAATATAATTATCAATTTTCTATTCTCTACAATATCCCCCAAAGGTACAAGAAATAGTAAGCCAACAACATATCCAATTTGAGTTAGCGTTACAATTAATCCAGCGCTACTATTAGAAAGTCCAATTTCATTACTAATTACCCCAATTAAAGGCTGTGCATAATAAAGATTAGCCACAATGATACCACATGCAGTTGCTAGAAGAATGGTTAAACCCGATGAAATCTCTTTATCAATTTCTTTATTTTTAAAATTAGACATAACTATTTCCTCCCATACTTTTATGTCAAAATTACTGAATCGCCTTGGTAAGAACTACTTTCAGTTGTTGTTTTAAAAAGTTCAATTTTACCACTTTTTTATTCCCCCTTTTCTAAATGTTTTTTATTAATTAACTTTGTGAATTTTGGAACCTGTCTAAAGCCCTTACCATTATAAGATGCTAGGTAATCAATAAACTGAACGTTTAGTTTATTAATTACCTAAAATATATACTAAACGTTCAGTTTTGTAAATAGGCTATTTTATTATTCGTTCATATTAAGTATACTAAACGTATAGTTTATGTTCTTGAAAGGAATGATTAATGTGCAAGGTAAAAGAGGTCGACCACGTAATATAGAAACCCAAAAGGCTATCCTTTCTGCATCCTATGAGTTATTACTGGAAAGTGGCTTTAAAGCAGTCACAGTTGATAAAATTGCAGACCGTGCTAAAGTTAGCAAAGCTACGATTTATAAATGGTGGCCAAATAAGGCTGCTGTGGTAATGGATGGTTTTCTTTCTGCTGCTGCAGCCAGATTGCCTGTACCTGACACAGGTTCAGCATTGACTGATATCTTAACTCACGCCACAAGTTTAGCCAGTTTTTTAATAAGTCGAGAAGGCACTATTATTACTGAGTTAGTTGGCGAAGGGCAATTTGATTCGAAACTAGCAGAGGAATATCGTGCTCGATATTTCCAACCACGTCGCCTGCAAGCAAAGCAACTTCTGGAGAAGGGAATTAAAAGAGGCGAATTAAAAGAAAACCTCGATGTTGAATTAAGCATCGATCTCATTTACGGACCAATTTTCTATCGGTTGCTAGTAACTGGTGAAAAGTTGGGTGATTCCTATGTGCATGACTTGGTAATAAATGCATTCGAAGGAATACGATTGAAGTGATTAATATTCAAACAAATGTTTAGAACTCCCACTCCCTCCTATGCGGATGCAATTTAAATTAACTTGATAAATAAAGTGTTTCATGTTTTTAAACTGATGTATATGGAGTGGTCTACTATATACATCAGTTTAAGAATTGATAATTACTCTAAAAAGATCATCATGCAACTAATTTTCGTTATGGGGTATTATAATATCTTAAGTTGATTGGCATAGGGTCCCACCCCATGCCAATCAACTTAAGCTCAAAAATAAGATAAACTTGCATTTACATAAATGAAGAAATTCTTAAAATGTGTGTTTTCTTTAAAAATAAGCATACGAAATAAACCCTAACGGGTTTCATTTTTTTACTTATGCAACTTTCTTTTGTTTTCCAAATCCACTATATTCATAGATAACACCCATGATATCAAAGACAGTCTTCTTCTCATATCGATGAGATTTTCGCCCGTTTTGCTGTAGGAGATTGAACAGGCGAAGTAACACCTTTGATAGCTCTTGGGTGTCTTTTTGAATAGTTTGGAATAGAAGAAGAAAATAGTCTTTAATCATATATATTGCTTTATACTCACTAAGCTCTCGTTTTTTCTTCATGAGGAGCAATTGGCGCATTTGAAACATGATAGAAGAACAGAGTAGAATGGCAATCAATTGACCATATAAATGGCACTCCAATCGTTCTGGTTTTATCTTTTTACAATGATGGATTTGAAAGAATGACTTCCACGTTTTAAATAAAATTTCGATTTGCCAACGCAAAGAATACCAGTTATGTACCTGTCCCATCGGGACAATATCTGTAGGGGTGTTTGTCATATATACATTGATACCACTGAGTCGTTTACTACGAGAAGAATACTTCATTCCTTTCTTTTTTTCTCTTACAGCTTGATCTTGTAATCGTTTTTGTTGTTGTTCTTTGGTTAGTCGATGAACAATCACACGAGTTGAGACTTTATCATTCATTCCTACATAAGCGTTGAATATTTCACATGTTTGTCCTGGTTGAAAAGAGTTCATTAACGTTTCCATATCTATCTGTATATACTCTGTACCTTTCTTGATTCTGCCATCTTGAAAATAATCAGGGTTAGGATTTTTTTGATAAATACGTGTATTCGATTTGATACGTGAGATATAATATGCCTTTTTATCTTGTATATGTTGAAGATCTTTCAAGTGAAAATAACCTAAATCACGGATAAATAAATCATTCGCTGTCACAGTTGGGGCACATAGAGAACCATAGGTTCGATCATGTTGTTTACCTGGGCCTGTATGAATATGTAGGAACTGCCCACTTAATAAATCATACTCAAGCTGAATCTTCATCCCAGCTGTATGACTGCATCCTCCTGCACCTGGATAAACAGATGAAAATACATCGGGAAGTTGAAAGGCAGTTGAATCTAGGATACGAATACGCTTGAAAATAGAAGCGTATGGAGAAGTGAGCATCTTAGTTGAAGATAACTTTTGATTGAGAAGTTCGGCTAACACTTGTTGTAGAAATTGCACGGCTGTGGCATTAAATCGTTGATTCAGTCCTTCAGGACTGATGAGCACTTCTGTTGATGCTTCTAAACAGCTACATAAATGAGTTAAAGAGGTTTTAGCGACATTTTGACTGATCCATACACATAAAGCGACTAAATCTTTTGCTTGGTACTTACTGGTTCTTTGTACAAAACCAACATTTCTAGCAAGATCTCGTAAGAAATTTGGAGATAAAAAGTTTTGAATCTCTTGAGCAAATAGTTGTAATTCATCCGATACAGAAATAGACATACAAAAAACGCCATCCTTTCCTATGATTCTACAGAAAGGATAACGCCTTTTTTGCTTTAGAGGTAGTGCAAAAACTTAGCTTTATAGCGATGGAACAGAATCCCTATAAAGATTTTTAATGTAATAAAATACGTTTATGTTACTATTGGATATTTCATCTCCTATTCCCTTGCTAAATGCCATTTAATGATATGTCCAGCGTGTGTAAGACCTCCTCCAAACCCATAGAGTAAGAGAGTGTCCCCTTTTTTCACCTTTCCTTCATTCATACCTATGTCTAATGCTAATGGAATGGAGACAGAAGAAGTATTTCCCATGTATGTTACACTTGTTAACGTTTTATCCAGTGGGAAACCTGATTTTTCACATATAGATTCAATCATTCGTAAATTAGCACTATGTGGAACAAACCAGTTCACCTCTTCCAGTTGTAACTCTGCTTGACATAACAATTCTTTAATACCAATTGGTAGTGTCCGTGCTGCCCACTTATATACTTCTCTTCCATTTTGAACTATCTTCCCATGTGTTCTTAAAGGATTTCCAAACATGGTAGTAGATAAATTTTTACGATATACATGCATGCCTCCTTCCCCATTTGTCCCAATATGGGTAGCTATAAAGCTAGACTCTTCTTCAGCTTTCTCTACTAAAACAGCTGCGGCTCCATCTCCAAATAAGATACATGTAGTTCGATCTGTATAGTCTGTAATCTTAGATAAGGTTTCTGTCGTTACAATTAAAATCTTGCGATGAAGGCCAGATGTAATTAAACCATTCGCCAGATGTAATCCATATGTAAAACCAGCACAAGTCGCATTGAAATCAACAGCACCTGTATGTTGAATATTAAAATACTCTTGTATTTGGCAGGCTACACTTGGAAAAGTGTAGTCAGGCGTAGTTGTTGAAACGAGAATACAATCCACGTCGACAAGACTTTTATGATAACGTTCCACTAAGTTTTCAATAGCTTTAAAAGCTAATGTAGAGGCATATTCGTTATCACCAGTAATTCTTCTTTCCTTCATCCCAGTTCTTTGTACAATCCATGCATCATTTGTATCTACTAATTTTTCTAAATCATCATTGGTCAGCTTTTTTTCAGGTACATAGGTACCAATAGCTGTAATTCTTGCTTTTGATTGCATACATTTATCCCCCTTTACTATTTTCACACTTAGTTATATAATCAAATAATAGTACTAGGTACTAATTATTGTCAATATTCGAACATTTTATTTCTGGAAATTAAACTAACTAAAATATCTAGCTATGGTATAAAGGAGAGACATTCATGCTCAATATTCAACAAATTGAAGAAATTATTCCCCATCGTTATCCCCTTTTATTAATTGATCGGATTATTGAAGTAGAAGAAGGAAAGCGTGCAGTTTAGATCCAAAATGTTGTAACTAATGAAGGATTTTTGACCAGCTATTTTTCTGACTATTCAGTCATGACCGGCGTCCTTATTGTAGATGCCCTTTTAACATGAATAAATAAGTAGAAGTTTATTGAAAAATTTTCTGGAGAAGAACAATGCTAAAACCCTGTATTGATGTAGAAAAAAAGAAATTCAGAATAATGTAAAGGGAGAAGAGTGATGATTGATATTTTAAAGATTTTTGCGGCCTTAGTTTTGGGATACCTTTTAGGAAGCCTTAATACAGCGATGATTGTAGGGAAAATATACGGCAAGGACATAAGAAGCCATGGAAGCAAAAGCGCCGGGCTTACCAATACTCTGAGGGTACTTGGGAAATCTGCTGCGGTGTTTGTTCTTGCGGGAGATATATTAAAAGGGGTAATTGCCTGTTATATAGGCTTGTTCCTTAGCGTTTACTTTTATTCGGGAGAGGCTAAAGATTGCGTAAGCCTTTTAGCGGCGGGCGCAGGGGCGGTTATAGGGCATAACTGGCCGGTATATTTTGGGTTTAAAGGAGGCAAGGGAGCACTTACAGCAGTGGCTGTACTGTTTATGGTTGACTGGGTTATGGCCCTTTTATGCCTTGGCTTTTTTGTGATAATAGTAGCTTTAACCCGTTATGTCTCTTTAGGTACAATATGTGCTACATTGCTTGTTGCGGTCATTTCATTTATTCCTGTTTTTGGGAATACCTTATATTTTTATATATTTGCATTCCTAATGGCGTTTATGGTTATTTTCAGGCATATGGAAAATATACAAAAGCTGCTTTTAGGAACAGAAAATAAACTTATTTTTCCACAGCGTTGAGCATGTCGTCAAAATAGAAAAAAATTGGGGTTAGTTAACCGTTTAAGGAGGACGGCAACGATTCTTTACTTTTGGAGCCACTCAAGAAAAATGTACTTTATAATCCTATTTTTGGTATATCTCCTACCTTAGTAGCAATAAAGGGTTAATATAAGTCATCACATCATGCGTAAATATTAACGTACACATTGAATAGAAGAAATCAAAAAATACGTTATCCTTTCCTATGATTCTACAGAAAGAATAGCGTATTTTTTATTTTAGGGGGGTATTTTGTTTTGTTAGCTTGATAGCGATGTGGTGGTACCCCATGACCATCAACTTAAGAATTTTATAATGCCCAAAAACGAAAATTTTGTATCTCTTATAACAACGAAGTTTATTTTTATTACTTTGGGAACAACTAATTTCTTAAATTAATGAGCATTTCCCCCTTTAACCGAAAATCACTCGGATTCTTTGAGTGTAATTTCTTTATAACATGAAGTTATACAACTAATAGAGATTAACAGAAATGTACAAGATAAAATCCAAGTTCTTTGGTCTATGATACTAATAATGAATCCAAATATTGAAGCTACAAACATTATGAAATTGAAGGAAAAATAAAACCATTTACTAGTTTTTTTATAATTTTTCATTAAAAAAGCTCCATCCATTAGAGTTGTATACATATTATACCATTAGAAATTAACAATTTAATAAAATGAATATTTATATATATAAATCCAAACTCCTGTGAAAGCAATTTTTGTTGGTGCTATCCCATCACCATCAACTTAACAGAACGGGTTGCCCTAAAAGTAAAACGATAAAAATGAACTTCGGTGCTATAAAACACACAAAATTTCCGTTTAGGGGGTACTCTAAAATCTTAGCTTGATGGGTATGGGGTACTACCATATACCCAGCAACTTAAGAGTCCAAAGTACAAAAAACGTTATCATTTCTAATAATTTAGCTTGATAGCGATGTGACGCTACCACTATATAGAGGAAGATCGAAGAAATACACGGATAAACATCCTGGTATGAACCATGCAATTGAATTACGAAAACATACCAATAAAACAGTAAAGGAAATATGTCAGATTACCGGAGTGAGTCAATCCTCTCTATATCGTAGATTAAAAGAACTTGAATAAAGTTCTTTTTTATATTTGTGATTAAATTCGAGAGCGGCCCCTCATACCCTGAATCGTTTCCCTATCCCAAAAAAGGTTGCCTTAAAGGCAACCTTTAATCTTTATATATTGAAACCCAGTACTCAATTAAACAGGAAGAGCCTGTTTTTCTAATAATGAAAATAAAGCTTGAGTACCTTTATCTTCTTTTCCATCAGCTTGAAGTTCTTCATATAGAGATTTAGCTAATTTTAAACCCGGCGTATATAATTTCATTTCTTCAGCAGACTCAATTGCTATCTTCATGTCTTTAATAAAGTGTTTAATATAGAATCCAGGTTCAAAATCACCTTTAATCATTCGAGGAGCTAAATTACTTAAAGACCAACTACCAGCTGCACCTGTTTCAATGCTTTTCAATACTGTAGTTGGGTCTAAACCTGCTTTATTCGCATATAATATGGCTTCACAAACACCAATCATGTTAGAAGCGATAGCGATTTGATTACACATCTTTGTATGCTGACCAGCACCAGCATCTCCTTGTAAAACAATGTTTGTTCCCATTAATTCTAAAATTGGTTTAATAGCTTCAAAATCCTCTCTGATTCCACCTACCATGATTGCTAATTTAGCCTGTTGTGCGCCTATGTCTCCACCAGAAACGGGTGCATCTAAAGCATGAATTCCTTTTTCTTTAGCTTTTTCATGAATTTCTCTAGCTAGTATAGGGCTAGAAGTTGTCATGTCAATCACATATGTTCCTTTTTTGGCTTTATGTAAGATTCCTTCTTCTCCAAGGTAAATTTCTTTTACGTCTTGTGGATAACCAACCATTGTAATAATAACATCTGATTTACTAGCTAATTCAGACACCGTTTCTTCAAAAATAGCCCCTTGTTTTATGAGTTCTTCCGCTTTTGCGGGGGTACGATTATAAACAAGGACAGAATGACCGGCATTTAAAGTGTGCATAGCCATACTCTTTCCCATAACTCCTGTCCCGATAAATCCTACAACCAAATTTTTATTATCCATATATTCACAACTCCTGATAAATTAGTTACAAGGATTACAATAATAGATGTAATCTTGCGTAAAGAAATGACTAGCTTAATACAGCATCTAACATGGAATAGTTTACAATAATTTACTTTTATAAATCAACTGAAAATTTTAACTTATCCATTCGTAGGGGGCACATCAAATCGCTATTAAGCTAAGAAAATACAACTACCTCCAGAACGAGATTTTGTCCTAACTTGAAATGAAAAACTCATTTTTTCGTTTTGGGGTGGATTTATTTTCTTAAGTTGATGGGCATGGCCTCACCATATCATTTCGGGAAAATTGTACGTTTAGACACAAATTGGACACAACTATCTGTTTTCTTACTCTTTAAAGAAATAGATAGTTTTTTTATTTCTATATATCAGTTGGAGAGTTTTTGTTACCTATACTTTGATTGAAAAAATAATAATCATTAACGTCTTACAACATTGTAAGGTAGATGTAAGAAAAATAGATATCTTCATTAAAGCATAATAGCTAAACTAACGATGTATGAATCAACCTGAGATTATATTACACATCGGAGGTAATTTTTATGAGTAAAACCGTATTACATGTAAATAAAGTAGAAAAGGTATATGGTAAAAAGGGGGAAAATCAATCCCATGCCTTAAAAGGCGTTTCTTTTTCCATTGAAGAAGGAGAATTTGTTGGAATCATGGGTCCTTCAGGTTCAGGGAAGACAACATTATTAAACGTGATTTCTACTTTGGATAAAGCAACAGAAGGTATCATTACCATCGCTGGGACAGATATCACAAAGATGAAAGCTAATGAACTTTCTGACTTTCGGTCTCAAAAATTAGGATTTATCTTTCAAGATTTCAACTTGCTTGAAAATTTATCAATTTATGAAAACATTGCATTGCCACTATCTCTTCAAGGTAGGTCCCCTCGTGAAATTAAGACTAAAGTACAAGATGTAACGGATATGTTAGGAATTAATGCTATTCTTTCGAAATATCCTGCTGAAATTTCCGGAGGACAAAAGCAACGTACTGCTGCGGCACGAGCACTTGTGCATAATCCCGCTATGATTTTAGCGGATGAACCGACAGGAGCACTCGATTCTAAAAATGCAACAAGTCTATTAGACGCCATGCAACAATTAAATGAAGAACAAGATGTATCCATTATGATGGTGACACATGATCCTTATAGTGCAAGTTATTGTAGGCGTATTTTATTTATTCAAGATGGAGAGTTATATAAGCAAATTCATCGAAGTAATACACGAGAAGCTTTCTATAAAGAAATTTTAGATGTTTTAGCTACACTTGGCACTACTTCAAAAGAAATGGAGATATAACATCATGTTGCTTAAACTTTCTATTTCCAGTATACGAAAAATGATGAAAGATTATATCGTGTTATTAATTGGCTTAGTCATTTCCATTTCTATTTTTTATATGTTTCAAACGCTGGCGTTGAATACAGAATTTACAAAATATAATAGTATTATCAGTTCCATTGCACTGACATTTCAAATTGGCTCTATTTTACTTATGTTTGTTTCTTTCTTTTATATTTTCTATGCTAATTCTTTCCTACTTTCCTTACGTCGTAAAGAATTGGGAATGTATTTGATATTAGGTGCAAAGAAAAATAAAATTAGTCTCTTACTGTTTTTTGAAACATTAGGTATGGGGTTTTTAGCAATCATTTTGGGAAGTATGTTAGGGATTCTCCTTTCAAAACTAGTGAGTTTCTTATTAATGAAACAATTAGAGATTTCTCTAGAAGGATACCAGGCTTTTTACCTACCCGCCTGGAGTAAAACCTGTTTCTTTTTTTGCATATTATTTTTCCTTACGTCTATAATCAATGCGATTCGTTTATCTTTGAAAACAGAGTTACATCTAATTCGTACAGAACAAACGATAGACCGTATGCCAACAAAAGGTCTTACTACCATGTTATTAGCTATAGTGGGAATAGGCGGAATTGGGGTAGGTTATTATTTGGTTATGGTTCCTGGGATTAAAAAAGTTTCAGATATTCAAATACCACTTTTCACCATTACATTAGGAACGTATCTACTATTTATGTCCCTTTTACCTGTATTAGTAAATGTATTGAAAAAAACAAGTTTAAATGAAAAATATATCAACGCTTTTACTTTTGCCCAATTACGATTTCGTGTTAACAATCTAGCAAAAATGCTAGGAACGGTCACACTGTTGATTGGACTTGGAGTTGGTGCTATGGCTGGTGGTATGTCTTTGCAACAAAATACAGAGTTAAGAGCAAATAAAAATCAGGTATATGATATTACGATTTTGAATCCAGAAAATGCAGATTATGAAGCATTGAAAAACATGAAAATAACAGAAAAAAATCAATATCGTTATAAGAGTAATGAGCAAGCGATTTATTATTTAAAGGATGATCTTGTTGCTCATCCACCGCTTACATTTTTGAATCAAGAAGGAAATCAGCCGCATCGTATTACAGAAAAGCTTCCAGCGGAAGCCTACAGCATGTTTAATGGCAATCGAAACAACCAAATGTACAAGACGTTACCATCAGAGTGGAGCCGAACAATGGCGTTTGAATTTAGGATAAATATGCAAATATTTGATCAGAAACCAGTTTATATCGTAGATCAAAAGCATTACACATCCATTTCTGGGTCAGAGCATGTATTTTTAGTAGCTAAAGTAGATGATTTTCTAAAGTATAAAAAAGAATTGAAAGAGATAGATACTCGCCACCAAAAACAGTTACCTACCTCTCAGAGAGAGGAGCCCTTGTTAACAAAGTATGGTATGTACGAAGGGATGGTTGCTTTCTCAAAAGGAACCGTATTTATGGGATTCTTCTTAGGTATTGCATTTTTAGCGATGATGGCAAGTTGTTTGATGTTTAAAATACTTTCTGGAGCTACCAGAGATATAGAACGCTATCACATGCTTCGTAAAATAGGTGTGCGTAAAGAATTACTTACAAAATCTATATATAAAGAGCTTGGCAGCATCTTTGTATTTCCAGCTATTTTGGGATTGATACATGTTTTAGTCGGAATGAAAGTTTTTGCATATGTAGCCATTTTTACAGATCCCTATATTAATATTTGGGTCCCAATTTCTATTTTTCTCATTATCTATACGATATATTATTGGATTACTGTGCAACTGTATAAAAGAATTGTATTTCCAAAACAACTATAATAAATTCTATAGAATATGAAAAAAACAGAATCGGATTAAAAAATAGTATTAAACAACAAAAATATAATCAAATGAATATATATACGGAGGAATAAAAATATGAAAAAATATATAAGTATACTTGCATTGGTAACAATTTTGACTACTTTAATAGCTGGGTGTAGACAAGTAAATGGTTTGTATGAAAAATCAACAGCAAAAGAATATTATGTTCAAATTCAAGGTAATGAAGATAAGTCACAGCATCCAACCACAAAAGAATATAAATTAAACGCTTATAATGAGGACGGAGAAAAGGCTAAAGTTACTTTTACTGTGTCGGAAGAACTAAAGGCCCCTGTGTTTCTTCGTATTAATGTATTAAAATCAAAAGATCCTGATGAAAATCATTTCGTTAAGAATTACGAAACAGTAAAAGAAACCGAACTACCTGAGAAAGTAAAAGAGAAAATAAAAGGTAATTAAAGAATAGAGATTATTTCGTATGAAAAAATTTCTTGAAAAAGGATAAAAAAAGTAACCTGTACGTAATAGGTTACTTTTTTATATGGTGTACAGAAAATCTTATGTTTATGAACAGAGTATAGAATTCAATAATATCAAGGTTTTCTAGCTATAATCATGTTCATAAAGTGTGTACATAATTCAATGTTCAATTAATCTTTGAATTTTATCTTTCTGAACATGTATTTTTCTTTTAAAGATGCTGCCAGGATAAGGTTTTGTATCCCGTAGCGTACAAACTTCCCAGAATGATATAGTGACCCCTATAAGGGGTACGACCACACATCTATCAACTTAAGGGATTAATTGTCCCAAAAACGAAAAAGATGAGTCGAATTCTCATAAATAACTGTAAAAAGGTAAAATTTTCGTTATGGGGGGTGACCTGTTTTCTTAGGTTGATGGCGATGTGGCTGTACCCCATAATTAAAAAAGTGAAACCCGTTAGGGTTTATTTGGTATGCGTATTTTTTAGAATATACTTCTATTTTAAGAATGTTCTACCCCGGCTGAATGAAATTTCAGTTTGTTTACACTCTTAAGTTGATGGGCATGTAAGGTGACCCCTAATAGGGATAAGTTTTATGAAAAATAGCATTTAATTGAATTAAAAATAAAAGAAAATAATAATGTGAATAAATTAATATACGGTTTTAAAAGTTTGCACCAGAACTCCTTTTTTGATAGATTTATAGTGGATTGGTTAATGTTACTAGGTTGGTTTATAAAACTTATCAATATGAGAAAGGCATGACAAAAAATGAGAAAAAGTAGATTATCAATTATTTTCTTGCTTTTGACAATGATGATATTTATCTTTGTAGGATGCCAAGGGAAAAAGGAAGAGGCAAAGAAAACTGATGTGAAAACACATCAAGTAACAATCGAAGTGACAACGGATAATGGTAAGAATAAAGTTGCAAAAGAAAGCGTTAAAGTGGAAGATGGAGAAAACTTATATGATGCTATGAAAGCAAACTTTAAGATTGAAGATGAAAAAGGTATGATTACATCTATCAATAATAATAAACAAAATAAAAATGAAGACAAATATTGGATGTTTGATATAAATAAAGAACCGGCAATGAAAGGTGTAAAAGATATTCAACTGAAAGATGGCGACTTAATTACTTGGGATCTACATGAAACTAAGTAAGTCGTTTTATAACATTTCGTTTAGAAATGTAAAAAGTGTTGTAATAATAGCGATGATAGCAAGTTTAACCGTTGTGGGTCGCATTATGTTTGCGTTTATTCCTAATGTGCAGCCTGTAACGACAATCATTATTATTGTAACGCTTGTGATGGGCCTAAAATATGGAGTTGTTGTTAGTGGACTATCAATAATATTATCCAATTTAGTATTAGGAATCGGTTTATGGACGATTCCACAAATTATCGGGTATATGGTTATTGCCTTATTAACAGGTTTTGTCATAAGGCCTTTGTTTGAAAGGATTTCGCATATTATATTGAGTGTATATGCGGCTTTTACAGGATTATTATATGGCTTTATTATGTCGTTTTGGCAAGCTCCTATCTATGGGATGAAATATTTTTGGGTTTATTACATATCAGGATTGCCTTTTGATATGTACCATGCACTTGGGAACTTTGGATTTTATTTTATTTTAGCACCAATTTTAATTCCGCTATTACATAAGTTACTAATTAGATATTATAATATTGATGGTTCTGGTGCAAAAAGATAATGAAGAGTAAAAAGGGTTCTGGTGCAAAAACCATTTGATAGAGGTATAGAACCTACATGGCCTATTCAATGACAGATTATGATGCAAATCCAAATAACTTATGTATGAACCCAACTTCATTTTGTGCAGACTTCACCTGTAGGTTAAGTTGTCCTTTTTTCATCATATGCATGGCTTCAACGCCGCTCAATATAGAAGTGGCTGTTTCATACGACTTGAATCCT
>Ga0102589_1001635_pt1 | contig 29193 bp, 28 predicted proteins | sample AraplaMF_Col_mLB_FD_76858 | JGI IMG/M metagenome (GOLD analysis project Ga0102589, IMG submission 76858) | Arabidopsis root microbial communities from the University of North Carolina, USA - plate scrape MF_Col_mLB | ecosystem: Host-associated > Plants > Roots > Endosphere | place: USA...
AATTACCGATGAGGAAACGGCCCTCTCCTTATTACGAAAGGATGGTGATTGTTAATGTCTCATTTATTAGCTTTTGATGCTGGTACAGGAAGCATTCGAGCTGTTCTTTTTGATTTACTAGGTAATCAAATTGCGGTCAGTCAAAAAGAATGGGTTCATAAAACGGATCCTCGTTACCCAGGTTCTATGAATTTTGATGTAATAGAAAACTGGAAGCTAGTACAACAGTGCACGAAAGAAGTTCTGCAAAGAAGTAATATACCTCCCTCTTCTATTCAAGCTATTAGCGCTACTAGTATGCGAGAAGGTTTTGTTTTATATGATAAAGATGGGCAAGAAATATGGGCTTGCGCAAATGTTGATGGGCGCGCATCTGCTGAAGTTAGTGAACTAAAAGAAATTCGGTCACATCTTGAAGAAGATTTATATACAAGATCTGGTCAAACTTTTTCATTAGGTGCTTTCCCCCGCCTACTTTGGATTAAAAAACATGAACCAGACGTCTATAGCAATATTCATTCTTTTACGATGTTAAACGATTGGATTTTATATAAATTAAGCGGCATACTGCAAATCGACCCCTCAAATGGATGTACGTCCGGTATTTTTAACTTACAAAATAGAGTGTGGGATAACGATGTCGCTAAGGAGTGCTGTTTAACTTTACCATTTTCACCAACAGTAAATGAAGCTGGTACAGTAATTGGTAGCGTTACAAAAGAATGTGCCACATTAACTGGATTACGTGAAGGAATTCCTGTCGTCGCTGGGGGCGGAGATGCACAAATGGCATCGCTCGGCACAGGGGTAGTTAGACCTAATCAAACATTAATATGCGGGGGGAGTTTTTGGCAGCAAGAAGTAAATATTACAGAACCAAAAACAGATCCACATGCTTCAATTCGGATAAATTGTCACGTCGTACCTAACCTTTGGCAATATGAAACGATTGCCTTTTTTCCAGGCCTTGTTATGCGCTGGTTTCGAGACGCTTTTTGCCAAGAGGAAAAGAAACTTGCTGACAAGCTTGGTGTAGATGCTTATGCATTATTAGAAGAACAAGCGAAAGACGTACCTGTCGGCTCACATGGTATTATCCCTACTTTTTCAAACGTAATGAACTACATTTCTTGGCGTCATGCCGCACCTTCTTTTTTAAATTTAAGTTTAGATGCTGACAAATGCGGAAAAAAAGAACTGTTCCGTGCTATTGAAGAAAATGCTGCCTTCGTTACACTTGGCAACTTAAAATTAATAGAAAATCTCACAGGGACATTCCCTTCTGAAGTCATTTTTGCTGGCGGTGCTTCTAAAGGAAAACTATGGCCACAAATTTTATCAGACGTCCTTGGTATTCCTGTAAAAGTACCGGTTGTGAAAGAAGCAGCTGCTTTAGGAACTGCGATTGCTGCTGGAGTTGGCGCTGGCATATATTCATCTATGGAAGAAACTGCTGAACAGTTTGTACAGTGGGAGCACACATTCGAACCTGTTACTGAAAATCATGAACTTTATAAAGAATTCTATGAAACATGGAAAACTGTGTATGACAGTCAACTCGCTTTAGCTGATAAAGGGCTCACCTCACATATGTGGATTGCGCCTGGTGCTCTGTAACACATTACATAAAGGAGTGAAATGTATGTTAAAAGCGAATGAAAATGACTTTTCCTATCGCTTCGGTGATAACGGACCGAAATATTTAATACAAGGTCCGAATATTGATCTTGGCCTTGTTGTCATTCAGCCTGGGCAAGAGTTTCAAAACCACTATCATACAACTTGTGAGGAAGTCTTTTATGCTTTAGAAGGTGAAATAGATTTCTATGTGAATAACGAAAGAGTGCCAATTAAACAAGGCGATGTGTTGCAAGTTCGCCCTCATGAATCTCACTATTTAATTAACCATTCTAACAAACCTTTTAAAGCAGTTTTTATTAAGTCACCACATTTACCAAATAAAGATACGGTACAAACGGAAAATCCAACATTAACGAAGGAGTGATTTTAAATGACTTGGGGATTCAAAAATAGATTAAATACCATTTTACCTGATGGCAGAGCGGTTATGTTAGCGATAGATCACGGCTACTTTTTAGGACCAATTCACGGGCTAGAACAACCACTTGAAACAGTTAAAAACTTACTTCCTTATACGGATTCTCTCTTTTTAACGCGCGGTGTACTTAGTTCCTGTATTCCTGAAAACTGCAGCACACCAATGGTTATGCGTGTATCAGGCGGAGCTACTGTCGTCGGTAAAGACTTAGCGAATGAAACAATTGTTACACCTGTAAAAGAAGCAGTGAAACAAAACGCAATTGGCGTCGGCGTTTCTGTTTTCGTCGGATCCGATTATGAAACACAAACAGTTTCAAATCTCGCAAATGTAGTTTCAGAAGCTCACGATTACGGTCTGCCAGTACTCGGCATAACCGCTGTTGCGAAAGAATTACAAAAACGTGAAGCTCGCTTTCTAGCACTCGCTTCCCGCGTATGTGTTGAAATGGGAGCTGACATTATTAAAACGTATTACTGCGAAGGATTCGAAAAAATAACGAGCACTTGCCCTGCCCCAGTCGTAATTGCTGGTGGACCAAAACTAGATTCTATTGAAGACGCATTAAACATTACGTACAATGCACTGCAAGAAGGGGCAATTGGCGTAGATATGGGCCGGAACATATGGCAATCTGAACATCCTGCTGCTATGATTCAAGCGATACACGGTATTGTAAAGAATGGATTGAATGTGAAAGAGGCACTTCAATTATTTGAAGATGTAAAAAATTAAGCTAAAAGATAAACAAAATCAATACTTACTATAAGGAAAAGCCTCTATGTTAGATTACTAAGTAACCTAACATAGAGGCTTTCTTTTACATTTTTTTGTTCTGAATTGGATCAAATTTCTACAGATCGCGTACGTTCCAAACAATCTCACCGCGTTCCCCCCCACGTACTGTGGTGCCGCTTAAACCCTATCTTTTCTAATACCCGGAAAGACGCAGTATTCCAAGCGCCTACAGTTGACCAAAGTCTTTTACGCCCCGTAGCAATCGCAGCTTCCAGCACTGCTGATGCTGCCTCTGTCGCATACCCCTTACGATGAGCACTTTGGAACAATTCGTATGCAATCTCCGGCTCTTCAAGCGTGGCACGACCGATAATTAAGCCACAGTATCCGATGAAATCTCCTTCTTCTCGCCTTCGTATAGTAAGAAGAGAAATACCATTTTCAGCTGCTTTTTTGCGCATCTCGATAAGATTACTACGAACAGAGTCAACAGTTGGCATATCCACACCACGTTCACCAATTAATTTTCTCAGCCAGACTGCATCATTTTCCTCCCACATATTCAGGTCGAGTCGTTCCGTTTTTAACTGGAACGCCATATCTTTAAATACTGCTGTCATAGCCGTAACCTCCTATTCATATCACTGCACTACTTATAATAGTTTCGTACTTTACCAAATGGGATACCTGCTTGATTCATACATTATTATTATTTTATGCATAAGCAATCTCTCTGCAAAATAGACCTTGTTATCAGACTTCATTTTAAATCTATAATATTTGATTTATGAATGATTTTAAACTTTAAAATGTATACTCCTTTCTTTTTTGTTAAAATAAAGAAAAGGAGGAATGATTATGCAACGAATGAGTTTTGAACGCCCTACTGATTATTACGATGAAAGTTTATATACTATCGATGAAAAAATTTGTGCCCTATTAAAAGAACGGAAAGAACTTTCAGGTGGTGATCCAGGTTTTCCACATGATAAAGCTATTTATAAATGGGCAAAGCAGTACGGATTTTATCCAGACTATCTAAATTCACTATTCTCTTCCATGATGGACGAAGGTGAATTTAAACCTCGCGTTGAACCAACAAAATTCCAAAAACATATACCTGTTTTTAAAACGTATGAACATAAAGGTATCATGTATACCGTAACTTTTATTCGGCAATACGCAAATGCTAGTGTAGTTTATTTATATAGCGATTGGGATTCCACTGATGAAGTTTTTAATGAAAATAAGCCTCATAGTTTCTTCCAATTATCAATAGATGATACATATGACTGCTGGCCGGAAGGTGGTGGCGGCACTGATGGACATTTTAGTCATCATTTCGTTATATCTCCTGCCCTTCCTAATAATTTGTCTGGAATAAGCTTACGATTTAAAGAACTCAATATGCCGTTTAGGAAAGATCAAACTGTGCTTGAATTTGAAATTAAGATAGATTAATAAAGAAGCTGTCTCACAAGCCATTTTCATGACTAAAATTCGTTTGTTTTTACTTTTATGTCCCTTAAAATGATTAAGCCCCTTTCCAAACTGGATAAGGGGTATATATACACCATCAAACAATTACCCTTGGTAATCGCTATTGAATTTTCTTACCATCTTTATAGTCAAGGCAGGACACTTCAATTAACAATCCATTAAACATTGAAAAATAAAAACCATAACTACTTCCTCTCATTGCATACGGTGCCTTTTCTATTTCAATGCCTCCAGCTACTAAACGATTATATGCTTGATCAACTTCATTTGAAGTATCCACTAAAAAACCAATATGAAAAGCTTCAGGATACATAACTTCCTTATTCCCTTTAAATGCTTTTGGGTCGCTTAGCACAAGTAAAAATCCACTCTCGTCACTCATCACTACTAGTGCCTTTCCCTTTTGCTCCAAAAATTGAAAATCAAAAAATGTTTCAAAGAAATGTCTTGCTTCTGATAAATCATCAACACATAGATTTAAATGATTTAACTTCATTCACTCATCTCCTTTTAAGCAGAGGGTATGTAGACTCATTTTCATAATACTTAAATATGTATGGAAAGATATTCAAGCGTTCAGTCTAAGACTATGCTTTATAGTCTAATACTTTTTTCTGTAGCCTAGAACGATTTTTTAATGAATGCAGTATATGAACCATTCGACATGAAATATTAATATACCTAAATAAAATAGCCATATTATTCACTTTTCAAATTGTATAAAACCCACTCAATCAAGAAAATTGCTGAAGAGATACGCTCTGTCGTATTCCCTAAAAATAGTTTATGAAGTAATGCCTCCAATTGAATTGGTTTATTAGGCAGCACTTGAATATACCTTAAAACAGATCCTGCTGGCGGTGTAGGTTTGTTATTAATAGCCCATATCCCTTCTATCAATGTCCAAGTTGACGTATGAACGATGAATGAAGATTTTAACTCATCATTTGCTTTTAAAGCAGACTGAATTTTAATGAGTGAACTATGCAACCAATGAAAAATACCTTTCACTTTGTCGCTAGAAATACGATAGTTTTCAAATTCATAGGTAGCTATCTCCTTTAACCTTTTCAACTCGCCGCTTTTATCAAATAAAATTTCCCCTTCTAAAAATGAGTATAGTTCCATCGGATTGTTTTTAAAGTTTACTAGTATTTGATTGATGTCTGCATACTTATATTCCACTAAAATTGCTTCTCGTGTTTCAGAATGAAACTTCTTCTTTTGTCCGTCTTCTAACAGAATATATAAGTCTAAATCCGAATCAGTATATGCATCACCTCTTGCGACAGATCCGATAAGCATACATCCAGTTACCTTATCTATTGATAAGATTTCAGCTACTATTGTTTGCACTAATTTTTTATGTTGTTCATGTTTAATAGATGTCTGTGCTTCTAACATTTGTAACCTCCAAACATTTTTTCCACTTCATTTACCTCCATTTATAACTAAACAATTGAATATACGTTACATCCATATTTTACTATAAATCAAAAAAAGAGGATATTTGTTTATTACTAAACAAATATCCTCTAACTTTAACTATATATTACGACTGTTGATAAGCCGCTTTCGATGATTTTACATAATAAACTGCGTGATCAACGTTAATGATATGATCTGGTTTTGGTTTGCCACGACTCGCTCTATGCCCTGCTAAATGTTCTTCACTTGTTTCCCAGTTTTTCCATGCTTCTTCAGATTCCCAGCGAATCATAACGACAACTTCTTCATCTCCGCGTCTTACTTTTTTCACAAGAACACTTAAGTCGATGAATCCTTCAAATTTTTCAATAATACCTTCTCCAGTGAAACGTTCTACAACTATATTTGATGTACCTTCTTTTACTGTAAATGTTTTCGTTTCAATAAACATATATTCCACTCCCTCTTTTTAATACGAATACTAGTATTCTTCCATTATAGTTGATTATGATAATTATTTTCAATTAAAAAGTTTTAATTGTTTAAATTATGCTGTTTTCTCTTCAACAGCTTCATCTAAAAATTTGAAATATGGAAGGAATAATCCTATTAAAGAAGTAACACATATAATCGCACCGATAATAAAGTATAGTGCTCTTATTCCCCACATTTCACTTAATATGCCTCCTAATAACACACCTAACGGCATAGCGGATCGTATGAAAAATAAACGCACTGAAAATATTTGTCCTATCATATTGTTTGGTACTGTTTGTTGGCAAATTGTTGTGTTATGAACATTGAAAAATGAAATACAAATGCCTGCAACTACTTCAATGAACATCGCAATTACTATACTATGATTGAACCCTAGAGAAATATATGTTAGTCCTCCTATAAACAATCCACCAAGCATAAGTATACGTCGGCTTTTATATGTTACTTTTCCGACTAGTATAGATCCAATTACATAGCCAAACGGGAAACCAGCCATAAAATAACCAAACTCCGCATACCCTGCTGACAGCTCATCTTTTATATAAGGAAGATTTGTAACCAGCGTTACTCCCACCCCAAATTGCACGAAAGTAAGAAAAACACCGAGCCAAACGATAACTGGTTTTGTGAAAAAATATGTAAAACCGTGAAGAAACTGTTCTAGCCACGTTTTCCGAATGGATTGTGTTGTTCGCTTTTCTTTTATATAGAGTAAAAAAGCGCCACTAACAAATAGACAAATACATACGAAAGATAGTGTAAGTTCTACTCCAATCAAATGAATGGCTACTCCGCCTAATATTGGCCCAAGAAACATCATAAGTCGAGCCATCCAATCAATATACGCATTTGCGTCTTGAAGTTGTCCTTCACTTACAATGCTCGGTGTAATTGCTTGACTTGCAGGTGTATACAGCGGCGTAATAAGCCCGATTATAATTTGTACGACATACACATGCCAAACTTCTATACTACTAGTAAGTAACATGACTAACGGCAATAAGAAAACCGAAGCTCGCACCCATTGCGAAAAAATCATAATCCACTTCCGGCTCCATTTATCAATAAATGGACCACTTATAAGTTGCAGTATGAGCGATGGGATAAAATATACTAACCACATACTACTTAATGCTGTTTTTGACCCTGTTAATTCGTAAACAAGAATCGAATTACATAACGTTCCGAAGCTCCCGCCCAATTCTGAAATCGCGCTACCAATCCACATAAAAAAGAATGAACGATTTTTCAATACACTCTTCACTATAGCCCACCAACTTTTCTATTAAATTCCTCCCTTTATGTACATTCTAGTTGCATATTATCTATTTAAAAACGCATCTAATTCTTTCGCTAATGACTGTACTGCTTTCTTTCTTAATACATATTTCCCATCATGTATATCAACTAACTTGGCTGCACGTAACAATTTCAAATGATGGTGTACAGTCGATTTACTGAGTTGTAATCTTTCTGTAATTTCCTGCAATGTTCGTTCTTTTTCGAACAACATTTTTACAATGCGTAATCTCGCTTCATCCCCAAGTGCTTTATGTTTTTGAACTAAAAAATAATTCGGTTCATACAGATCTTCAGGATGGATACTTTCGTTTGCGACTGGGTAATGAAATACTTTCGTATCTTCAATATCCGCTTCAATATTCCACGGTCTGTATGTCATTTGCGGGATAAGAAGCACGTAATGAACACTTGGCTCTGGCATATAGTTCACGCCGCCAGTCGCCCACTCGACAAACTCTTCTGGTTTCATCTTTTTATTCATTTCATTTTTCGCTTCATAATCTCGTTTTAATATAGATAGTATTTGCTCTTCCTCTTTCTGAATAACACTCTCATACCACCCTGTCATAACAGCGATTAAATGGGATTTCAGCACTTGTACATGAACATCACATATAAAATGAATATACGCGGAGAAAAACTGATGATCATGTGTCAGTTCCATTAGTTCATGTATTGCAGTTACGTCTCCACTTGCTGCTAAATGTCTTTTCTCTTCATACTTCTCGCCTAAAAACGGTAAACATATATACTTCAAATCTTCTTCTGAAAGCGAATCGATTGTAGTATGAAACTGTGATAAATCCTGAAACTCTCCTTCATACAATAACTGAAGCAACGCTTTCCACGTATTATGTTCTTCTACAAACTGTAAGTGCTCTCTCATTTCTTCTGTTAATGATTCCTTAATTTCTTCCCATTCATTTAGACTCTTTTCAAGAGTATCGATTAATCTTTTATGAGTAATTGCCGCAATGCCTAATGCACATTCGAAAAGTATCGAATATTTCACTTGAACATGATAAGTTTCCCTCTTTCTACTCGTTATGTGATAGACCTCCATTTTTATCCCCTCCTTGTTTGTTATATATTAAATTCTATTTTTATCGAATTTATCCTTCTATATTTTTAGAATTTATAAAAACATGAGTTCAAATACATTCATTCTAAATTAAGAAGAATAGGAGCTTTTTTATATACAAATAATAACTCTCAAGGAGTTGTTGAGATGCATTTCATATTAAATATGTTAGGGATTTTTGTTGTAATATTAATCGTTTTCCTATGTTCGCCTAATAAAAAACAAATAAAATGGAGACCAATCGTTATTCTAATCATATTGGAGCTCTTTATTACGTGGTTTATGTTAGGCACGAAGCTCGGCAGTATTATCATTAATAAAATCGCTTCATTTTTCAGTTGGCTACTATCATGTGCGAATGAAGGTATTCGGTTTGTATTTCCTTCCGCTATGGAAAATCAAACCGTTGATTTCTTCTTTAGTGCATTGCTTCCTATCATTTTCGTCATCACGTTCTTTGATATTCTTTCTTATTTTGGAATCTTAACTTGGATTATTGATAAAGTAGGTGCAGTTATTTCAAAGATTTCTCGTTTACCAAAGTTAGAAAGTTTCTTTTCGATTCAAATGATGTTTTTAGGAAACACGGAAGCACTTGCGGTTGTCCGTGATCAATTATCCGTTTTAAAAGAAAATCGTTTATTAACTTTTGGAATTATGAGTATGAGTAGCGTAAGCGGATCCATTCTTGGCGCCTATTTATCAATGGTTCCGGCAACATATATTTTCAGCGCAATCCCCTTAAACTGTATTAACGCATTAATTTTGGCCAATGTATTAAATCCTGTGGAAGTTACGCAAGAAGAAGATGTCGTATATACACCTTCAAAAGATGAAAAAAAGGATTTCTTTTCTACTATTTCAAACAGTATGTTAGTCGGGATGAATATGGTTATCGTTATTTTAGCTATGGTCATTGGATATGTAGCATTAACTGCATGTTTAAACGGGATATTAAGCTTTGTCGTAACAGGTTTAACAATTCAAAAAATCTTCTCCATTATCTTTAGTCCCTTTGCTTTCTTACTCGGTTTATCAGGTAATGATGCAATGTATGTAGCTGAATTAATGGGGATCAAAATAACGACGAATGAATTTGTTGCCATGATGGATTTAAAATCGAATCTAAAGTCGTTACAACCTCATACGATTGCAGTTGCAACTACATTTCTAGCTTCTTTTGCTAACTTTAGTACAGTAGGTATGATTTACGGAACGTACAATTCATTATTTGGCGGAGAAAAATCAGCCATAATCGGTAAAAATGTTTGGAAGCTTCTTGTTAGCGGGATGGCAGTTTCCTTATTAAGTGCCATGCTTGTTGGGCTATTTGTATGGTAAATGAATAATCTTTAAAACAAAAGACACCCAAACGAATTGAGTGTCTTTTATTTTTACTTTCGAATCTGACCATTTCCACGAATCACATATTTTGTAGAAGTTAATGCAGGAAGCCCCATTGGTCCCCTTACATGTAGCTTTTGTGTACTGATGCCAATCTCTGCACCGAAACCGAATTCAGATCCATCAGTAAAACGAGTTGATGCATTATGATACAGCGCAGCTGCATCAACAGCTGTGAAGAATTTGCTAACGTTTCCCTCGTTTTCTGAAATAATCGCTTCGGAATGCATAGATCCATACGTATTTATGTGATGAATCGCTTCTTCTATAGAAGAAACTACTTTCACTGCCAGCGTGAGTGATAAAAATTCTGTACCCCAGTCTTCTTCTGAAGCAAGTACAATTGAAGAATCAATTGCCAGTGCTTTTTGATCACCACGTAATTCCACGCCTTTTTCCTTCAAAGATAAAAACAATTCGCTACCAAATTGCTGCGCCCACTTCTCATGAAGTATAATCGTTTCAATTGCATTGCATACAGATGGACGCTGCGTTTTTGCATTTATAATAATATCAACTGCCATTTGCTTATCCGCTGTTTCATCAATGAAAATATGACAATTTCCTGCACCCGTTTCAAGTACTGGAACAGACGCTTCTCTCACTACGGTATCAATTAATTGTTTGCCGCCTCTTGGAATAAGAACATCTAGATAATCATTTAATGTAAACAACTGCTTTGCACTATCCCGCGTTGTATCTTCTATAAGCTGTACACTTTCTGGAGGCAAGCTTGTTTGTTTGAGCGCTCGATGAATAACAGCAACGATAGCTTTGTTAGAATGGATAGCAGACGAACTACCACGTAATATAACTGCGTTTCCTGTCTTCAAACAAATTGTAGCAGCATCCACTGTTACATTCGGTCTTGCCTCGTAAATCATCCCAACAACACCAAGTGGTACACGCATCTCCTGAATAGATAGTCCATTTGGTCGCTCCCATTCACTTACACATTCTCCAACAGGATCACGTAATTCAATTAACTGCTTAATCCCCTCTGCCATATCAATAATACGCTGTTCATTCAGCATTAGACGATCTAGGAGTGAATCAGTAAATCCTTTCGCCTTACCTGCTTCTAAATCCCGTTTGTTTTCCTCTAAAATATAAGCTACTTCTACTCTTAACTGATCTGCAATGGCAGCAAGTGCTTCATTTTTTTGATTTGTAGATTTTAGTACAAGTTCTCTAGCAATTTCTTTCGCTTTTTTTCCCTTTGCCAACACTTCATTCATTTTTATTTCCTCCTTTTTAACATCACTACTCTTAAAGTGAAACCCAATAATCTCTGTGAATGACTTCATAATTATGTCTTTCGCCTCTTGCTTGAATATCCTGGCTTTGCATACCTTTTACCACTCTTAATTCCTCTGCGCTATATGTGCATTGCCCTTTTCCAATGACGCGCCCTTGTTGCGTCATAACTTCTACGACATCACCAACTTTGAAAAATCCTGACACATTTGTAACGCCAGCAGGAAGAAGACTTTTACCATGCTGAATGATAGCAGTAGCTGCTCCGGCGTCTACTTCAATTTGACCGCTAACAAGCGAATGCAAAGCGATCCATTGCTTGTTCATCTTCATTTCTTTTTGAGGAGTATTTCCCACATACGTTCCATCACCTTTGCCCTTTAAAACATCTACAAATTTCTCTTGTCCACACCCTGTTCCGATAAATACACTCACGCCAAGAGAAAGTGATGTCTTCGCAGCATCAATTTTTGATTTCATTCCGCCAGTCCCAAGTTTGGTCCCAGCATCTCCTGCAAGAGAAGCAATTTCTTCCGTAACTTCAGGAAGGAAATAATATTTTTTCGCATCCGCATTTTTCTGAGGATTTTTGTCATATAAACCGTTCACATCCGTAAAAATCATAAGCATATTTGCCGAAACAAGTCCGCTTACTAAAGCTGATAGCATATCGTTATCACCGAATGTTAGCTCCTCTAAAGAGATGGAATCATTTTCATTAATGATTGGAAGTGCAGAACGGTTTAATAATTCTCCTAAAGTAGCGTAAGCGTTACTATATTGTTCTTTTCTAGAAAAATCACTTCTCGTCAGCAATAGTTGCGCAGTAACGATGCCATATTTACGAAACTCCTCCGTATACGCCTGCATTAACAAACTTTGTCCGACAGCCGCAGCAGCCTGTTTTCCTTTAATTGTCACAGGTCTACTAGGATACCCTAAAGCTGAATAACCTGCAGCGACGGCCCCAGATGTAATTAACAAAACTTCATGCCCTTCCTCTTTCAGTCGAACCAATGCGGCAACGTGATCTGAAAGTTGTTCTTTAGAAATGCCCCCGTGACTATCTGCCAAGGAACTACTCCCAATCTTTACAACAATTCGTTGTTTTTTCACTTTTGTATCCCCCAAGTCTAAAATCAAAGTTTTTTATAAATTACACTTTTAATCATTCGGCTTGCAGCGACTACTATCCTCACCAATGCTTCACCTAGCCTATTAAAGAGCAAAATAAAAATGACCGCTTCGCCCTTAATAAAATAAAAAGGACGAAACGGTCATTGTTCCGCGGTACCACCTTAATTGATATACATAGATATCCACTTGGCGCCTATAACGCAGGCGAACGCCTAAACTTTCATTTAAGACTCAGGGATAGGTTCGATATATTCTATACGAGGAATCTTTCAGCCGATGAATTCCACTCTCTTTCGCAAGAAGACATATGTACTATTTCCCTTCAACGATTTTCGGTTTAATTTTTTTATATTATGCGATATAGTTTGATTTGGTGTCAAGAGGTATTTTTAAAAATAAATAGCGCGGCATGGAACTTGTATGAAAATATTACCCTACTGAATGAAAATACAAATCGATTTAAACTTAACTCAGATTCTTAAACAGGAAACCTTAATTTACATTGTATTTATTTGCATAATGTCTAATATAATTTTTTTGTGTTGCAAAAAAGAATATATTCTCTTAGAATGTTTCTTTATATTGCATGGAGATGTTATTGTTATTTTAAGATAGCAATTTCGAAATACTATAATTTATTATAAAAGGAGCAAAATTAAATTATTATGGATAAACAAATTGGATTCATCGGATGCGGAAATATGGGAATGGCTATCATTGGCGGGATGCTAAACAAAAAGATAGTGTCTGCAAATCATGTGATTTGTTCGGATTTAAACACTACGAATTTAAAACATGCTAACGAAAAATATGGACTAACTACAACTACTGACAATACTGAGGTAGCTAAAAATGCTGATATTTTAATTTTATCAATTAAACCAGACCTATACGCATCAATCATTAACGAAATAAAAGAAGTCATCAAAAACGATGTTATCGTCGTAACAATCGCTGCCGGCAAAAGCATTAAAAGTACTGAAGAAGCTTTTGATAAAAAATTAAAAGTTGTACGAGTAATGCCTAATACCCCTGCTCTTGTTGGAGAAGGAATGTCTGCATTATGCCCTAATGAAATGGTGACAGAAAAAGATTTAGAAGATGTGCTAAACATTTTTAATAGCTTTGGTCAAGCAGAGATCGTAAGTGAAAAATTAATGGATGTTGTTACATCAGTAAGTGGTTCTTCGCCAGCATACGTATATATGATTATAGAGGCGATGGCAGATGCTGCTGTACTAGATGGTATGCCTAGAAATCAAGCATATAAATTCGCTGCTCAAGCTGTGTTAGGCTCTGCAAAAATGGTACTAGAAACAGGAATACATCCAGGTGAATTGAAAGATATGGTTTGTTCTCCTGGTGGAACAACGATAGAAGCTGTAGCAACATTAGAGGAAAAAGGCTTACGTACAGCCATCATTTCAGCTATGCAGCGCTGTACACAAAAGTCTATTGAACTGTCTGGTCCAACAAAAAAATAAAACGATAATAGAGATTACGTTTGCTATGAATTTAGTTGAAAAATAGTGGATTACATACTCTCTCGCTTTCACTAAATGATAAACGGACAAACTCATATATACTTGAGTTTGTCCGTTTATTTGGTTATACTGAGATAATTTTATTTCTATCTTCTTTTGAAATTTTTATTTTATCCCTTCCTTATCCCCTACTATGATTGTGGAATTTTATTAGAAACTAATAATTTTTCAATGCATTTCGGTAACATGTCTAATAGCGTTTCAAATGCGTAATTTACATCTAAACGTTCTGTCCATTGATGGGCATCTTTTCCTACCGGCCCCATATTTAATACTGGAACGTCAAACTCTTCTAGTTCCTGAAGTGGAATCGAGTAACCTTTATCCCATAATGGCATATTGTCTACAAGTGAACTCATTGAATGTAGTGGATTCTGTAAGCCCACATAGCTCAAATCTGAAATTCCTCCAAAATAATTTTGGTTTTCAAATGTAGTGTTATGATTGTAGTGTGCATACTTTTCCATTTCTGCAACTACTTCTTTAATTAACGGATTGTTGCGTGAACTAACAGCTGGATAATATGGTGGAGCAAAGAAAAGTACAATCATCGGCGCCTTTTCTTTACATAAAATAGCTAGTTTATCTACTAAATCAATCGTTACCGCACGATCATCTTTCTCTTCTCTATTTTTTATTATACTAGATTGAATATCATCTATTTTCTCTTGCCCATGTTGTTCAATTGCATAAGCGATAAGCTCTTCATACGTTAATACATTTACTTTCATATTAGGGGGTATAAACGGATTATATTTAGAAAAACGATATGCTTGCTTTTCATATTTCTCTTCTATTTCTTCTGCTACTTTCGTTACTTTTTGACGTAACAATGACACGACATCTGTCATTGATTTTTCTAGTAAAAACAAATTAAATAATGTAACTGCACGATGCGGGATTTGTACAGAATAATCCTCCTTTAAGTCCCGTTGAAGTAAGTTAGTTGGCGGAGGACTCGCTTCCCCTTCTACAATATCACAAAGGTCTGTATTCAACTCTAATTCTGCTGTTATTAATGAAGCCATATAACTCCCATTTAAGCCTGCAAATGGTTCACCTACATGTGTTTCTTTTCCGTAACAAAGAAATCCAGGTAACACTTTACCAATAGAACCAGTGTAAATATACTTATTTTGGTCACCAGGATGTCTTGCAAACATAGGCTCTGAATTTAGGACTGTTTTATAATTTAAATCGTGTTCTCTTGCTAACTCTAGTAATCTTGGAACAGCAGCCCTCATCCCCACCGAGTTTACTTCTTCATCTGGAACAGCTAATAAAAGTACATTTCCATCAAATCTTCCTTCACAGGCTTGCTCAATCATTGCCATTTGTAACGTGAGGCCGCATTTCATGTCCATTGTTCCTCTTCCAAATAGCCAATCTCCTTGTTCTATATCTTCACGTACAAGGTCTGGTAGTTCATCTTTATGAGAATAAAACATAGACGTTAACTTTTTAGGATTGAATGCATCTTCTTTCCACACTCCGTAATCTTGTACATCTACAACATCAAAGTGACTAACTAGAATTACGGTGTTTTTTGTACTCTCACTTTTCTTTACAAGAGCTGTAACAAAATATCGTCCGTCCCCAGTCGGATTTTTTTGTAAATGATGCGGGTTTTCTTTGAAATACTGTAAATCAGATAATTGTTCCACAACAAAGTCTGGCAATATTACTTCTGCTTCTGTACCTGTAATACTAGGAATTTCAACAAGACTGCTTAATAATTGAATCAATTGTTCTTTTGATTGCCACTTTGACATATAAATCCCCCTATTTTCCGCATTATGAAAACGAATTCCAGTATATGAATAAAAAATGACGACAGTTATCAAAATTATAGTTCTGATGTACTGCCGATTTTTATTGATATTTCATGAGCTGCTTGTTTTACCTTACTAATAAGAAAAGATAGTCGATCATCATTAATGCGATGACTAATTAACCCAACACTTAATGCTCCTACTACTTTATGATTAAATCCGATAATCGGTGCAGCTACTGAAGCCGTCCCTTCTGTTTTTTCACCATAACTTACCGCATATCCTTCATTTCTTATTTGCTTTATTTGCTCTAAAAGAATGCGCTTTTGTTCTGGTAAAGAAGACAATAAATGTTCTACAATATGTTCCATTTCATTCGTTTTCATATTGGCAAGCATTGTTTTGTTTGCAGCACCAATTGAAAGTGGAATCTGTTCCCCTAAGTTATCAATAACTCGAATCTTTAAAGGGCTATCAATTCTTTCAATGATAATAGAATGCGTTCCATTTGGAATATTTAAATACACACTCTCTTCCACTTCAGAGGCTAACCGCTTCATCACTTCTCTTGCTACAGATCTGTAGTCTACTTTCTCCAATTGACGTAATCCTATTTCCATCCACATTGGCCCAATTTTGTACTGTTTCGTTTCTGCAATTTGCGCAACTAACCCATGCTCGATTAGAGAATTAAGTAATCTATGTACTGTACTAACTGGGAGATGTGTTCTATCCGCTATATCAGAAATAGCCCAATACTCTTTTTCATTAGTAGAATTTAACAACTTTATAATACTTATCGCTCGATCAATGGACTGTACCATAACTCACCTCAACTTGACTTGTAATATGCTAGTACGCTCAATTACCTATCAATTTAACAAAAATTTAAAATGAAATCAATCTATTTATTCAATTTTCTAAAAATAAAAATATGTCGCTAATAATAAATTGAAAACGCAATCAAAAAAATATTGACTTTTCTTTTTAATTATCTGAAAATTATAACAAGATTTCACATCACGGAATACATTCCATAATACGGAAAAACATCGAACTTCATTCTATCAACTACGAAAGTGAGGAAAACAATGACGCAAGTAAGCAATACAAACAATGAATTAAAACGAACGATGAAAAGTAGACACTTATTCATGATTGCACTCGGTGGTGTGATTGGAACGGGGTTATTTAACGGATCTGGTTTTATTATAAGTCAAGCTGGACCTGGTGGATCCGTACTTGCCTTTATGGCTGGTGGATTATTAATGTATTTCGTTATGCTTTGTCTTGGTGAACTTGCTGTAGCCATGCCTGTTTCAGGTTCGTTCCAGGAATATGCCACTAAGTTCATCAATCCTGCAACTGGATTTACGATCGGATGGTTATATTGGTTAAGCTGGGCGAATACGACCGGTCTTGAATTTACAACTGCCGGCATTACAATGCAGCGCTGGTTTCCTGATATTCCCGTCTGGGTTTGGTGTTTAATATTTGGCGTTACAATCTTCACTATTAACGCATTATCTGCTCGTAGTTATGCAGAAACAGAATTTTGGTTTTCAAGTATAAAAGTATCTGCCATTATAGCTTTTATTATCCTTGGCGGCGCCGCTATGTTCGGTTTTATTGATTTAAAAGGCGACGAACCAGCTCCGTTATTATCAAATTTCGTAAATCACGGCGGTTTATTCCCAAATGGACTTGCAGCCATACTATTAACAATGGTTACTGTCAATTATTCCTTCCAAGGTACAGAACTTGTTGGAATCGCAGCAGGTGAAAGTGAAGATCCAGCAAAAACTTTACCTCGTTCAATTAGAAATATTATATGGCGCACGATGTTTTTCTTCGTCTTAGCAATCTTTGTTCTCGTTGCTTTAATTCCTTGGGAAGAAGCTGGATTAACAAAAAGCCCGTTCGTTGCTGTTTTTGATAATATCGGTATTCCCTATGCAGCTGATATTATGAACTTTGTTATACTTACTGCTGTTCTTTCTGTCGCAAACTCTGGACTGTACGCTGCAACTCGCATGCTTTGGTCATTATCAAAAAATGAAATGGCTCCGGCCTTTTTAAAGAAATTATCTTCACGAGGGATACCTTTAAACGCTTTAATTTTGACAATTTCTATTTCTGCTTTTTCTCTTTTAACAAGCGTCGTAGCTGCTGAAACAGTTTACTTATGGTTAATTTCCATTTCTGGCGTCATAACAATCATTGTTTGGATGTCAATTTGTGTCTCTCAATTCTTTTTCCGTAAGCATTATTTAGCAGAAGGTGGAAGACTAGAAGACTTAAAATTTAAAACTCCACTTTATCCACTTGTACCAATTCTTGGTTTTGGATTGTATGGCATTATATTAATTAGTCTTATCTTTATCCCTGAACAACGACTTGGAATCTATTGCACTGTACCATTTATCATCTTTTGCTACACTTACTATCATTTTAAAGTTAAGAAAAGAATTGCTACAAACACTCGTAGTGAAAGTAAAGTTAGCGAGACTATGTAATACTATACTTAGATATAAAAGACCGCACATGACTTTCACCTTATGTGCAGTCTTTTATCCTTTTCACTTTTTCTTTGATTTCAAGTTATGCGAAGGATGATATTTATATCGTTTCAACAGTCAATGCTACTAGCAATTTTGATTTCTTACTGTTTATAAGTTAATAATTTTCCTTACACTTATTGTTTTGATATATTGAATATATAATGCCAAAAAATTTTAAAATAGACAGGGGTTATGTACAATGATAAAAGGTTTCGGGGGAATATTTTGGAGAACTAAAAATATTGATGTTATAAAAGAATGGTACAGTGAAGTGTTGAAAATTGAAATAGACAATTGGAATGGGACTGTGATTAAGCCCCAATTAGGAAATGAAACTATTTTTTCTTTCTTTACCGAAAATGATAATTATTTTCCAACAGAACAGCAAGTGATGTTAAATTTCCAAGTACATAATATGAATGAGACTATTCAGCATCTTGAACAAATTGGTGTACCTCTTGAAAAGAAAGAAGAAATTAGTGAGTTCGGAAAGTTTATTTGGATTAAAGATCCTGATGGTCGTCTAATTGAGCTTTGGGAAAAATAGACGGTAATAATCGTTTGCTATTAAGCTAATAATTGCTTTCGTTTCACAAAATAAAAAAGTCGATTTCTTAACTCCATAGGAAATCGACTTTTTTCGTATCCCATCGCCATAAAATGAAACTACTTCCCTTGATTAGATTGTTTGCGAACATAAGATACGAAAAATAGTTTTTCTGGCTGCTTATTTCTCCCTTCTAATTCGCTTTAAAATTATATAATGGCTTAATAATGCGCTTTATATCTATTGTTTCTTTCGTATTTTCTATAATTTCATCCATTGGCTTGTAAACCATTGGTGCCTCATCAATTGTGCTCTCTGCTACCGATGTAGTCCAAACCTCTGTCATCGTATTTTGGAAGTCCTCTAGACTCAATAATTCTTTAGCCTTCTTACGACTCATAATACGTCCTGCCCCGTGCGGACCAGAAAAGTTCCAGTCTGGATTACCTTTACCAAATGCAATAATTGAACCATCTCTCATGTTAATAGGAATAATGACTCGTTCACCTTTCTGAGCTGAAATAGCACCTTTTCGTAGAATCATATTTTCCATGTCAATATAGTTATGTATTGTAGTGAACTGATCCGTTATTTTCCAGTCCATTTTCGTAACAATTTCATCAATCATTGCTTTACGATTTAACGCAGCATACTTTTGGGCAATATTCATGTCATCCATATAATCTTTGAATCCTTGCCCTTCTAAATAAGCTAGTTCTTTACGAATCTTAGGCTTCTGAATTCCTCGTAAAGTTTCTTGTATTTCTTTTGCTCTCCCTTCTTCAGTTAATCTCTTAATAATCTCATCTTTCATTGATGTAACATCAATTAATTGTTCATATGCGAAATTTTGGTAATACTCTGCTATTTGTTTACCTAAATTACGAGAACCACTATGAATGACAATATATACATTCCCTTTTTCATCTTCATTTAATTCAATGAAATGATTTCCACCACCAAGAGTACCTATACTTTTTTGAGCCCTTTGTAATGTATATGGCGCCTTTACACCATCAAAATCAATCATTTTTGAGAATCGATGTTCTTTATCTCGGATACGAAAACCACTTGGAACAAATTTACGAATTGTTTCGTCTAAACAATCGAAATTAATTTCTTCTTTTTTCTTATCAATCACAGTAACTTCCATTCCACACCCAATGTCTACCCCTACTAGATTAGGAACAATTTTATCTTGTATTGTCATTGTTGTCCCAATCGTACAACCTGCTCCTGCATGTGTATCTGGCATAATACGAATTTGACTATCCTTTACGAATTCTTGGTTACAAAGATCAATAATCTGCCCAGTCGCAGTCTCATCAACGTTATTCGTAAATACTTTCGCTTCATTGTATTTTCCATGTAATTTCAACATCTTTCATGTCCCCTTTCTTTTGAAAGAATTACTTTATTACGTTGTATGTGTTCTATTCAATACTTTCATCTACCTTCTGCTTTCCATTATATATGTACGATGTCCTTCACAATAAAAAAATTATGATGATTTATATTATTTACATAATAAAATTACCGTCTTCTTATATTTATACCTACACATGAGTATTCCACGTCCTCGATATCTGTTATATATAACAAAAACTCCCCTTACATCGAAAATGATTAAGGGGAGTTTTATAGCCGATAAAATTATAGTTCAGATTTCACTCGAACAGAAACATTGTTTTTAATTATATTTTTGAATTCTTTAAAGCTAACAAAATTGTTACTTTTCTCATCCCATAGTCGGAAGCGAAGTGAACGCAAGCTTGTAGCAAGAGTAATCGTAGGTACATTTTTTAACGGAAGCGTATTATTGTGTGCCTCTTCTAGTTTATAGTTAGGTACCCTTGGGCTTAAATGATGAACATGATGGAATCCAATATTACCAGTTAGGAATTGCAAGATTTTTGGAAGTTTATAAAATGAACTTCCTTCCACTGCAGCTTTCACATATTCCCAATCTTTATCCTCTTCAAAATAAGAATCCTCGAATGTGTGTTGTACGTAAAACAGCCAAATCCCTACTGAACCTGCTATTAAGAATATCGTACCGTGTACTAGTAAGAACGATTGCCATCCAATTGCCCAGCAAAGTATAGCGATTAAAGCAACAATTATAATATTCGTCAAATAAGTATTCATACGTTCTTTCTGTCTAGCACCTTTTCGGTTAAATCTATTTTTAAGCAAGAAAACATAAATCGGCCCTAATCCAAACATAACGAATGGATTGCGATATAAGCGATATGCTAAACGAAGTCTAAATGGCGCAGCTGCATATTCATCCACAGTAAGCGTCCAAATATCTCCTGTACCTCGCTTATCCAAATTACCACTTGTAGCGTGATGAATAGAATGTTCATGCCCCCATTGATCAAATGGGAATAAAGTTAAAACACCCATACATGTCCCTACTATTCTATTTGTACGACGGCTTTTAAAGAATGAATAGTGAGTACAATCATGAAAAATAATGAAAATTCGCGTCATAAAACCAGCGGCTAACAGAGATGGAACTACTGATAACAAATAAGAAACGGACAAACTTTTATAAGCAAGGTACCATAAAATAATGAATGGCACAATTGTGTTAAAAAGTTGCCACACACTTTTTTTAATCGTTGATTTTTCATACGGAGCAACTTGTTTTTTTAAATTTTTAGTATTTTCTAATGTCATTGGTCTAATTCCTTTCCTTTATGTTGCTAATTCACATTATAGCATACTATTAGTATCAGGTGTTAAAAGTAGATGTAATAAATATTATATAATATAAAAATCTCTTTTTTCTTACTCATTACTTACAAATTCCTTACGGTCAAAAAACCTTACATACTCGGACTGATGGAGCATTTCAATTATAAAAGAAACATCTATTTTTTCCAATAAATATATAAAAAAGCAGAGGGATTTTTCACTTCTGCACATCTTTTCATTTTTTTAAATGGTAATTTTTTTCGATTTGTATTTATTGTAACAGTTTTTTCTCACAAGATGAAAAGAGCTGCCACAAGTCAGATTTCACCGACTTATGACAGCTCCTTTTCATTTTATTTTAGCGATGGATCCAAACTGCACCTGCAGACTTGTCATCAGCTTGACCTACTACTTCAAACTTCAATCCTAGTTTCGGTAACTTACGTCCGGCATCTGGAATAACACTATTGATGTATTGCTTAGAGTCATCAAATTTCGCAACGCCTGGTAATCCTTTATAATCAAAGATACCGCGAGTTGGTGAATCTACTCTCCATGCTGGCGTTTGATCAAATGAGAATGCCGCATCGGCAATTTGATAACGTGTACTGCTCTTCACAGTTGGTTGACCGTTTAATGTTCCTACAATTGCCTCTGGATGAGAATCAACTACCCCAAGGAATCCTTCGCCTGGATGAACGCCTACCCAGTTATCTGTAAAGCTTTGATCCGCATACCAAACAACCATTCCTGTATTAAATACTGGACCACGTGCATGTTGTAACGCCGTGTCAGATCCAGCATAATTTCGCCACTCAATATAGTAGTTATTTTTTTTCTGTTCAAATCCGTTTGACACAGTAAATCCTTTTAGCGTCATTGCTGGCTGGCCTTCTGCATCATCAGAGAATACAACTTTTCCATCTACAGTTAATGCTGCATTGTCTAACGCAAATCCTTTATAAGCTACCGCAATATCTGTTACATACTCAAATTGTAATTTTACTTTCTTTCCTTTGAATTGACTTAAATCGTATGATTTATCAACCCACTTACCATCCGTTGTATCTATACCGGCTTTTACATCTTTTTCGCCCATTCTATCAATTCGCGTCTTCGTTCCATCTTCTGCAATCGCATTTACGTCAAGGAAATCATACTTCGCTTCCAGTTCATAAAATGCCTTATAATCAAACTTAGCGTCTTTTGCATTTGTTAAGTCAAATACTGGTGTCTCAAGTGTTGTATGAATATCATTTCCTTTTGTGCTGTAATAAAACTTCTTACCAAATGCCGATTCGATATTTTTTATATCTTTGTCTGGTAAGTTAACTCGAATGATTCCTGGTCGTTTTGATTTTGTAACACTTTGATCTAAATATGTTGCTGTACCGATTCCTGTGCGCAGTTTATCGTAATCTACCTCAACGATATTCGCCCAGTTACCCTGCATATTCTTTTGGAAAAATTCTTTATTCTGTGGTGAGAAACTTGTTGGCTCTGTTCCTGCAATTTTTCCAGCCCAACTACCGCCGCTCATAATAGACCATGATTCAACAGGTTCACCTTGTCCAGAGTACTTTGTATCATATTCATCTGGTAATCCTAAATCATGACCGTACTCATGCGCGAACACACCAACTGCTCCATCTTCAGGCTCAATTGTATAATCGTATGCAGCCATCTTGCCGCCCCAGTTCGAAACAGAAGATTTCGTACCATCAATCGCATATGGTTTTGAGCCTAGTTTTGAACGATGAGACCAAATCGCATCATCTTTTAATTTACCACCGCCAGCTTCTTGACCCACGCCTGCATGTACAACCATTAAGTGGTCAATAATTCCATCTGGTTCATTTTTATTTCCATCACCATCTTGATCGTATTGATCAAATTGGTCATAGTCTGCTAAATTGATACCTTTTGCTACAGCTGCTTTTAATGCCTCTTTCACAAAATCACGTGGCCCTAAAGGACCTTTGTTATCATGACCAGTTCCCGCATCCGCACCATAATCTGATGCTTTTCCTGGAACAGTAAGCCATTCTGTTACAGTTCCATCTACTGTGTAGCTTCCGCCGGATTGTTCTTCGTAATACTGTTTAAATGTATTAATCTTCGATCCATCAAATAACGTAAATGGCTCATCACCAAATAACATTTTTTGATAATGTTCACGATTAAAGTCCTTAGAATACATGTAACCTGGTTCTTGATCAATATTATTATGCTTAAAATCGCTAAATTCTACGAGTAAAACAAGTACTTTATCTTTTCGAACAGCTCCATTGTACTCAGCTTGCTTCGCTGGTGTAGTTGGTACTTTTCCATTTAATTTCCCAGGGTTCAATCCTGCACCTTGTCCAGCTACTGGTCCTACTTCGGGCTGCTGCGCCTGTTCATTTTCCTTCATTTTTGCATCTTTTACTTTTTTCATAAAATCTGAAGCTTCTTGCGTAAGGTTATCTCCTGTCATGATTTCTTTTCCAGGATTTTCGCCTTTCTTTTTCTCAACATAATTTTCGACAGCCTTTGATGTCTCAGCTTGTGATGCAGATTGATCAATTACTCCCCTTTGTTTCAGCGCTTCTGCCAAACGCTCCTCTGGTATTAAATGCTCATCAATTGGTAGAGATGATGGCGTATCAGCATACGCTGCATGACTTCCAAAAGCAAACGTACTACTTAGCACTGCCGCTGTTGCTAAAACTGATAATGGTTTTAACTTCTTATTCTTTTTCAATGCTTTTCCTCCCCAGTGTCTGCAAATTATCGTTTTTTGCCGATAGGAACATAATATTCGTTATAATACGAATATTCAATCTTTTTGAAAGGCTAAAATGTTGAGAAATATTTTTTAGGGTGAAAAATATAAGATAAATAAATTTACAAGAAGTCCTTTTTATAAGTTGTGATTCTCTTTACTCTTGTTTTCAAATGAAATTTCAGCTACACAAAAAATGCCAATTCCTAAGTACTAGCTAAGGAATTGACATTTTTTTAACGAGAATGCTTTATGAATAAACGGATTGCTTCTTTTGGTATATAGAACTTGCCATTACTTTCTACAACTACACTACCTAATTCATATTCTTTATTCTTAATACGAATTATATTTTTATTTACAAATAATTGAGCTTTTACATTATTACGTTTTACTATGAGCACCGTGTTTTCTGCATCCGTTTTGTCTATTGTTACAGTTGCACCGTTTTGTTTAAAGCCTGATTCACTCTCTACAAATAATTTGTTTGTTACTTCTTCTAAGTTAAAGCCCATTGCTTTCGCCATCTTCTTCGCAATGTCTGTGTTTTGGATCAAACCATATGGCTTTTGAGGACCGTAAGAATATAAAAACACATCCTCACCTGTATGCCCTCCTGTTGTGAAGCCTATGTTCGCACGATTGGCCAATAATGTAGTAAGTATTGGACCTACATCTGATTTCTTTTTTGCTGCTTTTACTCTTTCTTTTTCATCATAAGTTAAATTGTCCAAACCGTATAATTTAGCTACATCTTCTACATTTGATAAATCAGATTTCAGTTTATTTGTAGTCCCTTCAAGTGTCATTTTCGCTTTTTTTAATGGATCAATGTATGCAGAGACCGGCGTAGTATTATAACCTTTTGTCGTATTCCTATTCCCTATAGAAATACCGCTGTTACCATGGTCAGCTACGGCTATTAACATCGTATTACCATCTTTTTTTGCAAATTGTAATGCTTTTGCTACCGCTTGATCAAATGCTAATACATCACTAATCATCCCAATTGGATCATTCACATGAGCTGCCCAATCTGGCTTACTTCCTTCCACAAATAAAAAGAATCCATCTTTATCTTTTGATAACGTTTGAATTGCTTTTTCTGTCATTTGAGAAAGTGTCGGTTGCTCCGGATTTGTTGCTTCACGATCCATATCGAATGCTAAGGCATGATGTGAGAAAGAGCCCCAAATTTTATTAGATTTTAAGTTCAATAATGCATTTTTCGTTTCAACAAAGTCGTATCCTTTGTCTTGAATCACCTTTACTAAATCTTCACCATCTTTTCTTTTTATAGGTAGCAGTGCTGCTTTTCCCCCGCCTAATACGACATCTATATTTTGATATACTTGTTGCTCTGCAATTACGTCAAAATGCTTGCGGTTTACATGGTGAGCAGAGAATCCGGCCGGAGTAGCATGCTGAATTTCAGCTGTAGCAACAATTCCAGTTGCGCGACCAGTGTGTTTAGCACCTTCTAGAACATTGGCAACTGGCCGTAACTTGTCCTCTTTTTTTATTGGTTTTAAGCCAGGTGAACTTACAATAGAAGGTAATATACCTACATATCCTGAATTCGATTTATTCCCAGTCGCTAAAGCTGTTGCTGCTGGGGCTGAGTCTGTTATAGCTGATTCCGCCGAATATGTACGAACTCCTCCTGTTACCATTTCATCTAATGCAAGTGGTTTCCCTTTATACAAACGAGCTAATGTCGTTGCTGAAGAACTCGTTCCGTCCATAACCATTATGATTACATTTTTCGGTTGCCGTTCTACTTTTTTCACTTTCGCTTCCACCGAATAATAATTCATCATGCTTTCAGTACATAACATACTTAGTGTGATTGTTCCTACTAACAGTAAATTCTTCATCAGTAAATCCAAATTCGACATTGTTGTTCCTCCGTATGTTTTACATTCATTTATATATGTTTTATTAGTCCCCAATTTTCATGAAGCTAACAATCATTACCTTCACTTTCTTTTATTAGTAAGGCAACGAACGCTACCTATCATAGCTTTTTATGTTCAAATAACTAGGGACCACACCTATTTTATAAAACCGTCTTATCATCCTCTTCCCTAAATTGTATTTCTCAATAAAAATCCGATTAAAATGAATAAGAATTTATTGTTAAACGATAAATTTCATGTTAAATTAAAGAGATAATTTAAAAATGAGGTGCTTTATATGAAACAAGGATCAACACTCTTTTTAAAGACAGCAATCATCCTTATCGGTATTCCTGTTCTTGCTTTGTGTATATTTTCAATTCCTAATATCGGGAATTATACAGCGAAATTGTACCCGAATATCGCATATATAAAATATCTTGTTTTAATCAATCTATATGCAACAGTGATACCTTTTTATTTTGCTCTATATCAAGCCTTTAAACTTGTAAGCTACATTGACAAGGGTAACGCCTTCTCGAAATTATCTGTTAGAGCTTTAAAAAAGATAAAACAATGTGCTGTTTCAATTAGTGTATTATATATATTAGGTATGCCACTCTTCTATCTCGTAGCGGAGAGAGATGATGCACCAGGTATTATTATAATAGGCATGATCCTAATCTTTGCTTCAATGGTAATCGCAGTCTTTGCTGCCGTTCTCCAAAGACTTTTAAAAGATGCGATAGATATAAAATCAGAAAATGATTTAACGGTCTGAGGTGAATAACATGGCAATAATAATTAATATTGATGTAATGTTAGCGAAACGAAAAATGAGTGTAACTGAACTTTCAGAGAAGGTTGGTATTACAATGGCTAACCTTTCTATATTAAAAAATGGAAAAGCAAAAGCAATTAGAATTACAACTTTAGATGCTATTTGTAAAGCGTTAGAATGCCAACCAGGGGATATTTTAGAATATCAACCGGAAGACAACGAATAAAAAGAGTCCTTCCTACAAGAAGGACTCTTTTTATTGCACATTACGGCGCAAAACTAATTTGACCAGTAAATAATAATATAATCGTGATCATCCAAAATATAAGTAATGATAAGGACAGTATTATTGAAATAATAGCAATCCCCTTCTTCTCTGTTTGTTTCGTCATCGTAATGCTAGAAAGTATGATACCTGCAACTGTGAGGGCAACTGTAATATAATCTCCCACTACATTACCTACATTCGCTATCCTTGTCGGTGTAATAAAAACAAACAGAAAACATAAAATGCCGATGAGTAAAGATATGTAGCTTATTATACTGTACTTCTTTTTGGGAACTATCTCACTTTTCATACTAACCCACCCCTTCTCTATAGCTATGTGTTTATATTAGCATGAATAACCATAATTTGGTTAAAACAAAAACAACAGATACAGCGGAGACTTCCACTGTATCTGTTGTTATTTAATAAATAAACCTGCTATTTCTTCTTTGTCATTATAAGTTATAATATATGTCCGTTGTTCCTTACTATATTTCGCCACAAGAATCACAGTATATAATCCATCTTTTTCTTCAATCGATTTCTTCACAATTTTTTCGAACGCACCGGCTTTCTCAATTACAGCTGTAAGATCTTTCATTTTTTCTTCTGGTAATCCAGCTTTCATTTTACTATCAAATTTTTCATGCACGTCTTTATACTTCACCTCATTTAATAATGATACGATTTCTTCCGCCTTCGGAATAAACTTTTTTGACGTACTTTCATCTACTTTATTACCGGTACATGCTGCAAGTGCGAACGCCGCGATAGCACTTATCATAATAAGTAACATTCTTCTCATTTTAATACACCCTTTCTTTTTAAGATGAAACTATAACTAAAAACGAGTAAAGCACAAATTGCTAATGAAACTTCTGACATAATGATCCCGTTTTTTCCTGGTACAAATAGCGATATAATGACAGCTAATGCATTTGCAGTCCCATGGATGAGAATTGCATATAAAACATAACGTAATTTCTTTTGGACGACAGCTTGCAATACAATGAAGGATAGCCCAATATGCAATACCATCGCGAAGATGCGCTCAATACCGCCGAAATAGTAACTGTCACCATTTTGAATGACTGTTTGTGACAATAATAAGGATATTACCGGAATTCCAACTATCAACACTGCCTCAATACCACCATGCCCTGCTCCAAATAAAAAGCCAGACTGCCAATCTCGTTGCTTCATAAAATAACGCATTGCAATAAAACGAGCTATCTCTTCAAAAATTCCAGCTGATAAACTAAGCAAAAGTACAAATAGTACAGGCTGCATAACAGAAAACATTTGAAATTTTGTGCTAGTTCCATTTACATAATTCAGTATTGGTATGCGAATCAATATTTGTGATACAACAAAAGCCAATACACCTAACATATATGGAATATAGCGTTTCTTCCAAACAGCATATAAAAGTGCTACAAGCGGTAAACCAAAGCTAATCATTGTTGTAAAAATAAGACCATTCATCTCGCTTCACCTCTTACTTGAAGTGTATAAAAACGAGTGAAAAAAGTATGTAGTTCTTTCCTATTCGGTTACATTTTCATCAAAGATGGTCATTTAATATTAAGGTTTGGGTGAAATATGGACGTATATAACTTGTTTCTAACGTCGCATTATTGGTTTTATTCATAATCCGTTTTAACGAGAATAGTCCGTATCCTCGAGTTCCTTCTTTACTCGAATGGTTTTTCTCATAAATTTTTTGCAAATCAATCGCTTCACTCTTTGAACTATTACGCACGATAAAATATTGTCGTGAATCCATTTCAAAGAAGGCGATTTGCAATATCTTTTCCTCACTATGTACCGCTTCTTCAATTGCATTGTCTACTAAAACTGAAATGATGCGATAAATGAAATAATCGTCATCGAAACACTTTCAATGTTCTCTGGTATATCGAGCATTACTTTTATTTGTTGCTGCTGGGCA